>ENA-OQIJ01000049-OQIJ01000049.1-human-gut-metagenome-genome-assembly--contig:-NODE-49-length-42812-cov-9.089727_pt1 | contig 42812 bp, 43 predicted proteins | sample MGYA00242582_ERZ504747 | MGnify/ENA primary metagenome ERZ504747 (study PRJEB26092, sample SAMD00036435) | human gut metagenome | host: Homo sapiens | study: EMG produced TPA metagenomics assembly of...
GTTTAGGCGCATGAAGTTTTTGCGCAAATAGAAACGCGGCCGCCCCCTCTGGGGCGGCCGCGTCTGCGCTTACGGTTAGAACATGCTGATCCCTCTGGCCAGCACGGCGAAGAGGGGCAGGGTGAGGATGGAGAGCAGGGTTGACAGGGTGATGGACTCCGCCGCAGGGGCGGTTTCCCGGCCGAACTGCTGAGCAAAGAGGCTGGTCATACCGGCCACAGGCGTGGCGGACAATAGCACCAGGGCGCAGTAGAGGCCGGAGGAGGAGCGGAGGGGGAGCAGCAGCAGGGCCGTCAGGGTGGGGAACAGGGCCAGGCGCAGGAAGGAAACCAGGTAGTTCCTGGGTTGGCGGAAGGTGCTGGGCAGGTCGGCTTCGGCGAGCTGGGTACCGATGACCACCATGGCCAGGGGGGTGTTCAGGTCGCTCAGGAAGGAGAGGGCCGCTCCCACGGGGGAAGGAAAGCGCAGGCCGCTGAGAAAGCAAAGTAGCCCGAGCCCGATGCCGACAACACCTGGGTTGAGCACCGCCCTGCGCAGGGAGAAGGCCGCCCGGCCTCCCATGATCAGCAGCCCAGCGTCCAACTGGTCAGGTTGAAGGCCAGAAGGGCCAGCGCACCGTAGACCAGCGCCTCCTCCCCGAGGATGGACTGGACCAGGGGGAGCCCCATGAAGCCGATGTTGCCGTAGACCGCAGCAAAACGCAGGGTGTCCCGGGCATCCGCCGGCTGCCGCCGGAAGAACAGCAGGGAGACGGCGAAAAAGAGCAGGTAGCAGGCCAGCGCCGCCGCAGAGCCGACCGCAACCTCCTGCGTCAAGGCGGGGGTCCGCTTCACCAGAAAGCAGTCCACCATCACACAGGGACAGACAATGTAGAGCAGCAGGTACGACATCTGGCTGCGGCCCGCCTCGGTCATCTTTCCCGTCCGGCCCAGCACAAAACCCACCGCCATCATCAAAAACAAAGTGGCCACCTGTCCGGTGACCGTCAGCAGATTGGACAGCATCTCCATTCCCCCCGGATGAAAGTTCCTGTTCTTATTAAACCACAGCCTGGGGAAAAAGGGAATGCACTTTTTTCCTCCCGGCGCTTGCGGCCTGCCCCCGGGTAGATTATAATAAGGCCAATGGAAACAGAGAGAAGGGGTCAAACGATGGAGATTTTAGTAATTGACGGCCAGGGCGGCCGGATCGGGCAGCAGCTCATCAAGGCGATTCTGGCCCGATATCCCCAGGTGGAGGTGACCGCCATCGGAACCAACAGCCTGGCCACCTCCGCCATGCTCAAGGGCGGCGCGTCTCAGGGGGCCACGGGAGAGAACGCCCTGCTGGTGGCCTGCCGCCGGGCGGATGTGATTTTGGGCCCCCTGGGCATCGTCATCGCCGACGCCCTGATGGGGGAGATCTCCCCGGCCATGGCGGTAGCGGTGGGGCAGGCCCGGGCCCGGCGGATCCTCATCCCCCTGAACCAGTGTGACAATCTGGTGGCTGGAGTGGCGGAGCTGCCCGTGGCCCGGCTGCTGGAGAGCGCGGTGGGGGAACTGGGCAAGCTGCTGCCGCCCGCCGGCGGAGCGGAATAGCGCGAAACCCGGCGGATGCGTCAGCATCCGCCGGGTTTTTCTGCCAGCTTGGCCAGGGTATCCAGTCGGGCCTGCTCCCGCAGGGCCGCCAGGGGCGGGATCTGGCAACCTTTGAAGCAACCAAAAAGTGGACTTCCACAATCCGAAACTGGGGAGCGGTCTATGGAGAACTAAGTATTATGTACGAAGGACGCCTTCCAGAATAGGCAATATTCCATCGCAAAACAGGCGGCAGAACCGCCTGCTCTTGACATGCGTTTTTGTAACTGTTATATATAAACAAAGGACGAAAAGCTAATATATCAAGCCTTTCGCCCATCATTATCATAGAAGAATCTTATTTACAGACTTTTCTTCATAGTCTCGGCTTTCATATACGCCCTGTCTGCTGATGAGTCCAGACCTGCGCTTGCGGCTCCACGCCACGCAAGCACAGCCCTGTTTTCCTGCCGCTTCAAATGCCCTTGCCCTCCCCGGCGGCAACGGCATTTTCACGGCAACGCCGGCAGAGCGTATAACACACTACACTTTGCTTCGCAAAGTCGTGTGCCAAATGGGGGCGTTGCCCCCTTTGGAAACCCCCACAAGAAAAGGCGGTACGCTACCCCTCCACGGGGCGCATACCGCCTTTTCTTGTTATCCAGCCCTCCGGCTGTATCGGTTGAGCAAAAGTCAGCGTGGGATTGATGTGGTATCTTTATCTAAGTGATACCCCGGTCTCCCATTTGGAGATGGTCTGGCGGGAAACGCCCAGCTTTTCGGCCACGTTCTCCTGGGAAAGGCCGCTCTTTTTGCGGGCGTGATACAAACCGCTTGCAAAGCTCATGGGAAAAAACCTCCTGTTTTCTGTTTTGGCTCTCTCAGTATACCGCCTAAAGGGCCAAAAGGCCACCAACCAAAGCCGACGGTTTCGCCCGGTTTTGTAACATCACTTGACCATGGCGAACTGACAGGCCTCCTCGGCCCAGTCCAGCAGCTCGGCGTCCACCTCATTGGCGGTCGTGAGCAGGATGTGGTGGGTCCAGCGGTTGGGGTAGGGCTCGGTGGCCACCGCCACCCGGGGGGACTCCTTATGGTAGGAAAGCCCCAGGCTCACCAGTAGATATTCCTCCGGCCAGCCCTTCACCTTTCGCCAGGGCAGCGACACCGCCGCGAACACATACCGGTTGCGCAGCGAAATCTGGGTGCGCCCCACCTTGGCGGTGAAGGCAAGGCCCCGCTGCTCCAGCCCATGGCAGAGGGCCTGATAGATGGGCAGCATCTGGGGCATGGAGTCAAAAAACAGCAGCTCGTCGTCGGTCATGAACACACACCTGCCTTTTTGTTTTTTCTTATTATATTATAGCCCCGGCGGGCGGGGCAGGGCAACGGCGGTCAGCCCTGCAGGTCCTTCCGGGTGGCCAGCGCCCGGCGGCGGAAATACAGCTTGAAGAAGCCAAAGGCGCCTACGGCGGCCAGCGCCAGATTCAGCCAGCTGAGCTGTTGCAGATGGCTGTTGGCCAGATTGGCAAAGCCGGGCAGCACGTTAACCGTCATCACTACGCCGCAGAGGGCCATGACCCCGTCCAGATGGCGCAGCACGCCCTCCAGATCCGAGAAAATTTCGAAGGGCTGGCCGTCCGATTTCTTTTTTAAATAGATCCAGTTCAGGCAGCGACCCACCACCTGAATGCCGGTTTCCTCCAGAAAGGCCAGATAGTCCGGGTCGGCTTTTCGCAGCAGCTGCAGCTGGTACTGGTATTCGCCCGGCTCGCCCTGCTCGAATTCATACACGAAGAACCCGGCCCGGCACAGTTGCCAGCCCTGGCGGCTCATGTCGTTCAGCCAGTCGATTTCCTTTTCAAAATTCCAGACAAAAAATGTGCGGTGGATGATCTTTTTCATACCGGATTCCCTCCTGTGACCTGTTCGCCGTTTTTCACCAGCTCCTTCAGCCGGGCCAGCTCGTTTTCCACGGCGGCGCGGCCTGCGGCTGTGATGCGGTATTCCTTCTTCCGGCTGCCCGGGGCGCAGGGCAGCGCCTCAATCCAGCCCTTGTCCTGCAGGGTGTTCAGCGCGCCGTACAAAGTGCCCGCCGCCAGCCGCACCCGCCCGCCGGAAAATTCCTCGGCCTTCTGCATGATGCCGTAGCCGTGCAGCGGCTCGTACAGCGAAAGCAGAATATAATAAAAGGCTTCGGTCAGTGCGATGTGTTCGTTCATCTGCGGCCCTCCTTTTTTGTTTGCTCGGCAAGCGTTATATCGCCTTCCGATACAACTATATCAGGTACCGATATACTTGTCAAGCAGTCGGGGACCGGCGGCAGGGTAGGATAGGGGATGATTGCGACAAAAATCTATGGCAGAAAGGGCGGAAAGAATGAATTAGCGCTCTAAGAGGTAGAGTGCTAATAATTAACAAAATGTTCATAAATCCACCGATTTTATGTCACAAACCGGCGGTAGAATATAGTTGTCAAAAGGGAACGGGACCTGAAGGCAAGAGCTTTTGGAAGCGACCCGGACAATTCCGATTGACAAAGCGGCGCAGCCCCCGCGTACCATGCGCACCGCATTACAACAAAAATCTATGATAAATGGCGCGGAGCAAAGGAGCATTTTATGTTTGGTATGATTCCGTTTGGCCGTGAAGAAAACAGTCTGTTCAACTATCTGGATAACATGGAGCGCAGCCTCTTTACCGGTTTTGGCGATATGAGCCAGTTCCGCTGCGACATTCAGGACAAGGGCGATTCCTACCTGATGGAAGCGGAGCTGCCCGGCTTCAATAAGGAGGACATCTCCATCGACCTGAATGGCGACAGCCTGATGATCACCGCCCGCCACAACTCCGAGAGCGGCGAGAAGGACGACAAGGGCAACTATGTGCGCCGGGAACGCAAGTTCGGTTCCTTCAGCCGGAGCTTCGACGTGAGCGGCATCGACACCACCGCCATCAAGGCCGCCTACAACAACGGCATTCTGGAGCTGACCCTGCCCAAGAAGGGCGAAGTTACTCCCGCATCCCGCAGCATCCAGATCGAGGGCTAAGCGCAGAGCAGAGCCCCACGGCAAAAGCACAAAAGGCCCCGGCCAGCAAACCCGCTGGCCGGGGCCTTTTTGCGTATCCGGGCAGAATGACACATCCGGCGGGCGGAATTCCCGTCCGGTGTGCTGGAAAAAATCCTATCGCCCTGCTATGATAGAAACAGAAAAAGGAGGGCGATGGAATGAGTCTGGCAAAACGAATTGCAGCCTGCCGCAAGCAGGCGGGAATTTCGCATGGCGGCGGCAGTGGCAGGCGGCGTGTGCATCCGGCGGGAATACCGGCAGCTGTAACGGCGTTACAGCTGCCACACCGCCGGGCAGGTGCTGGACACCGCCGCCGCACCCGCGCCCAGCGCGTCGATCACGTCCTGCTTGTCGGCAATCAGGCCGCTGGCGATGAGCGGCGCGCCCAGCTCGTGGCTCAAACGGGCGATGAGCTTCGGCATCAGGCCGGGCAGAATCTCGATGAAGTCCGCCCACTGGCTGCCGCCGCTTTTGCGCAGGCTCTGCAGGGCCATGTTATCAAGCAGAAAGGTGCGGTACACCCCCGCAAGGCCCAGCGCCTTTGCCCGCCGCACCAGCGCCGCCTTGGTGCTGATCACCCCGTCCGCCCGGGTGGCCCCGGCCAGATATTCCACCGCCGCCTCCCGGGCGGAAAGGCCGTCCAGCAGATCCACGTCCACAAACACGGTTTTGCCCGCCTGCTTCAGCCGCTGCACGATGGCCGGGATGCTCACCACAGACCCATATAAAACGAACACCACCGGCTTTGGGTTTTGTAAGGCAGCGGGCAAGGCCCTCCTCGTCCTTGATGGCGATGATGATGGGGTTTTCGTTCCAGCAGTTCCTGCAGGCGGGCATCCATGGGGCATCCTCTTTTCCGGTTTGATGATACCTTATTATAGCACCCGAAAACCGGGGGCGGCAATGCCGGGGGGCGCTTTGTGCGCATGCCACAAAAACCTGGGGATAATTTTTGCGGGTCTGCCCATTGCGCCCCGGCGGCCCCGCCCTCTATAATAATAGTATGACCAATAAACGCGGCCGACGCGCCGCCAGAAAAATGCCCGGGGCTTTCGGCAGGCTCCGGCCTGTGCAAGAGTGAAGAGCAGCAGAACAGACGCCAAGGCGTGTTTCTGCTGCTCTTTTTTATTTGGGCTCTCCACCACCTGAAAGGCCGCGTCACCGCCCATTGGGCGCTGCCGCCCCGAAATTCAACAATTGCAGCGAGGTGCATGATGACAAAGCAGAAAAAATGGTTCAAACGGATCGGGCTGGCGCTGCTGGCCCTTGTGCTGGTGCTGGCGGCGGCGCTGGCGGGCTATGTGGGCTGGCTGCAAAGCGGCTACTACCGCATTCCGGACGGGGAAACGCTGGAAGTCACCACCCCCCAGCTGGAGCCGCTGGCCCCCGGGCAGGAATACACCGCCCTCACCTATAACATCGGCTTTGGCGCCTACGGGCCGGATTACAGCTTCTTCATGGACACCGGCACCATGGCGGACGGCACCCCGGTGCAGGGCAAATGGGGCAAGGCCCGCAACCGGGAATCGGTGCTGGCCAACACCCGGGGCGCGCTGGAGACCATCGCCGCCCAGGACGCGGACTTTCTGCTTTTGCAGGAGGTGGATGTGAAGGCGGATCGGAGCCATCAGGTGGACCAGAGCGCCATGCTGAAAGACGGCCTGCCCGGCTACGGGGCGGTGTTCGCCTGCAACTTCCACACCCGGTATCTGCTCTACCCCTTCCACGACCCCCACGGCGCGGTGAACGCGGGGCTGCTTACCCTGAGCCGCTGCCGCATCGACGAGGCGGTGCGCCGCAGCTACCCGGTGGATGAGAGCTTCTTTGTAAAATTCACCGATCTGGATCGCTGCTTTGCCCAGCTGCGCATCCCGGTGGAGGGCGGCGGCGAGCTGGTGCTCATCAACAGCCACATGTCCGCCTACGACGAGGGCGGCACCGTGCGGGCCCGCCAGCTGGAAATGCTCTGTGACGTGATGCAAACGGAATACGAAAAGGGCAACTACGTCATCGTGGGCGGCGACTTCAACCACGCGCTGGGCGAGGGCACGGCCGAAGCCTTTGAAAGCGGCCAGCAGCTGCCGGGCTGGGTGGCCCAGCTCACCGACGCGGATCTGCCCGAGGGCTTTTCCATTCAGCGGGCGGAAAACCAGTTCCAGACCCCCACCTGCCGCACCGCGGACATTCCCTGGGAGCCGGGGGTCAACTACACCACCGTGCTGGACGGGTTTATCGTTTCGGATAACGTGTCCGCCACGGCGGAAAACATCGACACCAATTTTGCTTACAGCGACCACAACCCGGTGAAGCTCACCTTCCGGCTGGGTCAGGCTGCGGAATAAAAGGAGGAAACAGATATGGTAGATGTGGCAATCATCGGCTGCGGCGTGACCGGCGCGGCGGTGGCATACCAGCTGGCGAAAAAGCAGGTCAGCGTTTTGATTCTGGAAGCGGAAAACGATGTGTCCATGGGCACCACCAAGGCCAACAGCGCCATTCTGCACGCGGGCTACGACCCGGAGCCCGGCACCGCCATGGCCCGGCTGAACGTGCGGGGCAGCGCGCTGGCGAAGGAAATCTGCGCCGCGCTGGATGTGCCCTACAAGCAGACCGGCAGCTTCGTGGTGGCCTTCGGCCCCGAGCAGGAGAAAACGCTGCGGCGGCTCTACGAAAACGGCGCCGCCAACGGGGTGCCGGGGCTGGAAATTTTGAGCGGCGAAACCGCCCGGGCACTGGAGCCGAACCTCTCGCCGGAGATTACCGCCGCCCTGCACGCACCCAGCGCCGCCATCGTGAGCCCATGGGAGTTCGCGCTGGCCATGGCGGAAAACGCGGTGCAAAACGGGGCTGACCTGCACTTGGAAACCCGGGTCACCGGCCTTGCCCCCACCGAGGGCGGCTGGAAGATCGAAACCACAAAGGGGGACTTTGAAGCCCGCTTTGTGGTGAACGCCGCCGGTGTGGACGCGGGCAAAGTGCACGCGCTGGCCGCGCCGGAGAATTTTGTGACCAAGCCCTGCCGGGGCGAGTATTACCTGCTGGACAAATCCGCCGGCAACACCGTGGGCCGGGTGATCTTCCAGTGCCCCACCGCCGCGGGCAAGGGCGTGCTGGTGGCCCCCACGGTGCACGGCAATTTAATTGTCGGCCCCAACGCGCAGGACATTCCCGACGCAGCCGACACCGCCACCACCGCCATGGGCCTTGCTCAGGTGGCGCAAAGCGCCCGCAAAAGCGTGCCCGGCGTGGATCTTTCCGCCTGCATCCGCAACTTTGCGGGCATCCGGGCCAACACCGACCGGCCGGATTTCGTCATCCAGTGGGCGGCGCCCGGTTTCCTCGATCTGGCGGGCATGAAGAGCCCGGGCCTTTCCGCCGCAGCGGCGGTGGGCGAGGAGGTCGCGGCCCTGCTCCAGCGGGCGGGCCTTGTGCTGAAGGAAAAGGAAAACCCGGTGACCACCCGCAAACGGATTCGTTTTAAAGAGCTGCCCGGCGAGGAAAAGGCGGCGCTCATCGCCCGGGAGCCTTCCTATGGCCGAGTAATCTGCCGGTGCGAGACGGTGACCGAGGGCGAGATCATCGCCGCCTGCCACACCCCCATTCCGCCCCGCAGCATCGACGGGGTGAAGCGCCGGGTGGGCGCGGGCATGGGCCGCTGTCAGGGCGGCTTCTGCGGGCCCCGGGTGATGGAGATTTTAAGCCGGGAGCTGGGCAAAAGCCCGCTGGAGATTCCGCAGGAGGGGGCGGCGAGCATTCTGCTCACCGGCCGTACGAAACAGGCAAAGGGGGACAAAACCGTATGACAGAGCGGCAGGAATATGATGTGATTGTGGTGGGCGGCGGCCCGGCGGGCCTTGCAGCTGCCCTGAGCGCACGGGAAAACGGCGCGGAAAGCGTGCTGATTCTGGAGCGGGACGAGGAGCTGGGCGGCATTCTGAACCAGTGCATCCACAACGGCTTCGGCCTGCACCATTTTAAGGAAGAGCTCACCGGCCCGGAATACGCCGGGCGGTTCATCCGGCAGCTGGAGGGCACCGGCATCGAAGTGATGCTGGGGGCCATGGTGCTGGAGGTGAACGCCCAGGCCCACACCGTGCAGGCCATCAGCAAAACGCTGGGCTACCGGCTGCTGCGGGGCAAAAGCATTCTGCTGACCATGGGCTGCCGGGAGCGCACAAGGGGCGCCATCGGCATCCCCGGCACCCGCCCGGCGGGCGTGTTCACCGCGGGCGCGGCCCAGCGGTATGTGAACATGGAAGGCTATATGGTGGGCAAGCGGGTGCTGATTTTAGGCAGCGGCGACATCGGCCTGATCATGGCCCGCCGCATGACGCTGGAGGGCGCCAAGGTGCTGGCCTGCGTGGAGGTCATGCCCTATTCCGGCGGGCTGATGCGGAATATTGTTCAGTGCTTGCAGGACTATGAAATTCCCCTGTATCTCTCCCACACCATCATCGACATTCAGGGCAAGGACCGGGTGGAGCGGGCCGTGGTGGCCAAGGTGGACGAAAACCGCCGCCCCATCCCGGGCACCGAGATGGTCTTTGACTGCGACACCATCTTGTTAAGCGTGGGCCTGATTCCGGAAAACGAGCTCACCAGCGGGGCGGGCATCGCCCTTGACCCCCGCACCAAGGGGCCGGTGGTGTTCGAGAACATGGAGACCAGCGCCCCCGGCGTGTTCGCCTGCGGCAACGTGGTGCATGTGCACGATCTGGTGGACTTCGTCACCGCCGAAAGCCAGCGGGCCGGCGCGGCCGCTGCCCGGTATGCGCTGGGGCAGGCAAGCGAAGGCCCGGCGGTGGAAATCACCAACGGCGAGGGCGTGGGCTACACCGTGCCCCAGAAATACCGCCCGGCGGCGGTGGACAAAAAGCTGGAGATCTTCTTCCGGGTGCGCCGGGTGTACGGCAATTCGGCGGTGGTGGTCACCAGTGAGGGTGTGCCGCTGGCCCGGTTCAGACGGGAGCATCTGGCCCCCGGCGAGATGGAACACATCACCCTGCCCGCGGCCCTGCTGGCAAAGGCGGCGGGCGCGCTGGAAGTGGCGGTAGAGGAGGAACAGGCATGAAGGAACTGATCTGCATTGTGTGCCCCAAGGGCTGCCGTCTGCACGTGGACGAGAACGATGGCTACAAAGTGACCGGAAACAGCTGCCCACGGGGCGAAGAATATGGTAAAATAGAGCTGACGAACCCCACCCGCACCATCACCAGCACGGTGGCCGTGCGGGGTGCGGCCTATCCCCGCTGCCCGGTCAAAACCACAAAGCCCATTCCCAAGGGGCTGATCTTTGAAGCCATGCAGACGCTGGACGGTCTGGAGCTGACCGCGCCGGTGGCTCTGGGTCAGGTGGCGGTGGCCAACGTGTGCGGCACCGGGGCGGACTTTGTGACCACCCGCGCACTGGATGCACAGGGCGCGGCAAAGGAGGAAATGCAATGAGCAGCCGGTACATTCTGGCACTGGATCAGGGAACCACCAGCAGCCGGGCCATTCTGTTCGACGAGGAGCAGAACATTCTGGAAATGACCCAGCGGGAATTTGAGCAGATCTACCCCAAAGAGGGCTGGGTGGAGCACGACGCCATGGAAATCTGGTCCAGCCAGTACAGCGTGATGATGGAGGTGGTGGCCAAAAGCGGGGTGGATCCGGCGGCCATCGCGGGCATCGGCATCACCAACCAGCGGGAGACCACCATCCTGTGGGAAAAGGAAACCGGTCGGCCCATTTATAACGCCATCGTGTGGCAGTGCCGCCGCACCGCCCCCATCATCGACGAGCTGGTGGAAAAGGGCTATGGCGACATGATCCGCAAAAAAACCGGCCTTGTGCCGGACGCCTATTTTTCTGCCAGCAAGATCAAGTGGATCCTGGATCAGGTGCCCGGCAGCCGGGAAAAGGCGGCAAGGGGCGAAATTCTGTTCGGCACGGTGGACACCTGGCTGGTCTGGAAGCTCACCGGCGGGGCGGCCCATGTGACCGACCGCACCAACGCCTCCCGCACCATGCTCTATAACATCGATACCCTCGACTGGGACGACGAGCTGCTGGAGCTTTTGGACATTCCCCGGGCCATGCTGCCCACCGTCTGCTCCTCCAGCGAGGTTTACGGCTATACCACCATCGGGCCGGTGCAGGTGCCGGTGGCGGGCATCGCGGGTGACCAGCAGGCCGCCCTCTTCGGGCAGGGCTGCTTTGAGGCCGGTCAGGCCAAAAATACCTACGGCACCGGCTGCTTTTTGCTGATGAACACCGGCGAGACCCGCCACCAGAGCGAAAACGGCCTGCTCACCACCATCGCGGCCACCGTGAAGGGCCAGCCGGTGCAGTATGCCTTGGAGGGCAGCGTGTTCGTGGGCGGCGCGGTGATCCAGTGGCTGCGGGACGAGATGCGTTTCTTCACCGAAAGCCGGGACGCGGAGTATTACGCCCAGAAGGTGCCGGACACCGGCGGGGTCTATCTGGTGCCCGCCTTCACCGGCCTTGGCGCGCCCCACTGGGACATGTACGCCCGGGGCTGCATTGTGGGCATCACCCGGGGCACCAAGCGGGAGCACATCATCCGGGCGGCGCAGGAGTCCATTGCCTATCAGTCGGCGGATCTGGTGGCCGCCATGGAGAAGGACACCGGCATCCCCCTGAGCGTACTCAAGGTGGACGGCGGCGCCTCCCGGGACCGCTTCCTGATGCAGTTCCAGGCGGATATTTTAAACAAGGCGGTGCGCCGCCCCATGATCCGGGAGACCACCGCGCTGGGCGCGGCCTATCTGGCCGGGCTGGCGGTGGGCGTCTGGAAGGATACCGACGAGATCAGCCGCCTGTGGAGCTGCGACGTGGACTTTGCCCCCGACATGGCGGAGGACAAGCGCCATCAGCTGCTGGCAGGCTGGCACAGGGCCGTGGGCCGCAGCCTGGACTGGGCCCGGCCCCAAACCTGAGAAAGCGTGCATCAATAAAACCGGAGAACCCTTTGTCGGGGCGGAAAACTCTTCCGCCCCGGCATTTTTTGTGCCCGAAGCAGCCCCCCAAAAAAAACAAGATTGGCAGGGAAAACAGGATGGGCCTGTTTCCGGGAAAGTATTCCACCGAACTTATTCACTATGCACAAAAATATATCGCGCACATTTGTGCTAACTGGATAATACGTTTTACCATTTGTGCGTGAAATGTGCAGTTTGTGAAGGGTATGTGAAATAATTGCGAGGGCTGTGGTAGAATCGGGCCAGTTAGAAAAGCAACATGCAGCAAGGAGATCATGTTGCTGAGCAAGGAAGGAGAAATTACACATGAAAAAGATTATTGCATTGGTTCTGGCCCTGATGATGGCTTGCTCTCTGGTTGCCTGCGGCGGCAAGGACGAGCCCGCAAGCACTGCTACTTCCACCAGCACTGCTGCTTCCACCACCGACGAGGGCGCTGCCTCTGATCCCTACGCCGATCCCTACGCCGATCCCTACAAGCAGGGCTAATTTTTAGAACAACAGCGGGGAGCGGGTGCTCCCCGCATTTTGAATGAAAACAGCGAAACAGGAGGAATTACCCTTGAAAAACGTACAGCGTTTCCTGGCATTTGTCCTCGCAATTGGTATGGCGCTGAGCATGGCCGCATGCGGCCAGACTCCCGCCAGCACTCCCGCCTCTTCGTCCACCTCCGCAGCAGCGGAGCCCAGCGGCTACATGCCGGAGCCCAGTGAGGGCGCCAAGTATACCGTCACCACCACCGAGGACGGCTGGCTGAAGCTGGAAAATGAAGGCGGCGAGGTTCTGGGCCTTTCGCCCAACTCCGGCGTAAAGGTTATTGAAGACGACGGCTACGCCTTCAAGGACCTGAACCAGAACGGCACTCTGGACGCCTACGAAGACTGGCGTCTGACCACCGAAGAGCGTACCGCCGACCTGGTGGGCCAGATGGAGGGCGCCGAGATGGCGGCCATCCTCTCCCACGGCGGCTGGGGCGACTTTACCACCGAGCCTCTGGCTGAGGACGATGGTTCCCGCACCTTCCTGGAGGCTGGCGGCCGCGGCGGCGTTACCCGTAACATCGGCCGTGGCGGTGCAGAGCATGCCCAGTGGACCAACCAGATCCAGGCCGTTGCCGAGAGCTGCTACTACGGCATTCCTGCCATGATCTCCATCGACCCGGCCAACATCTCCGGCCTGGTGGAGACCACCGCTCTGGCTTCCACCATGGACCCTGACCTGGCTGCCAAGATCGGTGTGGAGACCTCCAAGGAATACCGCGCTGCAGGCGTTACCGCCCTGCTGGGACCCCAGATCGACATTGCCGGCGCTGCCATGAAGCGTGCCGGCGGCACCTACGGCGAAGATCCTCAGCTGACTCTGGACATCGCCACTGCGTATGTAAACGCCATGCAGTCCACCTACGATGAGAAGGGCGAAGATCTGGGCTGGGGCGAAGAGTCCGTGTTCTGCTTCACCAAGCACTACGCCGGTGCAGGCGCCACCGAAGGCGGCCGCGACGACCACCACTACACCACTCGTTATGCGGTGTTCCCGGGCAACAACCTGGAAGCACACCTGATTCCTTTCTTTGACGGCATGTTCAAGCTGCCCGGCAAGACCGGTTCCGCCGGTATTATGACCCAGTACTCCGTAAATATGGATGGCGAGGGCAATCCCTATGGCGGTGAAGAGCTGGCCGGCGCCTACGACGCTTATATGTACGGTATGCTGGACGAGGCCGGCTACGACAGCCTGAAGATCACCGACTGGGGCGTATTCCAGTTTGCCGGTGTATGGGGCGCTGAGGATATGGCTGACGAGGCCGAGCGCATTGCCTTCGGCTGGGAGCGGGGTGTTGAGCTGCTGGGCGGCTACGGCACCATGGAAACTGTGGCTGCTGCCTACGACAAGCTGGTGGAGCGCAACGGCGAAGAGACCGCCAAGGAAATCGTAAGCCACGCTGCCACCAATTTCATCGAGGTTATGATGAACCTCAACATGTTTGATCAGCCCTACAACGATTCCGCTTACGCTGGTTCTATCATCACCACCGGCGGCAACAGCGAGCTGGGCCTGGAAGGCCAGCGTGACTCCGTTGTGATGCTGAAGAACGATGGCACCATCAAGGAAGGCGGCTCCGCCACCTCCGATAAGCCCACCGTTTACATCCCCTACGTTTACAACACCGGCTTCAGCGTAAGCTGGATGCAGGGTGTCAACCCGGGTACTCCCAGCTGGACTCCCGGCATGGATCTGGATGTGATGGGCCAGTACTTCAACGTGGTTACCGATAAGCTGGGCGATCCCACCGGCGAAGCCGACAAGGACGGCAACCCCACCTACACCAAGGACGACCTGACCCGTGCCACCGCCGAGGAGATCGCAGCCTGCGATTACATCCTGGTTGGCATGACCAATCCGTACAGCATTTCCTACACCGATCCCTATGTGAATGCCTTTGGTTATCTGGAAGCTTACAAGAACAACGAGCTGTATCCGGACGACATCTACTGGTACCCCGTGTCCATGCAGTACGGCGAGTACACTGCTGACACCGCCCGTGAGACCTCTATTGCTGGTCCCATTGTTGACGGCGAGAAGCAGAACCGCTCCTACAAGGGCAACACCGCTCCCGCTGCTGCCAACTATGGCGATCTGGAAGCTCTGCAGTATGCGGACTCCGTGGCCGGCGATATCCCCGTGATCGTTTCCATGATGATGGAGCGCGGCATGGTTTGGAGCGAGACCGAGCCCATGGCCGACGTCATCCTGGGCTGCTACTCCAAGCAGAGCCCCGAAGTGGTTGCCGAGATTATTCTGGGCGAGACCGAGCCCAACGGCCTGCTGGTGTTCCAGCAGCCTGTTGACATGGCAGCTGTGGAAGCTCAGCTGGAAGACGTGCCCCGTGATATGGAGTGCTACGTTGATGCCAACGGCAATACTTACGACTTCGCATTCGGTCTGAACTGGGCCGGCGTGATCAACGACGAGCGCGTTGAGAAGTACTCCGCCGAGCCTCTGACCAAGGTTCAGAGCATCGATTACGACGCCTACGCCGCATCCTACGGCGCAGAGGGCTAATCTGTAAATCTGCAATCATGGAAAAATGCCGGGCAGCAATGCCCGGCATTTTTCTGCCTGTCTGCACCCCTGCAAACGCAAAATCCCCCGATGGAAGCTCCATCGGGGGATTTGCTGTTATGGGAAAGATAAATCGGCTTACAAGTCATCCACCAGCGCGGTGCTCTTCGCGTAGGCGGTGCTTTTGGCCTCGAAGAAATCGGTCTTGACCATGTTGGCGTTGGAGTACTGGCTCACCCAGCTCATGGAGGCGGGCTCGGTCTGGTTGTCCTCAAAGAGGGGCCCGAAGCCCAGATGCGTCCAGCGCAGGTTGCCCAGATACCGGATGTAGTCGGTGACCATCTGCTTCGTCAGGCCGGGGATGGCGTCCCCGATCACATAGTGGCCCCAGGCAATTTCCTGCCGCACGCCCTCCTCCAGCATTTCCTTCAGCACCTGCACATTCTCCGGGCAGAACAGCTCCGGCTCCTCCTTCTGCAATTCCAAGAGAATATTTCGGAACAGCCACAGATGGGTGTTCTCGTCCCGGTTGATGTAGCGGATTTCCTGCGCGGAGCCGGGCATCTTGCCGTTGCGGGCCAGATTGTAGAAGAACATGAAGCCGCTGTAAAAATAGATGCCCTCCAGAATGTAGTTGGCCATCATCACTTTCAGCAGGGTGAAGGCGTCTTTGTTCTGCTGGAACTCGTTGTAAAGGTCACCGATGAAGGTGTTCCGGCGCAGCAGGTGCTCGTCGGTTTTCCACTGGTACAGGATGTCGTTGCGCTCCACCGGGCTGCAGATGCTGTCCAGCATGTAGCTGTAGCTCTGGCTGTGCACGCACTCCTGAAACGCCTGAATGGACAGGCACAGGTTCACCTCGTTGGCGGTGACGTATTCCCCGATGTTGGGCAGGTTGGCGGTCTGGATGGAATCCAGAAACACCAGAAAGCTGAGGATTTTATCGTAGGCGGTGCGCTCGGCGGCGGAAAGGTTCGGGTAATCCCTGGTATCCTGGGCCAGATTGATCTCCTCGGGAATCCAGAAATTGTTCATGGCCTGCCGGTACCAGTCGCTCACCCAGGCATAGCGCATGTTGTTGAAATCGTTCAGGTTGGTGGTGTTGCCCCCGATCATCCGCCGCAGGCGCACGTCGGTGTCGCCGCCCGGGTTGAAGAGGGGCTTTTTGATCAGCTGGGTCATGGTTCACACTCCTTCAAAGCTCAGGAAGAGCAGCTTTCGCACTCTTCCACCTCCAGTGATTTGCTGCGGATGTAGTAGATGGTCTTTACGCCCTGCTCCCATGCCAGCAGATACAGGTTCAGTACCTGACGCAGGGTGTAGTCGTTGGTGATGTACAGGTTCATGCTCTGGGCCTGATCAATGTGTCGCCCGCGCACGCCCGCCGCCCGCACGCTCCAGCTCTGGTCGATCTGGTGGGCGTTCTTGTAATACCAGTAGGTGCGCATGCCCAGCTCCGGGGCCACCCGGGGCAGCATGCTGCCCTTTTTCTCCTCCAGGAAGAAGCGCTTCATCACCGGGTCCACGCCCGCGGTGGTGCCCGCCAGAATGCTGGTGGAGCTGGTGGGGGCCACCGCCAGCAGATAGGCGTTGCGCATGCCCTGCTTTGCCACGGTGGCGGCCAGCTGCCGCCATTCGGGGCTGTTATAACCCCGCTTTGCAAAATACGCGCCGGTCTGCCAGTCGCTGCCCTCGAAGGCGGCGTAGCTGCCCTTTTCGGCGGCGATGGCGCTGCTGGCGGCGATGGCCGCTTTGTTGATGGTCTCGAACACCTCGTCCACGAAGGTCAGGTGTTCCTCGCTCTCCCACCGGATGCCCGCCTTGGCCAGCATGTGGTGGTAGCCGCTGACGCCCAGACCGATGCTGCGATACTTCCGGTTGGTGAGTTTGGCGTAGGGCAGGGGATAGAAGTTCAGGTCGATCACGTTGTCCAGTGCCCGCACCGCGGTGGCCACCACCTGATTCATGTAGGCCTTGTTGGTCACCGGCAGGTTGCCTAGCGACAGGCTGGCCAGATTGCAGACCACGAACTCGCCGGGGCGGGTGGTGGTGACCACCACCGGGTCGCCCTGTGCGGTGGAAATCTCGGTGCTCACCGTTTCGATGGGGGCCATGTTCTGGGCGATCTCGGTGCAGAGATTGGAGCAGTAGATCATGCCCGCGTGGCCGTTGGGGTTGGCCCGGTTCACCGCGTCCCGGTTGAAGGTGAAGGGGGTGCCGGTCTCCACCGCGCTTTTCAGAATCAGCCGCACCAGCTCCTTCACGGTGACGGTGCGCTTCTGGATGCGGGGGTCGGCCACGCAGTCCCGGTAACGGGTTTCCCATTCCTCGCCCCAGTAATCCTCAAGGCAGTAGCCCTTCACGGTGAGAATCTGGTGGGGGCACATCAGGTGCCAGGGCGCGTCCAGATTTTCCTTCGCCAGCTTCCAGAACAGATCCGGGTAGCACACCGCCGGGAACACGTCGTGGGCCTTCATCCGGTCGTCGCCGTTGTTGGTGCGCAGCTGCAGAAACTCCGGCAGATCCTTGTGCCAGGCGTCCAGATACACCGCAACCGCGCCCTGCCGCACGCCCAGCTGATCCACCGCCACCGCGGTGTCGTTCACAAGGCGAATCCAGCGGATGACGCCGCCGGCCGCGCCCTCAAAGCCCCGGATGCTGCCGCCCGCGGCCCGCACCTTGCCGAAGTAAAGGCCCATGCCGCCGCCGAACTTGCTCACCTGCGCAAAGTTGTCCACGCTGCGGTAGATGCCCTCCAGGCTGTCCGGCACCGTGTCGATGAAGCAGCTGGACAGCTGGTGGTAGGGCTTGCGTGCGTTGGACAAAGTGGGGGTGGCCATGGTCACCTCCATCCGGCTGAGCATGTCGTAGAATTTTTTCACCCAGCCCGGCCGGTCGGTTTTTTCCTCCATGGCCAGATGCAGCGCAATGCCCAGAAACATCTCCTGGGGCGTTTCCAGCGGCACATGCTGCCGGGTGTGGATCACATACCGCTTGAGCAGAAGGTCGAGGCCGGAATAGGTGAACAGCTTGTCCCGCTCGGGGCAGAGGAAGGCTTCCGCCTCGCTGATCTCGGCCCGGGAATAGTGCTCCAGAATGTAGCTGCCGTAAAGACCCTCGTCGGTGAGGTAGCGCAGCTTGTCGTACAGGGTGTGGATGCCCCGGCGGGACAGCTCAGCTTCCAGCCGCAGCGTGAAGGAGAGATTCAGCAGCCGGGCCGCGATGAACTCCCACTTGGGGGCGTCCGGGCTGGTCAGCTCCACCGCCGCCTTGGTCAGGGCTGCCAGCAGCTCGGCAGCGTCCATCTCCGGCTTTGCGAAGCCCGCAAACCGGGCCGCCAGCGCGGTAAGAGGGTAGGAGAGCTGGTCGAAATCCTTCTGGATGCCCACCAGGCAGTCCTCCAGCCCAGGGGCGTTCACCTGCGCCGCGATGCTCTGGCGGGCGGCGCGCAGCTCCGCGTGGCGGGAACGGTAGAGAATGTAGCTTTTGGCCGCCTCAAAGTGGCCCTGCTCCATCAGCGCCCGCTCCACCTCGTCCTGAATCTGCTCCACCGTGACCAGCTCGCCGCTCAGGCGCCGGGTCACCGCGTCCAGCAGGCCGGCCAGCTGCTCCACGCTGGGGGCCTGCCCCACGCTGGCAAAGGATTTTTCCATGGCGGCAAGAATCTTGCCCCCGTCGAAGGCCTCGGCCTGGCCGCTGCGCTTTTGAATCTGCATGGTGTGTCCTCCCGTGAATTTCTCAGGAACTACCGCACAATTCACGGTGAACACCTCAGACGGTGTATCGCGCCAAAATTTTCCGACGCGCTTCACCATCTGGAATTGTGCGGCAGTGCCTTTGTTTTCAATGCGGAATCTATTATACACCATATCTTGCATCTGCTTCAATGCGCAAAACCCATATCTGGTGTGTGAATTATACTGAAATAGTGTACAAAACGGAGAAAATAAACCGGATCAAAAACGCCGCCCGGGGTGACAAGCTCCCCCATGTTCTGTTAGAATAAAGAAAACGAAACAAGGGGAGGGGAACGCCCATGAAGCCCAGCGTCGGAATCTGGCCCTGTTTGAACCGGGACGCCATCAAGGCCATTGCTATGGCTGCCATGCTGTTGAATCACATCGCCAACGCGCTGCTCTCGCCGCAAAGCCCATGGTTTGAGCCGCTGGTGAACATCGGCTACTTCACCGCGGTGACCATGTGCTATTTTCTGGCCGAGGGCTACGGGTACACCCGCAACCGCAAGGCCTACGCGCTGCGGCTGCTGGTGTTTGCCCTCATCTCCCAGATTCCCTACCAGCTGGCGCTGGGGGGGTTCCGGCTGAACATGCTGTTCACCCTGCTGGTCTGCCTGGGAACCGCCCATGTGGCCCATGAAATGGCCACCCGGCCCGGCGAGAGGCTCGGGCGGAATTTCGCGGCGCTGCTGGGTCTGTTCTTTGTCAGCCTGTTCATGGACTGGGGAACGATGGCCCCGCTGTTCACCTTCATATTCTGCAGCTGGCGGTACGGCAAGCTCGGGCTGGGGGGCAGACGCAGCGGGCTGGCGCTGGTCTTTTTGGGGGACGCGCTGATCTTTTTCTTCCAGAGCCTGCCGGCGGAGTGGACGGCGCAGGCGATGCTGCACACGGCGGCCAGCGCACTGGGCATCCTTGCGGCGGGCGCGGTGATCCTGCTGTTTTATAACGGAAAGCGGGCCCAGCACGGCCGGGTATTCTGGAAGTGGTTTTTCTATCTGTTCTACCCGGCCCATCTGGCGGTGCTGGCGGCGATCAAGCTGCTTGTCTTACAATAATAAAGAAAGAAAAAGGCTCTGCCCGTGGGTTTTCCACAGGCAGAGCCTTTTTGTGTTGAAAAATGGGGCCGGAATCTTACCGTTTGCGGGCGATGTAGTCCACAAAGCCCTGACGGATCCATTCGCCTTCGTACCGGTATTCCGGCACCCGGCACTCCTTGAACAGCAGTTCCATTTCAGCGAAAAAGGGGTCGGCTTCGGTTTCGGTGTAATAGGAGTGGATGACCGGCAGGCCGTCGTCCTCCTGCTCGTACTGGTTCCGGCCCAGATCACCGCCGGTACCGCAGCGGAAATCCCTCACCGAGAGGAAGTTCACGAACAGCAGCCCGCCCGGTTTCAGCACCCGTTTCATCTCGCGGATGGCCCGGGCCACCTGCTCCTTGGGCATGTGGAACACTGAATTGTAGGAATAAACCACATCAAAGGCCGCATCCCCGAAGGGCAGGGCACACATGTCACCCTGTTGCAGGGCGAGGGGCAGCTCCTGTCGGGCTGCGTAGGCCCGGGCCTTTTCCAGCTGGGCTGAATCCAGCTCCACACCGGTGGCATGGTAGCCATGCAGGGCAAACAGGGCCAGCGGCGGGGTATCGCCGCCCGCGCCGCAGTCCAGCACCCGGCGGCCATCCCCCCGCTCCCCGCATTCCAGCAGAAACCGATAGAGCGGTGTATGCTTGAAAACAGGTTCCATGAGGGGCATCTCCCTTTTCTGAAAATTCAATCAGCCGTTCGCGCCCAGAGTCTTTACATCGTCGTTGTCCGCAAAGGCCACGGCGGCAAAGCCCTGATTTTCCAGCGCGCCGAACTGCTTGCCCAATTTTTTGGCCTGAGGCAGCACGGTCACAGTGTAACCCTCCCGCAGGGTGGCCGCCTTGGCCAGCACCTGAGCGAAGTCCGCGTCGGGCAGGTAGAGCAGGGCCATCTTGGGCTTCTGGGCCGGAATGGCAAAGCCCTGCTCGGCCAGAATGCCGCAGATGCGCTCGAAGCCGATGGAGAAGCCCACGGCGGGCACCTGCTGGCCGATGAACTTGCCGATCATGTTGTCGTAGCGGCCGCCGCCTGCCACCGCGCCGCTGAAGGCCGCGCAGGTGACCTCGAACACCATGCCGGTGTAGTAGCCCTGGCCGCGCACCAAACTGGGGCAGTAGGCGATTTTATACTTGCCGCCGGCCAGAGTTTCCACGGTGGCGATCACCTTGCCCAGGTTCTCAGCAAGGGTCTTGTCCTCGCACAGAGCGCCGATGGCCTCCAGACTGAACTCGCCCTTTGCCAGAAAATCGCTCAGAGCGGCGACGGCCTCGGCGGGGCATTCCTTCTCCGTCAGCTCCCTGGCCACGCCCTCGGCACCGATCTTGTCCAGCTTGTCGAAGGTGATGCACACGCTGTCCAGGCTTTCGGGGGCAAAGCCCATGCTGGTCAGCATGCCGCGCAGCAGGCGACGGTCATTGATGTTCACGGTGAAGTCGTCAAAGCCGATGTTCAGCAGCGCCCGGGCGGTTACGTCGATCAGCTCGATCTCCGCGTTGCAGGAGCCGTCGCCCAGAATGTCGATGTCGCACTGGACGAACTCCCGCATCCGGCCCTTCTGGGGCCGCTCGGCACGGAACACCCGGTCGGTCTGGATGACCTTGAAGGGGCTGGGCAGCTTGTCCTTGTTGGCGGCGTAGTAACGGGAGAGGGGCAGGGTCAGGTCGTACCGCAGGCCCATGTCGGAAAGATCCTTTTCGTTGCCGGAAGCGATGGCAGAAGCCAGCTTGTCGCCCCGCTTGAGCACCTTGAAGATCAGGTTCAGGTTGTCGCCGCCGTCGCTCTTGTCCAGATTCTCCATATCCTCCAGCATGGGGGTGGAGATGCGCTCGAAGCCGCTGGCGCGGTAGGTTTCCAGAATGCGGCCCTGCACATAGTCGCGCAGCGCCTGTTCGGCGGGCAGATAGTCCTTCATACCCTTCAGCGGATTGGTTTTCATTGATGTTCCTCCCACAGTATCAAAGCGTTTGTATTTTAACAGAATAAAGCACTTTTATCATCTAATCATAGCCCGGCGGGCCGGTATTTGTCAACAAAAAGGGGGCATACTAAGCCAAAAAATCATGGGAGGAAACAAAAGCAATGGGCCAGTTTGTAAAGCAGCACCCCTTTGTGATTCTGGCGGCGGGGGCGGCCATCCAGCTGCTGGCGGGCATCCCCACCGCATGGGGTGTGTTTCAGGAGCCGGTGCGGGCGGAATATGGTCTGGATGAGGAATCGGCCAGCTTTGTGCTCAGCTGGCTGGTGGCGGCCTTCGGCGCGGGCGGGGTGGCCGGCGGCTTTTTGCAGGACAGGCTCGGCCCCCGCTTCGCCGCCCTTCTGGGCAGCGCCGGGCTCTGCGCCGGGTTTGTGGCGGCGGGCTTTGTGCCGGCGGAAAAGCCGTGGCTCTTTTATCTTGCCTTCAGCGCCCCGGTGGGGGCGGGCTGCGCCTTTTTGTACCCGGCGGTGATGGGCTGCGCCCAGAAATGGTACGCGGACAGAAAGGGCCTTGCCACCGGGGTGATCGGCGTGGCGGTGGGGCTGTCCGGCGCGGCGCTCACGCTTCTGGTGAAGTGGTTCACCGGGCTGTGGGGCATCCGGGGCTGCTTTTTTGCGCTGGGGGCGCTGCTGGGCTTTGTGTGCGGCGGGGCCAGCCTTGTGTTGCAGAACCCGGAAAAAGCGCCCGCCGCCCAAAATCAGCAGGGCATGACCCCGGGGCAGATGCTGCGCACCGCCGCCTACTGGTGGATCGCCGCCTCGGTGGCGCTGGCCACCCCGGCGGTGCTGCTGTTCAGCCCCCGCATTCTGGAGCTTGCCCGCCAGAGCGGCCTGCCGGAAACCGCCGCCGGCTGGATGGTGGCAGTGGGCGCGGCGGGCTCCGCCGCCGGGCGGCTGACGCTGGCCGCAGCAGGGGATAAGCTGGGCCGACGGGCGGTGCTCATCGCCGCCTTCGGGGCGCTGGCCGGGCTTTCCGCCGGGTTTGCCTTTGCAAAAAGTTGGCTCTTTCTCGCCGCCTACGCCGGGCTGTGCTTTTTCTATGCCGGGCAGGCGGCGGTGCTGCCCAGCCTTTGCACCGAGCGATTCGGCCTTGCCCACACCGGGGCCAACTACGGCCTGCTGGCGCTGGGCATGGCGGCGGGCAGCCTGGGCTTTCCCTTCGCGGCAAAGGCTTTTGGGCTGGAAGCCGGGCGGCACTGGCTGGCGGTGGGCGCGGCGCTGGCCGGGGCCTTCTGTTTGTGGAAGCTGGGGCCGGAGCAGGGAAGAGGACGACCACAATAAATCCAAATACAAAAGAGCGTAATGGACAGTATTTTGGTGCAAAATAAGATATTTTTGGTGCACAAAACCGAAATAAGCGCGAAAAGCACCTGTTAATTACTTGACGACCCCCTCGGCACGGTGTTACACTGAATCTGGAGATAACAATCCCCGGAGACCTTCCGAAAACGGAATACCCGCTGCCATACAACCCGGGAAAAGTGCAGTATTGTATGACAACATCGACCATCGGCCCGCTGCGGAGCCGGCGGATCGATGTTTTTTTACGGGCAGTCCGCTGTTGCGGGGCCAAACGACGTGAAAAAGGAGTCATTGCAATGGAAAACAATCAAACCAAAACAGGCGGTTTGAACAAAAGTCTGAAGCTGATTTTTGTTTACACCGTTGCCACCGGTTCCATCTTCACCTTCGTGAACTACTGGGATTCGGTGTTCTACGGTTACTGCGGCAGCGGTACCTTCCTGGCCTTCGCCCTGATGACGGTGGCCATCCTGCCCGTTGCGCTGGTGTACAGTGAGCTGGCCTCCCTGTTCCACACCGGCGGCGGTGAGCTGATCTACAACACCGTGGGCATCAACAAGCATGTGGGCTTTCTGGCTTCCTGGCTGATTATGGCGGCCTGGATCTCGGTTCCCCCGGCAGTGGTCATGGCCATCATGACCTGGGTAAACAAGACCTTCAACCTGAACCTGGGCACCTGGCCCATGGTTGCCTGCGCGGCGGTTCTGCTGGTGCTTTATTTCCTGATGAGCATCCAGAACGTGCAGATTCTGGTGAAGGCGCAGGCGGTGATGCTGTTCTGCAACATCGCGGTTACCATCCTCACCGGCTTTATCCTGCTGCTGTCCGGCCACTGGCATCTGTCCAACTTCGGCAACATCTTCTCTTCCACTCTGGATTCTACTTACGGCATCCCCGGCTGGGTCATCGGCATGGCCCTGCTGATCACCCCCTACTTCGGTTTTGAGACCGTGCCCCAGATGGTGGAGGAGGGCGACTTCCCCATCAAGAACTCCAAAAAGGCCATCTGCGGCTCCATCCTCACCTGCGGCTGCATCTATGTGTTCTATTACTTCTGCGTGGCCGGTCTGGACGGCCTGAACGGCGTGTACGAAAACTTCGCGCAGGATGGCTTCTTGACCATTGCCACCATGCAGAACGAGCTGGGCTGGACCTTCTGGCCCATCGTGGTAGGCCTTTTGTCCTGCCTGCTGGGCATGGGCGCTTCGCTGCTGGGCTTCTGGATGTCCACCGTGCGCATGCTGTATTCCATGGCCAACAAGAACTTCCTGCCCAAGGTATTCGCCAGGGTGAACAAGAACCAGCAGCCCCTGATGCCCAACATCTTCCTGCTGGTGCTGAGCCTGGTGTTCATCGTGCTGCAGAATTCCTCCGACTTCATGAGCGCCTTCTTCAACCTGATGAGCTTCGGCTGCGCCTGCGCCTATGCGCTGACCATGATCAGCGCCGTGTGCATCCATCACAAGCACCCGAACTGGAAGAGCTCCAACACCGTAAAGGGCGGCGACGCCTTCCGCATTCTGGCCATGCTGATCGCTGTGGCCATCGCCTTCTTCTGCACCCTGGGCCAGGGCATCGATTCCTGGATCTGCTTCGGCGTGTATCTGGGCGTTGGCGTTGTGATCTGGCTGTGGATGGTGCTGGTGAACTGGAAGAAACACCCCGTGGAGATCGAAACCCCCGACGGCGTTCAGAAATTCTGATCGAAGGCGGGAGGCTTTGGAATGACGGAACACAGCGAAGCCGAAACGCAGCAGCCCACCGGGCTGAAAAAAGTCTGCGCCTGATTTATGTATACGCCATTGCGGCGGGCGCAATCTTCACGTTTATCGGCTATTGGGATACAATTTTTTATGAGTATTGCGGCGCGGGCACCTTCTTCGGGTTCATCCTGATGACCCTGCTGATTCTGCCCATCGCCATGGTTTACTGCGAGCTGGCCCCCTGTTCCCCAAGGCGGGGGGCGAGCTGATCTACAACACCGTGGGCATCAACAAGCACGTGGGCTTTTTCTCCTCCTGACTGATTATGGCGGCCTGGATCGCGGTTCCGCCCTCGGCGGTTATGGCCATTGTGCAGTGGCTGTTCCACGTGCTGCACATCCCCACCAGCTTTCTTCTGGTAGAGGTGGTGGCGCTGGTGTCGCTGGTGGGCTACTGCGTGCTGAGCCTGCAGAATGTGGAAATCGCGGGCCGCATCCAGCTGTATATGCTCATGTTTGCCATCGCCGGCTGCATCGTGGCCACCGTGGCGTTCCTGTTCTCCGGCGTGTGGAGCTGGTCAAACTTCAAGGATTTCTTCTATTCTCAGGTGGAAAGCCACTTGGGCATTCCCTCCTGGATCATCGGTCTGGCATTGCTGATCACCCCCTTCTTCGGGTTTGAAACCGTGCCCCAGATGGTGGAGGAGGGGGATTTTCCCATCAAGGATTCCAACAAGGCGATTCTGGGCTCCATCGTTTCCTGCGGTGTGATCTATGCGCTGTTCTTCTTCGGGGTGGGCGGCATGCCCGTGCGCCCTCTGGTGGAGGAGGGCGGCGCGGCCACCGGCGGCTTTCTGGCCATCAGCATGATGGAGCAGCTGGGCGGCGGCTGGGGTGTGTTTGCGGTGATCTTCGGCATCGCGGCCATCCTGTGTGCCATCGGCACCTGCCTGCTGGGGTTCTGGCTGTCCACCGTGCGGCTGATGTACGCCATGGGCGAGAACAACTTCCTGCCCCGGGTGTTCACCAGGCTGAACCGGCACCATCAGCCCATTCTGCCCAACATTCTGCTGCTGGTGATCTCGCTGGTGTTCCTGCTTTTGCAGAACGCCACCACCTTTATGAACGATTTCTTCAACCTGATGAGCTTCGGCTGCGCCTGCGCCTACGCCATTACCATGATCTCGGCCATGCGCATCCACAAGTATCATCCGGAATTGGTTTCCCCCTACCGGCTGCGGGGCGGCAACTTCACCCGCGTGCTGGCGCTGATCATTGCGGTGGTCATCGCCTTCTTCTGCACGCTGGGTCAGAGCGCCGGCTCCTGGCGCAGCTTCGGCATCTATCTGGGCATCGGCGTGCTGCTGTGGCTCTGGATGGTGCTGGTCAACTGGAAAAAGAAAAAGGTCACCATCGAAACGGTGGCCGGTACCCGGGAATACTGATCGAAACCCGGCGGCAATCCACCGCCCTGGCATAACCAAACAAATTAAAAAAGGAGAGACTTTACAATGGCTAAATTGGATGGTAAGGTAGCACTGATTACCGGCGCAGCGGCCGGTCTGGGCGAGGGCATTTCCATTGCCTACGCAAAATACGGCGCAAAGCTGATCATGGTCGACCTGGATCCCCGCGTGGAAGAGACCGCCGAGAAGCTGCGCAAGGAATACGGCAGCGAGATCATCACCGTGGTGGCCAACGTGGCCGACCGTGCCCAGATGGACGCAGCCGCCAAGAAGGGCGTGGACACCTTCGGCGAAATCAACGTGGCCTGCTGCAACGCCGGCGTGTGCCGTCTGGCTCCCTTTGAGGAGATGGACGACGCCACCCGCGACTTCCACATCGATGTGAACATCAAGGGCGTGTGGAACACCTGCAAGGCCGTGATCCCCTACATGCTGAAGCAGGGCGGCGGCAACATCGTAATCGCCTCCTCCGTCACCGGCGACATCGTGGCCGACGCGGGCGAAGCCGCCTACGCCATGACCAAGGCCGCTCTGGTTGGCCTGACCAAGTGCCTGGCTGTGGAATACGCCGGCCGGAACATCCGTGTGAACTGCTCTCAACTGGGCTATGCCCGCACTCCCATGGTGGAGAAGATGGCTGTGGAGTCCAACCCCGAAGATCCCGAGAGCGCCATCAACGACATCGCCGTGGGCGTGCCCATGAAGCGTCTGGCAAAGCCCATCGAGGTTGGCGAGCTGTTTGCCTTCCTGGGCAGCGACGAGTCCAGCTATCTGACCGGCAGCCAGATCGTGATCGACGGCGGCAGCACCCTGCCCGAGACCATGAGCATCGGCACCAACTGATTGCCTTCCGCCTGAATATCAGGCAGAACGATTCCTTCAAAACAAACAGCAGAGGCCCCGGCTTTTTTGCCGGGGCCTCTGCTGTTTTTCGCGGGGCAAAGCGGAAAAGGGCCGCGCCCCTTATAAATAGGTGCGCGGCCCTGACGTTTGATTCGTGATGCTTAGCCCTTGGTGTCACCGAACAGGTTGAAGCGGTAGAGCTTTGCCTCGTCCTCGGGCTCGGAGCACTCGAACTTGGCCTCGGCAATCTGGCCGCCCTGGATCAGAGCGGTGAAGCCGATGATCTGGCACAGCTTGCTCTTCAGGTTCAGCCGGTCGCCTTCGGGGGTGATCATGTAAACGTCGCCCTTGCAGGAAGCCAGCATCTCGCTGAAATCACGAACGTTGAAATTATGAAGACTGATGCGATCCATAAAACGGATTCCTCACTTTCCCTTGTGCGGGCACCGGCGCATTCAGGCAGCCGGCCCGCCTTTTCTGACGTTTGCCAATACTTTCTCCCACGCACGGAGGGCCTTGCCTGCCGTGCACCTATAATATAGCACTGCCTTTGTGCAGATGCAACAAGCAAAACACGAATTCTTTGTACGAAATGACGATTTAATTCGCACAAAAATCCAGTGCCGCCCCAAAACAGGCAGGCCGGTGCAATTTTTTGGCCGAACAAAATGGAAAAACGCCTTGCAAAACCCGGCCCCCCTATTTATAATGAAAAGGTAGATGTTGTGAAATCCGCAACAAGCTTACAAAGAGAGCAAAGGAGAGTACTATTATGACCTATTCTCATGAAGTAGAGCGTATGTGTCCTCTGACCAAAGGCCCCCATCACGGCCCCGCCCCCATTCCGGAGGAGGGCGCCTGGGTTAAGGCCTATGAGATCAAGGATATTTCCGGCCTGACCCACGGTGTGGGCTGGTGCGCCCCCCAGCAGGGCACCTGCAAGCTGACTCTGAACGTTAAGAACGGCGTGATCGAGGAAGCTCTGGTCGAGACCATCGGCTGCTCCGGCATGACCCACTCTGCCGCCATGGCCGGCGAGATCCTGCCCGGCAAGACCATTCTGGAAGCCCTGAACACCGACCTGGTGTGCGACGCCATCAACGTGGCCATGCGCGAGCTGTTCCTGCAGATCGTTTACGGCCGCAGCCAGACTGCCTTCAGCGAGGGCGGCCTGCCCATCGGCGCCGGCCTGGAGGACCTGGGCAAGGGTCTGCGCAGCATGACCGGCACCATCTTCTCCACCAAGGCCAAGGGCGTTCGTTACCTGGAGCTGACCGAGGGCTACATCCTGAAGACCGCTCTGGATGAGAACAACGAGGTCATCGGTTATCAGTTCGTTCGTCTGGGCAAGATGCTGGAAGCCATCCGCCACGGCGAGGATCCCAAGACCGCGTTCGAGAAGAACGTTGGCACCTACGGCCGGTTCGATGGCGCTGCCAAGTACATCGACCCCCGCGAAGAGTAAGAGAGGAGGAGAAATACTATGGCTACTTTTGAATCTATGGATCGCCGCATGCCCAAGATCGAGGCATGCCTGAAGGCCAACGGCCTGGAATCCCTGGACGCCTGCCGTGAGATGCTCCTCGAGAAGGGCATCGACTGCGACGCTATTGTGAAGGGCGTGCAGCCCATCTGCTTTGAGAACGCCGTTTGGGCTTACACCCTGGGCACCGCCATCGCTGTGAAGCGTGGCCTGAAGAACGCCGCCGAGTGCGCCGCCGCCATTGGCGAGGGCCTGGAGGCTTTCACCATCCCCGGTTCCGTTGCCGAGCAGCGCAAGGTTGGTCTGGGTCACGGTAACCTGGGCGCCATGCTGCTGAGCGACGACACCAAGTGCTTCGCCTTCCTGGCCGGCCACGAGAGCTTCGCTGCCGCCGAGGGCGCCATCGGTATCGCCCGCACCGCCAACAAGGCCCGCAAGACCCCCCTGCGCGTTATCCTGAACGGCCTGGGCAAGGATGCTGCTTACATCATCAGCCGCATCAACGGCTTCACCTACGTGGAGACCGATTACGATTTCAAGACCGGCGAGCTGAAGGTTGTTCGCGAGAAGGCTTTCTCCGACGGCGAGCGCGCTGCTGTTAAGTGCTACGGCGCCAACGACGTTCTGGAAGGCGTTGCCATCATGAAGGCTGAGGCTGTTGAGGTTTCCATCACCGGTAACTCCACCAACCCCACCCGCTTCCAGCACCTGGTTGCCGGCACCTACAAGAAGTGGGCCATCGAGAACGGCAAGAAGTACTTCTCCGTTGCTTCCGGCGGCGGCACCGGCCGTACCCTGCATCCCGATAACGTGGCTGCCGGCCCCGCTTCCTACGGCCTGACCGACAGCATGGGCCGTATGCACGGCGACGCTCAGTTCGCCGGCTCCTCCAGCGTGCCCGCTCACGTTGAGATGATGGGCCTGATCGGTATGGGCAACAACCCCATGGTTGGCGCCACCGTGGCCTGCGCTGTTGCTGCTTCTCAGGTCTAATCGACCCGTTAAGCACACTGTGTTTTGAGCATGAGCACCGCTCCCTTTTGGGAGCGGTGCTTTTTTGTTTGCGAAAAGGCGGCAGGCAGCGCATTTTTGCCGCCCGCACACTGGCTTTTCTCTTGGATTGTATGCTACAATAAGAAAAGTAATGCAGTCCAAAAAAGAGGAGGCGGCGGGTTATGTATGATATGGCGGAATCACAGATGACCCTTTATGATTATGTGCAGCCCTTTGGGGGAACACTGGATGAGAATAACCGCTGGGTGAAGCTGGCGAAGGAGATCGACTGGCAGGAGATGGAGCGCCACTATGCGGGCAACTTCGGCCGGGCGGGCAATCAGGCGCTGCCCCTGCGCATGGCCTTCGGCAGCCTGGTCATCCGGCAGGCGCTGGAGCTTTCCGACCGGCAGACCGTGCAGATGATCCGGGAAAACCCCTACCTGCAATACTTCATCGGCATGACCAGCTTTAGCCACACCGCGCCCTTTGTGGCCCACAGCATGGTGGGCTTTCGCCAGCGCATCCCGCAGGAGCAGGTGGACAGGGCGGTGAAGCTGTTCAGGCGCATTTCCCGCCAGTGCGAGCGGGAACAGTGAGCGGCATTCCTTCATAGAATAGGGGCGGCGGCGTGCTGCGGCCAGCCGGTGCCTGGTCGATTGTGACAAAGTCACTTTTCAAATACACGTCCGCGTGATACATTAGAGAAGAACAGCGGAAGATAGCGCCTTTGGGCGCTGTAATAAAAAATATTCTTACTTTATTGGAGGGAGTTTGCCATGAATCTGAAGGGTTCCAAGACCGAAGCCAACCTGATGGCCGCCTTTGCCGGTGAGAGCCAGGCCCGCAACAAGTACACCTACTACGCATCCAAGGCCAAGAAGGAAGGCTACAACGAGATTGCCGCCGTGTTCGAGGAGACCGCCAACAACGAGAAGGAGCACGCCAAGATCTGGTTCAAGCTGCTGCACGACGGCGAGGTTCCCGGCACTCTGGCCAACCTGGCCGACGCTGCCGCCGGTGAGAACTACGAGTGGACCGACATGTACGCCAGCTTCGCCGCCACCGCCAAGGAAGAGGGCTTCGACCGCATCGCCGCCCTGTTCACCATGGTGGGCGACATCGAGAAGGAGCACGAGGCCCGCTACCGCGAGGTTGCCAAGCTGCTGGAAGAGGGCAAGCTGTTTGCCCGCGAGACCGAGCAGGTCTGGATCTGCACCAACTGCGGCCACATCCACATCGGCACCCACGCCCCCGCCAAGTGCCCGGTCTGCGACCATCCTCAGGGCTACTTCGTGCTGCGCGCGGAAAATCACTGATTTGTTTTGAACCTTTGGCCCCCCGGCGTTTCGCCGGGGGCCTTTTTGTTTTGCGAAAACTCCCCATCTGCTCTTGACAGAAGAACGGTTTGCCCTGTATACTTCTTTATAGTATTACATTATCGTGATAAAGCAAAACGCAAAACAGGGAGGGGAGCCGGGATGCAAAACGACCAGCTGCTGAAAAATGAGGAACGGGCGGTGATCGCCCTGCGGGCTCTGTACCAGAGCTACGGGTATCTGCCCTACAAAATGAGCCGGTTCGAGGAATACGAGCTGTATGCCCGCAACAAGGACTTTCTGCTCAGCGACCGGGTTATCACCTTCACCGACACCAACGGCCGCCTGATGGCCCTGAAGCCGGACGTGACCCTTTCCATCCTGCAAAAGGGCGAGGAAAACCCCGGCTGCAAGCGCAAGGTGTGCTACAACGAAAACGTGTACCGGGTGTCCCGCCGGTCCGGCCAGTTCAAGGAGATCATGCAGACCGGTCTGGAGTGTATCGGCGACGTGGACGGCTACGATGTGTTCGAGGCGGTGGAGCTGGCGGCGAAGAGTCTGGCGCTCATCGGCCCGGAGTATGTGCTGGAGATCAGCCATCTGGGCGTTGTCTCCGCTTTGCTGGACGCCGCGGGCGGCGATGGGGAATTCCGGCGCAGTGCGCTGGAGGCCCTCTCCCAGAAAAACGCCCACGATCTGGCCCGCCTGTGTGCGGAAAACGGAGTCCCGGCGGATTGCGCCCAGCGGCTGGCAGGTCTCGTGACCATCTACGGCAGCCGGGGCCCGGCGCTGCAAAAGCTGCGGGAACTTTGCGGCGGGCTTGCCGCGGAGGCCGTGGCCGAGCTGGAGCAGCTGAGCGCTTTGCTGGACGCGGCGGGCCAGGGCGACGAGGTGGTGCTGGATTTCTCGGTGGTCAACCACATGGACTACTACAACGGCATCGTGTTCCGGGGCTTTTTGCAGGGCCTGAGCCAGAGCGTGCTGGCAGGCGGCCGGTACGACCGGCTGATGCGCCGGATGGGCCGCAGTCAGGGCGCGGTGGGCTTTGCGCTGTATCTGGACCGGCTGGACCAGCTGCGCAGCCCCCGCCCGGAATGGGACGTGCAGGTGCTGCTGCTCTATGAAAACGAGACCCCCGCGGCGGCGGTGGCGGTGGCGGTGCAAAAATTGCGCGCCGAGGGCAAGAGCGTGAGCGCCCAGAAGGCCGCGCCGCCCAAGCTGCGGTATCAGGAATGTATCCGGCTGGACAAGGAGGGAAAACCATGCTGAACATCGCGCTGCCCAAGGGCCGCCTGGGCGAAAAGGTTTACGCCATGTTCGAGGCGGCGGGCTACGAGTGCCCGGCCATCCGGGAAAACAGCCGCAAGCTGATTTTTGAAAACGCCGAAAAGGGCATCCGGTACTTCTGGGTCAAGCCCTCGGACGTGAGCATCTATGTGGAGCGGGGCGCCGCCGATGTGGGCGTGGCCGGAAAAGACATTTTACTGGAATACCACCCGGACGTGTACGAGCTGCTGGATCTGAACGTGGGCCGCTGCAAGATGGCGGTGGCCGCCCCCCGCGCCTTCCGGGACGACGGAGAGCGCACCCTGCGGGTGGCCACCAAGTTTGCCTCCATCGCGGCGGACTACTACGCGGGCATGGGCCGGGATGTGGATTTCATCAAGCTGAACGGCTCCATCGAGCTGGCCCCCATTCTGGGCCTGTCCGACGTGATCGTGGACATTGTGGAAACCGGCACCACCCTGCGGGAGAACGATCTGGAGGTGGTGGCGGACATCCTGCCCATCAGCGCCCGGCTCATCGCCAACAAGGCCAGCTTTAAATTCAAAAACTGCCAGCTGGAAGAAATGCTGGCCAGAATGAAGGAACAGGTGAAGTGACATGATCCCCATTTATGAATACGGCCAGGTACCGAACAGCGAAATTTTTGCCCGGGACAACATCGCCTCCAATGTGGAGGGCGCGGTGACCGAGATTCTGGCCCAGGTGGCCGCCCGGGGCGACGAGGCCCTGCGGGAATACACCCTGCGCTTTGACAAGGCCGACCTTGCCAATCTGGAAGTGACCGAGGCCGAGATCGACGAGGCCTTCGCGGCGGTGGAGCCGGAATTTGTGGCGATTTTGGAACAGGCGGCGGCGAACATCCGGGCCTTCCACGAAAAGCAGCGCCGCAACAGCTTTGTGGTGGCCGATCAGCCCGGCGTGGTGCTGGGCCAGAAGATCGTGCCCATCCAGAAGGTGGGCCTGTATGTGCCCGGCGGCACCGCGGCATACCCCTCCACCGTATTGATGGACAGCATCCCCGCCAAAATTGCGGGCTGCCCCCAGCTGGTGATGGTCACCCCGCCCGGCGCGGACGGCAAGGTGAACCCGGTGATTCTGGCGGCGGCGAAAATCGCGGGCGTGGACCGCATCTTCAAGGTGGGCGGCGCACAGGCCGTGGCGGGCCTTGCCTACGGCACCGAGACCCTGCCCAAGGTGGATAAGATCGTGGGCCCCGGCAACGCCTATGTGGCCGAAGCCAAAAAGCAGGTGTTCGGCCGGGTGGCCATCGACATGATTGCCGGCCCCAGTGAGATTCTGGTGGTGGCGGACGGCACCTGCAACCCGAAGATCGTGGCGGCGGACATGCTCAGCCAGGCCGAGCATGATAAAATGGCCAGCGCGGTGCTGGTCACCGACAGCGGCGAGCTGGCCAAAGCGGTGCAGGCGGAGCTGGAACGGCAGATTCCGCTTTTGCCCCGCAGCGAGATCGCCCGGGCGTCCATCGACAACAACGGCAAGATCATCGTGGCGGAAAATCTGGATCTGGCCATCGACATTGCCAACGAGATCGCCCCCGAGCATCTGGAATTGTGCGTGGATGCGCCCTTTGATTATCTGGATCGGGTGCGCTGCGCCGGTTCCATCTTTCTGGGCAAGAACTGCCCGGAAGCACTGGGCGATTACTTCGCCGGCCCCAACCACACCCTGCCCACCAGCGGCACCGCGAAATTCTCGTCGGCGCTTTCGGTGGACGACTTCGTGGTGAAGAGCCAGTTTACTTACTATACCGCCGACGCGCTGGCCAAGGTGGGCGAAAAGGTTGCCTGCTTTGCCCGCAGGGAAGGGCTGGACGCCCACGCCAACAGCGTGACCGTGCGGCTGGAGGAGAAAAAACAATGAGCCGGTTTTTTTCAAGTCGATACGCGGCGCTCACCCCCTATACCCCGGGGGAGCAGCCGCAGGATCAGGACTATCTGAAACTAAACACCAACGAATCCCCGTTCCCGCCCTCTCCGGGGGTGGCGGCGGCGGTGGCCGAGCAGTGCGGCAAATTGCAGCTTTATTCCGACCCCCAGTGTGCCGGGCTGCGCCGGGCGCTGGCCGACTGCTACGGGGTCAGCTCTGCCAATGTGATGGTGGGCAACGGCTCGGATGAGGTGCTGGATCTTGCCTTCTGCGCCTTTGCGGGGGAGGAGCGGCCCCTGTATTTCGCGGATGTGACCTACGGCTTTTATCCGGTGTTCGCGGCCAAAAACCGCCTGCCCTATGAGGTGATTCCCCTGAAGGAGGATTTCTCCATCGACCCGGCGGACTACTTCGGCAAAAACGGGGTGGCGGTGATCGCAAACCCCAACGCCCCCACCGGTCTGGCGCTGGGGCTGGATGACTTTGAAGCGATTCTGAAGGCCAACCCGGACGGGGTGCTGATCGTGGACGAAGCCTATGTGGACTTCGGGGCCGAAAGCGCCGCCGCCCTGCTGGGCCGGTACGACAATCTGCTGGTGGTGCGCACCTTCTCCAAATCCCGCTCCATGGCGGGGGCCCGGCTGGGCTTTGCGCTGGGCAGCGAAGCGCTGATTGTGGACCTGGAAACCTTGCGCTATTCCACCAACCCCTACAACGTGAACCGGATGACGCTGGCGGCAGGCGAAGCCGCGCTGGCGCAGGACGGCTATTATATGGAAAACTGCCGCCGCATCGCCGCCATCCGGGACAAGGTGGCCGGCCAGCTGGAGACTCTGGGCTGGAAGGTGCTGCCCTCCAAGGCAAACTTCCTGTTCGCGGCGGCCCCCGGCATGGGCGGCGGGGCCATGTATCAGGCTCTGCGGCAAAGGGGCGTGCTGGTGCGCTATTTTGACGCACCCCGCACCCGGGATTACATCCGGGTGAGCATTGGCGACGAAGCCCAGATGGAACGGTTCATGCAAACCATCAAGGAAATCATGAAGGAGGCAGCCCAGTGAGAACGGCAGAGATCAAACGCACCACCGCCGAAACCGACATTTCCCTGCGCCTTGTGCTGGAGGGCACCGGCAAGGGCAGCTGTGCCACCGGCTGCGGCTTTCTGGATCACATGCTGGTGCTGTTCGCCCGGCACGGCCGGTTCGATCTGGAGCTGACCTGCACCGGCGACACTGATGTGGACTACCACCACACGGTGGAGGACGTGGGCATCTGTCTGGGCGACGCCTTCCGGCAGGCTCTGGGCGACAAGCGGGGCGTGCGCCGCTACGGCCAGTCGCTGCTGCCCATGGATGAAACCCTGATTCTGGCGGCGGCGGATCTGTCCGGCCGGGGCGGCTACTATGGGCAGGTGGAGATTCCCACCCAGAAGGTGGGCGACTTCGACACCGAGCTGTTCGAGGAATTCTGGATCGCCTTCGCCCGGCAGGCCCAGCTGACCCTGCATCTGCAAAAGATGGCGGGGGCCAACTCCCACCACATCATGGAGGGAGCCTTCAAGGCCGCGGCCCGCTGTCTGCGCACGGCAGTGGCCATCGACCCGGAATTTGCCGGGGAAATTCCATCCACAAAAGGGGTGCTGTGATGATCGGCGTAATCGATTACGGGGTGGGCAACCTGTTCAGCCTCTGCTTCTCCCTGCGCTGTGTGGGGGCCCAGGTACAGGTGAGCGCCGACCCGGCCGTTCTGGAACAGGCGGATAAACTGGTATTGCCCGGCGTGGGCGCCTTTGGCGACGCGGCGGACAAGCTGCGGGCCACCGGGCTGGACCAGCTGGTGATCCGGCAGGCGAAAAAGGGAGTGCCGGTGCTGGGTATCTGCCTTGGCATGCAGCTGCTTTTTGAGGAAAGTCTCGAATACGGCCGCCACAGGGGGCTGGGCCTGCTGGCCGGGCGGGTGGTGCCCATGGAGGGGGCCCTCCCGGCGGAGCTGAAGATCCCCCACATCGGCTGGAATGCCCTGCAGCCGGTGGCCGAAAGCCCGCTGCTGCGGGATGTAAAGCCCGGCGACTGCGTGTATTTTGTTCATTCCTATTACGCCACCGGCTGCGCCGACAGTCTGGTGGCCACGGCGGAGTACGGCATCCCCATCACCGCCATGGTGCGGAAGGGGAACGTGATGGGCTGCCAGTTCCACCCGGAAAAGAGCGGCCCGGTGGGCCTTGCCATTCTGCGGGCCTTTTGTGAAGAGGAGGGAAAAGCATGATCCTGTTTCCGGCCATCGACCTGTACGAAGGGCAGGCGGTTCGGCTCTATCAGGGCGATTACCGGCAGATGACCGTGTACAGCCCGGACCCGGCGGCTCTGGCCAGAAAATTTGCCGAAACCGGCGCCACCCACATCCATCTGGTGGATCTGGAGGGCGCGCGGGACGGCACCACCCCCAATCTGCAGCTGATCCGCCGCATCGCCGCCGAGACCGGCCTGTTTGTGGAGGTGGGCGGCGGCATCCGCAATATGGACATTGCCCGCGCTTATCTGGAAAACGGGGTGAGCCGGGTGATTCTGGGCACCGCCGCCGTCACCGACCCGGACTTTCTGCAGAATGCCCTGGATACCTGGGGCGAGCGGGTGGCCGTTGGGGCCGACCTGCGGGGCGGTCAGGTGGCCATCCGGGGCTGGCAGCAGACCAGCGACGAGGGGGCCGAGGCCTTCTTCGACCGGATGCAGGGCCTTGGGGTTTCCACCATGATCTGCACCGACATCTCCCGGGACGGAGCCATGCGAGGCGCGAATCTGGAGCTGTACCGCAGTCTGGCCAAACGGCAGGGGCTGCAGATCGTGGCCTCCGGCGGCGTGAGCAGTCTGGATGACATCAAGGCCCTGCGGGAGATGAATCTCTACGGGGCCATTCTGGGCAAGGCCTACTACACCGGCGCAGTGGATCTGGCCGAAGCACTGGAGGCGGCGAAATGATCACAAAACGAATCATCCCCTGTCTGGACGTGCGGGACGGCCGGGTGGTCAAGGGCGTAAACTTTAAAGGGCTGTCGGATGTGTCCGACCCGGTGGAGCTGGCCCGGTACTATTCCGAGAGCGGAGCCGACGAGCTGGTGTTCTACGACATCACCGCCTCCGCCGAGGGACGAAAGATCTTCACCGACATTCTCTGCCGGGTGGCCCAGACCATTTTCATCCCCCTCACCGTGGGCGGCGGCGTGAACACGCTGGAGGATTTTGACCGGGTGCTCAAATGCGGCGCCGACAAGGTGAGTGTGAACTCCGGCGCCATCCGGGATCCGGAGCTGATCCGCCGCGCCGCGAAGCGGTACGGCAACCAGTGCGTGGTGCTCTCGGCGGACATCAAGCGGGTGAACGGCCGGTTTCAGGTGTTCGCCAAGGGCGGCCGGGAGGATACCGGCATCGAGGCCATCGGCTGGCTGCGCCGGGGCGTGGAGCTGGGCGCGGGCGAGGTGGTGGTGAATTCCATCGACACCGACGGCGTGAAGCAGGGCTTTGATCTGGAGCTGCTGGACGAGGTCTGCCGGGCGGTGCCGGTTCCGGTGATCGCCTCCGGCGGCGCGGGCAGCCAGCAGGATTTTGTGGAGCTGTTTAAAAAGGTGCCCAGTGTGGACGCGGGCCTTGCGGCCTCGGTGTTCCATTTCGGCGAGATTGCCATTCCGGATCTGAAGCAGACCCTGTGGGAAAACGACATCATAGTGAGGCGATAAGATATGCTGACCATTCAAGACCTGAAATTTGACGAAAAGGGCCTGATCCCGGCGGTGGTGGTGGACGCCAAAAGCCGCAAGGTGCTCACCGTGGCCTATATGAACGCGGAGAGTCTGGCCATCAGTATGGAGAAAAAGCTCACCTGCTTCTGGAGCCGTTCCCGGCAGGAGCTGTGGCTCAAGGGCGAGACCAGCGGCAACTACCAGCACATTGTGAGCATCACCGCCGACTGCGACCGGGACGCGCTGCTGGTGCTGGTGGAAAAGGACGGCCCGGCCTGCCATCTGGGCAACGGCTCCTGCTTTGAGGACGTATTGTTTCAGAGCGACGAGCGGGGCGACTTCACGCTGGAGGGTCTGTATGACCTTTTATGTCAGCGCAACGCCGACCGGCCCGAGGGCTCCTATACCACCTACCTGTTCGAGAAGGGTCTGGACAAGATCCTGAAAAAGGTGGGCGAGGAATGCACCGAGGTGATCATCGCGGGCAAGGCTGAGGATAAGAAGGAAACCATCTACGAGCTGGCGGATCTGGCCTACCACGCCATGGTGCTCATGGTGCAGATGGGCATCACCGTGGAGGACGTGCGGGACGAGCTGGCCAGCCGTCACATCATCGACCACAAGGTCAAGCAGGAAAAGATGACCTCATGAGACCCTACAATCTGCACACCCACACCACCTTCTGCGACGGCGACAACACCCCCGAACAGCTGGCCGCGTCGGCGCTGGCGGCAGGCTGCGAAACCCTGGGCTTTTCCGGCCACAGCCACACCGGCTTCGACGAGCGGTACTGCATGAGCCCGGCGGGCACCCGGGAATATATCCGGCGGGTGCGGCGGCTGCAGGCGGAATATGCTCCCCGGCTGCGGATTCTTTTGGGCATCGAGCAGGACTATTACTCGGAGCAGCCAGCCGAAGGGTACGATTTTGTCATCGGTTCGGTGCATTATCTTTACCGCCATGGGGAATACCTGCCGGTGGACGAGGATCCCCAGTGGCAGCAGGGCATTGTGGCCGACTACTACGGCGGGGATTACTATGCCTTCGCGGAGGATTACTTCGCCACGTTGGCGGATGTGCACCGGCGCACCGGGTGCGATATCGTGGGGCACTTTGACCTGATTGCCAAGTTCAACGAGGGCGGCGTGCTGTTTGACGAAGCCCACCTCCGCTACCGGGCAGCGGCACTGGCCGCGCTGGAGCGGCTGGCAGGGGAGGGTGTGGCCTTCGAGGTGAACACCGGCGCGGTGGCCAAGGGCTGGCGCACCCAGCCCTACCCGGCAAACTGGCTGCTGAAGGAGCTGCAGGCCCGGGGCGCCCGGCTGATCTTTTCCAGCGACTGCCACAAGGCCGACCAGCTGCTGGCCGGCTGGCAGGAATGGGGCAGCCTGTGCGGGCCCTCTCTGTAATACACAAACAACACCGCCCGGCGGGGGAAAAGTGTTCCCCATCGGGCGGCTTTGTTTTGCCCCGGCGGGGCGGGTCTGCTATAATACGTTATATATTATTATAAGGGGGAACGAATATGGCCTGTCTGCCCTGTCTGGTGCTGGATCACGACGATACCGTGGTAGCCAGCACGCCTGCCATCCACTACCCGGCCTTTCTGGATGCCATGAAGATCCTGCGCCCGGAGGTGAACTGGAGCCTGCAGGAGTATGTGATGTATAATTTCGAGCCGGGCTTTGAAGCCCTCTGCCGGGAGATGCTGCACCTGACCGATGAGGAGATGGAGCTGGAGGGGCAGATCTGGAGAAAGTGGATCAGCACCCATGTGCCGCCCATGTTTCCGGGCATGGCCGACCTGCTGCGCCGGTACCGGGATGCGGGTGGGATCCTCTGCGTGGCCAGCCATTCCAGCGAGGAGATGATCCGGCGGGATTACCGCATTCACTGCGGCTTCGAGCCGGAGCTGGTGTTCGGGTGGGAGCTGCCGCCCCAAAAGCGCAAGCCCGCCCCCTATGCGCTGGAAGAGATCATGCGCCACTATGGCCTTGCACCGAACCAGCTTTTAATGGTGGACGATTTAAAGCCCGGCTGGCAGATGGCCCAACGCTGCGGCGTGCCCTTTGCCTTTGCGGGCTGGGGCTGCGAGGTGCAGCCGGTGCGCGCCTTCATGAAAAAACATTCCACCCACCCGCTGGACACGGTGGAGCAGCTGGCCCCGCTGCTGGGCCTGTAAGGGCCTTTTTTCTATACAGAAAGGACAAAACGGGCAGCATATTAGCAAAGTGATACTTTTTTGAAAAAAATTGAAAAAAGGTGTTGACTTCTGCTTACAGGGTGTGGTATTATAACTGAGCCGTCAACGACGGCAAGCCGCTCGAAAGAGCTTGAAAAAATATTTCAAAAAAGTGCTTAGACAAACAAGACTTCACGAGATATAATAAACAAGCTGTCCCGCGAGGGAGAGCGGCACAGGACCTTGAAAATTGAACAATATCGAAGCTTGAACGGAACCTTATCGTGATGGAAAATCACGTTAAACAATTCCAATATACAAGTAATTCGTGGATGCAAGCGTTATTGTATCTGAGAAATTACAGCGATTTAATTCAGAGTAATCTGGTTTAAATACCATTTTATGAAGAGTTTGATCCTGGCTCAGGACGAACGCTGGCGGCGCGCCTAACACATGCAAGTCGAACGGAGCTTGTTTGTTTGATCCTTTCGGGGTGACGACTTGTAAGCTTAGTGGCGAACGGGTGAGTAACACGTGAGTAACCTGCCCCAGAGTGGGGGACAACAGTTGGAAACGACTGCTAATACCGCATAAGCCCACGGAACCGCATGGTTCTGGGGGAAAAGGAGCAATTCGCTTTGGGATGGACTCGCGTCCGATTAGCTAGATGGTGAGGTAACGGCCCACCATGGCGACGATCGGTAGCCGGACTGAGAGGTTGATCGGCCACATTGGGACTGAGACACGGCCCAGACTCCTACGGGAGGCAGCAGTGGGGAATATTGCACAATGGGGGAAACCCTGATGCAGCGACGCCGCGTGGAGGAAGAAGGCCTTCGGGTTGTAAACTCCTGTCGTAAGGGACGATAATGACGGTACCTTACAAGAAAGCCACGGCTAACTACGTGCCAGCAGCCGCGGTAAAACGTAGGTGGCAAGCGTTGTCCGGAATTACTGGGTGTAAAGGGAGCGCAGGCGGGTCTGCAAGTTGGAAGTGAAACCCATGGGCTCAACCCATGAACTGCTTTCAAAACTGCGGATCTTGAGTGGTGTAGAGGTAGGCGGAATTCCCGGTGTAGCGGTGGAATGCGTAGATATCGGGAGGAACACCAGTGGCGAAGGCGGCCTACTGGGCACTAACTGACGCTGAGGCTCGAAAGCATGGGTAGCAAACAGGATTAGATACCCTGGTAGTCCATGCCGTAAACGATGATTACTAGGTGTGGGAGGATTGACCCCTTCCGTGCCGCAGTTAACACAATAAGTAATCCACCTGGGGAGTACGACCGCAAGGTTGAAACTCAAAGGAATTGACGGGGGCCCGCACAAGCGGTGGAGTATGTGGTTTAATTCGAAGCAACGCGAAGAACCTTACCAGGTCTTGACATCCCGTGCATAGCATAGAGATATGTGAAGTCCTTCGGGACACGGAGACAGGTGGTGCATGGTTGTCGTCAGCTCGTGTCGTGAGATGTTGGGTTAAGTCCCGCAACGAGCGCAACCCTTATCGTTAGTTACTACGCAAGAGGACTCTAGCGAGACTGCCGTTGACAAAACGGAGGAAGGTGGGGATGACGTCAAATCATCATGCCCTTTATGACCTGGGCTACACACGTACTACAATGGCAATTAACAAAGAGAAGCGAAGCCGCGAGGTGGAGCAAACCTCATAAAAATTGTCTCAGTTCAGATTGCAGGCTGCAACTCGCCTGCATGAAGTCGGAATTGCTAGTAATCGCGGATCAGCATGCCGCGGTGAATACGTTCCCGGGCCTTGTACACACCGCCCGTCACACCATGAGAGCCGGGGGGACCCGAAGTCCGTAGCCTAACCGCAAGGAGGGCGCGGCCGAAGGTAAAACTGGTGATTGGGGTGAAGTCGTAACAAGGTAGCCGTATCGGAAGGTGCGGCTGGATCACCTCCTTTCTAGGGAGTCAGACGGCCACGAGAGACTGGTTTCTTTCGTTGGACGGACAGGTTGCTGTGAGAGCATTCGATATTGTTCGATTTTGAGGGCCCTGTAAAAAGGATACCTCAAAAAGATAAGCGAGACCGAAACGCGAAAGCGTGGGGGTATAGCTCAGCTGGGAGAGCACCTGCTTTGCAAGCAGGGGGTCAAGAGTTCGAGCCTCTTTATCTCCACCATATGGGCTCATAGCTCAGGTGGTTAGAGCGCGCGCCTGATAAGCGCGAGGTCGGTGGTTCGAGTCCACTTGAGCCCACCACTTCTGTGGAAACACAGAGGTCAGCAAGCTAATCTTGCTTATCGCGCTTATACGAAGCGAAAGCGGAGTATAAGCAATCTTCCTTCGATGATTCGAACGTGCAGCGATGCACACTTCGACGAAGTCGAAGGCAGATGCGGCGAAAGCCGCAGATGCACCTTGAAAACTGAATAATAACTGCGAAATGAGATACAAAGTAAAATGTTAACTACAATTTTGTTTTGATCTTGTTGGCAAATTAGGAGAATCAATAAAGCATAAATACGGTCAAGCTAAAAAGGGCGCAGGGCGAATGCCTTGGCACTGGGAGCCGAAGAAAGACGTGATAAGCTGCGATAAGCCGCGGGGAGATGCAAATAATCTTTGATCCGCGGATTTCTGAATGGGGAAACCCACTGGAGTAAACCTCCAGTACCGTATACTGAATCAAATAGGTATACGGAGGGAACCGCCTGAACTGAAACATCTAAGTAGGGCGAGGAAGAGACATCAACCGAGATTCCGTAAGTAGTGGCGAGCGAACGCGGAAGAGGCCAAACCGAGGGTAGAAATACCTTCGGGGTTCGGACTGCTTTAAGGACTGCAATTGTTAACCGAAGGGTATGGGAAGGCCCACCGAAGAGTGTGAGAGTCACGTAGGTGAAAACGAAAGCAGCTGCGCAGTATCCAGAGTACGGCCAGACACGTGAAACCTGGTCGGAATACGGGGGGACCACCCTCCAAGCCTAAATACTACCCAGTGACCGATAGCGTATAGTACTGTGAAGGAAAGGTGAAAAGAACCCCGGGAGGGGAGTGAAATAGAACCTGAAACCCTGTGCCTACAAGCACATAGAGCGCGTCAAAGCGTGATATGGTACTTTTTGTAGAACGGTCCGGCGAGCGACTGTATGCAGCGAGGTTAAGTTGCTGGAGCAATGGA
>ENA-OQIJ01000050-OQIJ01000050.1-human-gut-metagenome-genome-assembly--contig:-NODE-50-length-42763-cov-7.528638_pt1 | contig 42763 bp, 35 predicted proteins | sample MGYA00242582_ERZ504747 | MGnify/ENA primary metagenome ERZ504747 (study PRJEB26092, sample SAMD00036435) | human gut metagenome | host: Homo sapiens | study: EMG produced TPA metagenomics assembly of...
AAACAACCCATTTTTATTGTAACACACAAAGTTATCTACTACAACCGTCCATCCAGTTTTTCCACTGGTTCGCTCGCTTTAACAAAACAGGTGCCGGCGTGCCCTGAAAACAACTCCCCCAAAGCATTGCTTCAGGGGAGTTGAACTACGTTTTCAAATGGCTCAGTTGAAGCCGAATATCTTCTGGCTGATTTTGTAGGCGGTCACCGCAAAAGCACGGCCCACCGGGCTGTTCCAGTTCATGGCCTGCCCCATGATACCCCGGCGCAGACGATAGTACGCCCAGGAATCGTTCGCCTTGATGTAATCCCACAGCTCCTGCTTTTTGGCCAGATTCTCGGCAGTACCGCTGCGGATCATCAGAATGGAGGAAACCACCGTGATGATTTCCAGATAATTATACAGATACTGGCGCAGGCGGGTGTTCTTGATGCCCTGCAGGCGTACCTGCTTCAGCATCAGCTTATTTACCTTGATCTGCTGATCGATGCGCTTGATCATCACGCTCTCGTTCACAGACTGGTCGTCCCGGCCAATGAAGTAATGGTAGAAATCCACGTTGATGTAATAGATGCTCTTCACGCACTGCATGGGAACATACACAAACAGGTTATCCACATAGAAGGTGTGGCGGGGCAGATCCAGCCCGCTGTCGATCAGCAGCTGGGTGCGGTAGATCACCGAGTGCATCAGGATGTACTGGCCCTTGTGGAACCGGCCCACCTGATCCCAGCCGATCACCTGCTCCTGGGGCAGGGCGTTGCTGTAGCTCATCACCTTTTTGTGGCGGGCGCCCACCTTATCGTACACAAAGTTGCTCACCACCAGGTCCACTTCCTGGCCACCGTGCACAAAATCACGCAGGGCGCACAGAATCTTGGCGTAGGCTTCCTCGTCCACCCAGTCATCGCTGTCCACAACCTTGAAGTAACGGCCCTGAGCGTTCTTCAGCCCGGCCATTACCGCCGCACCGTGACCGCCGTTCTCCTGATGTACCGCACGCACAATGCCGGGGTACAGCCGTTCGTATTCATCCGCGATGGCGGCGGTATCGTCCTTGGAGCCGTCGTTTACGATCAGGATCTCCACCTCGTTACCGCCGGTGAGCAGGGTATCCACACAGTGGCGCATGTAGTCCTGCGAGTTGAAGCAGGGCACTGCGATCGATAACAGTTTCATGATTCACACACCTTTATACTGATTTGCGCCGCCGCCCCCTTGTCCAAAGGAACAGACCGGTTCGCAAGCTTTTGGGTCATCATTTTGACACAATGTTACCTGTATATCATCTCGCGAACGGTGTTCAAAGTCAAGAGAATCCAGCCAATTTATGCGTCTTTTCTCCATTTTTTTACAACTTTTACACCAAAACGGCGCACCCCGGAACCGGGATGCGCCGTTTTTTCAGTGTGTGTCGAAAGCGAAAAACTCCCCTGCCCGATCAGCAGGTGGCGCCGCCCTTCATGTGCTTCTGGGCCGCCAGATTTTCCTCTTTGCGGGCCAGCAGCTCATTGTCCAGCAGCTGGCGCTGCACCTCCTCGAAGCCGATGCGGGCCACGGTGTCGGCAAAGCGCTCGCCGGTGATGCCCTGTTCACGGAACAGCAGAATGGCCTTTTCGATCACATCCAGCACTTCCTGCCGGTCGGTGAACACCTTGTCCAGATAACGGCCCTGAGCCACCTTCTTGCCCCAGCGGCCGCCGATGTAGATGCGGTAACCGTCGATGTGATCCTCCACCGCCTTGAAGGGGCACTTGCCCACGCAGCGGCCGCAGTGGTTGCAGGCCTCGGGGTCGATGTGAATCTTGCCGTTCTCCATCTTTGCCACGTTGATGGGGCAGGTCTCCTCGATCTGGCAGACCTTGCAGCCGCGGCACTTGTCCAGCTGAATCTGGGGAATACGCTGGCCGATCACGCCCAGGTCATTCAGATCCGGCTTGACGCAGTTGTTGGGGCAGCCGCCCACGGCGATCTTGAACTTATGAGGCAGCTTGACCTCATGGTAACCCTTGTAGAACCGCTCGTGGATCTCCTGAGAAAGATCAAAGGTGTCGATCAGACCGTACTGGCAGGTGGTACCCTTGCAGGAAACCACCGGGCGCACCTTGCTGCCGGTGCCGCCCATTTCCAGGCCGGCGTTCAGCAGGTACTCCCGCAGGGGCTCGATGTTGGCGAAGGGCACGCCCTGAATCTCCAGCGTCAGGCGGCTGGTCATGGTCACCTCACCGCTGCCGAACTTCTCGGCGGCCTGCGCCACCGCCATCTGCTCGGCGGCGGTGAGCTTGCCGTTGCGGGTGATCACACGGCCGTTGAACTTGTCCGGGGTACGTTTATCCCACAAAAAGCCCAGAGCCTTCACCCGGGTGACCTCGGCGGGCGATACCTTCGCGCCCACGGTTTCCACCCGCACGTCGTTGAAGAAGGTGGCGCCTTCCAGCACCAGTGTGTTGGTATAGCCGTAGCTGCGCAGCCGGTTCTGCATGAAGTAGGCGCGCTTGCCCTTGCTGCACATGATCAGCAGCTTGTCGTCCTTATCCAGACCCTCCACCGGGCCGTTCAGAGTTTCCAGCTGCACGAAGGTTGCGCCGTGAACCGCGGGGGCCGGGGCGGCATCCACCACCCGGTAGCCCTTGGCTGCGCCCGCCTGATACTCGGCGGGAGTGATGCTGGCGATCTTGCCTTCCAGCTTGTTTTCCAGCAGATACACCGCCTGCACAAAGGGATGGATGGCGGTGGAGAAGGGCGGCGCGTAGGCCAGATCCAGATTGTCAAAGTCCTCCAGCGCCGCACCCATGGAGATGCCGGTCACCGCGATGTCCACCATCTTGTCCACCGCGCCGGGGCCCAGCACCTGAATGCCCAGCAGCTTGTGGGTTGCCTTGTCCGCGATGAGCTTGGTGGCAAACCAGGCGGAATCCGGGTAGTAGTGGGCCTTATCGTCGCTGACCATCAGGGCGGTGTACTTTTGCGGGGTATTCACGATCAGCTCGTCGCGGGTCTCAATCAGGCCGCCCACATAATAGGGCAGGCCGCAGGCCGCAGCCCGCATAGGAGATGTCCCAATCCTTGACCAGAATGGTCACATCCGCGGACTGGTCCTGCCGTTTGATCTTGGCAGCGGCCTTGGTACCGGCGGCAACGCCGCCCAGAATCAATACCTTCATTGCATTTCCTCCTGCTCTCTCAAAACACCTGACGGATCAGCCGTGGCAGTGACCGCCGCAGCTGTGGGAAGCGCCGTGGCTACCGCAATCGTGGCCTTCACCTTCCTCATGGTGGTGATTGCAGGTCACGTCGCCATTCTGGGGCAGAGTGCCCTGCAGCAGCTGCTCCACCGCCGCATCGGTGCTGCCGGCCGCGCCCGCATACACCGCGATGCCCGCCTGGGCCAGCGCCTGACGCGCGCCGCCGCCGATGCCACCGCAGATCAGCACCTGCACGCCCTGAGCCTGCAGAAAGCCAGCCAGCGCGCCGTGGCCCTGGCCGTTGGTGTCCACCACCTGGCTGCCGGTAATCTGCTTACCCTCCACCTGATACAGCTTGAACTGCTCGGTGTGGCCGAAATGCTGGAATACATTGCCGTTTTCGTAAGTAACTGCGATCTTCATTTTTCTCCAACCTCTTTTACGCAAAGAAACGGTCGTCCGCAGGCAGGCAAGGGCCCCGGTTCGACCGCGCTTTGAAATTTATACTTTTATATTACGCCTTTCGGGGCAGCTTTTGCAACTGACAAAGTCACAAAAGCTGCCCCGAATACGGGCTGCGCCCGCAGCAGGCGCAGAGATTCACTTGTTTGCGGGGGTAAAGTAATATTCCCCCGCTTCGTCCCGGTGGCCGCGCACACCGAACACCCGATCGATGCGGCCGGAGCGGAACAGCTGCTCCGGCTTCTCAAAGGCCACCAGCTGCCCCGCTTCCATCAGGGCGATATGGTGGCTCACCCGCAGCGCCTGCGCCAGATCGTGCAGCACCATCACGATGGTCTTGCCCTGCTCGTTCAGCCGCTGCAGCAGGCTCAGGATTTCGAACTGGACACCCAGGTCCAGATAGGTGGTGGGTTCATCCAGCAGGATGACCTGTGTGTCCTGCGCCAGTGCCATGGCGATGTAGGCCCGCTGTCGCTCGCCGCCGGAAAGCTCCCGCAGATCCCGACCGCGCCAGTCCTCCACTCCGGCAGCCCGCATGGCCTCGGCCACCTTCTGCCGGTCCTCCGGGCGCATGCGGCGGGAAAGGCCCAGATAGGGAAACCGCCCGTGGGCCACAAGGCTTTCCACCGTGATGGCAGGCACGTCCCGCACCTGGGGCATCAGCGAGGCAAAGCGGGCAAACGCCCGTCGGTCGTAATCCCCGGCCGGGCGGCCCGCCGCCAGCACCTGACCGGCGGAAGGGGTCAGCTGCCGTGCCGCCACCCGCAACAGGGTGGTTTTGCCGCAGCCGTTGGGGCCGATCAGGGTGGTAATGCGCCCGGCTGGGATGGTGAGCGACACATCCCGCAGGACCACGCCGCCCTGATAGCCGGCGGTGATATGGTTCAATTCAATCATAGACCCGGCTCCTTTTCTGGCGCAACAGCAAAAACAGGAAAAACGGCCCGCCCAGGAACGACATGAGGATACCCACCGGCAGCTCGAAGGGGGCAAACAGCACCCGCCCCAGACTGTCACATCCCAGCACGAAGGCCATGCCCAGCAGCGCCGAGGCTGGCAGCAGAAACCGGTTGCCGCCGCCCACCAGCCGCCGGGCCGCGTGGGGCACCAGCAGGCCCACAAAGCCCAACAGGCCCGCGAAGCTCACCGCCGCGCCTGCCAGCAGGCTGGAGGCCAGAATGCACAGAAAGCGCACAAGGCCCACCCGCATGCCCAGCGAGGAGGCGGTCTCCTCCCCCAGCTGAAGCAGGTCCAGATCCGCCGCCAGAAACAGCGCCAGCACAAAGCCAGCGCCGATGTAGGCGGCTGCCGGCCAAAGCGAGGTGAGCGCCACACCGGAAAAACTGCCGGTCATGAAGCCGGTGGCCCCCACACCTGATCCGGATAGAGCAGAGTGATGGTGTCGATGCCGGCGGAAAGAATGCCGCTCACCGCGATGCCCGCCAGCACCAGCGTGACCCGGGAGAGCCCTGCCTTTGCCGCAAGGCCGTAGATAAACAGGGTGGTGAGCAGAGCGCCCAGAAAGGCGGCCGCCGCCATGATTCCCGGCACACCGGGCAGCAGCGTGGCCGCCGCGATGGCAAAAAAGCCTGCGCCGGAGTTCACTCCGATCACATTGGGGCTGGCCATGGCATTGTTCAGCACCCCCTGAATGAGGGCGCCCGCCACCGCCAGCGCAAGGCCCGCCAGCATGCAGGCCAGCGTGCGGGGCAGGCGCACATACACGAAGATGCGCCAGGTGGTGGAACCGGTGTCGCCGGTGCAAAGCACCTGCCACAGCTGGCCTGGCGAAAGGGACTGGCTGCCGCTGCAAAGGCTGATCACCGCAGCGATCAGCGCCGCAGCCGCCAGCACCAGCAATACGGTCAGCTTGCCCTTAGCCGATCTGGCCGGCAAGGTCCGGGTAAAGGATCTTGGCAAGATATGCATAGCTCTCCCCCCAGCGCGCATTGGGCTTGTAGTGGAACAGATCCTTGGGCAGGGTCAGACAGCGGTCATTCTGCACCGCGGTCAGCTGCTGCCAGGCCGGGTTGTTCTCCACGTTCTGGGCCATATAGTCCATGGCCTGCTGCTCCGAACCCATGGTGGTGATGAAGATGTAGTCCGGGTCCTCGGCGATGATTTCCTCCAGATTGATGTCCTCCAGAAGGGATTCATGCCGGGCAACCATGTTGTCCGCACCCAGATCCTCCAGCATATAGCCCACCATGTTGTCGGCCCCCTTGGCCTTCACGCCGGTGGAATAGGCACGCAGCAGCAGCACGGTGGGGCTCTCCTCATCCTTCACCGGCTGCCGAATCGAGTCGATCTGTTCTTTGACCGCCAGACCGTTCTGCTCATACAGATCCTGCCGGCCGGTGAACTGGCACAGCTGGGCCAGCATGTCCAGATATTCCTCAAAGGAATCCACCCGGTAATAGGCATGGGTGATGCCCGCCTGAGTGAGGGCCTCGTCCATATCCACCTGGCTGGAGGTGTCCGCATTCATGATCACAAAATCCGGGTCGGCGGCGATGATCTCCTCCAGATTGGGCTCCTTCACGGTACCGATGATGGCCACCTCCTCGCCCAGATCCATGCCCCGCTCTTCAATGGCATCCTGCGTGGCGCCCACAAGGGTGCCGCCTGCCAGCGTCCAGGTTTCGGCGTAGCTGCCGTAGGTGACCACCACCCGGTCGGTGCTTTCCACCGTGACGGTGTTGCCCACTGCATCGGTGAAGGTGTAAGCCCCTTCGCCCTGACTGGTGCTGCCCGGCTGTGCCTGCTGGGAGGCCGCACTTGCTGCCGTGCTGCTGCCGGTGGTGCTGCCGTTACTCTGGGCCGTGCCGCAGCCCGTGAGCAGGGCGGCGGAAAGGGCCGCGGCCAGCACAGCCGCGCCGATCTGTCTGCCTGTTTTCATGTTTGATTCTCCTTTGTTTGCAGCCGAAAAATGCTTAGCCAAAAATCTGCCGGGCCACATCCGCCGAGCATTTGGCATCCTTCACATAGTAATCCGCGCCGATCATCTTTGCGTAATCCGGCGTAAGCACCGCGCCGCCCACCATGATCTTGCAGTCCACGCCCGCTGCACGCAGCGCCTCGATGGTCTGCTGCATGGCGGGCAGAGTGGTGGTCATCAGGGCGCTCAGGCCCACCAGCCTTGCGCCGTGGCGGCTTGCCGCCTCCACCACCGCTTCCGGCGGCACGTCCCGGCCCAGATCAATCACCCGGTAGCCGTAGTTTTCCAGAATCACCTTCACGATGTTCTTGCCGATGTCGTGGATGTCGCCCTTCACGGTGGCCACCACGATGGGGCCCTTCTTCTCACCGGAAACGCCCTGCTTTTCGATGGCGGTTTTCACCTCGTCAAAAGCCACCTGCGCCGCCGCCGCGCTCTGCAGCAGCTGAGGCAGAAAACAGGTGCCCTTTTCAAAGGCATCGCCCACCTGGTCCAGCGCCGGAATCAGCACTTCGTTCACCAGCTCCTGCGGGTCGGTGGTCTCCAGCGCCAGCCGGGCCGCTTCGCCCGCCTGGGCCTTCAGGCCCAGAACCACAGCGTCCTTCAGGTCCACCGGTGCGCCGGGCTGGGCCGTGGTTTGCACCGGGGCGGCGGTCTGCCCGCCGTAAGCAGCAATATATTCCGCCGCGCCCTCGTCCTGAGCGGTGAACACCCGGAAGGAGCGTACTGCCGCCATCATGGAAGGCTCGTTGGGATTCATAATGGGCAGGTCCAGCCCGTGGGCCAGCGCCATGCCCAGAAACGCCGTGTTCAGCTGGGGCCGTACCGGCAGACCGAAGGACACATTGGAAACGCCCAAAACGGTTTTCAGGCCCAGCTCTTCCTTCACGGTGCGCACCGCCCGCAGAGTGTCCCACACATCCTGCTGCTGGGCGCTGGCGGTCAGGGTCAGGCAGTCGATGTACACATCCTCCCTGGGGATGCCCGCCTCCAGCGCCGCATTCAGGATGCGGCGGGCCATCTCCACCCGGTCCTCCGCTTTGGCGGGGATGCCGCTGTCGTTCAGGGTCAGGCCCACCACCGCCGCGCCGTATTTTTTGCACAGGGGCAGCACCGCTTCCAGTACCGCGGGCTCGGCGTTCACCGAGTTCACGATGGGCTTGCCGTTGTAAACCCGCAGGCCCGCTTCCAGAACCTCGGGGCGGGTGGAGTCCAGCTGCAGGGGCAGCTCGGTCACGCCCTGAATGGCGGTCACCGCACGGCGCATCATCTCCGCCTCGTCGATCTCGGGCAGGCCCACATTCACGTCCAGAATCTGGGCACCCGCCTGGGCCTGTTCCACCGCCTGGCCCAGCAGATAGTCCATATCCCCGGCCCGCAGGGCTTCCTTCATCTTCTTTTTGCCGGTGGGGTTGATGCGCTCACCGATTACGGTGCCGGGGCGCACCTTCACCGCCTGCATGGCCGAGCAAACCCAGCTTTCCGGCTGGTAAGCGGCCCGCCGGGGCGCGCAGCCCGCAAAGCATTCCGCCAGTTCCTTTAAATAAGCCGGACTGGTGCCGCAGCAGCCGCCCACCGCGGCCACGCCCAGGCGCTTATACAGATTCATCTGCTCCCGGAAGTCCGCCGGGTGCAGGTCGTAAAGGCCGGTGGCCGGGTCAGGCAGGCCCGCGTTAGGCTTTGCAAATACCGGCAGGCGGCAGGCGGCGCAAAGCCGCTCCACCAGAGGCAGGATCTCGGCGGGGCCCAGCGAGCAGTTGATACCCACCGCGTCCGCGCCAAGGCCCTGCGCGGTTACCGCAAAGCTCTCCACCTGACAGCCGGTGAAGGTGCGGCCGGTGGCCTCAAAGGTCATGGAGGCCATCACCGGCAGATCACAGGTCTCCTTCGCGGCCAGAATGCCCGCCTTTACCTCCAGCAGGTCGGTCATGGTCTCAAAGTACACCGCGTCCGCACCGGCGGCAGCGCCCGCCGCCACCACCTCCTTGAACAGGTCACAGGCCTGCTCGAAGGGCAGCGTGCCCATGGGCTGGAGCATCTCGCCCAGGGGGCCGATGTCCAGCAGGATCTTCGCATCGGTGCCCTCGGCGGCCTTTTTGGCGCACTGCACCGCGGCGGTGACCACCTGGGCCACTGTGTAGCCGCAGCCCGCCAGCTTTTTGCCGTTGGCGCCGAAGGTGTTGGTGCTGATGAAATTGGAGCCCGCTTCCAGATAGGCTTTGTGGATGCCGGTCACCACCTCCGGATGGGTCACACTCCACACATCCGGGATCTCGCCGGGCGCAAGGCCCGCCTGCTGCAGCATGGTTCCCATGGCCCCGTCCAGAATCCAGACGCGGCTTTCGTCAAACAGTTTATTGGGCACAGGGTTTGCCCTCCTTTCGTTTCGTACAGGTATCCCGCAGGGCGCAGGTAGCGCAGCCTGCCAGCTTACCCTTCACCGGGTGATCCGCCGCGCCGCACAGGGCGGTGATGCTTTTGCCCGGAGTGAGCACACAGCTGGCAGTGGAGCAGATTCCCGCCTGACGGCCCGCGTCCAGCCACTGCACAAAGGCCGGCTGCACCGTGATGGGCCAGTCACCGTAGCCGGGAGAAAACCGGCCGGTCAGGTATCGCCCTTCCCGTTCCAGCAGCGCCCGCTGCTCGTTTTCCAGTGCATTCGCCAGCTGCTCCACCAGTGTGCTGGCGGCGGCGTCCAGCACCACGCCGTATGCCATATCGGTAGCCATGGCCCGGCGCAGGGCACCATCCACCCCGGCGCCCAGCGTCACCGCCAGCAGCAGGCCCTCGTCGCAGCCCTGCAGATGGGCGGCAATGTCCCGCCCGGCCAGCAGAGGGGTCAGCCTGTCCGCCGGCAGGCGGCGAACGGCGGCCCGGGGCGCGGCGGTGCGCCACAGCTCGGCGGCAGCTCTGTCCAATAGAGCATCCACCGCCGGGGGCACCTCTTTGCCTGCCCCGCCCAGATACCGCAGGGCTTCGTCCCGGTCCAGCGCCGGGGGCAGCGGCCGGATCACGCCTTCGCCTCCGGCAGCAGATCCCGGATGCCCTCATACACCCGGCGGGCCACCTCGGGATTGTTCATGGCGTAAAGATGCACGCCGTCCGCACCACCTTCGATCAGATCCCGCAGCTGCTCGATGGCATAGTCAATGCCCGCGTCGAACAGGGCGGCCTCGTCGCCGTCGTACCGGCTGATCATCTTGGTGAACCGGGGCGGCAGGCTGGCGCTGCTCAGGGCCACGGTGCGCTGCACCTGCCGGGCGGACACAATGGGCATTACACCCGCCTGCACCGGGGCCTGAATGCCCGCCTTGCGCACCAGATTCATGAAGCGGTAATAGCGGGCGTTGTCGAAGAACAGCTGGGTAACCAGATGCTCCACCCCCGCGTCCAGCTTGTATTTCAGGTTCTCCACGTCCTGACGCAGATTTTCGCTTTCCACATGGCCCTCCGGGTAGCAGGCGCCCGCCAGATAGAAGTCGCCCTTGCTCTTTACGAAGGAGGCCAGATCGCTGGCATGGAAAAAGTCCTTGCTGCGGGGAGCGTCGGGGCAGATGTCGCCCCGCAGGGTGAGCACGTTTTCAATGCCCGCTTCCTGCAACGCCTGCACAGTCTCGGCCACCTGTTCGCGGGTGGAGTTGATGCCGGTCAGGTGGGCCAGCGGCTCACCCCCAGCTCCTGCTTCAGGTGCCGGGCAATCTGTACGGTGGACAGGCCCGCCTTGCCGCCGCCAGCGCCATAGGTCACGCTGATGTAATCCGGCGAAAGACCGGCCAGCTTTTCCAGCGTGGGATACAGACTTTCGGGCGTGGCCCCGTTCTTTTTGGGCGGAAACACCTCGATGGAAAATACACATTCTTTTTGCCGGAACACCTGCGACAGCCGCATAGCTCTAGCCCTCCCCTTCTATTTGCTTTGGTTTGGGCAATACCGCATAATTCCAGGTGGTGGAGGCGCCGGAAAATTTTTTGTGAGATGAACCAAAAAGCGCAGCCAATCCTTGGTGGACCCGCGAGCATTTTTGGAAAATAGCACGGAAAATTTTGGCGCGACACACCGCCTGAGCCGTTAGGCGTGAATTGTGTGGTATTGCCTTTGTATTACATTAGCAATAACAATTGTTCTATTATAGCATAGATACCTGGCTTGAAAAAGTTTTTCTTTCTGCCTGCAATAATCCGGCCCGGCTGTGCGTATTCCCTGCAGCAGGCGCAAAAAAACGCCCCCGCCGGGGGATACTAGGCAGTGTGGCGGCCCGGCAGCCTGCATCGGTTCAACACAAGGCAACACCGCACAATTCCAGATGGTGGAGCAAACCGGAAAATTCCGGCGTAATTGTGCGGTGTTGGCAAAAGAAAAAGGAGTTATTTTTATGAAAAAACTTGCAATCACTCTCACCGCCCTGACTCTGGCCCTGGCGCTGGCCGCCTGCGGTTCCACCGCCGGCAGCTCTTCCAGCCCCGCCTCCTCCGGCGCGGCTTCCTCTTCCGCTTCCTCCTCCACTGTCCAGAGCGGCTCCACCGAGACTGTGGATACCAGCGACCTGACCACCGTGATGGACGCCCTGTTCAACGGCATTGCCGAGGATCAGATGCCCATGCTCATGCCCCAGGAGGACGGCAGCAAATATGCCCCCCTCACCGAGGAAAACTCCGAGTACAACACCGGCGTGGCCATGAGCGCCTATAAAGAGGGGCTCTGCGCTGAAGCCGCCATGAGCGCCCAGGCCCACTCCATCTGCCTGCTGAAGGCAAACAGTGCCGAGGAAGCTGCCAAACTGGCCGAGGACGTGGCCGCGAACGCCAATCCCCGCAAGTGGATCTGTGTGGAGGCCGAGCGCACCGTTGTGGCCTACTCCGGCGACACCGTGCTGCTGGCCATGAGCTACAACGACCTGGCCCAGACCGTTCTGGACAACTTCAAGGCCCAGTTCGGCGAAGAGAATGTGACCGTTGTGAAGGATGAGGCCAGTGCCGACATGGCCATGCCCGAGGGTGGCGACGTGACCTCCGACCCTGTGGCAGCCATGCCTGAGGATGCTTCCGGTGCGCTGTAAACCGGTTGCGGTAAGCTGCGCGGCGGCCGCTCTTGTGCTGGCCGCCGCGCTGGTTTTGCCGCTGAGCCCCCCGCGCCGCCAGCCGGACGAAAACGGCATGTATCAGCAGGAGGGCTACTGGGTGCAGTATCTGGGCGAGCGGGATGAAAAGAGCGCTGATTCCTTTGTAAAAAAGGTAATACCATTCGCGACACCCTGCTCACCGAAGAGAACAAAGTCTACTGCGCCATCATTCCCGATAAATCCCACTACCTGCCGGATGAGGGCTGGCCGGTGCTGGATTTCGACGCCATGGCAGGCCAGGTGCAGGCCGGGCTGGACGATTCCATCACCTGGATCGACATGCGGGACAAACTCACACTGGCGGACTACTACAAAACCGATGCCCACTGGAGGCAGGAAAACCTGCAGCCGGTGGTGGACGCACTGGGCGAAGCCATGGGGTTCTCCCAGGAGCTTTCCGGCTGGGAGCAGCACGCCTTTGACGGCTTCGTGGGCAGCTACGGCAAGTACATCCCCACCCCGGCCGAGTCGGAAACGCTGGTTTACCTGACCAGCCCGGCCACCGAGGCCACCCGAGTGGACAACTTCCAGTACCCGGACGCCACCGCCGTTTACGACACCTCCAAGCTCAGCGGCGCGGGCAGCTACGATATATTTCTGAACGGGGCCACCCCGCTGCAGACCATCGAAAACCCCAGCGCCGCCACTGACCGGGAGCTGGTAATCTTTCGGGATTCCTTCGCCAGCAGCCTTGCCCCCCTTCTGTGCGAGCAGTACCGCACCATCACCCTGATCGATCTGCGCTACATGGTCAGCGGTCTGGTGCCCCAGTATGTGACCTTTACCAATCAGGATGTGCTGTTTCTGTTCAGCAGCTGGGTGGTAAACGAAAGCGCCATGCTGCGCTGAGACAAAAAGCCGCTCTTCCGCCTTCCGGTAATCCGAAGCGGAGGGGCGGCTTTTTGTCTGCCCGGTTTGCAAAAGAGGGTGGATTATGGTAGGATATTTGATAGAGAATTTTCGCCCGGAAAGGGGGCTTTTGCCATGAAGATCATGGAATCCGCCGAGGATTATCTGGAGACGATCCTCGTGCTTCTGCACCGGAAGGGCCACGTGCGCTCCATCGACATCGCCAACGAGATGTCCTACTCCAAACCCAGCGTTTCCACTGCCATGAAAAAGCTGCGGGAAAACGGATACATCCATGTGGATGAGATCGGCCTGATCACCTTGACCGACGAGGGCCGTGCCATTGCCGAGAGTGTATACGAGCGGCATACCCTGCTCAGTCAGGTGCTCATCGATCTGGGCGTACCCGAGGACATTGCCCGTGAGGACGCCTGCCGCCTGGAGCACGATCTGCATCCGGTGAGTTTTGAGCGAATCAAGGAATGCTATCGCCGCCACAAGCAGGCCTGAACACGATTCCAATCCACGGGCAGCCCGCTTTCCGGCGGGCTGCCCGCCTTATTTCAAACAGATACGAGGTGTTGTTTGCATGAATTATGATGTGATCCGTGCCCAGAGCGCACAGGCCGTGCGGGAGCTTCTGTCCGCTGCAAAGTTGCGGCCGGGCAGCATTCTGGTGGTAGGCTGCTCCTCCAGCGAAATCGTGGGCAGCCAGATCGGCCACGGCTCCAGCCTGGAAGCCGCGCAGGCTGTGTATGAGGGCATCGCCCCGGTGCTTCGGGAAGCCGGGGTCTTTCTGGCCGCCCAGTGCTGTGAACATCTGAACCGGGCCCTCATTCTGGAGGAAGAGGCCCTGCCCGTGGGGGCTGAACCGGTGAACGTGATTCCCCAGCCCAAGGCAGGCGGCAGCTTTGCCACCACCTGCTGGCAGCGGTTTGCCCATCCAGTGGCGCTGGAAAGCATCCGGGCGGATGCCGGCATGGATATTGGCGACACCCTGATCGGCATGCACCTGAAGGCGGTTGCGGTTCCGGTGCGGCTGAGCGTACGCCACATTGGTGATGCCAATCTGGTCTGCGCCCGCACTCGCCCCAAATACATCGGCGGCAGCCGGGCTGCCTACGCGGAAGCGTAAAGGAGGGTGCAAGAATGAACGAACTGCATGAACAGCTTGCTCAGCGCACTGCGCAGGTGCGCTGCCGCATGGACGAGGCCTGCCGTGCCGCCGGGCGTGATCCCGCATCGGTGCAGCTGTGCGCCGCCAGCAAGACTCAGACCTCCGACACGGTGCGCGCCGCCTGGAACATCGGCATTGACGTATTCGGTGAAAACCGGGTGCAGGAGCTGGTGGAAAAGCGGGCCGCCGGGGCTTACGGCTCCACCCCGCTGCATTTCATCGGCCACCTGCAAACCAACAAGGTACGCCAGGTGGTGGGCGCGGCGGATCTGATTGAATCGGTGGATTCCGAGCACCTGCTGCTGGCGGTACAGAAGGAAGCCGCCCGCCAGAACATCGTGCAGCCGGTGCTGCTGCAGGTAAACATCGGCGGCGAGGCCAGCAAGGGCGGCGTTGCCCCCGACGGGCTGATGGCCCTGTTGGAACAGGCGGACGGAATGGAAAACATTCTGGTCAAGGGCCTGATGTGCATCCCCCCGAAGGAAACCGAGCCCGCCGCCCAGCGCCGCTGGTTTGCCGCCATGCGCAGCCTGTTCAACGAGGCTGCGGCCCGCAGCTGGCAGAAAGCCCGGATGGAGATTCTCTCCATGGGCATGAGCGGCGATTTTGAGGTTGCCATTCAGGAGGGCGCCACTCTGGTACGGGTGGGCACCGCCATCTTTGGGCCCCGGGCCTATCCTCTGCCCGCCGAACCCTGAGAGCCTTGTTTGTTCCGATTACTCCACCCATTGCCCCGGTTCTTCGGCCGGGGCCTTTTTGCGCCTTTTTTCCGGTTCCAATCTGTCAATATATCACAATAAAGTGGTAGTGCGACATGCTTTTCTTCCTCCTTTTCCACAAAACCTGCCGATTTTCTGCATCTTTTCACCAAGCTTTTTGCCGTGAATTTGCCCGGGCCGCACACAATTGCCGAACCTTGGCCCAAACCCTTGCAATGCCGCCAGAGCGTTGTATACTTTTATTTATATTGCAAAATCGTTCTGTCCTTTTGACCAAAGGCAACTGGGAGCGATGGGAAAGGCGGTCTTTTGGATGAAACAGTTTAAGCTACCGCGCAGGCTCAGAAACCTGCTGCTGGTGCTGGCGGGCAACGCCCTTTATGCCCTTGCGGTGGACATGTTTGTTTTGCCCTGCGGGCTGATTACCGGCGGCACCACCGGCCTTGCCCTGATCGGCCAGCACTGGCTGGGCATTTCCATCTCCACCTTTGTAATGATCTCCAACGTGATTATGTTCATTCTGGGCGCAGCTGTCATGGGCCGATGGTTCGCCTTCAACACAGCGGTTTCCACCTTCTGCTACCCCATCTTTCTGGAACTGTTCAGCTGGATTCCCGGCATCGGAGACATGACCCGTGACCCCATGCTGGCCACCGTGTTCGCCGGTGTGATGATCGGCGCGGCCATTGGTCTTGTGATCGGCGCAGGCGCTTCCAGCGGCGGTATGGACATTCCCCCCATCGTGGCCAACAAGTTCTGGGGCGTGCCCATCTCGGTGGTCATGTACGGGCTGGACTTCGCCATTCTCATCGGGCAGATGTTCTTCGCGGAAAACCGGGAGCAGATCCTCTACGGCATCCTGCTGGTGCTGCTCTACACCATCGTGCTGGACAAGGTGGTGCTGATGGGCCACTCCAAGATTCAGGTAAAGATCCTCAGCGAAAAGAGCGACGAGATCCGCCAGCTGATCCTGAAGGTGCTGGACCGTGGCTGCACCCTGCTCCACGCCCAGACCGGCTACGCCCGCAACGAGTGGGACATGGTGCTCACCGTGATCACCAACCGGGAGCTGGCAAAGCTGAACCATCTGGTGCAGGAGGTTGATCCCCAGGCCTTCATTATCATCGACTCGGTGAACGAGGTCCACGGCCGCGGCTTCACCCTGCGTAAACAATACAAATAACCATTCTATATGTGATGCGTCTCTTGGGAGACGCATCTTTTTTTGCCTTGTTCACGGTTGGTTTTCGTTTTCTTGCATTTTTTCTCCTGCTATCTTGACATTTTACCCGTGGTGTGGTAAAAAGAATCAGGCGTTTGTTAGTTTACGCTAACCAAATGCAGTTTAGGCTAACCATTTGCAGTCGTGGCTAACTGCCACATAACCACTATCAGGAGGACACACTGCCTTGATGATCAACAAACGGCTGATCGGGATGGTCAGCGATTCCAAAAAACATATCGCCCGGAATGTGGCATTCCAGTGGGCGGCACTGGCCGCAAACATCGCCATGCTACTTGCCATCGCCCGGTACCTTTCCCGGCTGTTGGCCGGTCAGCCTGCTTCGCTGGCCGGTACGCTGCTGGTGGCCGCTGCTCTGGCCGTGGTTCGCTTTGTCTGTGCAAGGCAGGCGGCAATCTGCTCCTACCGGGCCAGCCGAAGCGCCAAGCAGTCGCTGCGCCGCACCATTCTGGAAAAACTTCTGCGGCTGGGGCCGGGCTATTCCAGCCGGGTTTCCACCTCTGAGGTGGTGCAGGTAACAGTGGAGGGCGCCGAGCAGCTGGAAAGCTATTTCGGCGCGTATCTGCCCCAGTTCTTCTACAGCATGCTTGCCCCGCTGACTTTGTTCTGCGTGCTGGCTCTCATCAGCCTTTCGGCGGCGGTGGTGCTGCTGATCTGCGTGCCGCTGATCCCGGTGTCCATTGCGCTGGTGCAGACCTTTGCCAAAAAGCTGCTGGCCCGCTACTGGGGCCAGTACACCGCATTGGGCGACAGCTTTCTGGAAAACCTGCAGGGCCTGACCACCCTGAAAATTTATCAGGCGGACGAGGAACGCCATCGGCGGATGAACGAGGAGGCCGAGCGCTTCCGGCGCATCACCATGAAGGTGCTCACCATGCAGCTGAATTCCATCACCATCATGGATCTGGTGGCCTACGGCGGCGCGGCACTGGGCATCATTGTGGCCGCACGGCAGTTCGCCGCCGGGCAGATTGGCCTGTTTGGCTGCTTTGCCATCATCATGCTCTCGGCGGATTTCTTTCTGCCCATGCGGCTGCTGGGCTCCTACTTCCACATTGCCATGAACGGCATGGCCGCTTCCGAAAAGATCTTCAAGCTGCTGGATCTGCCGGAGCCGGAAGAAAAGACCGGCGTCATCGACCCCGCCGACTGCACCCTGTGCTGTGAAAACGTGCAGTTTGCCTACGATCCCCAGCGCCCCATTCTGAAGGGCGTGGATCTGGAACTGCCCCGCACCGGTCTGGTGGCTCTGGTGGGCGAATCCGGCTGCGGCAAATCCACGCTGGCAGGCCTGCTGGCCGGTCGGCTGGAGGGCTACACCGGCAGCATCACGGTGGGCGACCAGCAGCTGAGCGAGATCCGCTTTGCCAGCCGAATGCAGCAGATCACCACCGTGGGCTTTGCCGCCCGGCTGTTTAAGGGCACCGTGGCAGAGAACCTGCGCATGGCCGCCCCCTATGCCAGCGACGAAGCCCTGTGGCAGGCGCTGGAGCAGGTGAAGCTGGCGGATTTTCTGCGCAGCGAACAGGGGCTGGAGACCCCGGTGGCCGAAAAGGGCGCCAACTTCTCCGGCGGTCAGTGCCAGCGGCTTGCCCTGGCCCGTGCCCTTCTGCACGACAGCCCCATCTATATTCTGGACGAAGCCACCTCCAACATCGACGTGGAGAGTGAAAATCAAATCATGGCCCTGGTGCACCGGCTGGCCGAGACCAGAGCGGTGTTGCTCATCTCCCACCGGCTGGCCAACGTGACCGGCGCACAGCGCATCTACGCGCTGGAGGAGGGCCGGGTGGCCGGCTGCGGCACCCATACCCAGCTGCTGGCCACCTGCCCCTGCTACCAGCGGCTGTGGAACAGCCAGCAGACGCTGGAACACTACACCCCCGACACTGAACAGGAGGCTCTTGCATGAAAAAACGTTCCGATCTGGCGGTAATGCTCCGGCTTGTGGGGCTGGTCAAACCGCTGATGATCTTTATGGCCCTTGCCATTGCCATGGGCGTGGCGGGCTTTCTGTGCGCCCAGTTCATTCCCATCTTCGGCGGCCTGGCCATCGTGAAGGCTCTGGGCGGCGCTGATCTGCCCGCTCTGGGCGTGCTGTTTGCCTGCATGGGTGTGTTTGCGCTGGCCCGCGGCGTGCTGCGCTACGCCGAGCAGGCCTGCAATCACTACATCGCCTTCAAACTGCTGGCCCTCATCCGGGACAAGGTATTCGGCGCGCTGCGCCGCCTTGCCCCCGCCAAGCTGGACGGCCGGGACAAAGGCGACCTGATCGCGGTGATCACCTCGGACATCGAGCTGCTGGAGGTCTTTTACGCCCACACCCTCTCCCCCATTGCCATCGCGGCCATCATGTCGGTGATCATGACGGTGTTCATCGGCAGCTACCACTGGCTGCTGGGTCTTATCGCCGCGCTGGGCTTTTTCGCCGTGGGCGTGGTGGTGCCGGTGCTGGCTGCCCGTTTTGGCGGCAGCCGGGGTCTGGAGTACCGCACTCAGGCTGGTGCGCTGAGCGCCTTTGTGCTGGACAGCCTGCGCGGTCTGGGTGAGCTGCTGCAATACGACGCGGGCCAGCGTCGTCTGGATGAGCTGGACGAGCGCACCGGCAGCCTGCTGGCCACTGAAAAGAAGATGAAAACCGCGCTGGGCACCGCAACCGCCTGCACCGGTGCGCTGATCTGGCTGTTTTCGCTGGCCATGCTGGCGGCGGGCAGCCTGCTCTACACCAATGGTCTGGTGGGCTTTGACGGGGTGCTGATTCCCCTGATCGCCATCCTCAGCTCCTTCGGACCGGTGGTGGCGCTGGCCAATCTGGGCAGCACGCTGCAGCAGACCTTCGCCGCCGCCAACCGGGTGCTGGACATTCTGGACGAGGAGCCGGTGGTAGCGGAAAACACCACCGGGCGCACTATCCCCTTCACCGGTGCGGCCTGCGACAATGTGAGCTTCACCTACGAAGCCGAGCCCATTCTGAAAAACGTGAGCCTGACGCTGCCGGAAAACAAAATCATCGGCATCACCGGCCGCAGTGGCAGCGGCAAGTCCACCCTGCTCAAGCTGCTCATGCGCTTCTGGGATGTGGGCGATGGTGCGGTTGCCATTTCCGGCGAAAACGTGAAGAACATTCGCACCGCCAGCCTGCGCAACCTGCAAAGCTATGTGACCCAGGAAACCTACCTGTTCCACGACAGCATTGAAGAAAACGTGAAGCTGGCCAAGCCGGACGCCACCCACGAAGAGGTGGTGGAAGCCTGCAAAAAGGCCTCGGTGCACGATTTCATCATGAGCCTGCCCAATGGCTACGACACCAACGTGGGCGAGCTGGGCGACACTCTCTCCGGCGGCGAGCGGCAGCGGCTGGGCATTGCCCGGGCGTTCCTGCACGACGCGCCGCTGATTCTGCTGGACGAACCCACCAGCAATCTGGACAGTTTGAACGAAGCGGTGATCCTGCAGAGCCTGCACCGCCAGCGCAAGGGCAAAACCGTGGTACTGGTGAGCCACCGGGCCTCCACCATGCGCATTGCCGACACCACTTACAGCGTGGAGCACGGGCGGCTCAGCTGAGCCGCCTCCCTCCGGCGCCACACAGAAAGGATTGTTTGTTTATGAAATACCTCTACATTGCATTGGGTCTTGTCTGCCTGGCGCTGGGCGCCGTGGGTGCGGTGCTTCCCCTGCTGCCCGCTACCCCGTTTTTGCTGGGCACCTGCTTTTTCTTCGCCAAGGGCAGTGACCGGCTGAACCGATGGTTCCTTTCCACCAAGCTGTATCAGAAGAACTTCAAGAGCTTCCGGGAACAGCGGGCCATGACCTGGCGCACCAAGATCGGCATCATGATCACCGTGACCCTGACCATGAGCATCGCCTTTGTGATGATGCACGAGGTGCTGATCGGCCGCATCGTGCTGGGCTGTGTGTGGCTGTTCCATGTGTACTATTTTATCTTCCGCATCCGCACATTGGACGCAGAGTAAATAAAATGAGGGCGTTCCTGCCAAAGCGGGAACGCCCTCATTTTTTCGAAATATGTCGGTCAGCCCAGCTCTTTTTTCACCAGCTCGGCCAGATGGTCGGCAATGGCCTGGATCTCGGTTTCGTCCTGGCCCTCCACCATCACACGAATCAGCGGCTCGGTGCCGCTCACACGAACCAGCACCCGGCCGGTATCGCCCAGGGCCTCCTTCTGCTGACGGATGGCCTCCTTGATCACGTCGTTGTTGTAGAATTCCAGCTTGCCCTCGGCGGTCACGGTCACATTCACCATCACCTGGGGCAGGCGGGTCATCACCTTCGCCAGCTCGGACAGGGGCTTTTTGCACCGCTTGAGCAGGCACAGCAGCTGAATCGCGGTGAGCTGGCCGTCGCCGGTGGTGGCAAAATCCCGGAAGATGATGTGGCCGCTCTGCTCGCCGCCCAGAGTGTAGCCCTCCAGCTCCATCTCCTCCAGCACATAGCGGTCGCCCACCTTGGTGGCGGCAAACTTCATGCCGTTGGCATCACAGAAGCGGGCAAAGCCCAGGTTGGTGAGCACGGTGCCCACGATGGTGGAGCGGCGCAGTTTGCCCCGCTGCTGCATGTCCAGCCCGCAGATTGCCATGATGTAATCGCCATCCACCACTTCGCCGGTCTCGTCCACAAACAGGCAGCGATCCGCGTCGCCGTCAAAGGCAACGCCCGCGTCCACCTTGTGGGTGCGCACATACTCCTGCAGCTGCTCCAGATGGGTGGAACCGCAGCCCTCGTTGATGTTCACACCATCCGGCGCGTCGTGCAGGATCACCGCATTGGCGCCCAGCTCCTCGAACAGGGTGCGGGCGGTGGCGCTGGCGGAACCGTTGGCGCAGTCCACCACAATGTTCATTCCCTCCAGCGAATAGGGAATGGTGCTTTTCAGGTGCTCGATGTAATCCCGGGCGGCGGTGGTGCAGTGGCTGATCTGGCCCAGATTCTCGCCCCTGGCGTAGGTGAAATCGTTCTTCTCGATCAGGTGCTCGATCTGCTCCTCCAGCTCATCCGGCAGCTTGAAGCCGTCGCCGTTGAAGATCTTGATGCCGTTAAAGGGGTACGGGTTGTGGCTGGCGGAAATCATCACGCCCGCGTCCGCCTTGTACTTGCCCACCAGATAGGCCACCGCCGGGGTGGAGATCACGCCCAGGTCGATTACGTCCGCGCCCACCGAGCACAGGCCGGCAGCCAGCGCCGCGCCCAGCATATCGCTGGAAATGCGGGTATCCTTGCCCATCACCACCAGCGGACGGCGGCGACGGCCATAGGCCAGCACCGCAGCGGCGGCCCGGCCGATGGCCATGGCCAGTTCACAGGTCATATCCTCGCCGGCAATGCCGCGCACGCCGTCGGTTCCAAACAGTCTGCCCATATTCAAACACTCCTCTATTCTTCTTAAGTTCGGGGTACGATGTGCTGCGCATCCTTGTAGATATGATTCGGGGCCACCACGCCCCGCACGCAGCTGGTGGGGTAAATCTGGCAGCGGCGGCCCAGCACCGAGCCGGGGCACAGCACGCTGTTGCAGCCCACCTCGGCTTCGTCGCCCACCAGCGCACCCAGCTTTTTACGGCCGGTCACCAGAATCTCCTCGTCCTGCCGGATGCACACCAGCGATTTGTCGCTTTTCAGGTTACTGGTCACCGCGCCCGCACCCATGTGGGCCTTGTAGCCCAGAATGGAATCGCCCACATAGTTGAAATGGGGCACCTGTGCACCGTCGAACAGAATGCAGTTCTTCAGCTCCACGCTGTTGCCCACCACGGCGCCCGCGCCCACCAGAGCACTGCCCCGGATAAAGGCACAGTGGCGCACCTCGGCTTCCGGGCCGATGATGCAGGGCCCGGTCAGCAGGGCACTGGGGGCTACCTGTGCACTCTTAGCCACCCAAACCCCGGGAACAGGCTGGTCGTATTCCTCACTGGGCAGGCTGCGGCCCAGCTTCTCAATAAATTCCTTCAGTTCATCCAGCACTTCCCAGGGGCGCTCCTTCCCCTCAAACAGGGGCGCGGCCAGGGTGTGGGAAAGATCGAACAACGCTTCAGTGCGGCAGACATCCATACAGCAGATGCTCCTTTCAAAAATTCACTTGAGTAAATTATAAGCATCGGATTTCCAAAATACAACCCGAAAATATAAAAAATGTGGACGAAAAAGCAAATTCGGTGGAAGTTACGAAATTTTCGCTTCCAAGCCTTTTAAAATTGTCACAAAAATCCTTGAAATTTATACATTTATCCTCATACTTGTACAAAAAGCGCCCCACACCTGCAGCAGGTACGGGGCGCTTTTTGCAGAAAAGAGCGAACCGGCTCATGTTCGCGGAGCCTTGGCTCCGGCGGCCAGCCAGCGCATCCGGCTGAGATAGACCACCAGACTGGCCAGAGGGCCCAGAATATCCGAGATGGGCTCGGCGTAGAAGGCCGCCATGCCCCCAAACAGAGCGGGCAGAATAAACAGCGGCACAAAATAGGCCAGCTTCCGGAAGAAGGAAAGCGGCAGCGAATAGCGCATCATCCCCATGCCGGTAAAACCGTCGATGATGGTGTATTGCAGGCCCAGCGGCACCACCGCCAGCGTGCAGATGCGGATGGCCCGCACCGCCAGCGGCAGCACCTGGGCATCCTGGGTGAAGATGGAGGCGAACGCCGCAGGCAGCAGCTGCCCCGCCGCACAGAGCAGCGCCGTATAGATAAGGCTCAACGCCAGAATAAACTTCTGGGCCTGAAGGATGCGGTCGGGCCGGCCCGCGCCGTAGTTAAAGCCCAGAATGGAACCGGTGCCGCCGGTGATGCCGCCCAGCGGCATGGTGACCACCAGCATAAAGCTCTGGGAAATGGTGGCCGCCGCCACCAGAAGATCGCCCTCGGTCGGGCCGCCATATTTTTGCAGCAGAGCATTCAGGGCAATGATCATCACATTGTCGAAGGCGATGATGGCAAAGGGGGTGAAGCCGGTGGCCAGCACCCGGCCCATCACCCGCAGATCGTAGCCGCCGAAGGTGATGTGGATGGGCGGCGTTTTGCTGAACAGAAAACGCAGCACGAACAAACAGCTGCCCAGCTGGCTGAGAATGGTGGCCAGCGCCGCACCGGTAACACCCATGTTCAGCACAAAGATGAACACCGGATCCAGCAGAATGTTCAACACCGCGCCCAGCATCACCGACTGCATGCCCTTTTTGGCAAAGCCCTGGCAGATGATAAACTGGTTCATACCGGTGGAAAGCAGCGCAAAGGGCGTGCCCAGCAGATACACCGTGTAATAGGCCATGGCGTAGGGTAAGGTGGATTCGCTTGCACCAAACAGAAGAAGGGTCTGCTGCCTTGTGGCCAGCGCCAGCGCCATGAGCACCACCGAAAAACCGCCGAGCAGCAAAAAGCAGTTGGCAAGAATTCTTTTGGCAGCGTTCTGATCGCCCGCCCCCATGCGGATGCTCATCAAAGGCGAACCGCCCACGCCCACCAGAAAGGCGACGGATCCGATCATGGTCACGATCGGCCCGCAGACGCCCGCACCTGCCAGCGCCAGCTTGCCCACCTCGGCAATGTTTCCGATGTACATCCGGTCCACCACGCTGTACAGCACACTCACAAACTGCGCCAGCATGCTGGGGATGGCAATGCGCAGCACCAGCTGCGGAATGGGGTCCCGCCCCAGATCATTTTCCAGTTTTGCGGCCTGGCTCGCCATGATCTTCTTCACTCCTGTTTTGTGCGATACTTTTACGGCGTAAAGCCGCCCGGCTATTATAGCATTCCCGCATGGGAAAGTAAAGCGGGCCGCTTCCGGAAAAATCCGGCAGCGGCCCGCTTTTGTTTTTTGGGATGAACTTACAGGTTTTTCAGGATGGCGTCACCCATTTCCGAGCAGCTGACCAGAGTGCAGCCCTCGGCCATCATGTCGCCGGTGCGCAGGCCTGCGTCCAGCACCTTATGCACCGCAGCCTCGATGGCAGCGGCCTCCTCATCCAGATCAAAGCTGTATTTCAGCATCATGGCAGCGGAGAGGATGGTGCCGATGGGATTTGCCTTGTTCTGGCCCGCAATGTCCGGCGCGGAGCCGTGGATGGGCTCGTACAGGCCCCGGCTTCCTTCGCCCAGGCTGGAAGAAGGGATCATGCCGATGGAGCCGGTGATCATGCTGGCCTCGTCGGAAAGAATATCGCCAAACATATTCTCGGTGACCACCACATCGAACTGGCTGGGGTCCTTCACGATCTGCATTGCGGTGTTGTCCACCAGCATATCGGCGTATTCCACGTCCGGGTATTCCTCCGCCAGCCGGTGCATCACCTTGCGCCACAGGCGGCTGGTATCCAGCACGTTGGCCTTGTCCACACTGGTCACCTTGTTGCGGCGCTTGCGGGCAGTCTCGAAGGCAATGCGGCCGATGCGCTCGATCTCGTGTTCGGCGTAGCTCATCACGTCGGTGGCCTTCCGCTCGCCGCCGCATTCCTCGGTGGTATGGCTGCCGAAGTACACGCCGCCAATCAGCTCCCGCACCACGAGGAAGTCAATCCCCTTTTCCACAATTTCCGGCTTCAGGGGGCTGGCGGCAGCCAGCTGGGGCCAGAGCTTCGCCGGGCGGTTGTTGGCATACAGGCCCATGCCGGAACGCAGGGCCAGCAGGCCCTTTTCCGGGCGCTTGTCGCCGGGCAGGCCGTCCCATTTGGGGCCGCCCACCGCGCCCAGCAGCACGCTGTCCGCCGCAAGGCATTTTTCCAGCATGGCGGCGGGCAGAGCCTCGCCCCATTTGTCGATGGCAACGCCGCCCATATCCACATCGGTATAAGTAAAGGTGTGGCCGTATTTATTCGCCACCGCGTCCAGCACCCGCAGGGCCTGATCCACGATCTCGGGGCCGATGCCGTCGCCCCGGATCACCGCAATCTGCTTTTCCATGGGAATCTGTCCTCTCTTTTCTGTGTTTACTGTCTGATGCTGTTCATCAGCCCGCCTGCCTTGATGATCTCCTGAATGAAGGGCGGGAAGGGCTGGGCCTGGAAGGTCTGGCCGGTGGTCTCGTCGGTAATGACGCCGGTGTCGAAGTCCACATGGACCTTGTCCCCCGCCTGGATGGCCTCGCTTGCCGCCGGGCATTCCAGAATGGGCAGACCGATGTTGATGGCGTTGCGGTAGAAGATGCGGGCGAAGGTGGCCGCGATCACGCAGGAGACCCCCGCCGTTTTGATGGCCAGCGGAGCATGCTCCCGGCTGGAGCCGCAGCCGAAGTTGGCTCCGCCCACCATGATGTCGCCGGGCTGCACCTTCTTCACGAAGTCGGGGTCGATGTCCTCCATACAGTGAACTGCCAGCTCCTTTGCATCGGGGGTGTTCAGGTACCGGGCGGGGATGATCACGTCGGTGTCCACATTGTCCGGATATTTATGTACAAAACCGTTTGCCTGCATTGGTAATTCCTGCCTTTCTTATTCCGCAATGGCGCGGGGGTCGGTGATAAAGCCGGTGAGAGCGCTGGCCGCCGCGGTGGCGGGGCTTGCCAGATAGACCTCACTCTCCACATGGCCCATGCGGCCCACGAAGTTCCGGTTGGTGGTGGAGATACAGCGCTCGCCCTGGGCCAGAATGCCCATGTAGCCGCCCAGACAGGGCCCACAGGTGGGGGTGGAAACCACGCAGCCCGCGTCGATGAAATCGGTGGTCCAGCCCCGCAGGATGCACTCCTTGTAGATGGCCATGGTGGCGGGGATGATGATGGCCCGCACACCGGGGGCGATGTGTTTGCCCTTCAGCACCTTCCAGGCGGCCTCCATATCCTCCAGCCGGCCGTTGGTGCAGCTGCCGATGACCACCTGATCGATCTTCACGTCCCTTCCTTCCGCGGCGGGCTTGGTGTTCTCCGGCAGGTGGGGCCAGGCCACGGTGGGTTCCAGCGCGGAGAGATCAATCTCGATGGTCTGCTCGTACTCCGCGTCCTCGTCTGCCTCGTACACGGTCCAGGGGCGCTGGCTGCGGCCGGTGAGATACTGGATGGTCACCTCGTCCACCGGGAAGATGCCATTCTTCGCGCCCGCCTCAATGGCCATGTTGCAGATGCAGAGCCGGTCATCCATGGAAAGGCTGGCCACGCCCGGGCCGGTGAACTCCATGCTCTTGTACAGCGCGCCGTCCACCCCGATCATTCCGATGATGTGCAGGATCAGATCCTTGCCGCTCACCGGGGGCTGCAGCTGGCCCTTCAGCACAAAGCGGATGGCGGCGGGCACCTTGAACCAGCATTTGCCGGTGGCCATGCCTGCGGCCATGTCGGTGCTGCCCACACCGGTGGAAAAAGCGCCCAGTGCGCCGTAGGTGCAGGTGTGGCTGTCCGCACCGATGATGCAGTCACCGGCAGTCACAATGCCTTTTTCCGGCAGCAGCGCGTGCTCGATGCCCATCTGGCCCACGTCGTAGAAATTCAGGATGTCGTATTTGTTCGCAAAGTCCCGGCACTGCTTGGACTGCTGAGCGGCCTTGATGTCCTTGTTGGGCACGAAGTGATCCAGCACGATGTTGATGCGGGTCTTATCGAACACGCTGGTGAAGCCTGCCTTGTTGAACTCGTTGATGGCCACCGGGGTGTGATGTCGTTGCCCAGTACCTCGTCCAGTCGGGCGCTGATCAGCTGGCCTGCCTCCACCTTGTCCAGCCCGGCATGGGCGGCCAGAATCTTCTGCGTCATTGTCATTCCCATGATTGTTTCTTCCCCTTTTATTTGTTGTTGGCCGCGCTGACCATTGCCTTAATGCCTGCGCGGATGATGTCGGTGTCGGTTCCGGCACCCCAGGTCACGGTGCCGTCGCCCCAGCGCAGGCCCACATAAGCCGCCGCTTCACTGGTGGAGCCGTGCTGCAGGCTGTGCTCGGAGTAGGTTTCGATGGTGAAGTCCTGCCCGGTGGCCGCCTTCAATGCGTTGCACACCGCGTCCAGGCGGCCGTTGCCCTGGGCGCTGGCCTCCTTGGTGGTTCCGTCCGGCATGGCGACGGTGATGGCCGCGAAGATTCCGTTCTTCTGGATGAAGTGGGCGTCCGGAATGTCCACCGGAGCGCATTTGTTCAGATAGGTATCGTAGAACACCTGGGCCACCTCGTCGGGCGAAAGCTCCTTGTGGGCGTGGTCCGAGATGGATTTGACCGTGTAGCCGAAATGCTCCCGCATCTTGGGGGGCAGATCGTAGCCGAATTTCTGCTGCAGCAGGAAACCAATGCCGCCCTTGCCGCTCTGGCTGTTGATGCGGATCACATCGCCGTCGTAGGTGCGACCGATGTCGGTGGGGTCGATGGGGATGTAGGGCACATTCCACTGGTGCAGGTTCTTTTCCTTCCGCCAGTTCATACCCTTGGCGATGGCGTCCTGATGGCTGCCGCTGAAGGCCGCGAACACCAGCGCACCGGCGTAGGGAGTGCGCTCGTACACATGCATCCGGGTCACCCGTTCATACAGCTCCACAATGGCGGGCATGTCGCTGAAATCCAGCTTCGGGTCCACCCCGTGGGTGTACAGGTTCATGGCCAGGGTGATCAGATCCACGTTGCCGGTGCGCTCGCCGTTGCCGAACAGGGTGCCCTCCACCCGGTCCGCTCCGGCCAGCAGGGCCAGCTCGGTGTCGGCCACGCCGCAGCCCCGGTCGTTGTGGGGGTGCAGGCTGAGCACCACGCTGTCCCGGTATTTCAGGTTGTCGCTCATGTATTCGATCTGGTTGGCGTAGATGTGGCTCATGCTCATGGCCACGGTGACCGGCAGATTGATGATCATGGGCTTATCCGGGGTGGGCTGCATGATGTCCAGCACCGCGTTGCACACTTCCAGCGCATATTCCGGCTCGGTGCCGGTGAAGCTTTCCGGGCTGTATTCAAACCGGAAGTTGCCCGGGTATTCGGCAGCCAGCTGCTTGACCAGGGCCGCGCCGTCGGTGGCGATCTTTTTGATCTCTTCTTTGCTCTTTTTGAACACCTGCTCCCGCTGGGCCACGCTGGTGGAATTGTAGAAGTGGATCACCGCGCTGGGTGCGCCCTGCACCGCCTCAAAGGTCTTGCGGATGATGTGGTCCCGGCACTGGGTGAGCACCTGCACGGTCACATCTTCGGGGATCATGTTATTCTCGATCAGGGTGCGCAGGAATTCGTACTCCGTCTCGCTGGCAGCGGGGAAGCCCACCTCGATCTCCTTGAAGCCGATCTTCACCAGCAGCTGGAAGAACTCCAGCTTTTCCTCCAGGCTCATGGGCACGATCAGGCTCTGGTTGCCGTCCCGCAGGTCCACACTGCACCAGGCGGGGGCCTTTTCGATGTGATCCTTATGCACCCAGCGGTACTCGGTCTTGGGCGGGTTATAGTAGCCGATCTGATACTTGGTCACGTCCATCATAAAACAATCGCTCCTTGTTTTGTTCTTCCTGCCGGGGCGGATGCAGACAAAAAAAGCCCTCGTCTCTCAAGGGTCTTTGCCCCTGAGAGACGAGGGCCACATCTTCATGTAAGGCTCCCGCGGTACCACTCTCATTGCTGTGTGTCAGCCGCTCTGTACGGTCGGCAGCCAATGAAAAAGCCGCGAACCGCGCCCCGGATAACGGTGGGGTTCCGCCCTGCGCCTACTGACCGCTTACATCGCTAAACGGGGTTCTGCCGGGTGCTCAGGGGCCAGTATACAGATTCCGCGCCGCTGCCTCGCACCAACCGGCAGCTCTCTGAAGGCGTATGGGCTCTGCTTTTTCCCCGTCCACGCATTTGGATGTTTATCTTGGTAGTAGTTTACCGCATTAAATCTAGTTTGTCAACCCTGTTTTTCGCCGCCCAGCATCCATTTTACCAGCTCCACCGCCGGGATCACCGCCAGTGCAAGCGCCAGACTCAGGCCGTACTGAGCCATGCTCAGAGGAGCAAACCCGAAGGCAGCTGCCGCCGGAGGAAAAAACAACACCCCGGTGGTGAGGGCAAGGCTGCCCGCCAGCGCCGCCCAGAGGTAAGGGTTCTCCCCCTGCTGCTCAAAAATGCTGCCCCGCCGGCTGCGCAGGTTGAAGCTGTGGAAGATCTCGGCCATGCTCATGGTGAGAAAGGCCATGGTCACGCCCAGCCCGCTCTGGTCTGCCTGCCAGAGGCCGGTTTCCAGCCGCACGCCCGCAAAATAAGACCCCAGCGTGAGCGCCGTAACCAATGCCCCCTGCCACAGCACATCCACGCCCAGACCTTCGGCGAAGATGCCCTGCCCCCGGGGCCGGGGCGGGCGGTGCATACTGCCCGGCTCCGCCCGCTCCATGCCAAGGGCCAGCGCGGGGAAACAGTCGGTGATCAGGTTGATCCACAAAAGATGCACCGGCTCCAGCAGCCGGATGCCCAAAAGTGTGGCCAGAAAGATGCTGGCCACCTCGCTCATGTTGGAAGCCAGCAGAAACTGGATGGCCTTGCGGATGTTCTCGTAAATGCGTCGGCCTTCCGCCACCGCGGCGGCGATGGTGGCAAAGTTATCGTCCGCCAGAACCATGTCCGCCACGTTCTTGGTCACGTCGGTTCCGGTAACGCCCATGCCCACGCCGATGTCCGCCGCCTTCACTGCCGGGGCGTCGTTCACCCCGTCGCCGGTCATTGCGGTCACGCAGCCCCGCTGCTGCCAGGCCCGCACGATCCTCGCCTTGTGCTGGGGCTGCACGCGGGCATACACCGAAAACTCCGGGGCTCGCCGCCGCAACTCCTCATCGCTCATGGCATCCAGGGCCGCGCCGGTGACCACCTGGCTCGCGCTGCTCACCAGCCCCAGCGTGCGGCCAATTGCGGCGGCAGTATCCGGGTGATCACCGGTGATCATCACGGTGCGGATGCCTGCCGACCTGCAAGCTCGCACCGCTCCCGGCACCTGAGGGCGCACCGGGTCCAGCATGCCCGCAAGGCCCAGAAACACCAGCTGGTTTTCCGCTGCTGCGGGCGTTAAAGGTGCGGGCAGCCGGTCCCATGCCCGGTAAGCCGCCGCCAGTACCCGCAGTGCCTGCGCCGCCATCCGCCGGTTCTCCGCCAGAATGCGAGTGCGGTCCGCCTGGGTCAGAGGCCGGGGCTGGCCATCCTGCAGCCAGTGGGTGCATTTTTGCAGCAGCACGTCCGGTGCGCCTTTCGTATACTGGATTATTCCGTCCTTCTGTTTATGGAAGGTGCTCATGCACTTGCGCTCGCTGTCGAAAGGCAGCTCGGCCACCCGGGGCTGTGGTGCCGCCAGTGCCGCCTTGCGCATTCCCAAGCGGGCGGCGTATTCCACCAGCGCGCACTCGGTGGCCTCCCCTTTTGCGGTACCATCCGGCTCCAGCTGTGCGTCGGTGCAAAGGGTCATCGCGGTTGCCAGCAGCTTCTGGGGGCCGTAGCAGCGCTGCACCTCCATCCGGTTCTGGGTCAGGGTTCCGGTCTTGTCGGTGCAGATCACCTGTGCGCAGCCCAGCGCCTCCACCGCCGTGAGCCGGCGGATCACTGCACCCTGACGGCTCATCCGGGTCACCCCCACCGAAAGCACGATGGTCACCACTGCGGCCAACCCCTCCGGCACCGCCGCTACCGCCAGACTTACCGCCACCAGAAAGGTGTCCAGAACGGTGGGCAGATCCACGCTGCCGTTTCGCCACAGGCTGAACCCGAACAAAAACACGCAAATGGCCAGCACCAGCGCACTCAAGGTCCGGCTCAGGCCCGCCAACGTCTGCTGCAAAGGTGTCTTGCCCTGTGCGGTCTCCGCCAGCGCCCCGGCAATGCGGCCCATCTCGGTGTTCATTCCGGTGGCGGTGACCAGAAGCTTGCCCCGGCCATACCGCACGGTGCTGCCCAGATAGGCCATGCAGCGGCGCTCGGCCAGCGGAGTATTCGCCCCCGTCGGGCGGGTGTTTTTTTCCACCGGCAGGCTCTCACCGGTGAGGGCGGCTTCCTCGGTGCGCAGGCTGACGCATTCCACGAGCCGCCCGTCCGCCGGAACCGCGTCCCCCGCCTCCAGCAGTACCACGTCCCCCGGCACCAGCTCCTCGCTGGCCACCTCCAGCTGACGGCCACCCCGCAGCACCCGGCTGTGGGCTGCTGTCATCTTTTGCAGCGCCTGAATGGCCTGCTCGGCCTTGTGCTCCTGATAGACCCCCAGCACCCCGTTGATGATCACCACCGCCAGAATGATAAACACATCCGCAAAGCTTTCGCCCGCCACAGCCGCCGCCCCGCCGGACACCGCCGCAGCAGCCAGCAGCACCACAATCATGGGGTCGGCCATCTGCTGCAAAAACCGCTGGAACAGCCCGGCCTGCTTTTGCTCGGCCAATCGGTTGGGGCCGTTCTCGGCCAGACGGCGGGCCGCCTCTGCTTCCCCGAGCCCTTGCGGGCTGCTTTTTGCCCGCCCCAGCGCGGCCTCAATCTCCAGCTGATACCATTCCATTCCCTCGTCCTCCTTTTTCCGCAACCGGTTCCTTTCAGTGTATGCGGGAAAAAAGCGGGGCATGAATGAGCTAGACAACCGGGGGTTTTGATATATTCATCCAATTATATACTTTTAGTATATAATCAACATAAAGAAAACCGCCCCGGACAAAACCGGAGCGGCGGTATACAAAACTTATTTGATGCGCAGGATGCTCTGAATGAGCAGCACGCCCACCAGGATGGGCAGCACGAAGGTCACATAGCCGCGCACCCAGTTCGGCACCTTGGGTCCCACGCCCTGGTTGGCCTCCTCCTGGTAGTTCTTGAAGCCCCAGCCAACACGGCTGACACAGAACAGCAGGTAAACCAGCGAACCGCCGGGCAGCAGGATGTTGCTGACCAGATAGTCCTCCAGATCCAGCACGGCGGTGCCTGCCTCGAAGGGCACGAAGCCGCTCCACACATTGTAGCCCAGAATACAGGGCATGGAAATGATGGCCACGATGATGCCGTTCACCAGCGCGGCCTTTTTGCGACTCCAGCCGGAAAGGTCGATGGTGCAGGCCAGAATGTTCTCGAACACCGCCACGATGGTGGAGAAGGAGGCGAAGCTCATGAACAAAAAGAACAGAGTGCCCCACACACGGCCCGCCGCCATGGAGTTGAACACGTTGGGCAGGGTCATGAAGATCAGCGGAGGGCCGCTGTCCACGGGAACATCGTAGGCAAAGCAGGCCGGGAAGATGATCAGGCCGGACACAAAGGCCACAAAGGTATCCAGAATGGCGATGTTGATGGACTCGCCCAGCAGCCGGCGCTCACGGCCCAGATAGCTGCCGAAGATCAGCATGGCGCCGATGCCCAGGCTCAGGGTGAAGAAGCTCTGGTTCATGGCCGCGGTGATGGTGCCCAGAATGCCGGTCTCCTGCACCTTGCTCAGATCCGGCACCAGATAAAAGCGAATGCCCTCAGACGCGCCGGGCAAAAACAGGCTGTTCACTGCCAGTACCACCATGATGACCAGCAGAGCCACCATCATCCATTTGGTAATGCGCTCCACACCCTTCTGCAAACCGAAGGAGCAGATCACAAAGCCCAGCACCACGATGATGAGCATCCAGATGGTCATGGTCACCGGCTGGCCCAGCATACCGGAAAAGGCATTGTCGATGCCGGCCTTGTCCAGCCCGCTCATTTCACCGATGAGGAACCGATAGAAATAGTAGAGCATCCAGCCCGCTACTGTGGTGTAGAAGGCCATGAGCACATAGTTGCCCAGCATGGCAAAAATGCCGTGCCAGTGCCATTTGGATCCCTTGGGCTCCAGCTCCTGATACGCCTTGATGCAGCTCTTGCGGCTGGCCCGGCCGATGGCAAATTCCATGGTCAGCACGGGGATGCCCACCACTGCCAGGAAAAACACATACAGCAGCACAAACAGGCCGCCGCCGTTCTGGCCGACCACATAGGGGAAGCGCCACACGTTGCCGATGCCGATGGCGCACCCGGCACTGAGCAGCAGAAAGCCCAGCCGGGAACCGAATTTTTCACGTTGCATAATTCTCTTCCTCTCGCCGTTCGTTGATCCGCACCGGGCATTGCGCTCCGCAATCACTTTGCCGCAGTACTTCTTTATTATACATTCACAGTACAGTGACTTACAAGCCGTAACTGCATTTTGTGACTTTTTGTGACAAACAAAAATCGTCGCACCGGCCCGGGCAACATGCCCAAAACCGGCACGGCGTACAGCTCAGCTCAGCTCGAACATGCCGTTATACAGCTGATAGTATTCGCCCTTCTGGTCCAGCAGCTCCTGATGGCTGCCCCGCTCCACGATCTGCCCCTGCTCCAGCACGATGATGGCATCCGCGTTGCGCACGGTGGACAGCCGGTGGGCGATCACAAACACGGTGCGCCCCTCCATCAGCCGGTCCATGCCCTTTTCGATCAGGGCCTCGGTGCGGGTATCGATGCTGCTGGTGGCTTCGTCCAGAATCAGCACCGGCGGGTCCGCAATGGCCGCCCGGGCAATGGCCAGCAGCTGCCGCTGCCCCTGGGAAAGGTTCTTGCCGTCGCCGGTAACCGGGGTGTCGTACCCCTTGGGAAGACGGCGGATGAAGGAGTGGGCATTGGCCAGCTTGGCCGCCGCCACCACTTCCTCATCGGTGGCATCCAGCTTACCGAAGCGGATGTTATCCGCAATGGTGCCGGTGAACAGGTGGGTGTCCTGCAGAACCACCGCCAGCGACCGGCGCAGATCCGGTTTCTGGATGCGGCGCACATCAATGCCATCGTAGGTAATGCGCCCGTCGGTCACATCATAGAACCGGTTGATCAGGTTGGTCACCGTGGTTTTGCCCGCGCCGGTGGACCCCACAAAAGCAATCTTCTGGCCGGGCTTTGCATAAAGGCTGATATCCTTCAGAATCAGCCGGGAGGAATCATAGCCAAAGCTCACATGCTCAAAGCGTACATCGCCCCGCAGCGGAGTCTCCTTTCCGGAAGCGTTATCCTTCCAGACCCAGGCGCCCTGTGTGCCGGCCAGCTCCACGCTGCCCTTGTCCACCTCGGGGGTCTCCTCCATGGCGTTGAAGATTCGCTCGGCGCCGGCCAGCGCCGCCAGCAGGAAGTTGGACTGCTGGGTAAACTGGTTGATGGGCATGGCTGCCTGACGCACAAATACCAGATAACTGGTGAGGCTGCCCACGTCGGTCATGCCGTGGATGGCCATAATGCCGCCCAGCACCGCCACCACCGCATAGTTCACATAAGAAATACTCACCACGGTGGGCACCATGGTGGCCGCATAGCTCTGGGCACTGGTGGCCGCCTGACGCAGCGCCTCGTTCTGGGCGCAGAAGGCCTCCACATTCTGCCGCTCGTGGTTGAATACCTTGATCACCTTCTGGCCGCTGATCATCTCCTCAATGGTGCCGTTCAGCTTGCCCAGCACCTGCTGCTGGCTCTGGAAATACCGTTTGCTGCGCTGACCACTGTAACGCACGGTGGCGAACATGGCAATGTAGCCCACCACCACGATCAGCGAGAGCTGCCAGTTCAGCACGAACAGCAGCGTCAGGGTGCCAACGATCTGAATAAAGCTCTGGATCACCATGGCAAAGCTGTTGTTCAGCGCGTCGGCAATGGTATCCACGTCGTTGGTAAAGCGGCTCATAATGTCGCCGTGGCTGCGGGTATCAAAATGCGCAGCGGAAGGGTCTGCACATGGCGGAACAGATCCCGTCGGATCTCGTACACAATTTTCTGGGCAGCCTTCACCATCAGCTGGGTGTAGCCAAAAGCAGATACCACGCCCACCGCATAGATGCCCGCCACAATGCCCACCGCCGCCAGCAGGCCGTTGGTATCGGCGGGCAGGATGTAACGGTTCACCAGAGGCTTGAGCATGAAGGTGCCCAGCAGGTTCGCGGCGGCGCTCAGGCTTACCAGCACCGCCACCAGTGCCATAATCAGCTTGTGGTGGCCCATGTAGGCCAGCAGTACCCCCAGCGTATGGCCCAGATCATTGGGCCGCCGGGCCGAAAACTGCCGTCTGCTCATTCTTCGCCGCCTCCTTTCATCTGGGATTCATAGATCTCCCGGTAGATGGCATTCTCCGCCAGCAGCTGGCTGTGGGTGCCAATGCCATTGACCCGGCCATCCTCCAGCACCAGAATCTGATCCGCGTCCATTACCGAGGTCACCCGCTGAGCGATGATGATCTTGGTGGTATCGGCCAAGGCCGCAAGCCCCGCCCGGATGCGGGCCTCGGTGGCGGTGTCCACCGCACTGGTGGAGTCATCGAAGATCAGCACCTTGGGCCGCTTGAGCAGGGTGCGGGCAATGCACAGGCGCTGCTTCTGCCCACCGGACACGTTCACGCCGCCCTGGCCCAGCTCGGTGTCCAGCCCCTTGGGCATCCGACTCAAAAATTCATCGGCACAGGCGGTACGGCAGGCCCATTCCAGCTCTTCTTCGCTGGCCTGTTCGTTGCCCCAGAGCAGGTTTTCCCGGATGGTACCGCTGAACAGCACGTTCTTTTGCAGCACGATGCCCACCGCATCCCGCAGCGCTTCCAGCCGGTATTCCCGCACATCCCGGCCGCCCACCTTGACGCAGCCGCCGGTCACATCATACAAACGGGGAATCAGCTGCACCAGCGAGGTTTTGGCCGAACCGGTGCCGCCCAGAATGCCCAGCGTCTGTCCCGCCGGCACACGCAGGCAGATGTCCTCCAGCACATTCTCCTGCGCGGAGGCGCTGTATTTGAAATCCACATGGCAGAATTCCACACTGCCATCTGTAATCTTCTCACAGGCTTCCGGCCCATCCGCCAGGCTGGGCTTCTGATCCAGTACCTCCATCACGCGGGCTGCGCTGGCAAGCGAACGGGTGAGCATCAGAAACACATTGGAGATCATCATCAGCGAGTTCATGATCTGCAGTACATAACTCAGAAAACCGGTGAGCTTACCCACCTGCATGCTGCCTGCAATCACCATATTGCCGCCGAACCAGAGCAGCAGGGTCACCGCCGCATACATGGTGAACTGGAACGCCGGCAGGTTCATCACCGCAAAGTGAAAGGTGCGCTGACTGGTCTGCATCAGGCCGCTGTTCACCTGTTCAAACTTCTCTTCCTCATACTCTCCCCGTACAAAAGCCTTTACCGCCCGGATGGCAGTCAGGTTTTCCTCCACAACCACATTCACCCGGTCCATGGCGATTTGAAGCCGGCTGTACATGGGTGCCACCTTATACACGATGAAAGCCAGCACTGCTGCAAGCACCGGTACACAACACAGAAAGATCAGGCTCAGCCGGGCGTTCATAAAGAACGCAAGCCCCACACCCATAATCAGCATGGATGGCCCACGCACCATGGGCCGGAGCCCACCGCTCACCGCATTCTGCAACACCGTAATATCAGTGGTCATGCGGGTGATCAGCGACGAGGTCTCGAACCGATCCAGATCCGCGAAGGAATATTCCTGAATCTTCCGGTACTGCTCCTGGCGCAAAAGCGCACCGAATCCACAGGCTGCCCGGGCCATATACCGGGCATACAACATACCGGTCAGCAGTGAAAGCAGAGCGCAGATTCCCATCTGCACACCCTTCATCAACACATAGTTCACATCCCGGTTGGCAACGCCCACGTCGATGGTATCCGCCATAATCACAGGGATGAACATTTCCAGCCCGGTTTCCAGCACCACAAACAGCACTGCCAGAACAAATTCTTTTTTGTAGCGGCCCAGATGCGCAAACACACGCCGCAGCTGTTCCATATATCATTCCTCTCGTTTTTTCCAATCATTCATCGAACAAAATTCCCCCGGGGCGATTTCAGCGCTTGCCAAAACCGCCCCAGGGGGGAAATTTACAGACGTAAAGCAGTTACCCCAGCTTGCTCACGTTCATATCGGTGGGCTTGGGAATGCCAGGCACCGTGCCGGTGCTGCTGTACTGCCAGATGTCATAATTATAATCGAAGCTCAGCTGATCCCGATACTGGGCAATCCAGATGCTGTAAGGAGACAGGCTGGCCATGTTCAGCTGGTTGTAGAACCAGCTGGCGTAGCTGTAAACGCCCGCCTTGTAACCGGAATTGCGGATGGTCTCGCAGAAGGCCACCGCGTTGGCGGTACGCTGGGCACGGCTGATGTTATCGGCCCGGCCGGTATCTCCCGCCACTTTTTCGGTATCAAAATAGATGGGATAGCTGATGTTGTAGCCCTGGCACAGACTGATCACCATGCTGGCCTCTTCCACCGCTTCGGTCTCGTTGATGGCCTGGCTGTAGAAATACAAACCGACCTTCAGCCCCGCCGCAGTGGCGCCCTTGATGTTCTGGCGGAAAGTCGAATCCTCAACCAGAACACCGGTGCCGTAGCCGCGGTAGCCCACGCGAATGATGGCAAACTCGATTCCGGAGGCCTTCACCTTGTTCCAGTCGATGTTGCCCTGGTACTTGGACACGTCCACGCCCTTTACCCAGGCCGTGCCGCCGCTGTTCCCGCCGGTGCTTTCGCTGCCACTGCTTTCGCTGCCGCCAGTCTCCTGCTTCACCAGTGCGCCGTTTTCATCAAAGGTATATGTAGTGCCCGCAATTACCTTGGTGCCGGTCACCTTCTGATGCGTGCTCGGGTCATAATAGGCCTGTTTATCCGAAGTGCTGGGATACCAGCCGGAATACAGAGTTACGATCACCTTTTCCGCCGCAGTCATGGCAAAGCCATCGTGAGCAATTCCCTGCATGGCACTCTCGTCGTAGAACTGGAGTGTAGGCTCCAGAGAAAGCGTGCTCACACCATCTGCCGCACCGGCTGCCAGCAGGCCGCCGCGTGCCCAGGCACCCAGATCCAGCCCCAGAACATTGCCGGCCGCTGTTTGCAAAGCTGCAGAACCGCTGGTCGGCTCCTGGCTGGCCGCCGGAACTTCCGTCGGAGCCGGACTCTCGGTGGGAGCCGGACTCTCGGTGGGGGCCGGAACCTCGGTGGGAACCGGAACCTCGGTGGGCGCCGGGGTGGGGGTGGGTACCATACCCGCATCCAACGTTGCTTCCACCAGGAATTCCGTACCATCCTGCGCAGTAGCCGTTTTGCTCACATAATAAGGACTGGTACTGCCATCGGCATATTTCAGATACTTCCGGCCATTCTGGTCTACCACATCCGGAATATACACCGTGGTTTTGCGCTCTTCTGCCGAGGAATCGTTATAATCATAGTCGTTGCCGGAAGGAGTCGGAGCCGGAGTAGGCGCTGCGGTGGGCTCAGGCAGGGTGGGATCCTTGCCGCTTCCGGTACCTGCACCGGCATGGCTGGCGTTGCCGTTATCTTCCTTGGCCTCGTTAACCTCGCTGGACTGCTTGATCTGATCCTTAACCGCTTCCACATCGGCCTTGTACTGTACCTTTTCCTTGACCGCCAGAGTCACCGGCTCGGGGGTCACAAAGCCCTCCCGCTCGGCCACCGAGACCGTATACTCACCGATGTTCACCTGCTTGATGAGCAGCGTACCGGTTTCCGGGTCCAGCGTATAGGTGCTTGCCTTGCCGGACTTCGGCGTGAGCTGCACCTCGAAATCCTGCCCCAGCACCGGCAGCCCGCTGTCCGCGTCCATCACGGTAACGCCCACACTCTGCTGCACGGCAGTGGCTTCAATCTCCAGCCGAACCGGTGCCTGGGTGGGCTCCGGCGTGGCGATGGCTTCCGGCTCACTGCTTACCGGCGCAACCACAGGCTGGCTCACACTCACCGAAATGGACGAACTGTTGTTGGCTGCATTCACCGCAGTAAACGCAATGCCTGCACCGCAGCTCACGGTTACCGCCAGCGCGCAGCACAAAGCAACCAGCGCTTTGCCCAGCGGCATGCGGGAAAACTTACTGCCCGAAAAATAGCGGGAAAGATCCCGTTTGTTCATAGCTATGATCCCTTTCCTTTTTCCTGTATCTTGATCAACTTCCTCGTGCTGTAACGAAAAAGGCTATAATCATGTTTAGTATACCATATTTTCCGCATAGGGAAACCAACTTTCCCTCTCATTAACTGTTTTTCAGAATTTTGCACGAATCCCGGCTTAGGTTCTTGTTATCTTTCTTCATTTTTCCCGACTTCCTTCTCTTTTCCTTAACCCTCTGCTGGTATTTTTGCCCTATATGTTGTAAGATGAAAAGGAAAAAGGTTCGCAATCATTTTCCCCATTCAGACAAAGGAGTTTTTTCATGGATCTTCCCATGCTACCCACCGAATTTCACACCGGTCTGTGCTTTGACGCTCATCATCTGCTGGGTGCGCATCCGGCACCGGAGCAGGGACCGGACGTCTGGCTGTTTCGTCTCTGGGCCCCCAGCGCCCGGCGTGTTCAGGTCTTTGGCGACTTCAACAGCTGGTCCGGGCAGGATCTTGCCCGTGATGCTGCCGGCGTGTGGAGCGGCTATGTGACCGGTGCACATCAGGGCCAGTTCTACAAATACAACATTCAAAAACAAAACGGCGACTGGGCCCTGCACACCGACCCCTACGGTTTTTACACGGAACTCCGGCCCGGCAGTGCCAGCGTGCTGTGGGGCCTGCCAACACACAAATTTCAGGACAAAGACTGGATCGCCAGCCGCAGCGCCCGCTATGACCAGCCGCTGAACATCTATGAACTGCACGCGGGCAGTTGGAAGCGCCACCCGGACGGCCGTTGGTACACCTACCGTCAGCTTGCGGGTGCGCTGATCCCCTGGCTAAAGGAACAGGGCTATAATTTCATCGAGCTGCTCCCGCTGGCAGAGCATCCCTTCGACGGCAGCTGGGGCTACCAGTGCACCGGCTATTTCAGCGTGACCAGCCGCTATGGTACCCCGGCGGAATTCGCCGCCTTTGTGGATGCCTGCCACCAGGCGGGTATCGGTGTTCTGATGGATTTCGTACCGGTGCACTTTGCCTGCAATGGAGATGCGCTGGCCCGGCTGGACGGCACCCACCTTTATGAATACGACAGCGACGTGGGGCTCAGTGAATGGGGCAGCTACAACTTCAACCTGTACCGGGGCGAAGTACGCAGTTTTTTAAACAGTGCTGCCGCCTTCTGGCTGGAAGTCTATCACTGCGACGGCCTGCGCATGGATGCGGTAAGCCGGGCGCTTTACTGGCAGGGCGATGATGCCCGCGGGGTCAATCAAGGCGCGGTGAAGTTCTTGCAGACTATGAACCAGGGACTGCACCAGCGTTTCCCCGGGGTAATTCTGGCCGCAGAGGACAGCACCAACTATCTGAAGGTCACCGCTCCCGTGCAATACGACGGCCTGGGCTTCGACTATAAATGGGATATGGGCTGGATGAACGACACTCTTCGCTATTTTTCCACACCTTTTGACCAGCGCCCGGCTCTTTATCACTCCATTACATTCTCCATGGAGTATTTTTATAACGAATTATACCTGCTGGCATTATCTCACGATGAGGTGGTACACGGCAAGCACACACTGATCGACAAGATGTGGGGCAGCTATGAGGAAAAATTCGCTCAGGCCCGGTTGCTGCAGTTTTATTTTATGTTGCATCCCGGCAAAAAACTCAGCTTTATGGGCACTGAACTGGCTCACTTCCGGGAATGGGACGAGAGTCGCGCCATGGACTGGTGCCTTCTGGAATACCCCATGCACCAGGCCTTTCTCCGGCTCGTTCGGGATTTGAACCGCCTGTACCTTCAGGAACCTGCCCTGTTCAGCGGCGAATACCACAGCGGACGCTTTCAGTGGATTACCCGTGAGGCCGTAGATGATGGCGTATTTGCCTTTACCCGCACCAGTGCCGAGGGGGAAACTTTTCTGATTGTTCTAAACACGCAGGACAAAACGCACAATCATTACCCATTGTATTTTGACAATTTCTGCCATGCCCATCTGGCACTTTGCACTGATTCGCCATATTACGGCGGCAGTCAGTCCCCCGTTGGGGAGACACGTTCGATACCGGGTGGCGTAATGGGCAAAAGCCATACCCTGTATCTCGACCTGCCCGCGTTAAGTGGCAGCCTTTATCGACTGTAATAAACAGTGAATGATCATGGATTGACAGCCCCTCTCTTTCCCGTTACAATGAAGGCAACAGGAAATCCCGGGCGGCCCGGCTGCCCCTATCACACTACTTGGGAGGTACGTTCCTATGCTGCGCATCTTGACCGATTCCACCGCTGATCTTCCAGCGGCGTTGGCACAAAGAATGCAGGTGGAGATTATTCCCCTGCAGGTAACTTTTGAGAACGGCGAAACCTATCGGGACGGGCTGGATCTTTCGCCCGATGAATTCTATGAGCGACTCAGTGAATGCCACAAGCTGCCCAGCACCAGCCAGCCCAGCCCGGAAGCGTTTGAGAAAGCCTTTCAAGACGCACAGGATGCGGGTGACGAGGTAATTGCAATTCTGTTGTCCAGCAAAATTTCCGGCACCTATCAGTCCGCCCAGATCGCGGCCTCACTGGTGGATCACGATAAAATCTACCTGATCGATGGATTGAGTGCCACACTGGGCAATCAGCTGCTGGTTCGGCTGGCAGTAGAGCTGCGTGACGAGGGGCGTCCTGCTGGCGAGATCGTAAGCATTCTGGAAGAGGAAAAGCACAAGGTTCGGCTGCTGGCCGTGGTGGACGATCTGAAATATTTCCGCAAAGGCGGTCGGCTTTCCGGTGCTGAGGCTTTTGCCGGAACGCTTCTGGGAATCAAACCTGTGGTTGGTATGAAGGATGGACATGTGTCTCTGGTGGGCAAAGCCCGTGGCCTGCCCGGCGCCTATGTGGCACTGTTCAAGCAGCTGGATCAGGATGGCGGTTTGGATCCGGACAAACGGTACCTGGTAGGCTACACCGCCCATCATCGGGCAATGGAGCCCATTCAGAAATATCTGATCGGTAACCTGCATCTGCCTGCTGCCGAAGTCTTCCATATCGGACCGGTAATCGGCACGCACGCCGGCCCCGGCGCTGCCGGCATCGCCTATTTTGCCAAGGGTGAAGATTGAATCTGAAAGCCAAAAGAGCTCTGCGCTGGTTAATCAGCGCAGAGCTCTTTTTACAGTTCATCCCTTTGAAGGTCAATACACACAATCTCCGGCGGTGCGAGCAGACGCATCGGAAGCCGTGTAGTTCCAACACCGCTGCTCACATACAGTCGAAAAAACTCTGGTTCGACCTTATCCAGAGAATAAAGTCCACTCACAAAATCGCCGGAACCCGGTGGAAGAATTCGCTGCGCAATCCATGGCACCCCGATCTGCCCGCCGTGGGTATGCCCCGTCAACATCAGTCCGCCTTTTGGCAACTCTGCCAAAAGGTTAGCGGTAACAGGCTCATGGGCCACCAGCAGCGGAAACATATCTTCCTGGAAATCGTTCATCAGCTGTTCCATATCTCCGGTCAGATAGTCATCGTATCCCATCAGCTGGATCTGATACGCCTCCAGGAGCAGGCCCTCGTTTTTCAGTACCTGAAACCCACAGGATTCCATGAATTCCTGATAGATGCGCACAGCGCCACCGCCCCAGTCATGATTGCCCCAAACTGCATACTTGCCACCGGGAGCTTCTATACAGCTCAGCTGTATGCGCAGCATTTCCAGATCCAGCTGCTGTCGATCCCGGGCGTAGTTATCCAGAAGATCTCCGCCGAAAATCACCACATCCGGTTCCAGTCCGTTGATTTTATCGACCAGCTGCACCGCATCTGAAACAAACTTGTCCCTGCCAAAGTGGGTATCGGTAAAAAAGACAACGCGGCAGTCATCCTTCAGATTTTGTGCCGGCAGCGTCAGCCTGCGAACGATCAGCAACTCCGGTTCCACAAAGCGGGCATACAGTCCCGCCAACAAGGCCCCCAACAGGGGCAAAATCAGCATCCAACCCCAGCATCGCTTTTTTCTTGTTTGTTTCTGTCTCATCGATTGGTTTCTTTCTATATAAAAACAAGCCGCTGTTTTTTCGTAGTTTATGGCTTGTGGAAATAGTCGAATAATATGAAAAACAACTCATCTTCTCCCCGGCAATGTGGTTCCCACAAAAGTTTGCTTCGCAAAGTTTTGTGGGGTTAAGGAGGAATGACGAAATGGTATGAGAAAAGCCCAGTCATTTGCCTGAGTCTTTTGAATGGAATGCAGTCCATTCTGCCGGGCGTTCGTTTCCCCGGCAGCGGG
>ENA-OQIJ01000052-OQIJ01000052.1-human-gut-metagenome-genome-assembly--contig:-NODE-52-length-42140-cov-6.904363_pt1 | contig 42140 bp, 43 predicted proteins | sample MGYA00242582_ERZ504747 | MGnify/ENA primary metagenome ERZ504747 (study PRJEB26092, sample SAMD00036435) | human gut metagenome | host: Homo sapiens | study: EMG produced TPA metagenomics assembly of...
AGAATTCTTTCCTTTTATTTTCAATAATAAGAAGAGATTACGGTTTTCCCTTGCCGTCCCCCCTATTCCTCCGTGATTCACTTTTTCTATTACCTTGCCATTATCCATGAACAGGTGAGCAAGAATTGTCACCAGAAATCCTGTACGATTTATGGGGATACATGGCATTCATAAAAGATTTCTCGATCGAAACATGAAAAACACGGTAAACCTGTCCGCCTTTGGCTTTTTTCGGAAAAAAGTGCTATACTATAATTAAAGAAATATTGCTCGCCCTGCCCGTAATGGAAAGCCCGGTTGCGGGCAGGGTGCAGGCATTTTCCCGCGCTTTGTTGCTGATGAATCAGCGGCAAGGCGCTTTCTTACAGGCAAAAATCACACGGGCTTGAACTGCGAGGTGGAACATGTATCAAATCGGGCAATATATCGTTTATGGCAGCACCGGTGTATGCCGGGTGGAAGGACTGGTGGAAAAGCCTCCTCTTGGGCTTTATTATGTTTTAAAGCCCCTGTACGAAAGCGGAACCATTTATACTCCTGCGGAACACCCCAAAGTGTTCATGCGGCCGGTCATCAGTCGTGAGGATGCAGAGGCTCTGATCGACCAGATCCCCGGGATTGTCGCCCAGCCGGACCGCACCAAAAATCTGCAGGAGCTGCGGGAACATTACCGCACCGCCACTTGCAGCCATAACTGCGCCGATTTGATCCGACTGACCATGTCGATCTACGCCAAAAAGAAGGAACAGGAACAGATGGGCCGTCGCTTCGGCCAGGTGGACGAGCGCTTCATGAAGCAGGCGGAGAGCATCCTGTTTGGCGAATTCGCAGTGGCGCTTGGTATTCCCCGGGAGGAAGTTCACGATTATATTTCCCGCCGGGTGGAGTGTCTGCGGGCTGTTCAGGTTTAATTTTTTGTGAGCCGCACTTGCATTTTGACCAAGGAGTCGATGCAAATGCGGCTCTTTTTCTACTTTTCATAAAACATGTTCATCATTCCGCCAGAATTTTGTACAATTGTTTGTTTAATTTATCAATTGAAACAATTGCGCAAAATATTTATACTATATACTATCAAATCAACCACTGAACAACAGATTTTAGAAGGGGGTGTACGGAATGAGCGAACCTACCGCACGCGAACTGTTGGTTCAGCTGACCCAGGAGGCAGAACGTCTCCGGCTGTTGGATTTGGCCGATCGCTGCCGTTCTTTGGATGAACTGAAGGACTGCCTGCGCGCCATGCTGAAAGGCGTTGTTTGATTATATCGTTTCTTTTGCTCTCTATCATCTCTACATAGCGAAAGCCCCGGGCCATTGGCCCGGGGCTTTCCTTTTGTCTTTTTATTCCGATTTTTGTGATCTGTCAGACGCTTTTTTCAGATAACGCTGTGCAAATTCCTCCGGCGGGATGGGGCAGCTGTAGAAGAAGCCCTGACCGTACTCACAGCCGATGGAATGGACAAATTCCTCGTCCTGCTGCACCTCCACGCCCTCGGCAACGGTGGTGATCTGCAGATCCTTTGCCAGCTTGACCACATTTTTCAACGCCAGCTTGTTCTTTTCCTTTTTGTCCGGCGCGCTTTCCAGCAGGAAATCCTTATCGAATTTCACCTCGTCCACCTGAATCCCCGCCAGTACATTCAGGGAGGAATAGCCGCTGCCGAAATCGTCCAGCGACAGGCGGAAGCCTTTTTCGTGCAGCTGAGCCAACGTTTTGTTCATCTGCTCGATGTTTTCAATGGCCAGCCCTTCCAGAATTTCCAGCTGGATGTATCCATGGGGAATGTGGTAGCGATCCATTACCGCGCACAGACGCTCCACATAGTCCGACTGATAGAACAGCAGCCGGGACTGATTCACCGAAATGCAAATCGGCTCATAGCCGGCATCCATCCACTCCCGCAGCTGGCGGCAGGTTCTGTCCACCATATACAGATCCAGACGGGCACAGAACCCGTTTTTCTCAAACGCCGGGATAAACTCGTTGGGATAAACCAGCGTTTCATCCGGCCGAATCCAGCGCACAAGAGCCTCGGCGCCTTCCACCTGGCCATTCTCCAGCCGCACCTTGGGCTGGAGGAACAACTGAAACTCCTGTTTCGCCAGCGCGCTCTGCATGCTACTTTCGATGCTGTTCTGGAAGTTTTCCTTCCGGTGCATGGCCCGGTCGTAAAATGCCAGCACATTCTGGTATTTTTTCACTGCATGCTTCTGGGCAAATTCCGCCTTGTGCAGCAGATCCCGCACCAACTCCTCCGGCGGGGCGCTCTCCTGTACCATTGCGGCGCCCGCATACAGAATAACGGGGTAGCTCACATTCAGCTCCTGGGCGATGGTTCCCGCCTGCTCCATGATTGCCTCCACGCGGGCGCGAACCTGCTCCTCCTGGCTGGAATGCAAAAGCAGATAGAACTGATCCGCATTGGAGCGGCAGAAGCACTCCTTCTCCCCTATCATCTGCCGCAGCAGAGCTGCCAGCTTTTTCAGCACCTGATCCGCCTGTGCCTTGCCCAAAATCTCGTTGATGTACTGGAACTGACGGATATTCATGGTAATGAGCGCATAGTTGCTGTCCTCTGCCAGAAGATCCTCTGCACATTGCGTGAACTTTTCAAAATTATAGGTGCCGGTCAGTCGGTCGTAGTAGGCCAGCTTCATAAGCTCTTTGTTACTGCCCCACATGGCCCACCGCACATAATACAACAGGCCCAGGCAAAGCAGGATGATCATTCCGCTGAGCACATTGGACGTGATCAAAATGGAGTAAATCGGGCTTTTGCCGGAGTTGATCGTGTCGGCATAGCACAGATACCAGCCATTCATACCAAATGGCTGCATATAAACCGTTTGCTCCTTGCCCTCCAGCTGAATGGTAAAATGGAACGCCTCGTTATTTTCCATCTGCTGCAGCGCCGACTGAGCCACCTGCTCATCCACACCGGCCTGACTGAGAAAATTCTCCGTGCCCTGCGGTGCCAGCGGAGTGCTTTCCGAGGCAGCAATGATACGGCCACTCTGATCCACCCACACCACATCCAGCTTGCTCTGAGAAACTGAAGGCTGCGTGAGGATTTTCTGAAAGGCACTCAGATCCTTGGATGCAGCCACCACACCGGTCACGCTTCCGTTGGCCGCCTGTACCGGTGCGGCATACATGATCAGCTGTTGCTGCATTCCTTCATCGTAATATACCTGCGACGCGGATTTTTTGCCCTGCAGCGCATAATTAATCAGCTGCTGCACTTCCGGCTCCAGCGCCTCCATTGGGATATTCTCTTCCAGAGTACCATCTGCCCGTACCCGGCTCTGCATACCGGTTCGGGTGTAGTAGCCCATGCGCAGGAAGGAATTATCCTGGCGGGCATCCTGCAGATCCATCGCAAAATCGCGAAATTCCTCGCTGGATTTTCCCTGCATGTATTCTGCCATGATCTGCAGCGCTTCCCGGTCAGTTCCCATTCGATTGCGCATCTCAAGCCAGTATTCATTCATGGAGGTCTGCAGCTGTGTGTTATAAGATTTCCGGTTCGCCTGCTGAATGGATGCAATACCCATACAGGAAACAACAATCAGTGAAATACCGATCAGCACCGTGGAAAGGGTAATCTGCAAAAAGCGCTGATGCATCCGGGGCCTGGACGCCCGTTTTTCTGCTTCATTTCGTTTTAAAAGCGCCATCTCCCGCCTCCTCTCCCGGCTTTTTTGGATAAAATCCAGATGGTTCTATTTTACCGCATCCGGCACATTTCCCGCAAGAGTGTTCCTGCCATCCTGGCAAACCTTGCAGAATTTTGCCGGATATTTTCTTTATTATATAAGGTATCCCATATCTGCGCAACGCAGGCGGCGCAAAAAAGATTCAATTTTTTTAAGTTTTCCTCTTGACAATTCCCGGATTCTTGCTAAAATGTACTTAAATAATTTTAGTTAAATTATTTTAATTAAAATTATAAAACCATTTTTCTGCACATTTCAACAACACAAAAACAACATAAGAAAGTGAGAGTTTATCATGTTTGAGAAAGTACGCGACATCATTGTGGACACCCTGAGCTGCGACGCTGACAAAGTTACCATGGAGGCCACCCTGGCCGACGATCTGGGCGCTGACAGCCTGGACGCTGTTGAGCTGAACATGGCTCTGGAGGACAACCTGGGCGTTGCCATCTCCGACGAGGAACTGGCCAACATGAAGACCGTTGGCGACATTGTGAATTACCTGGAGGCCAACGCCTGATTTTTGCGGCGTAAGGCAAGGCGCCCCTTTACCGGCGCTTTGCATCAGCTCTGGCAGGGGCGGCCGGAAGGCGGCGATCCGCCGTTCCGGCTGCTTTTTGCCGGAGCTGATTTTCTTTCGGCACCGGGGCACGCATTGCGCACCCCCTGCCGCCTATCACGATTTATAAGGAGGTTCCCGGCATGACCTTGGAACAAATCACCAGCCTGCTGAAGGCGTTTGACGAAAGCTCCGCCAGCCGTTTGAAGTACACCTGCGGCGAGGAGCAGATCACTTTGGAAAAAGCAGTCGCCCAGAGCGCCGTCGTCTGCGCGCCGGCCATGGAGGCTGCTCCTGTTGCTGCCGCCCAGCCCGCAGCTGCACCCGCCGCTGCTGCCCCTGCTGCCGGGGCCACCATCGACGCCCCTCTGGTGGGCACCTTCTATGTGGCCAGCGCCCCGGGTGAGGCTCCCTTTGTGCAGCCCGGCGACACCGTGCACAAAGGCCAGACCATTGGCCTGATCGAAGCCATGAAGATGATCAACGAGATCCCCGCTCCCTGCGACTGCGTGATCGAAAGCCTGGTCGCGCAGGATGGCGCTCTGGTGGGCTTTGGCGATCCGCTGTTCCAGATCCGGGAGCTGTGAGCCATGTTCAAACGTATTTTAATCGCCAACCGCGGCGAAATCGCGGTGCGCATCATCCGCGCCTGCCGTGAGCTTGGCATCGAGACTGTGGCGGTGTATTCCACCGCCGACGCCAGCGCCCTGCATGTGCAGCTGGCCACCAAGGCGGTTTGCATCGGCCCCGCAAAGGCGGCGCAGAGCTACTTAAACCAGACCGCCATTCTGACCGCGGCGGTGGAAAGCGGCTGTGAGGCCATCCACCCCGGCTACGGTTTTCTTTCCGAAAACGACGAATTTGCGGATCTGTGCGCCCAGTGCGGGCTCAAGTTCATCGGCCCCAGCGGCGATGTGATCCGTAAGATGGGCAACAAGGCTGCCGCCCGTGAACTGATGATCAAGGCAGGCGTACCGGTAGTGCCCGGCTCTGACGGCGTAATTGAAAGCGCCGAGGAGGCTTTGAAGGTGGCCGAGCGCATCGGCTACCCGGTGCTGCTGAAGGCCAGCGCCGGCGGCGGCGGACGCGGCATGCGCCGGGTGTTCAGCCCGGAGGAGCTGCCTGCCGCCTTTGCCTCTGCACAGGCGGAGGCTGTGGCCTGCTTTGGTAACGGCGAGATGTATCTGGAAAAGCTGGTTCTTTCCCCCCGGCACATTGAATTCCAGATCATGGCCGACCAGCAGGGTCATGTGGTCCATCTGGGCGAGCGCGACTGCTCGATCCAGCGCAAAAACCAGAAGTTGATGGAGGAATCCCCCTCCAAGGCCCTTTCTCCCGAACTGCGTCAGGCCATGGGCCGGGATGCGGTAAAGGCCGCTCAGAGCTGCGGCTACGAGGGTGCGGGCACCATTGAGTTCGTGCTGGACCCGGACGGCAACTACTACTTTATCGAGATGAATACCCGCATTCAGGTGGAACACCCGGTCACCGAGATGGTCACCGGGCAGGATCTGGTCAAGGAGCAGATCCGTGTGGCTGCCGGGCTTCCTCTCTCCTTCACGCAGGAGGATGTGAAGCTGAACGGCCATGCCATCGAGGTGCGGATCAACGCGGAGGATCCCGCCAGGAATTTTGCCCCCATGCCCGGCAAGACCGAATTCGTGCACTTCCCGGGCGGCTGCGGCGTGCGGGTGGATTCCGCTTTGTACAACGGCTACGAACTGAGCCCCTTCTATGATTCCATGGTGGCCAAGCTCATCGTGCACGCCCCCACCCGCCTGGCTGCCATCCGCCGGATGCGCCGGGTGCTGGAGGAGTTCATCGTGGAGGGCTACCCCACCGGCGCGGATCTGGCTCATCTGATCCTGTACCACCCGGATTACCTGAAAGGCGACTACAACACCTCCTTCATCGAGAACAACCTGGACGAGGTGCTCAGCTGGATGGAGAAGGGTGCGCCTCTGGCCGACGAGGAGGAACGCTAAATGCTGAACGAACGATTTTCTGACCGGCGCCAGCGGCTGCTGCGCCTGAAGGTAATGCGGGAGGGCGGACGTCTGCCCTCCTCCAGCCGCATTGACGCGCCGGCCATTTTCGAGCAGTGCCCTGCCTGCGGCGAAGCCGTGAGCAAGCGGCAGTGGGCCGATCAGCTGTACGTCTGCCCCCACTGTGGCCATCACCGGCCCATCGGCGCATACCAGCGACTGGCTCTCACGCTGGATTCCGGCACCTTCCAGGAATTGAACGACGGCCTGTGCGGCGATAACCCCCTTGATTTTGAGGGTTACGACGCCAAGCTGGAGGGCCTGCGCCGCCGCACCGGACTGTCTGAGGCGGTGGTCACCGCCAAGGGACTCATCGGCGGCTGGCCCGCTGTTGTGGCTGTAATGGACGGCCGCTTCCTGATGGGCAGCATGGGCGTTGCGGTGGGTGAAAAGGTGGCTCTGGCCGCCGACACCGCCCGCAAGGCGAAGCTGCCCCTGGTGATCTTCTGCGCTTCCGGCGGTGCCCGGATGCAGGAGGGCATCCTCTCGCTGATGCAGATGGCCAAGACCGCCGAAGCCATCACCCGCTTCCAACAGGCAGGCGGTCTGTACATTGCCTGCCTGACCCATCCCACCACCGGCGGCGTGACCGCCAGCTTTGCTTCCCTGGGTGACATCACCCTGGCCGAGCCCAAGGCCCTGATCGGCTTTGCCGGCCCCGCGTGATCGAGCAGACCATCGGTCAGAAGCTGCCGGAGGGCTTCCAGCGCTCCGAGTATCTGGAGGAGCACGGCTTTGTGGACGCGGTGGTTCCCCGCAGTCAGATAAAATCCACACTGATGCAGCTGCTTCGGCTGCACGCCAAAGGAGGTGCCCGCCGTGGCTGAACTGCATACCCCCGCTGAAAAGGTGGCGCTGGCCCGGCATGCGGGCCGCCCCGGTACGGCGGATTACATCAAGGCTCTGTTCACCGATTTCTTTGAGCAGAAGGGCGACCGGCTGTGCGGCGAGGACGCGGGCATTCTGGGCGGCATCGCCATGTTTCATGGCCGCCCGGTCACAGTGATCGGCCACCGCAAGGGCCGTAATCTGGAGGAAAACACCCGCTGCAACTTCGGCATGCCCAGCCCGGAGGGCTACCGCAAGGCCCAGCGGCTGATGCGTCAGGCCGACAAGTTCGGCCGGCCCATCATCACCTTCATCGACACCCCCGGCGCTTACCCCGGTCTGGAGGCCGAGGCCCACGGTCAGGGCGAGGCCATTGCCCGCAGTCTGGCTATGATGAGTGAGCTGAGCGTGCCCCTGATTGCGGTGGTTACCGGCGAGGGCGGCAGCGGCGGCGCGCTGGCGCTGGCCATGGGCAACACGGTGCTGATGCTGGAAAACGCCATCTACTCGGTGCTTTCCCCCGAGGGCTTTGCCAGCATTCTGTGGAAGGATTCCACCCGCAGCGCCGAAGCCTGTGACGTGATGAAGCTCACCGCTCAGGATCTGGAGCAGCTGGGCGTGATCGACGGGATCATTCCCGAACCGCCGGAAGGCGCACACGCCAACCCCGCCGCTGTGTTTGACGCGGTGGACGCGGCCCTACAGAAGGCCCTGCGCCAGGCGGACCGCATTTCCGATCCGGCAGCTCACCGGCACAAAAAATTCAGAACCATGGGTTCCGCATTCCTGCAAGAGCCCGGAAAGGACCTTTTCTGATGACGGGACTGGAAATTCTGGGCACCGGGCGCTGCCTGCCGCAGCGCTGTGTGACCAACGACGATATGGCCCGCATGGTGGACACCAGCGACGAGTGGATCTCCACCCGCACCGGCATCCGCCAGCGGTATTTCTGCGGGGAAGATGAGGGCGTTGTGAGCCTTTCCGCAGGGGCAGCCCGCAAGGCGCTGGAGAAGGCTGGCGTAAGCGCGGATCAGCTGGGACTGATCCTGACCGCCACCTTCACCCCGGACAGCTTCACCCCCTCGGTGGCCTGCCAGGTTCATGAGGCACTGGGCTGCACCGCCGCCATCCCCTGCTTTGATCTGAACGCCGCCTGCACCGGCTTCATCTACGCGCTGGAAACCGCCCGTTCTCTTCTAATGGCGGGCAGTGCCGGAGAATACGCTCTGGTCATCGGCGCAGAGTGCATCTCCCGCGTGCTGGACATGGAAGACCGCTCCACCTGCGTGCTGTTCGGCGACGGCGCGGCCGCCGCTGTGGTGCGTCTGGCCGATCTGCCCTATGCCTGTGTGCTGGGCGGCCGGGGCGAAGCTGCGGGGCTGCATGCCAACAGCCTTCTGCCCGGCCAGAACCGCACCCTGTTCATGGACGGACGGGCGATTTTCCGCTTCGCGGTGGACATCATCCCCAAGTGCCTGAACCAGCTGTTCGAGAAGAGCGGCACCAGTCTGGATCAGGTAGACCATGTGGTCTGCCACCAGGCAAACAGCCGCATCATCGACCATGTGGTGAAAAAGCTGGGTGCACCGGAAGACAAATTCTACAAGAACATGCATCGCTACGGCAACACCTCCGCCGCCAGCATTCCCCTCGCTTTGGACGAAATGCTGGAATCCGGCGCAATTCAGCCCGGTCAGACCGTGGCCTGTGTGGGCTTTGGCGCGGGGCTGACCTGGGGCGCGGTACTGCTGCGTTTCTAAGCAAAGCCCCTCTGATAAAAAAGGAGTAACAATATGCGTTTGAACGAGATCCTCGGAACCGAATTTCCCTTCATCCAGGGCGGTATGGCCAACATCGCCACCGGCACCTTTGCCGCTGCGGTTTCCAACGCGGGTGCGCTGGGCCTGATCGGCGCGGGCGGCATGACCGCCGACATGCTGCAGGAGCAGATCCACATCTGCCGCAGCCTGACCGACAAGCCCTTCGGCGTAAACATCATGCTGATGAACCCGGACGTTGAGAAGATAGCTCACATCGTGGTGGAGGAAAAGGTTCCCGTTGTGACCACCGGTGCAGGCAACCCCGGCGCTTACGTTCCCATGTGGAAGGAAGCGGGCATCAAGGTATTCCCCGTTGTGCCTGCTGTTGTGCTGGCCCGCCGCATGGCCGGTCTGGGTGTGGACGGCATCATCGCCGAGGGCACCGAGAGCGGTGGTCATGTGGGCGAGATGACCACCATGGCTCTGGTGCCTCAGGTGGTGGATGCCATGAAGGAGTACAATCTGCCCGTAATCGCAGCCGGCGGCATCGCTGACGGCCGCCAGCTGCTGGCTGCCTTTGCACTGGGCGCCTGCGGCGCACAGCTGGGCACCTGCCTGCTGGTGAGTGAGGAGTGCCCCATTCACGAAAACTACAAGAACGCCGTGCTCAAGGCCAAGGACAACGACACCGTGGTCACCGGCCGCATCGCCGGTACCCCCGTGCGTATCCTGAAGAACAAGATGGCCCGCAGCTACGTGGCTCAGGAGAAGGCCGGCGCCGACAAGATGGAGCTGGAAAAGTACACCCTGGGTTCCCTGCGCCGTGCTGTATTTGAGGGCGATACCGACACCGGCAGCCTGATGGCCGGTCAGGTGGCGGGCATGCTGCATGAAATCCGCCCCCTGCGCACCATTTTTGAAGAGCTGAACAACGGCTGCATCGAGCGGCTGCATCAGCTGGAACAGGAGTAAGCTTATGCAGGCTGTAACCATCCGCGGCCGTACGCTGCAGCTGCCCATTCTGCAGGGCGGCATGGGCGTGGGCGTATCCCTGGGTGGACTGGCCGGTGCCGTGGCTGCCTGCGGCGGCATGGGCACCATCAGCACCGCGGTGGCCGGTTTCAACGAGCCGGACTTCGACCGCGACCCGAACGGAGCCAACCTGCGTGCTCTGGAAAAGGAAATCAAAAAGGCCAAAGAGCTGGCCGGCGGTCTGGGCATGGTGGCCATCAATGCAATGGTTGCCACCACCCAGTACGCGGACAGCATCCGCACCGCCATCAAGGCCGGTGTGGACGCGGTGGTCTGCGGCGCAGGCCTGGCGGTGGATCTGCCGGCCATCGCCGGTGACGCGGATGTGGCGCTGGCTCCCATCGTGTCCAGCTCCCGGGCCGCGGCCACTCTGTGCAAGCTGTGGTACAAGCGCTTCGGCGTTCTGCCCGACTTCATGGTAGTGGAAGGCCCGCTGGCAGGCGGTCATCTGGGCTTTGAGGAGCAGGACGTGAAAAACGGCTCTGCTCAGTGCCTGGAAACACTGGTTCCGGCCATCACCGAACAGCTGCGCCCCTTTGAGGAGCTGGCAGGCCGCCCCATTCCGCTGTTTGCGGCGGGCGGTGTTTACACCGGCGAGGACGCAGCCCGGCTGGAACAGCTGGGCGCGGCAGGTGTTCAGCTGGCCACCCGGTTCATCGGCACCTACGAGTGCGACGCCTCCCCCGCTTACAAGCAGGCCATGCTGGATGCAAAGCCGGAGGACGTGCGCATCGTGCACAGTCCGGTGGGCATGCCCGGCCGGGCACTGAACAGCCCGCTGATCCAGCGGCTGGCTGCAGGCGAGACCTTCCCGCCCAAACGCTGCGTAAACTGCCTGGTCCCCTGCAAAAAGGCGGATACCATCTACTGCATTGCGGGTGCACTGATTGAAGCAGTGCGCGGCAACTGGCAGGAGGGACTTTTCTTCTGCGGCGCCAACGTGGGCCGCATGACCAAACTGGTTCATGTGCGGGAGCTGATGGATGAGCTTGCCGCCGAATGGAGGAAACAGACACAATGAAACTTGCGATTTTGTATGCCGGTCAGGGCGCTCAGCACGCCGGGATGGGCAAAGATCTTTACGAGAGCGAACCCTTGTTCCGTGCCGCGCTGGATGCCGCGGACGCTTCGGTGGATTTCGATCTGAAGCAGCTGTGCTTTGAGGGACCGGACGAGACCCTGAGCCAGACCCAGTTCACCCAGCCCTGCATGGTAGCCTTCGCCGCCGGTCTGACCGCCGTGCTGAAGGACAAGGGCATCGAGCCTGCCGCTGTGGCGGGCCTGAGCCTGGGCGAGTATTCCGCCCTGTGCTGCGCCGGTGTGTTCGACGCAGCCACCGCCGTTTCTCTGGCCGCCTTCCGTGGCAAGGCCATGGAGCAGGCCGTAACCGGCCGCCCCTGCGGCATGGCCGCCATTCTGGGACTGGATCGGGAGGCGCTGAGCGCCGCCTGCGCTCAGGCTGCCCAGACCACCGGCGGTGTGGTGGAAATTGCCAACTACAACTGCCCCGGCCAGATGGCCATTGCGGGCGACCAGGCCGCTGTGGACGCCGCCTGTGAGGCTGCCAAGGCCGCCGGTGCAAAGCGCTGCGTACCCCTGAAGGTTTCCGGCCCCTTCCACACCTCGCTGATGGCTCCCGCCGGTGATGCCCTGCGGGAGAAGTTCAAGGAGGTATCCTTCGGCGAGATGAGCTGCCCGGTATATTTCAACTGCCTGGGCGCTCCCAAGGCCGACAGCGACACCATCCCCGCCCTGCTGGAGAAGCAGGTGCAGTCCAGCGTGTACATGGAGGACATCATCCGTCGCATGGCTGAGGATGGCGTGGACGCATTTTTGGAAGTAGGCCCCGGCAAGACGCTGGCCGGCCTTGTGAAAAAGACTGTAAAGGGCGCTGCCGTTCGCTCGGTGGAGACCGCTGAGGATCTGGCTGCTGCCCTGGAATGGCTGAAAGGAGAAGCCTGATGGAAGCAAAACAGAGTGCACTGGTAACCGGCGGCAGCCGGGGTATCGGCCGGGCCATCTGCCTGGCCCTGGCCGCACAGGGTGTGAACGTGGCCGTGAACTACGCGGGCAGCGCTGCTGCTGCCGAGGCAGTGGCCGAGGAGTGCCGCGCCCTGGGCGTGGATGCCTTTGCCATTCAGGGAAACGTGGCTTGCGAGGCCGATGCCCAGAACCTGATTGCCCAGACCGTGGAGCGCTTCGGCCGCATCGACGTGCTGGTGAACAATGCGGGCATCACCCGCGACAACCTGATGATGCGCATGAGCGAAGAGGACTTCGACGCGGTGCTCGCCACCAACCTGAAGGGTGCCTTCCACTGCATGAAGGCCGCCTGCCGCCCCATGATGAAGCAGCGCAGCGGCCGCATCGTGAACGTTTCCAGCATCGTGGGCGTGCGCGGCAACGCAGGTCAGGCCAACTATGCGGCCAGCAAGGCCGGTCTGATCGGCATGAGCAAGAGCCTGGCCAAGGAGCTGGCTGCCCGCGGCGTGACCGTGAACTGCGTAGCCCCCGGCTTCATTGAGACCGATATGACCGACGTGCTGCCCCAGACCGTGAAGGAGAAGCTGCTGAGCGAGATTCCCATGGCTCATCTGGGCAAGCCCGAAGATGTGGCCGCCGCTGTGGCGTTCCTGGCCAGCCCCGCCGCCGGTTATGTGACCGGTCAGGTGCTGTGCGTGGACGGCGGCATGGCTGTTTAAAAGCCCTGAATTGAAGGAGGAGCTTACAAATGGATAAACGACGCGTTGTAATCACCGGCATGGGCGCGGTGACTCCCCTGGGCCTGACCCTGGAGGAAAGCTGGGCCGCTGTAAAGGCTGACACCTGCGGCATCGGCCCCATTACCCAGTACGACACCGCCAACCAGAAGGTAAAGCTGGCGGGCGAGGTGCGCGGCTTTAACCCCGAGCAGTACATCGACAAGCGCGAGGTGCGCAAGACCGACCGCTTTGTGCAGTTTGCTCTGGCCAGCGCCGCCCAGGCCATGGAGCACAGCGGCCTGGTGATGGAAAATGAGAACAGCCAGCGCTGCGGCGTGGTATTCGCCAGCGGCATCGGCGGTTTCTCCACCGTTCAGAACGAATGCCTGAAGGGCAATGAGAAGGGCTACGACCGCGTGAGCCCCTACTTCATCCCCATGGCCATTTCCAACATGGCGGCGGGCAACATTGCCATCCGCTTCGGCTTCCACGGCATGTGCACCTGCCCGGTGACCGCCTGTGCCTCCGGCACCAACGCGGTGGGCGACGCCTTCCGTCAGATCCGCGACGGCTATGCCGACGTGATCCTGGCCGGCGGTACCGAGGCCACCATCACCTCTCTGGCGGTGGGCGGCTTCACTTCCCTGCACGCCCTGCACACCGGCAGCGACCCCAAGCGCGCTTCCATTCCCTTTGACAAGGAGCGTTCCGGCTTCGTGATGGGCGAGGGTGCGGCTGCTCTGGTGCTGGAGGAGTATAAGCACGCCAAGGCCCGCGGCGCCAACATTCTGGCCGAGGTTGTGGGCTACGGCTGCACCTGCGACGCGCACCACATCACCGCTCCCCTGCCGGACGGCTCCGGTGCGGCGGGCGCCATGACCCAGGCTCTGGCCGACGCAGGCGTGGATGCTGCCAGCGTGGATTACATCAACGCCCACGGTACCTCCACCGCCATGAACGACGCGGGCGAGACCGCCGCCGTGAAGCTGGCCTTCGGCGAGCATGCCAAGGAGCTGGCCATCAGCTCCACCAAGTCCATGACCGGCCACCTGCTGGGCGCTTCCGGCGCTGTTGAAGCTGCCTTCACCGCCATGGCCCTGCACGACGGCTTCATTCCCGCCACCCTGGGCTACCAGGTGCCGGACGAGGCCTGCGATCTGGACGTTGTTCCCAACCACGGCCGCGAGGCTTCCATCCGGTACGCCATGTCCAACTCTCTGGGCTTCGGCGGCCACAACGCAAGCATCCTGTTGAAGAAGTGGGAGGAGTAAAGCAATGACTTTGAATTCCAACGAGATCATGGAGGTTCTGCCCCATCGTTTCCCCTTCCAGCTGGTGGACCGCATCACCGAATGCGTACCCGGCCAGATGGCGGTGGGCCGTAAGTGCGTGACCGTGAACGAGCAGTTCTTCTGCGGTCACTTTCCTCAGAAGCATGTGATGCCCGGTGTGCTCATCATCGAGGCTCTGGCTCAGGTGGGCGCAGTTGCCATTCTCACCGAAGAGGAGAACAAGGGCAAGATCGTGCTGTTCGGCGGCATTAAAAACGCCCGCTTCAAGCGGCAGGTTGTTCCCGGCGACGTGCTGGAGCTCAAGTGTGAGCTGACCGCCCGCCGCGGCCCGGTGGGCTTCGGCAAGGCCGTTGCCACCGTGGACGGCCAAGTTGCCGCCATGGGTGAGCTGACCTTCGCCATCAGCTGATTTGCTGCAACACCGCACAATTTTGAATGGACGTGAATTGTGCGGTGTTGCCTTAACAGACGCATCTTGGTATAATATTATCACCGCAGCAGGCATACGGTTTTTTCACACCGCCCCATGCTCTTTTGCCTGGGCCGCGCAGTCAAGGAGGATCGAACGAATGCTGGAGCAAGCATTTGCAGATGTGTATTCAAAATTCAAATTACATTTCTATCAGAAGGTGTTCAGTCGGTTCCAGTCCCGGGAAGCCAGCCTGACCACGGTGGAGACTTTCTGCATGGAGATTATCCAGGCGCTGGGGAAACCCACCATCAATGAATTTGCCAGCTTTGTGCAGATCTCCCCGCCCAATGCGGCCTACAAGGTAAACAGCCTGATCAAAAAAGGCTACTTGAAAAAGGTGCAGTCGGAAAATGACCGCCGGGAGTATTTTCTGGTGGTAACTCAAAAATACGAGGATTACTACAATATCAGTTACAGCTATCTGTCCACCGTGATGAGCCGGATTAAGGATCGGTTCTCCCCGGAAGATGTGGCCAAGATCGAGGAGATGCTCACCATTATCTCCGATGAACTGATGCCGGAAATCCCGCTGAAATCGCCCAACGCCAGCCATTACGCCCCAGAGGCGTGATTCGACTGACCGTCAAGCCCTTTATTGCCCGGCAGGCCGATGCCCGCCGGCAGTAAGGGCTTTTTGTGCTTGTTTGCCTGCCTGTCCGGCACGGCCTGAGCACCACCGCGCGGAACCCCTGCGCATATCATTCCTATCCTGGAGGGACCCCTCATGAGCGTTACGTTAAAACAGGCGCTGGTACTGCCCAGCTTGCGCCAGGCCACCCTGCTGGCCGGCTTCGACAATCTGGACCGGCCCATCACCTCGGTGAACGTGCTGGAATACATCGGCACGGAAACCCTGCACCAGCAGAATGAAACAGCGGGCCGTTTTGCCAGCGGCGAGCTGGTTCTCACCTGCTTTTCTTCCATCCCTACCAATGTGAACGCCCAGTGCGAATGTCTTCGCGCTCTGGCCCAGGTGGGACAGGCCGGTCTGGTGCTGTATTATGTGGGCACCGTGATGCCCCAGGTGGACCCCGCGCTGGTAACGCTTGCCCAGGAGCTGGATTTTCCGCTGCTGGTAATGCCGCCCCGTATGGAACTGCGCTACAGCGAAGTAATCGGCGACGTGATGGATGCCATCCTGCGGGATCAGGCGGACAACACTCATCTTCTGGGAGATATTCTGGAGCACATGACCCTGCTGCCGGAGCACCAGCGCACGGTGGACACCGTGCTTCAGCTGCTCAGTGACCGGCTGCGAGCCACCGTGCTTTTGCTGGACAGCACCGGCCAGCTGCTGGGCGCCTGCGCCTGGCCCCGGGGTTCCCAGACAGATATGACCGACCTGCTGATTCAGGCACGTCAGGGCAACGCAGACCAGTGCTGCCGCCTGACCATCGACCCCGGCGACGCGGCCCCCATGGAGCTGTGCCTGCTGAAGGCGGGCCAGCCGCTGAGCAACGAGGTGCAGCAGCAGGCACAGGACGTGATGCAGCTGGCGCTGAATCTGTGGAGCCTGAAGCATGCCGAATTGGCCATTGAAGAGCTGGTGCGGGCCATCCTGCGGGATGAGCCCATCAAGATGCGCCGCCTGGCCGCACTGTTCCGACTGAATGTAGCCTCCATCCACTGCATGTGGATGCTCAGCCCGCTGGATCCCGCCTGCCGGGAGGAGTTTTTGCGCCGGGTGCCCACCATTGCTTCCCAGCTTCTGGAACCCCACTGTCAGGCAGCCATTGCCGGCAGCTATCAGGACTTTGTGATTGTTCTGGCAGACAACGGCGTGTTCGGCCCCGAGGGCGAGGCGCTGGCGGCCCGGCTGGACGAACAGTTGAAATCCGAAGGTCTGGGTGCCAGCTTTGTGTGCTGCCAGGGCCTGGAAAACACCGCTCAGGTGCGCGCTGCCTTCCTGCGCAGCAGTGAGGGGCTGCCCAGTGCACAGACCATCTGGCCCACCCGTACCGTGCACACTCTGGGTGAGATTGATTTTGCGCTGCACTGCAAAAATGATCTGGTGCAGGACGAGGCCAGTGTGACCCGCTGCCGGGCAGTGCTTGCTCCGCTGCACAGCTCCTCCGAGGAACTTCCTCTGGTGGATACGCTGGCGGTCTATCTGCTGGATGCGGATCAGAACATTGCCCGCTGTGCGCAACAGCTGTTTCTGCACAAAAACACGGTGAAATACCGCTACCAGCAGATCACTCACCGGCTGGGCCACACCCCGGACAAGCTGCCTGAGCTCACCGCCCTGTATGAAGCGGTAGCCCTGTACCGGCTGCTGGAAAAGTAATGGAATCTGACCTTTGCGGGCGGCTTCGAGCCGCCCGTTTTTCGTGATTCATTTGCTGCAATTCATGCAACCGGTGCTTTGTTTTTCGACACGGCGTGCTATAATAGGAACGTTCGCCGGCTTTTTGCCGGCCGCTTTGATTTTATAATTTGTGAGGTAACTGCCCATGCATTCCGCCCTTTCCTGGCTGCGTAAAAGCCCGCATGCCTGGCTGATGGGGTACTGGGCATTCTATCTGTTCGGCTTCTTCAGCCTGGAACAGCTGGACCCGGAATACACCATCATCCACTGCTTCATCGACGACTGGATTCCCTTCAACGAGTGGTTCGTAATCCCCTACTGCCTGTGGTATCTGTGGATGCCCGGCACCATGCTGTACCTGTTTTTCAAGGACAAAACCGATTACTGCCGCCTGTGCTTCATCATGTTTGTGGGCATGACGCTGGCCATGCTGACCTATCTGGTCTGGCCCAACGGCCTTGACCTGCGCGAGCCCATCCAGCGGCAGAACGTTCTGTGCCAGCTGGTGGAGCTGCTGCGCAGCATCGACACACCCACCAACGTCTGCCCCTCCATCCACATTTCCAGCACTGCTTCCATTGCCATTGTGGGGCTGCGCTGCAAACAGTTCCGGGGCAATCTGCCGGTGAAGGCGCTGATCTGGACCATGACCATTCTGATCACCCTGTCCACCCTGTTTTTGCGCCAGCATTCGGTGATCGATGTGGTGGCCGGTGCGGCGCTGAGTCTGGTACTGATGATTCCCGCCTACCGGATCAACTGGGAAAAGCTTTTCCCGGAAATTGCTCCGTCTGCAAACAGTGCAGCCTGAAAGCCGGTGCGGTACAACACAATTTTTTGAAAGCGAGGGGGCTTCCCCTCGCTTTTTCTTTGCACACAGCGCTGCATTCTGGCGAATTGCGTGCATTTTTGTGCAAATTGCCCCTTGTTTCCTGTTTGCTCTGTGAATATGATAATAATAGAACAGGGTGCGAAGTATTTTCGCCGCCCATCAGAAAGGAGCGTGTTTCCAATGCACCAAACCATCGAATCGCTGCTGCTGGCCCACGGGCGTGCCATTTTGAATTCCCCGGGAATGCAGATGGAGCAGCAGTTCATTCAGCACGGCTCTGTGACCTGCTTCGACCATTCGCTTGCCGTGGCGTATCTGAGCCTGTGGATCGTTCTGCGGCTGGGCCTTCGTCTGGATCTGCGCAGCCTGGTGCGCGGCGCTTTGCTGCACGACTACTTTTTGTACGACTGGCACGAAAAGGACGCCAGCCACCGCTGGCATGGTTTCCATCACGCCCGCCGTGCGTTGGAAAACGCCAGCCGGGATTTTGAGCTGAACTGCATTGAGCAGGATATCATTGAAAAACACATGTTCCCGCTGAACCTCACACCGCCCCGCTTTGCGGAAAGTGTTGTGGTCACCTGCGCAGACAAAATCTGCGCCTGCTTTGAGGTGTTTTCCATCCTGCTCTACCGCCCGGACTTTTCCCGTCTGGGTCTTGCCAGCGCAAACAGCAACTAAAACAGCTGCCCCGGAGCAAAAAAGCTCCGGGGCGGCTGTTTTTCTTAATTCCTTGCAATCTTCTGTGAATTGTTTTCAAATTATTCACAATTACCCCATTGACAGAAGATGTCAAAAGGGTTACAATTTAGTTGCAAGAAAGTTACACCCCCTTTTTCATGTGTTGTGAGACGTCTCCGGTTCATCTCCTCCTTCCGCCCCCCTAGCGGTTCTTTGATCCGGCTGCGCAGGGCGTCTCGAAATTCCTGTGGCAAGCTCCACCGCTTTTCCTGTGGCGGTGGAGTTTGTTTTTTGTGTTTTTTTCTCTTGTGCTGCCGCATGGCAAACGGTATGATAAAGCCAAGGGGGCTTTTTGCCCGCAAAACACAAAAGGAGCGTTTGCCATGTCTGCTGCACTTTCCCGGCTGGCCCCGCTGCGGGTCGCAAAATTTGCCTTGGGCGGCCTGCTTGCCAGCCTTCTGGCGTCGCTGTTCGGGCTTTCTTACAGCACCTCCGCAGGGGTAATTGCCATTTTAAGCATTCAGACCACCCGCAAGCAGACCTTTGCACTGGTGGCCCGGCGCTTTGCCGCTTTTTTTGCCGCCATGCTTCTGGCCTTTGGCTGCTTTTCCCTTCTGGGGTATCATCTGGCCGCCTTCGGGCTGTTCCTTCTTCTGTTTGCGGCCTTCTGCCAGTGGTTTGGCCTGCAGGAAGCTCTGGTGATGAACACCGTGCTGGTGCTGCACCTGTATGCGGAACGTACCATCAACCTGTTCTGGCTGCGCAATGAGCTGCTTCTGCTGCTGACCGGTGCCGGAGTCGGCATTCTGGTAAACCTTTACATGCCCGGTGCGGCAAAAGCCATTCGCCGGAACCAGGCTCAGGTGGAACAGGCTTTCCGGGATATTCTTCAACGGATGGCAGACCGGCTGCTGACCCGCAGCAAACAGGACTATTCCGACAGCTGCTTTGCCCCGCTGGAACAGCAGCTGGAGGGGCTGGCCCTGCGTGCCCGGGAAAATCAGGGCAATGCACTGCTCAGCGACCAGTGGTATTTCGTAAACTATGTGACCATGCGCCAGCATCAGCTGACGGTGCTGCGCCGCATTTACGACAACATTCACCGGCTGGATCAGGTGCCGGAGCAGGCTCTGAGCATTGCTGCTCTGCTGGAGGACATCAGCCGCTCGTTCCACGAGCACAACAACGCCGCCGCCCTTCTGGAGCAGCTGCACGGTATGCAGACTGCCATGCGCGACGAACCGCTTCCTCAGAGCCGTGCCGAGTTTGAAAACCGGGCACTGCTTTATCGGATCCTCTATGATCTTGAAGATTTTCTGCAGTTGAAGGCGAACTTTTCCGCCTCTCTCACCGATCAGGAACGCAGCCGTTTCTGGAGCAATTGAACCGATTTTTTCATGGAATTTGGTGCAATTCCACCAAGATAAGTCATACTTCGCCCCATTCTTTGACAAATTGCCAATTTTCCTGCCCTGCGGTTTGAAAAAGTTTGGCGGCGGTGCATTTTGTATTTTACGGCCAAATGTGATACACTTTTTAAAACCACCCGGCACGCAGGGCCTCAGGGCACAAGCTTTGTGCAAATTTGTGCCGCAAATGCCCGCGTTGTTCTTGTTAGAAAGGCGATTCTGCCTTATAATAAAAGGAACGAAGCGTTTTGCTGGAGAATTGTAATTGCAAAGGAGACAAGGAATATGGCTTATTATTTTGAGGAACCTTCCCGCACGTTTGGCGAGTACCTGCTGGTACCCGGTTACTCTTCCTCCGCCTGTGTACCGGACGCTGTGAGCCTGAAAACACCTCTGGTCAAGTACCGCAAGGGCGAGGAGGAATGCCCCCTCACCATGAACATCCCCATGGTAAGCGCCATCATGCAGTCGGTTTCCGGTGATCGCCTGGCCATTGCGCTGGCAAAGCAGGGCGGCGTATCCTTTATTTACGGTTCTCAGTCTGTGGAAGACGAGGCGGCCATGGTCGCCCGCGTTAAGAGCTACAAGAAGGGCTTTGTAACCAGCGATTCCAACCTGAAGCCCACCGCTACCCTGGCGGATGTTCTGGAACTGAAGGAAAAGACCGGCCACTCCACCGTCGCCATCACTGAGGACGGCACCCCCAACGGCAAGCTGCTGGGCATCGTGGCCAGCCGCGACTACCGCGTCAGCCGTATGTCCATGGACGAGCCTGTGGCCAATTTCATGACTCCCATGGAAAAGCTGGTCTACGCTCCCGAGACCACCACTCTGAAGGAAGCCAACGACATCATCTGGGACAACAAAATCAACTCCCTGCCCCTGGTGGATGCTGAGGGCCACCTGAAATACATGGTTTTCCGCAAGGACTACGACAGCCACAAGGAAAACGTGAACGAGCTGCTGGACGCCAACAAGAGCTATGTGGTGGGCGCCGGTATCAATACTCGTGACTACGCTGAGCGTGTTCCCGCTCTAATTGAGGCCGGTGTGGATGTGCTGTGCATCGACTCCTCCGAGGGCTTCTCCGAGTGGCAGAGCCGCACCATTGCCTGGATTCGTGAGCGCTACGGCGACAAGGTAAAGGTTGGCGCCGGCAACGTGGTGGATCGTGAGGGATTCCGTTTCCTGGCGCAGGCCGGCGCAGACTTCATCAAGGTCGGCATCGGCGGCGGCTCCATCTGCATCACCCGCGAGACCAAGGGCATCGGCCGTGGTCAGGCCACTGCCGTGATCGAGGTTGCTGCGGCTCGTGACGAGTACTACAAGGAGACCGGCATCTACATTCCCATCTGCTCCGACGGCGGCATCGTACACGACTACCACATGACCCTGGCTCTGGCCATGGGCGCTGACTTCGTGATGCTGGGCCGTTACTTCGCCCGCTTTGATGAGAGCCCGACCAACAAGCTGCGCATCAACGGCAGCTACGTGAAGGAGTACTGGGGCGAGGGTTCCAACCGCGCCCGCAACTGGCAGCGTTACGACCTGGGCGGCGCCACCAAGCTGAGCTTCGAGGAAGGCGTGGACAGCTATGTTCCCTACGCCGGCAGCCTGGCCGACGGTGTGGGCACCACCCTGTACAAGATCCGCAGCACCATGTGCAACTGCGGCGCGCTGACCATTCCTGAGCTGCAGGAGAAGGCTCGCCTGACTGTGGTTTCCTCCACCAGCATCGTGGAGGGCGGCAGCCATGACGTTATCCTGAAGAACAACCCCAACAACTAAGCTGAACAAACGAACAGGGCACCCGCCGCGGCGGGTGCCCTGTTTTTCGTTTCTCACTTATTCCACATTCCCTATGAATTACGCATCCGAAGATGCGGTTGGCGCGTTTTTTCGGTCACGGCATAATGCGCCGGGCCTCCATGTAATAACGCTTGTCCTGCGCCCGGCCCATGGAAAAGGTCTTGCGGGGTAAAACGCCATCCAGCACCACGCCGCGGAACAAATCCTCCTTGCGGAATTCCGGCAGTACAAAGCCAATACTCTGTGCACCGGTGCAAAGGGCACACAGCGTCTCTTCGCCGTGGATATAATCCGGCTTTGCTCCCCGCCAATGGGGCATTCGGTCATCCAGAAAGGCCTGGAGCGCCGCCACCGGCAGTGCCCATCGCCCATTGGGCCGGATGGAAAGCCAGCCGGTTTTCTCCCCTGCCACCCAGCGGATGGACCAGAGGTCTTCGCTTTCCGGTGTCTGCTCCAGAAGCTGTGCCTGTGCTCCCTGTGCGGTAAAATAATTTACCGCATCCTGCAGAACCGTTTGCGGGTTTACCCCCGCACAAGACGGTGAATGGGTTCAATCTCCAGGCTTTCATCCTGAAGATTCACCACCTCGGCCAGTGCCCAGCGGGCCGGATGCTCCAGCCGCTGTTGCGGGGGAAGGGTCTCGCGAATCTGCTCCCATCGGGCCCGGCGGCTGCCATGGAATGGTTGCCGTCGCCGGTGGCAAACTGCAGAGCCGGGGCATCCGCCGGAGCGCCATAACGTTTGCTCAAGTGTTCCGGTGCAGCCAGCGCCTCCAGCGCCTGTTGGATTTTCTCGGTGAGCGCCCCCTCCGGGATAAACCAACCGGTCAGCTGACCGCCTCCCATCATGAGCGGTGTATCGTAGACTTGTTCCAGTTCATTGCAAACGGCCGCCACCGGCTCAATCACCGACTGCTGCGGGTCATCGATCAGAAGCAGGATATGGGGCAGCTCCAGCGTGGCCGCCTCCCGCACCGCCAGCCGGGCGGGAATACGCTCAGGCACCGTGCGCTCGGTGGGCCGAATCAGGGAGCGTGAACCCTCCCGGTAATCGTAGGCCTCCAGGTCCACCGCCATCACCAGACCCCAGCGGGGCGCGGCCACGCCTTCCATCTGACGGCGTACCAGCATCATACCGGGCGCGGTGGGCCGAAGCAGGCCGTTTTCCTGGTATTTCTCCATGGTCTGCCCGATGGTTTTAATCCGCTCGGGTGCATCCGGCTCTTCCAACCAGATCTCCGGCAGGGTCAGCCGCAGGGTGGAGGGGGCATTCCCCACCAGATCCTGCACCTTGTGCCAGTAATCCGGCTGCGAGGTATATTGGTCGCAGGCCACCACCGCCCATTTTTCCAGGTCCACACCCGGGGCGGGCAGCAGCATGGCTGCGGGTTTTGTGCATCGCTGCATGATTTTTCTCCTTTGCTTGGGTCAGATCAGCCGTACCCGCAGCACACCGGGCTGTGCGGCAAGCTGCTCCAGCTGCTGGGGGGTGGGTTCGGTTTCCAGATCGGCCAGCAGGCAGCACCGTTCTCCCTTTTGGGCGGCGGCGCGGGCCAGCACCTTCCAGGGTGCCAGCAGCTGCTCTTCCTCCAGATTTTCGCCCAGCACGCAAAGCCGCGGACCTGCAGTTTTTGCGCCCAGCGTGCAATCCGGGTAGTTCACCGCATTGCGAAGGGTGCCTTCCTCCAGAAAAGCCTTCAGCTGATCCACTGCCATGCAGGCGCAATTGTCCTCCGATTCCTCGGTGGAAGCCCCCAGATGGGGAATCACCAGTGCGCCGGGCAAGTGGACCACTGCCGGGTTGGGGAAATCCGAAACATAGCGGCGCACAATCCCCTGCTCCATGGCTTGAGCCAGCGCCTCGTCGTCCACCAGTTTATCCCGGGAGAAGTTCAGCAGCACCGTACCGGGCTTCATTTTTGCGAACACCGCCCCATTGATCATCTGACGGGTGGCATCGTTCAGCGGCAGGTGCAGCGTAATGTAATCGCAGCTTTCGTAGATTTCTTCCGGTCCATCCAGCAGGTGAACCTCCTGAGCCAAGCCAGGGATGGTGCCGTCGCCCTCCGGCAGGGTGTAAGCCCAGACCTCCATACCCAGAGCCAGGGCGGCGTTTGCCACCTTTACTCCGATATGGCCCAGACCAATGATTCCCAGGCGCTTGCCCAGAATTTCACCGCCGGCAAACTGCTTTTTGGCCTTTTCGGTGTCCTTGGCGATGTCCGGGTCCGCCTGGTTGGCGCGGACCCACTCCACGCCGCCCACTACGTCACGAGCGGCCAGCAGCATTCCCGCCAGCACCAATTCCTTTACGCCGTTGGCATTGGCGCCGGGAGTGTTGAATACCACGGTGCCCTGCTTTGCCAGCGCATCCAGCGGAATGTTATTCACACCGGCCCCCGCCCGGGCCACGGCCAGTAACCCGGCAGGTGCTGTCATGGCGTGCATGTCGGCGCTGCGCACCAGCGCCAGCTGAGCTTCCTCCAGCGGGGCATCCAGCTGATATCCCGCGCCGAATCGTTCCAGTCCCACCTTGGCAATGGGGTTCAGGCATGTTACCTTTATCATCGTTTCCGCCCCCCTTAGCCGTTCTCGGTCTCAAACTGCTTCATGAAGTCCACCAGCGCCTGCACGCCTGCCAGCGGCATGGCGTTGTAGATGGAGGCGCGCATACCGCCCACGGTGCGGTGACCCTTCAGATTCACCAGGCCCTTGGCAGCCGCTTCCTTCACAAATTTCGCATCCAGATCCTTGTCGCCGGTCACAAAGGGAACGTTCATCAGCGAACGATCCTTTTTATCCACCGTGCCCCGGAACAGGCGGCTCTCGTCCAGGAAATCATACAGCAGCTTTGCCTTTTCCAGGTTGCGTTGCTGCATCCCCTCCAGGCCACCCTGGGCTTTAATCCACTGGAACACCTTTCCGCAGATATAGATGCCGTAGCAGGGAGGTGTATTGTACAAAGAATTGTTGTCCGCATGGATTTTGTACTGCAGCATGGTGGGCACAAAAGCCGGAACCTCCTCCGGGATCAGATCCTCCCGGATGATAACCACCACCACGCCCGCCGGGCCGATGTTCTTCTGCGCTCCGGCGAAGATCAGCCCGTAACGGCTCACATCCACCGGCTCGGACAAGAAGCAGGAGGACTGGTCCGCCACCAGCGGCTTGCCCTTGGTGTTGGGCAGGGTCTTGTATTTGGTGCCGTAGATGGTGTTGTTCTCGCAGATATATACGTAATCCGCATCCGGCGAAACCGGCAGATCGGCACAGTCCGGAATATAGGCGAAGGTGCGGTCTTCACTGGTGGCCAGCTTGTTGGCCTTCCCATATTTCGCGCCCTCTGCATACGCCTTCTTGGCCCACTGGCCGGTAACGATGTAATCCGCCACACCGTTTTTCATCAGATTCATAGGCACCATGGCAAACTGCTGGGATGCCCCACCCTGCAAAAACAGGACCTTGTAATTGTCCGGCAATGCCAGCAGGTCCTTCAGATCCTGCTGAGCCTGATCCAGAATATTCTGGAAGGAACTGGATCGATGGCTCATCTCCATTACGCTCATGCCGCAGCCCTGATAGTCCAGCATTTCCGCAGAAGACTGGCGCAGCACCTCCTCGGGAAGCATCGCCGGTCCGGCGGAAAAGTTGTACACTCTGCTCATTCTCGATCCACTCCTTTTGTTTCAGATTTGCCAGCAACGTGCAGCATTCTTTGTCGCCGCATCAATTCATTGCTTTAGCTTACTAAATACATTATCACATCGGAGCAGAAATAACAACTGCCGTTTTTCACAACTTTAACGGCCGATCCTTTGGAACTGTCCGTCATATAGCCAATTTTGTTCTTGTATGAAAAACAAAATTGCGATTTTAGGATAAAATAAGAAAAAGCGCTCTCCCGCAGCACCTGACACAAGCCGTATTGGCTTTGCCTGCTTGATCTGCATGAGAACGCTTTTGGAGTTCATTTGATCAGAGGGTAAGCTCTGCCTCAAAGCAGCATTTTCCCTCGCGAGTACCGGATACATACCAGCCGTTTTGCGTGCTGCCCCGCTGAACCTGGAAGTGCTCGCCCGCCGGGACCTCATTGTGATAGCTGATGCTGATGCGGCGAACCGGATTCTGGCGCAGCTGCTCCAGCGGAAGTGCATCGCAGGCGATGTCTGCGTAGCGGGTATTGTTCAGGTGGCCATTGATGTCGCAGAAGGTATAGTAGGCAGCCGCCTGACCCACCTGCTCCACCTCCTGGGGGCGCTCGATGGTCATGTCCAGCTGATAGTCCACATCGTCTCCAAAGGGAAGATTCTGAAAGGCCTCAGGCGGGCGGCGGATGATACGGCGGGCCTGCGGGTCCACCAGAACCCATCGGCTGTCGGTCATGCCAAGGGCATTCCCCTGCTCATCCTGCACCGTGGTCACGCGCTTATAGGTGGCTCGCTTGCAGTTTTCCGGCCTGGTGGTCAGGGTGATAACCTCGCCGCAGCGGGGAACCCGCTCCCACTGAAGGGCCATTTTCGCCATGAGAAAAATCGCATTGTTCTTTTCGTAAAATTCCTGATTCAGCCCGATTGCCTCGCAGTGATCGGTGGAAAGCTGCTGCACCATACGCAGAAATGCGCCGGGCATCAGGTATCCATTCAGATCGCAATCGGTGTCCTTCACCCGAAAGGTCTGGGTGTAGGTAGTCAGCTCCTGCATTTTCTTTTTCGCCTTCTTTTGCATTGAAATTTCCTTTTTATTATAGCACAAATTTCCGCCGGATGGGCCGCTGTTTTTACTCGGCGGCTTGCCGTTGCTTTCCCCGCGTGCTATACTAAAGAAGACCTGTTCTGACAAACATTCGGACCCGGTTTCCGGGCCGATAAAAGGAGGCATATGCAATGGTGCAAAAGCCCTGGGGGGCCGGTTCCCTGTCGGTTCTCCTCTGTCTTTTGGGTGTCCTGTTTTCCTGCAATCTTCCCGGCGGCTTCTGCCTGGGCGATGCGATCTTTTCTCTGGCGGGCCTTTCCGCCTGGTCTGCCGGCAGCAGCGGCCTGCACTATCCCCCCTACGCGGCGATTCTTCTGTTTGTACCTGCCGCGGTGCTGGGCTGGCGTTTTTCCAGCCATCGGCTGGCCGGTTGGGGCAAATGGGTCTCGACCCTGATTCTCGCCTTCCTTGCGCTCAGCCTGCTGTTCTGGGTTCTTTGAGCCCGGTTTTGTGACATGATAAAAAAGCCTGTTCCCCTTCCGGAAATTCGGAGTCGGGAACAGGCTTTTTAATTTTGATTAATACATCTGCCGGCGCTTTTTGCGGGCACGACGGCGCCACACGTTGAACACAGTCATGGCGATGGCCACCAGCAGGAACACCGGGACCAGCCACTGATTGCCCTGATCGTCGAAGCTCTTCAATTCGCTCCATGCCATATCCATGGCACTGTTCACATCATCGGGCAGAACAGTCATATACTCGCTGCGGGCGATGATCTCCGGGTCGGGATACATCAGCTCACTCTCTGCCAGTTCGGGGGGCAGAAGCTCTCGCACCGCCGACACCGGAGAGGTGTACTGGATAAACAGCGCATTCTGCAGCGCCACATCCACCTCGCACAGATAATTGATGAACATCTCCGCCGCCTCCGGGTTCTGACTGGAGGCGGGAATGCACATCGCATCCACATACTGAATGGTCCCCTCCGGGGGAATGAACATCCCAAGGTTGGGGTTGTCCGCAGTCATGGTCAGGCCGTCACCGGCAAAATAGGGCGCGATCGCAGCCTCGCCGCCCTCCATTTTGTCGAATACCTCATCCATCACATAGGCCTGGACCAGCGGCTTCTGTTCCTGCAGCTTCACCAGCGCGTCCTCGATGTCCTGCGTGGACGACGGATTCATGCTCCGCCCCATGATTTTCAGCGCAATGGCGAAGCAGTCCCGGCTGATGTTGAACTGCAGGATCTGACCGGCATATTTGGGGTTCCACAGAAGCTCCCAGCTCTGTGCCAGATCCGCTTCGTCCACCATCTCCTTGTTGTAGGTGATGCCCACGGTGCCCCAGGTATAGGGAACGCTGTACACATTTCCGGGATCGTACACCTTGTCCAGATATTCCGGACCGATATTGGCAAGATTGGGGATATTCTCCTTGTTGAGAGGCAGCAGCATGCCCTCATTCATCATCTTGCCGATCATATAATCGCTGGGGAAGATCAGGTCATAATTGGCTCCGCCACCCTTCAGCTTGGCGTACATGCTCTCGTTGGTATCAAATGTGGTATAGTTCACCTTGATCCCGGTAAGCTCCTCAAAGGCGGAGATTACATCCACGCTTTCATCCGAGCCGTCCGAGATATAAAGGCCCCAGTTGTAAACATTCAGGGAGACGTTCTGCCCCTTGAACCGGGTCCAGTCGTAGTCGGCACTGACAGAAATATCTTCGGTGACCTGAATCTTGTCCTCCGCCGCAAAGGTGGGAAGGGCGAAACTTCCGGCCGCCAGAACCAGAGTCAGCAGCAGACTGATCGCTTTTTTCATCGCACGCATCCTCCCTTATTCCTTGATCCGCTTTTTGCGGTAGCTGCGGCTTTCCAGCGCATTGCTCACCAGAATAATGCACAGGATGGCCACAAACATGATGGTGGACAGGGCGTTGATCTCCGGGCTGACCTTTTTACGGGTCATGCTGTAGATGGCGATGGGCAGCGTCTGCAGCGTGCCGCAGCTGAAGTAGGAGATGATGAAATCGTCGATGGAATAGGTCAGGCTGATCAGGAAGGCGGAGAGGATGGCAGGCATCAGCTCCGGCAGAACCACCTTGAAGAAGGCCTGACGGGGATTGCAGCCCAGATCCAGCGCCGCCTCATACATGCGCACATCCATGCGGCGCAGCTTGGGCGCCACGTTGAAAATCACATAAGGCACGCAGAAGGTGATGTGGGCAATCAGCAGGGTGCCAAAGCCAAAGATATTCTCCGGCAAAAATTTCAGGAAACCGGGCACCGACGGATTGGTGTTCAGCCAGTGGGCGATGTTCACGTACACCACGAACAGCATCATCAGCGAAACACCGGTGATGATCTCCGGGTTGACCACCGGCAGATAGCTCACCGTGTTGATCATCCCCTGGGTGCGCTTTTTCATACTGCTGATGCCGATGGAGGCCATCACGCCCAGAATGGTGGCCATGGTGGCGGCCAGAAAGGCCACTACCAGGCTGAGCCACAGTGCTTCCAGAATCATTTCGTTGTGCAGCAGACTCTGGTACCATTTCAGGGTGAAACCGGTGAACAGCGTACGGCTTTTGCTCTCGTTGAAGCTGAACACCATCATTACCGCGATGGGTACATACAGGAACGAGAAGATCAGGCACAGATAAACCTTTTGCAGGGCGGCCAAATGTTGCTTTTTCATTACACCACGCCCTCCATATCCTCGTCGTCAAAGCCGTTGGTGAAGCTCATGCACAGCAGCACGATCACCATCAGCACCAGACTGAGCGCACTGCCCAGGTTGTAGTTGTAGCTGTTGCCCAGGAACTGCAGCTCAATCAGGTCACCGATGAGCATGTTGGAGCCACCGCCCAGCATCCGGCTGATGATAAAGGTGGAAACGCTGGGTACGAACACCATGGTGATGCCGGTGGCGATACCGGGGGCGGACAGAGGAATCAGCACCTTGGTCAGGGTTTTGAACATACCTGCGCCCAGATCCTGTGCGGCCTCGATGACGCTGTTGTCGATCTTGGTCATGGCGGTGTACAGCGGCAGAATCATGTAGGGCAAGAAGTTATACACCATGCCCAGCACAACCGCGCCGCTGGTGTAGATCATCTGGAAGGGTCCGATGCCGAAGAAGCCCAGAATCCGGTTGATGATGCCGTTGTTCTCCAGAAGGCTCATCCAGGCGTAGGTGCGCAGCAGAAAGTTCATCCACATGGGCAGCATGACCAGCATAAGGAAAATCTTCTGCTTGGCCGCACGCTGGCGGGAGAGAAAATAGCTTACCGGGAAGCTGAGCACCAGACAGATCACAGTGGCTTCCGCGGCCAGCAGCAGGCTGCGCACGAAAACCGTGCTGTACTGCCCGATGATCATCAGGTTTTCCAGTGTAAAGTTGCCTGCCTTGTCGGTAAAGGCAAAGTAAGTGACGATGGCCAGCGGCACCAGGATGAACACAACCATCCACACCAGGTAGGGCGCGGCCAGTTTACGGTTCTTAATCATGGCCTTAACCCTCCGTGCGGGTCATAATGTGGATCTCATCCGGCCCGATGCACATGCCGATCAGCTCGCCGGGGGCGCTGGCCTGGGTGGAATGAATGATCCACTCGTAGCCGGCCTGCTCCACGCGCATCTCGTAGTGAACGCCCTTGAAGATCACTTCCTTGACCACGCCGGTGAGCTGGCCCTGAATGGCGGGCACCACCTGAATGTCCTCCGGGCGGATGACCACCTGCACCAGCTCGTTGTGGGCAAAGCCCTTGTCCACGCAGGTGAACTCGTTGCCGGCAAATTCCACGCAGAAGTCCCGCAGCATGATGCCGTCGATGATGTTGCTCTCGCCGATGAAGGAAGCCACAAAGGCGTTCTCCGGCTCGTTGTAGATATCGATGGGGCTGCCAATCTGCTGGATGTTGCCGTCCTTCATGACCACCACCGTGTCGGACATGGTGAGTGCCTCTTCCTGGTCGTGGGTAACATAGATGAAGGTAATGTTCATGGCCTGCTGCAGCCGCTTGAGCTCCAGCTGCATCTCCTTGCGCAGCTTCAGGTCCAGCGCGCCGAGAGGCTCGTCCAGCAAAAGCACCCGGGGATGATTCACAAGGCCGCGGGCAATGGCCACACGCTGCTGCTGGCCGCCGGACAGATTGGTGGTATCGCGGCGCTCGAAGCCCTTCAGGCCCACCACTTCCAGCATTTCCAGCACGCGGCTGCGGATTTCCTTCTCGTCCATCTTCTTCAGCCGCAAACCGAAGGCCACGTTCTCGTACACATTCAGGTGCGGGAACAGGGCGTACTTCTGGAACACAGTGTTCACCTGACGCTTGTAGGGCGGCAGATTGGTGATGTCCTGCCCATCAAAAAAAACATTGCCGGAGCTCGGCTGAACAAATCCTCCGATGACCCGGAGCGTCGTGGTCTTGCCGCAGCCGGAAGGGCCCAGGAAGGTAACGAACTCCTTGTCGTGGATGTCCAGCGAGAGACCGTTGAGCACGTTCTCCCCGTCGAAGCCAACAACAATGTTTTGCAGTGATACGATCTTACTCATTGTTTTTTGATTCCCCCTTTGCGGAATTTCGCCGTGGTTTTACATACACAGGCGGCGCACATGGTACCACCCCGCAAAAGGTTTGTTACACCAGTCGAAGCTCTGTGGCTTCGGTGGTTGCAGCGGTACGTCCAGCGCCTGAAAGCCCGGCAAAAGAGCGCACTTCCCCCTTATAGAGTGCCGGGCACAACTGCTACTATACAAGCTGGGCCTGACAATGTCAAGCAGTTTTTCAAAAAATGCAGAAAAACGCTGGATTTCCCGGCCTTCAAGCGGAAATCCAGCGTTTTACGGGTTTATTTTTGGTTTGCTCTGCTATCCTTGCATTTGCTTTGATTCACCGGGATTTTTCTTTGCTTTTACGCAGATTTTATCCCTGCTTTTTGAATGCCTTGCGTGCAGCGCGCTCCACCCTGGCAAGCTCCACCCCGGCCCGGGCGGCAGCGGCGGCCATATCGCCGTATTCCACCTTGCACTTTTTCACTCCGTAGCCGGTTCCCTGCTTGATACGGATCATACCGTATTTGGTTTTCACCGGCACAATACGGGTGGAAAGCACACTGCGGCCCATGGCGCTGGCGCGCACCCCCCAGGTGGTGGTATGGCGCAGCATCAGCTGGGTAAGCTTGTCCTGCTCGGACGGATGGCACAGGCAGCACAGAAGCACCGCCGGGCGGCTCTTTTTCATCTGGATGGGCACCGTGTACACATCCAGCGCGCCCTCTTCCAGCAGCAGCTCGCAAACGTAACCGATGGCTTCACCGGTCATATCATCCAGATTGCAGCGAAGCTCCACGATCTGATCCTTTTTCGTTTGCTCCTGCTCGGCGTCAGTGCCCCAGAATACCCGCAGCACGTTAGCAGCTTCAAAATCCTTGCTGCCCACGCCGATGCCCACCTTTTCGGTGACCATGACCGGCATGGGGCCAAAGGACTGTGCAAAGGTCTTGAGCAGAGCCGCTCCGGTGGGGGTACACAGCTCGCCCCGGATGGTGCCGGTGTAGGCGGGAACCCCCTGCAAAATGTAAGCCGTGGCGGGGCGGGCACCGGCAGGATGCCGTGGGCGCAGCGCACCTGACCGCTGCCCAGATGCACCGGGCTGGCTACAATTTTTTCCGGCGCAAGGATATGCAGCAGCAGGCAGACGGCAGTCACATCCGCCACCGCGTCCAGCGCGCCCACCTCATGGAAGTGAACCTGATCCACCGGGCAGCCGTGGGCGGCGCTTTCCGCCTGGGCGATGGTGCGGTAGACCTCCAGCGCCTGCTCCTTCACCTCCGGGGGCAGACCGGTTTCCTGAATGGTATGCTCCACCCAGGCCATGGTGGCGTGATGGTGATGCCCGTGACCATGTTCGTGCTCGTGGGGATGCTCATGAATGGCCGGCGCAGGGTGCACCTCCGGATGAACCGGGCCGTGATCGTGGCTGTGCTCCTCTTCCCCATTTACCAGCACATGCACATGCAGGCCCTGCACACCGCATTTCTGCGCCGGATGAACCTGCATCTGCACCCCCGGCAGCAACTGATTCATCTGCTCCAGAAAAGTCTGCTGCTCCTCCGGGCTCAGCAAATCCAGCAGCGCAGCGGTGAGCATATCCCCCGCCGCACCCATGGCACATTCTATATATAAGGTTTTCATCACGCATTTCCTCCCATGTGATTGATCATACTGGCCAGATAGCCTGCACCGAATCCGTTGTCGATGTTCACCACGCTCACCCCGCTGGCGCAGGAGTTGAGCATGGACAAAAGTGCAGACAGGCCGTTGAAATTAGCGCCGTAACCCACACTGGTGGGGACCGCGATCACCGGGCAATCCACAAGGCCGCCCACCACGCTGGCCAGCGCACCCTCCATGCCTGCCACGGCAATCACCACACGGGCCTGCATGAGCACATCCAGCCGGGACAGCAGCCGCTGCAGCCCGGCCACGCCCACATCGTACACCCGCTCCACCTTGTTGCCCATGGCGATAGCGGTGCGGGCGGCTTCTTCACAGACAGCCATATCACTGGTGCCGCCGGAAACCACGGCAATGTAGCCGGGCGCGGTAATTTTGCCGGTGGGGCGCACGATGCCAAGGCGGGACATGGGGTCGTAGTCCATCGGATGGCGCTGCGCCACATAATCCGCCGACTGCTGATTCATGCGGGTCACGATGATGTCGGTCGCGTCCCGTTGCTCCATGGCAGTGAGGATGCCGTCGATCTGCTCGGCAGTCTTACCCGCGCCGTAGATCACTTCCTGCGCACCCTGACGCAAGCCCCGGTGATGATCCACCTTGGCATAACCCAGATCCTGAAAGGGCTGCAGCTTCATCTGAAGCAGCGCCTGCTCGGGCGTAAGCTCCCCCTGCTGCACCTGTTCCAGCAGGGCCAGCATCTCCTGTTTTTCCAATGTTATTCCTCCCCTCGGGGTTCCAGATCCAATACAACCGCCGGAAAATATGGCTTCAGAGCCTCCACAAGCTCTTTTCGCTGTTCCAGTGCCTTGCCGAACTGGGCGCGGGCAACTGCAGCTTTGCGGTGTCGCCCACGCAGCGCACCCGGAAATCGGAAAAGCCCAGCCGGAACAGCTCGTTTTCCGCTGCTTCACCCGCTGCAATGCCTCGGGAGTAATGGCGGTACCGGTGGGAATTCGGGTGGCAAGACAGGCATAGGCGGGCTTGTTCCAGGTGAACAGGCCCAGCTCCCGGGATGCCTGCCGCACCTGAGCTTTCGTCACGCTGCACAGCCGCAGCGGGCTGTATACCCGCATCTCTTCCAGTGCCCGCATGCCGGGCCGGTCGGAAGCGTCATCCGAGGCGTTGGTGCCGTCGATGATCTCATCGAAACCGTCCGCTTTGGCGGCGGCCAGAATTGCTCCGAACACCTGCTTTTTGCAGTAATAGCAGCGCAGCGGGCCGTTCTGCCGCACATTTTCGTTCGCCAGCGGCTGGGCGGGCAGTACCTTCAGTTCCACCCCCTGTTCTTCGCACAGGCGGCGGGCGTGCTCCAGCTCAAAGCGGGGCTGAAAGGGGCTGTCCACAAAATAGGGTTGAATCCGGCAGCCACAGCGCACGGCCTCGGCCAGCAGATAGGCGGAATCCACGCCGCCGGAAAGGCCCAGAGCCAGACGGGGATGCCGGGTAAAGAACTCCTGCAGTGTCATGTGGGTGGTTTCTCCTTATTCTTTATTATACATCGTTTGAAACGGGTTTCACAGCTCGATCCGACGGGTACGCACCCGGTCCAGCAGGGGGGCGGAGTGGCTTACCGCCACCAGACCGATGCCCCGGCGGGAAGTCTCCTCCACCAGAAAGCTCCACAGCTGTGCCTGGGTCGCCAGATCCAGCATGGCACTGAGCTCATCCGCCAGCACAAACCGGGTGGCAGGGCCCAGCGCCCGGGCAATGCAGAACCGCTGCAGCTCGCCGCCGGACAGCTCCGCCGGGTAACGGCTGAGCCATTCCGGCTGAATGCCCAGCGCCTGCACCAGCCGTTCTTCCGGCTCCCCTGCTTCCCGCAGAGTTTTGCCCAGAGTCAGCCGGGGATCCACCACCTGCTCCGGGTGCTGCCAGATCAGCTGCACCGGGCAATAGCCCCGGTAACTGGTCAGAGGTTTGCCGTCCAGCAGCACCTGACCGGACTGGGGCTTCTCGTAGCCCGCCAGCAGCTTGCACAGGGTGGTTTTGCCCCGGCCGCTGGGGGCGAAAATGCCCACCCGCTCGCCGCTTTCCACCCGCAGAGACAGGTTTTGCAGCACACTCCGCCCGCAGGGGTAGGTAAAGCTGAGATTCTTTGCTTCCAGCGTCATGCGTTTTCTCCTTCCGGGTGCAGGCAGCGCACATGACCTGCACCCCGTTTTTCATAGGCAACAGCACCTTTGCGGCATTCCGGCCCCGCCTTGGGGCAACGGAGCGCAAAGGCACACCCCTCCGGCAGCTGGCCCACCGGCTGGGTGCCAGGCAGCGGCACGAATCCATGGCTGGGACTGGCCTGCCAGAGAGCCTGCGTATACGGGTGCTGCAGCAGCTCCCTTGCGGCAAAGCTGGCCGCCGGGGCTTCTTCCACCGCCGCGCCCGCATAGAGCACAATCACCCGGTCCGCCACTTTCAGTGCGGCCTCCAGATCATGGGTAATCAGCAGCACACCTGCGCCTGCCTGGGCCAGCTCCTTAAAGTGGCCCAACACCCGCCGGGCGGCCTCGGGATGCAGGCCGGGAGTGGGTTCGTCCGCCACCACCAGCTTCGGCGCATGCTGCACCGCGGTGGCGATCAGCACCCGCCGGGCCATGCCGCCGGACAATTGAAAGGGATACATCTTTTCCACCTCGGAACCGAGACCATAACGCCGCAGCGCCGCCGAGGCCTTCTGTGCATCGCCCTTTTCGCCCTTCACCTGCTCCCCCACCCGCATCAGCGGATCCAGATAGGAGACATTCTGGGGCACCAGCACGATCTCGCGCCCCCGCAGCTTTTCGGCCAGCCGGTCGTCCAGCGCCTGCCCCCGGTAGAGCACCTGCCCGCCCACCTGGGCGTTTTTCGGCAGAATTCCCAGCAGCCGATGGGCCAGCAGGCTTTTTCCGCTGCCGGACGCTCCCACCACCGCCACCAGTTCGCCCTCATCCAGCGAAAAGCTCAGGTCCCGTACGCCGGGCAGTGTCACCCGCGGAACCCCTTTGCATATCGGGAAAAGGAAACGGTAAGCCCCTGCACCTGCAAAAGCGGGGCATTTTGTCTGTTTGATTCCATTATGCCGCCTCCTGTTCCGCATTGACCGCCCAGAGTGCGGCCAGACTTTTGCCCGCCAGCTCAAACAGCAGCACCACCGCCACCAGACAAAGGCCGGGCAACAGCGCCAGCCACCAGCGACCGGTGGCCAGATACTGCATGCTTTCCGACAGGATCACACCCACCGCGGGCTGTTCGCTGGTCAGGCCGAAGCCCAGAAAGGTCACGCTGGCCTCGTGAAGAATGGCGTGGGGAAACAGCAGCACCAGCCCGGTAAAGAACTGGGGCAGCACGCCGGGCAGGATGTGCCGGGCCGCAATGGCTGCCGGAGACGCCCCCAGCTTGCGGGCCACCTGCACATAGCCGCTCTGCCGCAGCTGCATCACCTCGCCCCGGATCAGCCGGGCAAGGCTCATCCAGTGGGTGGCCACGATACCGATGGTTACACCCCAGAATCCGCGCCCGCAGGCGCAGGAAATAAGCACCAGCAGCAGAATGTGAGGAATTCCCATAAACAGATCAATCAGCCAGGTGAGGGCGCTGTCCGCCCAGCGGCCCAGAAGTGCGGCGCTCACGCCCGCCGCCAGCGCCACCACCGCACTCACCGCGGCAGTGACCACCCCGATACGGATGCTCAAAGAAAGGCCGCTCAGGGTGCGTGTAAACATATCTCGGCCCATCCAGTCGGTGCCGAACAGATATTCCGCGCAGGGGGCCAGATTCTTGCGGGTGAAATCCGTTGCAAGGGCCTGTTCCCGGCAGGCCATGCCGGCAATCATGACCGCCAGCAGAATTGCGGCGGCAAAAACCAGCCGGATCAGCGCAGCGGTGCGGGGCTGGCGTAAATTGTTCAAAATCCGCTTCATACCCTGCCTGCCCCCTTTCGGATGCGGGGGTCCACCAGACCATACAGGCAGTCCGCCACAAAATTCGCACCGAATACCATGGCGCTGCAAATCACCGTGATGCCCAGAAGCAGCGGCAGATCTCCGCCCAGGCCCGCTGTCACCGTGGCCTGACCGAGACCCGGATAGGAAAACACCTGCTCCACCAGCACCGAGCTGCCCAACAGCTCACCCAGGCTGGCAAACTGCAGGGTGATGGCAGGCAGCAGCACATGCCGCAGCACATGGCGCAGCAGAATGCCCTTCCCGCTCTCGCCCCGGGCTCGAGCGAACAGCACAAAATCCGATTCCAGCGCCTGAATGGTCTTTTGCCGGGTATGCAGGCAAACCGACGCGGTGCCGGTAATACTGAGGGCCAGCGCCGGCAGAATCGCATGGCGCAGCCGATCCACCAGTGTCACGGCGGTGGCCTCCAGCCCGATGGGTACACTGAGCCCCACCGGCAGCAGCTTGAGCCAGACACCGAAAATCATCAACAAAAGCAACGCCACCCAGAAGGCGGGCGTGCTGGCAATGAGCATGGACCAGCCCCGGATCAGTTTATCCGGCCAGCGGCCTTGCATGGCACCGGCCAGTACCCCCAGGCCAAAGCCCAGCAGACCGGAGATCACCCAGGCCAGCACCAGCAACCAGAGGGAATTCGCCAGCTTTGCCCCGATCACCGTGAGCACCGGCTGGCGGTAGAGCAGCGAGACACCGAAATCCCCCTGCAGCATGCCGCCCAGCCAGGCCGCAAACCGTTCCAGCGGCGGGGTGCCCACACCCCAGTAGGCCTGAAGGCGCTGGATCTGTTCTGCGCTCATGCTGCCCATTGCCGCCTGACCCACGTTCTGCTGCAGTGGGTCAATGGGCGACAGGCTCAGCAGCACAAACGCCGCCAGACTGGCGCAGAAGATCAGCAGCAGCATCCGAATCAGCTGCCTGGCCGCCATGCGGGCCATTCGTTTTGCCATAAATGCTTCTTCTCCTTTTCCTTACAGGGCAATACCGCACGACTCCCATGGGAATCCTGCGGTATTGCTTCACTGCCTGATCAGGCCTGCTTCCAGACCCACTGATCCACGTTATTCACCAGCGACCAGCCGTGGCCATGGGGATGCAGCTTCTGCTGCGCCACTTCCAGATTCTGATTCACCCAGTACAGATGATCCACATTCACCATCCAGACCCAGGGCACGTCGTTCACGATCTCCTCCGACTGGGCCTGCTGCCACAGCGCGTAGGACTCTTCCAGATCGCTGCCGGCCAACGCCTGATCCATCAGTTCATCCACACGGGCGTTGGCATAAGGGGAATACCGGGCCAGATCACCCACCGTGTGATAGATGTTGTACATCTCCATGGGGCTGTGGGTTCCCCAGCCCCAGACCAGCGGGGTATTCTGGGCACGGTCATAGGCGGTATCCCAGCCCACACCCTCGGTACTGGTCTGAATGCCCAGCTCCGCCAGCTGGTTGGCCATATCGGCGGCCAGCGCCTGACGGGTGGAATCACCCATGGGATACAGCAGATTCAGGCTGGCGGTCTGGCCGTCCTTTTCCCGCACGCCGTCGCTGTTCAGAACCCAGCCCGCTTCCTCCAGCAGAGCGGCGGCCTTCTGAGGATCGTAGGTCACCTCGTCCGCCTCGGAGTACCAGGGCATGCCGTCACACACACTGTAAGCCGGGGTGCCGTAGCCGTTCAGCACGTTATCGATCATCTCCTGCCGGTCAAAGCCAATGTTGATGGCCTGACGCACCCGTACATCCGCGGTGAAATCGTTGCCGATGCCGTTTTCTTCCTCCACTGCAGGCAGGTTAATGCCCCGGTTGTCCACGGTCTTCACGGCCATCAATTCAAAGCCGTCAATGGTCTGGTCCGTATAGGAAGCGGCGGTGTAGGCCACATCCACCTGACCGGCCTTGGCAGCAGCAAAGGCAGCATCCTCGCTCATGAAGAGGATGACAACCTTTTTCATCTTTACTTCCTCACCGTAATAATCCGGGTTGGCTTCCAGGATCACCTGCTGGCCCTTATCCCACTGCTTGAGGATATAGCGGCCGGAACCAATGGGATTCTGGCCATAATCCGGGCCATAAGCGTGCCCAGGAACAATGCCTACCACCGCCATGGAATAGGGCCAGGTGGAATAAGGCCGGTTCATGTGAAACACCACTGTGGTGTCATCCACTGCCTCAGCGCTGTCCAGCATGGTGAAATCGTTCACCGTGCTCTCTGCCTTTACTGTATTATAAGTAAAGGCCACATCCGACGCGGTGAGGGGTTCGCCGTCGGTGAACTTCACGTCATCCCGGATGGTGACCGTCCAGGTCAGGCCATCCTCGCTGACCTGCATGTCAGTGGCCAGGTCATAGCCAATGCTCATATCCGCATTGGTGACCACCAGCGTGCTCTGGATCAGCGGCTCATGCACATGCTCACCCGCACCCCAGCCATAGGCCGGGTCAAAGCCGGATGCCGGTTCGGATTCCACGTTCATTGCCACCACCACAGTGTCGGTCTGCTGCTGGCTGGCGGTGCTGGCCGCAGCTGTGGACTGGCTGGCCGGCTGGCCGCAGCCCGCGGCACCAATCGCCAGACACAGGGCCATGACCGCTGCAAGGATTTTCGTTTTTTTCATGCTCGTCTTTCCTTTCCTTCGCTGAACTTGCCGCGCAGGCGCACCCCGGATGGGCACAAAAAAACCACGCAGGCAAAGAGCCCCGGCTATAACGTGCCGAAGCATCATGCCTTCGTGGCATTCAATTCGCTGTTGCAGAATTTCTCGCTTCTCCTTCGTGAAGAAGCAACAAAAATATATTAACATAAATTCGTGTGTATGTAAAGATACACGGAAGAAAAAGACGGCGGGCGCACCGCATATACGATACGCCCGCCGATTACTTTTGTTATTTACGCTTTTTCCCTCTCCATTTGGTCATTCAACCGACTGATCAAACTGCAGATTGTCGAAGCTGGTCAGCTCCTGAGCCTGGCTGGTGCGGGGATAATACTCCACCTTTACCTGGTCTCCCGGCTGGGTAATGGCCAGCTCAGCGGACAAACTGCCCTGCACGCTGAACAGCAGCTCGGGATGCTCGTTCAGCACCAGATAATAGGTGGAGCCGCTGCTGTTGTACTCGCTGCCGATGCGCTGCACGGTACCGGTCAGGCTGGTACGCTCGCTGTTCACGTTGCCCACCATGGTGCTGCCGCCCGCACGCAGTGCCTTTTCGTAGCTCAGGCGCGCTTCGTCGATGGTATCACCCACGCCCACGGTCTGATAGTCCTCCACCGATACATAGGCGTATTTCTTGATCAGACCTTCGTTGTCCTTCAGGGTCATGAAGTAGGTGGGCCGGCTGTTCAGATTGACAATCAGCGGGAAGGCCGCCTGGTAGCCGTACTGCTGCACCTCGCCCTGAGCCGACTGCTGAGCCGCCGTCTCGGTGGCGCCGCTGATGCGGTACAGATGCGGCTCCTTGGTGACCATGTCCACCATTACAAAACCGATGGCGCTCTCGTCGCCGCCCACACTGGTCAGGCCGGTGAACAGATAGCACCTGCCGTCGTTGTAAATCAGGGTTTCGCCTGGGCTGGTACGGTATTTGTCCTTGTCGCTGAAGTTCAGATAGCCATGCACGTACTCGCCCTTGTTGTTCAGCTGGGTTACAATGAAATCCTCCGGCTGAACGCGATCTACCCAGTCGGGAAGCTCGTCAATGCTGTAACGCTGGCTTTCGCCGGTGGAGCAGTTGAGTACCACCGCGCCGGTGGCCTCCGGCAGCGAGAAGCCCCGCAGATACTTATAGGTAGTGATGACCCAGTAGGGCTGGCCGGAATCGTCCAGCTCAAAGCTGTAATCGGTCAGGCCGGTGAAGGGCGCGGCCGTGAAGCGGGCATAGAACATCAGGTTCTGCCACAGATAGGCGCCCGGCTGGTATTTGATGGTGTAGCCGTCCACATACTGCACGTCCTGAGGATTAGTGGCGGATACCACCACATAACCGGGAGTGCCTTTCAGATTGGTAAGCCATTTGAATACACCGGAATGGTAGGTGGGTACCGCCCAGACCAGCTTTCCGTTCACCTGCTGCAGGGTGGGCTCGCCCAGCACCACCTGGCTGCCCAGGCTGGGACGCTCACCCAGTTTTTTGTCCGCCAGCTTCCGAGCCATAGCCTTATCTACGATTGGCAGCTGGCTGGTATCGGTGGTGTCGAAGTCCTCGGCGAAGTCCATCTGAACCAGCTCCGGCATCTGATCCCGGAAGGCGTTCACCTGGAACAGAACGCTGGACCCGGCCCATACAATAAAGTACGCGCCCCAGAGCACTGCCACCAGAATCAGCGGCCAGCGGCTGCCGTTCTGGAAGCGTTCAAAACGCACGCTGCCCGGCACGCCCTGTACCGGCCCCGGCTGTGCCACCACCCGGCCAATGCGGTCCAGAGTAAAGATGGCCACCAGCACCGTGATCAGCACACAATACATAAATGCCGATTCCGGATAAAGAGGATTCAGGTTGGGGTGCTGAAACACCACATACAGTGCGAATACCAGCAACGTGGCCAGCACTGCCTTCAATTTCCAATGTTTCATGGTTTCGGTTCCTTTCTCTCCTGTGCGGCTGCATGCCGCTGTTTACTGGTATTCTATCACTGATCCTGCCTGCTGCCAAGAAAGAAACGGTTAAAATTCCTCTGCACATAAAAACAGCCGGGAGACTTCGCTTCTCCCGGCTGTTTTCACGCCTTATTATTCACAGGGTTCCGGTTCGCAGCCGCCTCCCCGCTGATCCGGTGCAGGCTGGACCGCCTGCACCGAATCATCCTGAATCTTCTGTACCCCGCCAGGCAGGAGCATGGGATCTACCCAGGGCAGATACGCCCCAAACCCTTCGTCTGGGTCGGTCTGATGCTTTTTCCCGCCTTGTTTGCCGGGCTCGTTGCCCTGATCCACCTGCCCCACTGCGTTTTGTCCCTGATGATGAAAATTCATACCGCTTTCCATAGTTGATTTTATATCCTCCTTTTCAAGGTTTGGCGCACGGAATGATCTTGGAATCCTGTTTTTTCTCTCCGTTTTTGGCCTTTTGCAGATAGTATGACCAATCAACTGTAAAATATTTGGAAAACTTTTATAAAAAGGAGAAAACTGAAAATTCTCCGTTGACAAAACAGGTTGCATGGGCTATAATAAACAACGTCGCCGGTGAGAACACCGGGCCAGACGTCCGGGTGTAGCGCAGTTTGGTAGCGCGCTTGAATGGGGTTCAAGAGGCCGTGAGTTCGACTCTCGCCACTCGGACCAAAAGCCATCAGCTGAAAAGCTGGTGGCTTTTTTGTTGCTGTAACGCGGGTTTGCGGGCGGTTCCGAACTTCGGAACCGCCCACAAGCCCTTTCTTTTTTCCTGGCCGTTTTGCTCCTGTCCTGGGGGACATAATGAATGGATTCATTGCGCTGTGCTGGTCTTGTGATCAAAAATCCATAAAATGCGCCGCATCGCCAATACCACTGCCGATAGCACACACTTACATCGTAAAAGATGTCGCTGTCATGCTCAACATTATGCGTACACCGGCATACGTGCTGGTAAAGGAAGGTCCTCCAAAACCTCATGTACTGATACGCCAATTCATATTTTTCAAAAGTCGTTTGATGCCTGGCTGGAGAAGTTGCAGTTGTAGCGTAGGGCGTTAAATATTCAAAGAGCCGCCGTAGGCTCAAAGCTACGACGGCCTTCTCATATCGGTTACTTTCCAAACAAATCACTATGAGTCCCTGTACGGGTCAAAGTCAATACCAGAACATCGTCCTCAACTCGGTAGACCAAGAGCCAATCAGGC
>ENA-OQIJ01000054-OQIJ01000054.1-human-gut-metagenome-genome-assembly--contig:-NODE-54-length-40528-cov-4.249251_pt1 | contig 40528 bp, 34 predicted proteins | sample MGYA00242582_ERZ504747 | MGnify/ENA primary metagenome ERZ504747 (study PRJEB26092, sample SAMD00036435) | human gut metagenome | host: Homo sapiens | study: EMG produced TPA metagenomics assembly of...
GCCCCCATGCGGTGCCCTGGCTGCGCATATCGCACATCAACACCATCCAACGCGACCGCCGCGCACTCGCCATCGCCAAGGAACTGTGGACCGAACGCGACGAGCTCGCCCGGCGGTACGACATCGCCCCGAGCCTGCTGCTCGCCGACTCGTCGATCATCGAAGCCGCACAGGCCAAACCGCACAACGCCAGGCAGTTCCGTGCCATCCGCTCGCTCAACGAGCGCGTGCGCATGCACTTGGGCACCGACCAGGACAAGATGTTCGAGCGGTATGCGCCGATCCAACGCAAAGTCAAGCCGAGCGTGTGGAAGCAGGCCATCCAGCGCGCGCTGGAATTGCCCGAGGGCGAATTGCCGGTCATGCCAGCGCCGGAAGGGGGCGCCACGCAGGTGAACGCGCCGAAATCCATGAAACTCTGGCAAAAGCACCATCCGGACCGCTTCAGGCGTCTGCAGGCGTGCCGGGCGCTCATCAACCAGGTCTCGCAAGACACGCATACGCCGCCGGATGTGCTGATCAAACCGCAGATCGTGCGCAACCTGTGCTGGACCGACAACCCGGGCGCGCGCGATGTGGCCGGATTCCTTGAGGAACAGGGCGCCCGCCCATGGCAGATTCATCTGTTGGCAGCGTCGCTGACTCGCGGTATCATGTAACGGTTGCCTCCGGGCAGAGCATTGACAATACGTATCAGGAGCATACAGCGTGAAAATCAGCGTTAGGAATCTAGAGCCGACCAAGGCCAAGCTCACCATCACCATCGACCAGGAAGAGTTCGAGCCGTACCTCGACACCGCTCGCAAGGAAATCGCCGAGCAGATCACCGTTCCTGGCTTCCGTAAGGGCCATGTGCCGGGCAAGCTCGTCGACCAGCGCGTTGGATTCGGCGCCGTCGCCGGCGAAGCCGTGAACAAGGCCATCCCGGACTTCTATTCGCAGGCGCTGCAGACCAAGGAGATCCGTCCGATGGCGCAGCCGGAGATCGAAGTCGTGGAACTGCCTCAGAACGCGGACGACGACACGAAGCTCAAGTTCACCGCGACCGTTGAGCGCGCCCTGATTTCGAGCTGCCGGACCTTGACGGCATGACGATCGAGGTCGAGAAGGCCGAGATCACCGACGAAGATGTGAACAACCGCCTTGAGGCCCTGCGCCAGCGCTTCGCCACCCTCGTGGGCGTGGACCGCCCGGCCCAGAACGGCGACTTCGTCAACATCGACCTCGACGCGCAGATCGACGGCGAGTCCGTCGACTCCCAGGAGGGCATCAGCTACGAGATCGGTTCGGGCACCATGCTCGACGGTCTCGACGAAGCCCTCGAAGGCCTGTCGGCCGGCGAGGAGACCTCGTTCGAAAGCACGTTGGAAGGCGGCGATCACGAAGGCGAAAAGGCCCTCGTCAAGGTCAAGGTCAACTCCGTGAAGGCCGAGGAACTGCCGGAACTCGACGACGACTTCGCGCAGGAAGCCTCTGAGTTCGACACGCTCGACGAGCTCAAGGACGAGATCAAGAAGAACATCGAGTCCGACGCGCTCGGCATGCAGGCTACCAAGGCCCGTGACGCGTTCATCGCGCGCATCGAGGAAGGCCTTGAGATTCCGGCGCCGAAGGGCGTCAAGGAGCACATGATCGAGCAGCAGCTGCAGAGCATGGGCACCGACAAGGACAAGGCCACCGCGGACCAGAAGAAGGAAGCGGAAGAGGCCGTGGACAAGCTGCTCGAAGACCAGATGGTCCTCGATGCGCTCGCCGAGAAGATGGACGTCGAGGTGTCGCAGAGCGACGTGTTCAACTTCCTCGCGTCGATCGCACAGCAGTACGGCATGGATCCGAACCAGTTCATCCAGGCCATCATGCGCAACGGTCAGATCGGCTCCGCTGTCGAGGAAGTGACCCGTTCCAAGGGTCTGCTCGCCGGCATGCGCGCCGTCTCGTTCACCGTGGACGGCGAGCCGCTCGACCTGAGCGAGTTCCTTGGCTCTGATGAGGCTGAAGCCGAGGCCGCTGTGGACGACAACGAATCCGTCGCCGCTGCCGCTGCCGCTGCGGCCGTGGCCGATTCGCTTAACGCTTCCAACGAAGAGAACGCCTGACATGCCGGCGGGTGAACCGCCGGTCATGGTTGGCTGACTGCCGTAAGGTAATGGTCCCGCCCGCGCCAGCACAGCGCCGGCGGGACCATTGCGTACCACCATCGAACAGCGAACGGAAAGGACGACCGTGGCGGCAAAGGGAACGGCCATGCTGCAGCCCGGGGCGCATGCGGGCCATTGGGACAACGACGAATTCCAGATGGCCGGCGCGCGCGGTGACGACCTCGATCCGAATCGCAAGCCGCTGGGGTCGCGGTCCGTCGCATTGATCACGACGGTGCTGGTGCTCGGTGTGCTCATCGGCGCATGCGCGGGCGCGCTCACGTTGCTGCTCTACACCATCGAGCACATTGCCTTGGGCTTTGTGGAAACACCTGAATTGCCCGGGCCGTTTCTGACCCACCCTGTGCGCCGTGCGTTGTCGCTCATCATCGGCGCCTCGTGCGCGGCGCTGCTGTGGTGGCTGCTGCGCACCAAGACGCAGGCTGTGCCGTCCGTGCGGCAGGCGGTGCGCGGCACGCTGATGCCGGTGTGGCAGACTGTGGCGCATGTGCTGTTGCAGATCTTCATCGTCGGCTGCGGCCTGTCGGTCGGTCGTGAGGTCGCTCCGCGCGAACTCGGCGCCATGCTCGCGCAACGGCTCTGCCGGTGGACAGGGCTCCACCGCGCCGATCTGCAGACCGTGGTTGCAATCGCCGCGGCCGCCGGCCTCGCCGGCGTCTACAACGCGCCGCTCGCCGGCGGGTTCTTCGCCGTGGAGATCCTGCTCGCCGATGTGAGCGCCGTGACCGTCGGTCTTTCGTTCGCCTGCGCCGCGCTTGCCGCATGGGTCGCCACGCTGATCAAAGGCACGCACACGTTCTATGCGATCGGGCAGGTGGACGCCATCTTCACACCGGACCTCATGGGGTTCGCGCTGATCGCAGGACTCGTGGTGGGCGTGTGCGGCGCATGGTTCCGCCGCGGCGCGCAATGGGCCGAATCACATAAGGCGAGTGGTGCGGCGATCCTCTGGCAGCTGCCGCTCGCCGGCTGCATCACCGCGGCCATCGCCATCTGGATCCCACAGGTCATGGGCAATGGCCGGGCCACCGCGCAGATGGGGTTCGCGGGGCGCCCCGAACTCGCGTTCATCCCGCTGCTGTTGCTCTCGTTCGCCGCGAAAGCGGTCGTCACGTTGATGACGATTCGCGCAGGCGCCTCCGGTGGCGTCCTGACGCCGGGCATCGCGCTCGGCGCATCGATGGGGTGCGCGCTCGGCATTGTATGGATACAACTGTTCGACACCAATTCGATCGGCGTCTATGCGCTCATCGGCGCCTGTGCGCTGCTCAGCGCTTCGCAGAACGCGCCACTCATGGCCATGACGCTCGTCATGGAACTCACCGAAGCGCCGTCGAACCTGTATGTGCCGGTGGCCCTCGCCTGCGCCGTGGCCACGGTGACCGGCACACTCGTGGCGGGGCGCCAGGCCGGGAATAGAAACGGCCTCCCGTCGTTTGAAACAAGTAATGTGTAACTGCACAACAACCGCAAAGGAGACAAGGTGAGTGGAATACTGACACCGACCATGGCCGAAGGAGACATGCCCGCCGGCCCCTCCGACCCGATTTTCAACCGGCTGCTCAAGGACCGCATCATCTGGATGGGCGAGGAAGTCAAGGATGACATGGCGAACCGTATCTGCGCGCAGATGCTCATGCTCGCCGCGGAGGACCCGAAGAGCGACATCTGGCTGTACATCAATTCGCCGGGCGGCTCGATCACCGCGGGCATGGCAATCTACGACACGATGCAGCTCATCGAACCCGACGTGGCCACGGTGGGCATCGGCATGTGCGCGTCGATGGGCCAGTTCCTGCTGAGCTCGGGCACCAAAGGCAAGCGTTTCCTGACATCCCACGCGCGTGTACTGATGCACCAGCCTTCCGGTGGCATCGGCGGCACCACGACCGACGTGCGCATCAGCGCCGAGCTCATCATGAACATGAAGAAGACACTCGCCGAGCTGACCGCGGAGCAGACCGGGCACACGGTCGAGGAAATCTACCGCGACAACGAATACGACCATTGGTTCACTGCGCAGGAGGCGCTTGAGTACGGCTTCGTAGACAAGCTCGTCTCCACGCACGACACCATGAACACCACCAAGGAGTGAGCATGGCATCTGAAGAAGCGAAATTCGTAGCGCGCGCCGAGCGTCTCGCCGGTCCGCAGAACCGGTATGTCGTGCCGGAATTCGAAGAGAAGACGCCGTACGGATACAAGCGTCAGAACCCGTACACGCGCCTGTTCGACGACCGCATCATCTTCATGGGTGTGCAGGTCGACGACACGACGGCGGACGACATCATGGCGCAGCTGCTCGTGCTGGAAAGCCTCGACCCGAACCGCGACGTGATGATGTACATCAATTCGCCGGGTGGGTCGATGACCGCGATGACGGCGATCTACGACACGATGAACTACATCCAGCCCGACGTGCAGACCGTGTGCCTCGGCCAGGCGGCGTCGGCCGCGGCCATCCTGCTCGCGGCGGGCACCAAGGGCAAGCGCCTGATCCTGCCGAACGCCCGCGTGCTGATCCACCAGCCGGCGATCGACCAGGGCTTCGGCAAGGCCACCGAGATCGAGATCCAGGCGCGCGAGATGCTCCGCATGCGCGAATGGCTCGAGAACACGCTTGTCGAACGCACCGGACAGCCGCTCGAACGCGTGCGCAAGGACATCGAAGTGGACACGTTCCTCACCGCCCAGGAAGCCAAGGACTACGGCATCGTGGACGAAGTGCTGCAACCGCGCGGCGGCAAGCAGTAACGCAAAACCATGCGCATGGCATCGTGATGTGCCGCGCGCCGGCGCTCCTGCGTGGCCGCCGGCGCGCGGCACATCAGGGGCCCACGGGAAGGACGGCGTGACCAATGGGACGGGTGGTCAGCTACAACGACGGCGTGCAGCGCTGTTCGTTCTGCGGCAAAAGCGAACACGAAGTGGGCCGGCTCGTCGCCGGCGCAGGCGTGGCGATCTGCGATGAATGCGTGGCGCTGTGCGTGGACATCATCGCTGAGGAGCGGTCGAAAGACGCCCGGCTCGAAGTCACACGCCTGCCCAAACCCGCCAGATCAACGAGGTGCTCGACCGCTATGTGATCGGCCAGCAGGCGGCGAAACGCACGCTCAGCGTGGCGGTCTACAACCATTTCAAACGTACCAGGCTCGGCGCGCTCGACGCCCATGACCACGGCACACAGGGATCCGGGGCTACTCACCGGGGAGGCACGCCGGATCATTGACCCGCTCGAAGATGTGCAGGTGGCCAAATCCAACATCCTGCTGCTCGGTCCCACCGGTGTCGGCAAGACCTATCTGGCGCAGACGCTGGCCAAGGCCATGCAGGTGCCTTTTGTCATCGTCGACGCCACGACGCTCACCGAGGCTGGCTATGTGGGCGACGACGTGGAAACGGTGTTGCGTCGGCTCGTTCAGGCGGCCGACGGCGATGTGGACCGAGCGCGCCGCGGCATTGTCTATATCGACGAGATCGACAAGATCGCGCGCAAGGGTGGGGACAACACCGCCATGACGCGCGACGTCTCCGGAGAAGGCGTGCAGCAGTCGCTGCTCAAGATCCTCGAGGGCACCACGGTGCATGTGCCGATGGACAACGCACGCAAGCAGCGTGGCGAAGCTGATGGCGTGGAGATTGACACGCGCGACATCCTGTTCATCTGTGGCGGCGCCTTTGTAGGCCTCGACAAGATCGTGGAACGCAGGGTCGGCGCGCATGAGACCGGCTTCGGTGCCGCATGGCGCACCCAGACGTACGACCCCAAAGACCTGCTGGCGATGGTCACCGCCGATGATCTGGCGGAATTCGGTCTGTTGCCGGAATTCATCGGCCGTCTGCCGGTCGTCACGGCGCTCAATGAACTCGGGATTGACGAGCTGCGGCAGATCCTGACCACACCGGCCAATGCGCTCGTCAAGCAATACCGCAAACTCTTCGATGTGGATGGCGTGGATCTGGTCTTCACCGACGACGCAATCGACCGCATCGCCCGGATTTCGCTCGACAAAGGCACCGGCGCGCGCGGCCTGCGTTCCATCATCGAACACACGCTCGAGACCACGATGTTCGAATTGCCCAACCGCAGCGATATCGCGCAGGTCATTGTGGACGCCAACGCGGTGGATGGCACTGCCGAACCGCAGTATGTGCCGGCACAGCGCCCCCGCTTACGCATCAACCAATAAGGGAGCGGTCCGAATGGCACAGCAGGAGACGACACGCCGAGATTTGTGTTTTCTGTGAAAGTGATATATCTTTTTCGAGTTGCCTGAAACAAGCAACATGCGCGAGTAGCCCAGTGGATTAGAGCAGCTGACTACGGATCAGCAGGTCGCAGGTTCGAATCCTGTCTCGCGCACTCAGCCGTTGCAGTGGAGGCGCGCATAGCGTCAGTCACATCGGAGGCAGCGGTGCTGCGCGAGTAGCCCAGTGGATTAGAGCAGCTGACTACGGATCAGCAGGTCGCAGGTTCGAATCCTGTCTCGCGCACAATAACCCCTTGATTGCGTATGCAGTCAAGGGGTTTGCCAATTTCCGGGCCGTTCCGCCGAGTTCACACGCGCGCATTACACTGAAGGCGCATGCGGGCGCATGGGGCGTGCGCATACACAGACAGACGGTCAGGAGGGCAGGTCGTGTACGACTTCACGACGCGTGTGGAACGGCGCAACAGCACATCGATCAAATGGAAGCTGATCGAAGACGACATGGGCGAGGGCAATGACGACGTGATTGCCATGTCTGTGGCCGACATGGAGTTCAAACCGGCGCCGCAGATCGTACGGGCGATCGTGGATGCGGCCCAGCATGACGTGTTCGGGTATGACTACGCCACCGACGAGTATTTCGCCGCCCTCGCCGGGTGGATGGCGCGTCGGCACCACATGGAGGTGCGCCCGGAATGGGTCACGCTCTCCGACGGTGTGATGCCCGCCGTCAATACGGCCCTGCGCGCGTTCACGCACCCCGGCGACGCGATTGTGATCCAACGGCCGGTCTACTACCCGTTCACCTCGGCCGCGCAACACAATGGGCTGACGATCCTCAACAACGCGCTTGCCTACGACGAAGCGACCCACACCTACACGATCGATTTCGGTGATCTGGAAGCGAAGCTCGCCGATTCACGCTGCACCACGATGCTGCTGTGCAACCCGCACAACCCGGTGGGCCGCGTCTGGACAGCCGGCGAACTGCGCCGTATCGCCACATTGTGCCGTACATACGGCGTGCTGCTGCTCGTCGACGAGATTCACGCGGATTTCTCGTGGCCCGAGCATCCGGTGACGATGATGGGGGAGCTGGGCGATGATATCGCACGCCAGTGCATCGAATTCACCGCGCCAACGAAAACATTCAACCTGGCCGGTCTGCTGTGCTCGAACACCATCATCCGTGATTTGGAGCTCAAAACGCGTTTCGACGTGGCCGCCGAGAACATCGGTGGCATGACGGTCAGCCACTTCGGGCTCGTCGCGTGCATCGCGGCATACAACGAAGCAGAAGGCTGGTTTGACGAACTGCTCGACGTGGTCGCCGCCAACCTCGCCACCGTGCGGGCGTTCGCCACCGCGCATAACGGCATCGCGCTCGTCGAGCCTGAAGGCACCTATCTCGCATGGCTCGACTGCCGTGGGCTGGGCTTCACGGGCGCCGATGAGTTACGGGACTTCATGCGCGCCAAAGCCCGCGTGTATTTCGACGAGGGTGCGCTGTTCGGTGTGGAAGGCGAAGGCTTCGAACGTGTCAATCTGGCATGTCCGCCATCGATGCTCGCCGATGTGCTGGAACGGATGCACGCCGCACTCGCCAATCGTTAAGAACCTTGCATAATGCTGCGCGCCCGTGCATCTGGGTGCCGATTGCGGCATAATGGAATGGTTTTTTGACATACAGCACAGGCGGCCGGGATGGTCCGGATTCGGGAGGCACAATGAGTACAGGCAGGCATGGCGCATGGGCCACCATACGCAGGATCGCGGCTTCGGACCGTATTTCGGGTCTCATCATGCTCGGATTCGCGCTCGCCGGGCTTGTCCTCGCCAACATCCCGGCCACTGCCGCGGGGTTCGAACACCTGTCGCACTGGCATGTGGGCATTCCCGGCACGAACATCGACATGGGCCTGGGTCATTGGGCACAGGACGGCCTGCTCACCATATTCTTCCTGACCGTCGGTCTTGAACTGCGTCAGGAGCTCACCACTGGCTCACTGTCGAACATTCGTGCAGCGGCTGTGCCGATGCTGTGCGCGGTGGGCGGCATGATCGTGCCGCCGATCCTGTTCATCGGCGTCATCGCGGTGTTTTCCCAGTGGGGCGCAGGAGACCCGGGCAGTCTGCTCATCGCGAACGGGTCGCTCTTCCCGTTCGGTGAGACCGCGCATGGCTGGGCGATTCCCACGGCGACCGACATCGCGTTCTCACTCGCGGTGCTCGCTCTGTTCGCCAAGGCGCTGCCCGGCTCGATCCGCGCGTTCCTGATGACACTTGCCACGGTGGACGACCTGCTGGCCATCATCCTCATCGCCGTGTTCTTCTCGTCGCTCAACTCCTGGTATTGGTTCGTAGGCATCGCGATCTGCGCGGCCGTGTGGTATTTCCTCGTGCGCATGCGCAAAGTGCCATGGTTCGGTGTGGCGGTCATCGGCATCCTCGCATGGGTCATGATGTACGAGGCGGGCGTGCACCCCACGCTCGCCGGCGTGCTCGTCGGCCTGCTCACGCCGGCACGCTCGATGTTCGGCGAGCGTTCGCCGCGCGCCGAACGCTACGCCGACAAGCTGCAGCCGTTCTCCGCGCTGCTCGCTCTGCCGATCTTCGCGTTCTTCGCCACCGGCGTGCATTTCGATGCGATTACGCCGATGCTGCTCGTCTCGCCGGTCGTCATCGCCATCATCGTGGCGCTCGTCGTCGGCAAGCCGTTGGGCATCATGATCGTGGCATGGGTGTCGACGCACCTCGGTTCGCTCAAGATGCCCAAGGGGCTGCGTGTGCGCGACATGTTTCCGGCGGCCGTGGCGTGTGGCATCGGCTTCACCGTCTCGTTCCTCATCGCGTCGCTTGCCTACGCCAACGCTGAGCTTTCGGCTGAAGCACGGTTCGGCGTGCTCATCGCCTCGCTGATCGCCGCGGCGATCTCCGGTGTGCTGCTGAGCCAGCAATCTAAACGCTTCGAACTCGCCGCGGCGAATGAGCCGGCGGCGCCGGCGAGCGCGGATGAGCCGGGGGACGAAAGCGTGACCACGTTGCCCGATGGTACTGTTGTGCTCAGCCAACGCATTGGAAAGGGCACGCATGAACACTCCGCACACCAACCATCCTGACGACCAACGCTCGCCGCTCGGCGAGACCTACCGGCAAGGCCCGGTGTTGCTCCGCGGGCAGATGATCCCCGAGGAAAGCACCACCGAACGCCTGCTCAAGACGGATGAATCCATCGATTGGCTCCACCGCGACCCATGGCGTGTGCTGCGCATCCAGGCGGAGTTTGTGGATGGGTTCGGCTCGCTTGCGGAGCTGGGCCCCGCCGTCAGCATCTTCGGTTCGGCGCGCACCGATCCCGCCGACCCGGTCTATCAGGCGGCGCAATACATGGGCGCGCAGATCGCGCGGCGCAACGTGGCCGTCATCACCGGCGGCGGACCGGGCATCATGGAGGCGGCGAACAAGGGAGCCTCGATCGAAGGCGGCAAATCCGTTGGCCTCGGCATTGAGCTGCCCCATGAGCAGGGAATCAACGAATGGGTCAATCTGGGCATGACGTTCCGGTATTTCTTTGTGCGCAAGACGATGTTCGTGAAGTACTCATCGGGCGTCATTGTCTGCCCGGGCGGCTTCGGCACACTCGATGAGACCTTCGAGCTGCTCACACTCGTGCAGACGCACAAGGCGGCCACCATTCCGATCGCGCTGTACGACAGTTCGTATTGGCAAGGCCTGTTCGATTGGGTCAATGGCACACTCGCGCAGCGCGCCATGATTTCACCACTCGACCCAAGCCTCGTCACGATCACCGATGATGCGGACGAGGCTGTGGATGTGGCGTTGAGCGGGTTGATCCGTCAGCGGTAGCCGGCGATCAGCAGGCCAGTGCCGGCTGGGGTCAGCGCGGTGACGAACCGTTCGTCGTCTTCGATGCGGTCGAGCAGGCCGCGCATCATCACGGCCTTCGGACTGCGGTCCGCCGGGTTGGTCAGGCCGCCTTTGGCATGGGGTGAGGCCATGGCGAGCGCATCGGTGAAGACGATGGTGCCGCCATGCTTGAGCAGCCGCGGCGCCTGCTCATAGGCCGGCTCATAGTTCGAGGCATCGCCGCACACCACGATCAGGTCGTAGTCTGCGCCGTTGAGGCGCTGCAAATACACGCCTGGCTGCGCGCTGACCATGCGCAGCGTGGTGCGCGTGTCGTCTTCCATCGACTTGAGCAGCATGCGCACCTGCGCGCCGCCCTGCACCGAGGAATCCACCGCCGTAAGCTTGCCTTCACCGTGCAGGCCTTCGACGAGCTGGGCTGTTTCGACGAGCGAACCGGTGCCGATCACGATGACCGACGACGCGTGTGTGAGTGTCTCGTAGGTGTTGAGCAGGCCGCCCACCGCTGCGGAGCATGCGGGCAGCTGCGCCTGCTGCGCCAACGTGCGGGCATGGCGCACGAATGGTGTCTCGCGAGCGGCCTCATGGTCCTCGATGCACTCCCACGCCTTGGCATGGTTGATATAGCTGCGTTTGTCCATGAAGCTCACACCTCGCGTTCCTTGACCTTGGCGATGAGCTGCCAGATCTCTTCACCCACATCGATGCCAACAGGGCATTCACGCGAACAGGCGCGTACCGACTGGCAGGCCTGAATGCCGTCTGCGGAGTCGATCGCCTCAAGGCGCTGGGCGGTGGCCATGTCGCGCGAATCGTTGACAAACCGGGCCTGGTTGATGAGTGCAGCGGGGCCGATGAACGCTTCGCCGCCTGCATAGACCGGGCAGGCGCCTTCACAGACACCACAGGTGATGCACGTGGTGAGCGTCTCGTATTGCGCGAGTTGTTCGGGCTTCTGCAGGTATTCGAACACGTCGACCTTGCCATCGACCGTGGTGGCGAGCGTGCCGTCCGCGATTAGATAGGGTTTGAGCCTGGTGATCTGTTCGAGCATCGAGTCGATGTCGGCGATGAGGTCGCGTTGCACGGGGAAACCGGGCAACGGCGCCAGTTCGATCGTGCCACCGGACGGTGCATCAACAGGGTGCGTCGGTGTGCCGGGTTGTGCCTCGTCATCGACGTCGCCGGTGCGGCGGAAGCCTTCGTCGTCGTGCGCGGCTCCGGGCAGCTGTTGGATCCAGTCGCGCACTTTCGCCTTGCACAGGAGCGTCGGCGTGCCATTGACCGCCACGGCGTCCGATCCACACATGCCGTGCCCGCACGAATACCGGAACGCGAGCGTCGGATCGACTTCGCGTTTGATGGTGAGCAGGCAGTCGAGCAGTGTGTCGTCGGGGCGCACTTCCAGCTGGTAGTCCTGCACCCACTGCTTGCCGCGCGCACGGCGTGCGGAGCGTGAGCCGGAATCGCCGAATGGTGAGCTTTTGCGCGCGAAGGGGCTGCCGCCGCGCGCACGGTCGCGGTCACATTGTGGGCGTGGCGCGAACCGATGGATGCGCAGGGTCACCGTCTCGCTGCGCGAATCGTCGTGATGCATAGTCGCCTTTCCGGAAAAACCCTCACCAGTGTGCCACATGCGGTGCACGTGGTGGGGTGGTACGTGTGGTCGTGATTGGGGCGTCAGTAGGCGCGCGTGCCCGGTTCGATGTTGACGATGTGCACCGGCTGCCACAGCGGCGTCTGCCCGGCTGCGGTCATCGAATGTGCCAGGAACCCGGTATCGTCGCGCTGCGGGAAATCGGTGCGGTAGAGCGACCCGCGCGATTCATGGCGGGCGCTGGTGACCGCGAGCATGGTGCGGGCCAGTTCGACGAGATGGCGCGCCTCCCAGATCGCGGTGATCTCCTGGTTGAACGTGCGTGCGTCGCTGTGTGTGCGCAATGCGTGCGCGCGCGGCTCCAGATCCGCTTCCAGACGGTGCAGCGCCTGCGTGATGGACGCGTTGTCGCACGTCACAGCCACACCGGACTCCATCACCGAACCCAGATCGGCCATGAGCTGGTAGGCGTTGTCGGTGGGCTGCTCGCTCGTTTCGACGTCGTCGGGGGGAGTCGTGGCGAGCATGTCGGTGATCTGCGCGTCTCGGCGCGCCTGCGCGGCATCGAGCGCCTCGGTCAGCGCGGGGTCCACGCCAGATGCGGCGGCGGGCCGGTCCAGCAGGCGCAGCGCCACCATCGCGCCGGCGCGGGTGCCGAACAGGCAGGCGTCGAGCAGCGAATTGCCGCCGAGGCGGTTGGCGCCGTGCACGCTGACGCAGGCGCATTCGCCAGCCGCATACAGGCCGTCGACGATATGGCGTTCGCCATCGGACCACGTGTAGACCTGGCCGTTGAGCGTCGTGGGGATGCCGCCCATCGTGTAGTGGGCGGTGGGTTTAACAGGAATATAGTCACGGCTGGGGTCGAGCCCCGCGTAGTCCTCCACGGTCTGCACGACCTGCGGCAGCACGGCGCGCATATGCTGCGCGTCGAGCCCGGTCAGGTCGAGCCATAGGCAATCCTGGGGACCCAGCGGGTCCTTGGGGTCGGCAACACCGCGGCCTGCTTCGATTTCAGCGCGCATGGCGCGGCTGACCACATCTCGCGCGGCAAGGTCCTTGTGCTCTGGTGCATACCGCGCCATGAACGCCTGCCGTCGGCGTTGCGCAGCACACCGCCTTCGGCACGTGAGGCTTCGGAGAGCAGGATGCCGGTGTGCGCCAGTCCGGTGGGTGAACTGCATGAACTCGATGTCTTCGAGTTGCAGCCCCGCCTGCAGGGCAAGCGCCATGCCGTCCCCGGTCAGGTCGTATGAGTTGGAGGTGGTGTGGAAAAGGCGGCCTGCGCCGCCGGTGGCCATGATGACATGCGTGGCGGCGATGGCGTGCGTGGTGCCGGCATGGGTGTCGTAGGCCACGATGCCGGCCACACGGCTGCAGGTCTCATCGAGCACGAGGTCGCTCACATACCATTCCTCGGCGAACTGCACCCCGTATGCCGCACATTGCTGCCAGAGGGTGTGCAGGATCTGGTGGCCGATGCGGTCCGCGGAGTAGGCGGCCCTCTTGACCGGTTCCTGGCCGAATTCCCTGGTGTGGCCACCGAAACGGCGCTGGGCGATGAGCCCGTCCTTGGTGCGTGAGAACGCCACACCGGAGCGTTCGAGGTTGATCACCGTCTGCGGCGCCTCCTGGGCGAGCACGCGGGCGGCATCCTGGTCCACAAGCCAATCACCGCCTTTGACGGTGTCAAAGTAATGCCAATGCCAATTGTCCGGTTCCACATTGCCCAGACTGGCGGCGATGCCGCCTTCGGCCGAACCGGTGTGCGAGCGCAACGGCTGCAGCTTGGACACCACAAGGATCTTCGGTTCCGACCCTTGGGCGCGCAATGCCTGCATGGCATCGCTTCGGTACAGTCCCAACGCTGCGGACAGGCCCGCGGCCCCCGCTCCTACAATGACGGCATCATATAACTCTTCGATGTGCTTCGGACTCATACTCGGTATTGTCGCACAAGGCGTGGCGAATGTATATGGTCATGTGCGGGGACTACTTGGCCGTGCACACGGCGATCCGGCCCCCTGTGGTGCTGATGCGCCCCTGCAGTTCGAGCAGGCCGAGTGTGGCATGAACCTGTTCGGGGCTCAAGACGGCGCTGTCATCCGCCTGCAGTGCTTCGGCGAGCGTGTCCGGTGTGGCATGGCGGCCGGTGCGATCCATGCGCTCAAGGGCGCCCAGCACGGCTTGTTCGCGTGCCATGCCTCCTGCGCCGGCGTCGTCGTGTACCGGTGCGTCTGGAGCCGGATCTGTCTTCGGCAGATGGGGCACATGCGCGGCATGGCATAGGTCGTCGACTGTCGTGCCGGCGAGCAGGATCGCCTGCTGGTTGCGGATGAGCTCATTGCAGCCCGCGTTGTCGGGGGCGGTGATGTTGCCGGGGACCGCATAGACCTCGCGGTTGAGTTCGGCCGCCCAATGCGCGGTGTTCAAGGCCCCTGATCGCCGGCGCGCCTGTGCGATCACCACGGTGGGGCACAAGGCGGCGATGATGCGGTTGCGCAGCAGGAACCGGCGCGCCTCCGGCACGGTCTGTGGGCACATCTCACTGACGAGCGCGCCATGCTGGGCGCGTATGGCGTCAAACAGCCGTTGGTTGCACGTGGGACCCATATGGTCGAGGCCGCCGGCGAACACGGCGATCGTGCGGCCGGCCTGCCCGCCGCCCACCGTGTCCACAGCGCGCAATGCGCCCCAATGCGCGCTCGCGTCGGTGCCCATGGCGCCGCCCGAAACCACGGTGTGCCCCTGTGTGGCCACCTCATGGGCGATCTCGCCGGCCACATGTCTGCCGTATTCGTTCACGCCGCGCGACCCCACAACGGCCACGGGCGATGGGCATGCCGCAAGCGCATGCCGGTCGCCGATGCCCCACAAACACAATGGGGGAGCCCAATCCGAACGGACCGCCAAGTCGCCAAGGCGTTCGGGCCACAGGTCATCGCCCGGAATCACCACCCATTGCGTGCCCTCATGCGTCATCCATGCGGTCAACGCGTCATACTCCCATGTGGGGAGGACTGCAAGCGGGCACGCCAGCGTGTAAGGGCGCGGTGGAAGGCCTGTAATCCTTGGGGCTTCACGTGGCAGCCCCACCGTGCGGCCCCTTGGCTGAACAGATGGTCCAATGCGCGGTCGGCGTGGCGGCGTTCGGCGTCGTCATGGCCATCAAGGCCCTCGACGAGCAGGGTGAACACCGCGAGCGCATGTGGCGCGCCTTTGAGCAGCGCCATCATCAGCGCGTCCGCACCATCGATGCAATACGTGAGCAGGCACCTCGCCATGCGCTCGCCGCAGCGGTCGACGAGCCGCGCATGTGCCGCCGCGCCGCTCATGTCAACTCCTTGGTGCGCAGGGCGATCGCCTGGGCCATATGGTCCACGGTCGGCTCGCCGCAATCGTCGAGGTCACACAGTGTCCATGCCAAACGCATCGAATGGTCCGCGCCGCGCAGGCTCAACCGTTGCGAGGCAAGCGCCGCATTGACCATGGCGAGCACCGCCGACGGCGTATGCTCGCGCAGCCATGCGCCGGACGCCTGCGCGTTGCACGTCCATCCCTGCGCACGGAAGCGCGCCTGCGCCACACTGCGCGCATGGACGACCTGCTCGCGCATCTGCGCGCTCGAAGGCCCCGGATCGGTGCACAACGCGCCGATCCTGCGTACAGGATTGACCTCCACCTGAATGTCGATGCGGTCGAGGATCGGCCCGGACAGACGGTTGAAATAGCGGATGCGGTCGCGCTCACGGCAAGTGCAGCGCTCGCCGGTGCCATACCCGAACCCGCATGGGCAGGGATTAGCCGCCATGATCAACTGGAATCGGGCGGGGTAGAACGTGGTGCCTTTCGCCCGTGACACCGCGACCGCACCTGATTCGAGGGGCTTGCGCAAGGTCTGCAGCGCGCGTGGGGCGAACTCGGGGGCCTCGTCCATGAACAGCACGCCACGGTGCGCACGGGTGACCGCTCCCGGTTTGCCCAATCCGGAACCGCCTCCCACCAAGGCGGGCACCGTGGCGGTGTGGTGCGGCGCCTCGAACGGTGGCACATCGCTGATGCCGAACGAGCGCAGGGTGCCGCTCAACGAGCGGATCGACGCCACTTCGGACTGTTCGTTCTCGGTCAATGGCGCCATGATGCCGGGGAAGCGGGAGGCGAGCATCGTCTTGCCGGTGCCGGGCGGCCCATCATCAGCACATGGTGGCCGCCGGCCGCCGCGGTCTGCAATGCCCTCTTGGCTCCATCCTGATCGACGACGTCGCGCATGTCGCCCACATCGGCCATAGGGGCGAACGCCTGGTCTGCGCTGTCGACCGGCACCGAGGCGCGTGGCGCGGCGACCTTGGCCTGTGCGCCGTACATCTCCATCAGTTCGCCCACATGCGAGACATAAGCCACGTCCACACCATCCACAAGCTCGGCTTCGTCGCGGTTGGCGCGGGGCACCACAACACGCCGCACCGCTTGGTTGCGCACATGCAGCAGGATTGGCAGCAACCCGTTGATCGGCAGCACGGTGCCGTCAAGGTTGAGTTCGCCAAGCACCACCGTGTCGGTCAGGCACTCGGGGTCGATGATCCCTTGCGCGCTCAACACGCTTGCGGCGATCGCCAGATCATGGCTCGACCCACGTTTGGGCAGCGAGGCCGGCGACATGTTGACGGTGACCCGGGTCTGCGGCCATGCGACGCCGGCCGCGGTGCAGCCGGATTTGACCCGTTCGCGCGCCTCGCTGAGCGAGGCATCGGGCAATCCGATGATCGAGAAGTAGGGCAGCCCCGGCGAAATGAACGCCTGGAGTTGGATGATGAACGCCTTCAGCCCAATGAGACCCACGGAAAGCGCCCCGCCGATGGCCATCAGAACGCCTCCGGAATATGGTGCATGTGCACTTCGTCGCCGTGCACCTGCACCGCCATGACATCGAAGCGGATGCCGATGTGCGGGACCTTGGGGGTTTGTTGGGCCAGCCATTGGGTGGCGGCGCGCCGCAGGTTCATCTGCTTCGCCGGATGCACGGCCTCCTGCGGCAGTCCGTACCGCGTGGTGCGGCGCGTCTTGACCTCCACGAACACGATGGTGCGGTGTGGGGTGAGCGCGATGATGTCGATCTCGCCATAGCGGGTGCGCCAATTGACGTCGAGGATATGCCAGGACCGTTCCCGCAGCCATTGGCATGTGGCGGCTTCGCCATAACGCCCCAATGTGTGGGCCGGCAGGGTGGGGTCGGTCAAACGGTGCGACCACTGCGCGAAGGTGAGGTCGCTGTGTGCGTCGTCGAGCGTGCGGATGGCTGGTGATACTGGTGTTGCAATAGTCATGCAGCCCAGTTCAGCGCATGCGTGCACACGATGCAAGCGTGGGGCGCCCCTGTGGTTGGACGCCCCGTTTCGGCTGCGCGGTGTGGACGGATCAGGTGTCGTCCACCGTTGTCCACAATGGGCGTGGACGGCCACAGGCCGCTGGGGTCAGTCGACGAGGTTGGTCAATTCGCCAAGGCACAGTTCGAAGCTCACGCCACGGTTCTCGTAATCAGGCTGGTGGCGTGTGCTGAGCATCGCATTGCACACGAACACGCTCGCGATGCGGCATGCGGCCGCCAGGTCGAGACCGGCCATGACGGCGCCGATCAGCGCCGAGGCGAATGCGTCGCCGGTTCCGTGGCACATGAACGGCAGTTTTTCGTTGACGATCTCTTCCTTGGCGTCCACACCCGCCTGCGCATTGGCCACGAAGTTGCGGATGCGCCCGTCGTTGCGGTCGATGCCCTTGAGCACCACGTTGCGTGCGCCCAAGTCGAGCAGTGCCTGCAGCAGATCGTTGACCTGCGCGTCGTCGAGGTCAGCGCCCGCATAGGCGGTGCCGGTCAGGATCGAGGCTTCGGTCAGGTTCGGCATGAGGATGTCGGCGCCGTCCGCGAGCGCGCCCATCGCCTCGCACAGTTCGGCCGTGTACGTGGGGTACATCTCGCCGTTGTCACCCATGACCGGGTCGACAAGGCGTAGGGCGTTCGGGTATTCGCGGTACAGGCGCTGGATGACGGCCACCTGTTCGGGGGCGCCAAGGACCCGGAATACACGCCGTCGAGGTCCACACCCTCCTTCTGCCATGCATCCAGATAGCCTTCGAGCATGTCGGTCGTATCGGTCATCGTGAACACGGGGAACTTGGTGTGCGCCGAGAACAGTGCGGTCGGCACGGGGCACACGTCACAGCCGGCGGCTGAAAGGATCGGGATAGCCGCGGTCAGCGAGCATTTTCCATAGCCGCACATGTCGTGCACGGCGGCGATGCGCGGAATGTATTCACGGTTGCGGTGGTACAGGATGGTCTCGTTCATGATGCTGCTTTCTGCCGTATGGTTCCTGGATGGTTCCCGGTGGCTGCGCCATCGGCTGTCAGTGCCGGATTATAGCCATGTGTGTGCATCACGCCGTCCGCCGCCCATCCGCGCCACCGGCGTGTCGCGATAGTGGCCGTGCCCCGCCTTGGCGTGGTCCGTCGCGCCATGATAGCGAGGTATAGGAAAGCGCGATAACGGCGCGCTTGCGTTGCGCCGCAACGGTTCCGTATCGTCATGTCCAGCAGTGCGGTGTCACCCCGCGCCGCACCCACACCAGACACCCATCCGAAGCAAAGGAACCACGCCATGAGTGAGACGAACGCCAAGCACCCCTACCATTTCGAAACGCTCCAGCTGCATGTGGGGCAGGAGCGGCCCGACCCGGCGAGCGATGCGCGCGCCGTGCCGATCTACCAGACCACGAGCTACGTGTTCCACGATTTCGACCATGCCGAGGCGCGGTTCGGGCTGGCCGACCCAGGCAACATCTATGGACGCCTGACCAACTCCACGCAAGGGGTGTTCGAAGACCGCATCGCGGCGCTCGAAGGCGGCACGGCCGGCCTCGCGGTGGCATCCGGCGCAGCGGCCGTGGATTACGCGGTGCGCAACATCACGCAGAGCGGTGATCACATCGTGGCCGCCAAGAACATCTACGGCGGCACCTACAACCTGTTGCGCCACACCTTGGAACGCGACGGCATCACCACGACCTTCGTCGATGTGAACGACCCGCAGGCCTTCGAAGACGCGGTCCAGGACAACACCAAGCTCGTGTATTTCGAGACCTTCGGCAATCCGAACGCCGACTTCCCGGACTTCGAGGCGATCGCCGAGATCGCGCACCGCCACCATCTGCCCGTCGTGGTCGACAACACGTTCGCCACCCCGTACCTGTACCGTCCGCTCGAGCATGGCGCGGACATCGTGGTCGAATCGGCCACCAAGTTCATCGGCGGCCATGGCACGACGCTCGGCGGTGTGATCGTGGAGGGCGGCAATTTCGACTGGTCCGCCGTGCCGGGCAAGTTCCCCACGCTCACCGAAGCCGACCCCTCGTACCATGGCCTCAATTTCTATGAGGCGCTCGGCCCGGCCGCGTTCGTGACGCGCATCCGCGCGATCCTGCTGCGCGACACCGGCGCGACGCTTTCGCCGTTCGCCGCGTTCCTGCTGCTGCAGGGCACCGAAACACTGTCGCTGCGCGTGGAGCGGCACGTGAGCAACGCGCTCGCGGTGATCGACTACTTGAAGACCGTGCCCGAAGTGGAGTCGATTTCGCACCCAAGCATCGAAGGGCGCCCCGACCATGAGCGCTATGCCAAGGCGTTCCCGCACGGCGCGGGGTCCATCTTCACCTTCGAAATCAGGGGAGGCAAAGACGCGGCGCGCGTGTTCATCGACAACCTCGAGCTGTTCTCTCTCCTGGCCAATGTGGCCGACGCCAAGAGCCTCGTCATCCACCCCGCGTCCACCACGCATTCACAGGAAAGCGAGGCCGAGCTCGAAGACCAGGGCATCCATCAGGGCACGATCCGCCTGTCGATCGGCACCGAGCACATCGACGACATCCTCGCCGACCTGCGCCGTGGATTCGAAGCGGTGCGTGCAAGCGGGTTCGCCCAGTAATGGCGTGAGGCCGCTTCACCGCCATCCGCACGCATTGTGCCCGTCGCCACAACCAGCCAGCCACGTATCCGTTGTCTGATATAACAGTGTCATTCGCTGGTATCGATTCGCCGCTGTTCCCGCACGTCTGCGCAAACAGTGGGCGGTTATCTGGATGGAGCATGTGTGGCCGACATTATCACTGTGATGAATCTGGGATGGCGGTATGCGGCGCCCGGTGGCGGGGGAGAGCCGATCCAAGGGCTGCGTGACGCCAGCTGCTATGTGCAGCAGGGCGCGCTCGCCGGCGTCATAGGCCCCACCGGATCGGGCAAAAGCACACTCGTCAAGGCGCTCGCCGGCATCATCCCGCATTGCACGAATGGTTCGCTCAACGGATATGTGCGCATCGCCGACATGAATGTGAAAAGCACCACGGTGAGCGACCTGTCCCTGCGCGTGGGCTACGTGGGCCAGGATCCACGCGCCCAGCTCACGAGCCCCACCGTGGCCGAGGAGATCGCGTTCCCCTTGGAGAACCGCGGTGTGGAACCTGACGAAATCGAGGCGCGGGTCGATGACGTGCTCGCCATGCTGCACATCGAGGACCTGCGTGAGCGCGACACCGCCACATTGTCGACCGGTGAGATGGAGCGTGTCGCCATCGGCGCGGCCATCGCCGGCGAACCGGATGTGCTGATCGTGGACGAGCCTGCGAGCCTGCTCGATGAGGAGGGGTACGAAGACCTCGTCAATGTGATCGACGTGATGCGCCGGCGCACGCGTATGACGGCCGTACTCGTGGAACAGGACACGCGTTTTCTCGCACAGCGCGCCGACGCGGTGTTCCTCATGGTCAACGGCGAGATCATCCGCCGCACCACGGCGGATATCTTCACCCGCGAGCGCTCGCTGCTCGAATCGGTCGGTGTGATCGTCTCCGACCAGGACGCCACGCCGCTCGTCATCGAATCCGACGAGCCGGACGCGGCGGGCAATCCCGCCGTCGTGTTCAACCATGTGCACGCGCGGTACGCGGATTCGCCGCCCAGCGAGGCGCCACAACTCGACGATGTGGCGTTCGCCGTGCAGCAGGGGGACTTCGTGGCCATCACCGGCGGCAACGGTTCGGGCAAGAGCACGCTCACGCGCCTCATCAATGCCGAACTGCGCCCCGACCGCGGCCAGATTGTGGTCAATGGCGTCGACGTCGCGTCGCGCACCCCCGTGCAGATGGCACAGCAGGTGGCCGTGGTCGACCAACACCCTGCCGACATGTTCTGCGCGCAGTCGGTGCGCGAGGAAATCGGCTTCGGTCCGCGCGCGCTTGGCGTCGACGACGATGAAGTGGCGCGGCGCGTCAACGAGATGGTGCGCCTGTTCGACCTCTACGACGTGGAGGACATGCCCGCCGGCGCGCTCAGCAGCGGTGAGCAGCGCGCCGTGGCCCTCGCCTGCGCGCTCGTGATGCATGCGCCCGTGCTCGTGCTCGACGAGCCGGCGGCCGGACTCGACCACCGGCTCAAATCGCGGCTGCTCAACACCGTGGCCCGCATGAACCAGGAGGGCACCACGGTGATCATCGCCACCGAAGACGCCGATCTGATCCAACGCTATTGTTCGCATGCGGCCCGGCTCGACCAAGGCCGCCTCGTCTCGTACGGCCGCGTGCGCGCGAATGGCCGGCGCTTCCTCGCGCCGCCGCCCGTGCAGGGCGTGCGTGCCGCTTCGAACGGAAAGGGGGTGGCGCGATGAACGGCCAGTTCCATGTGCCGGCCACAGGGTGGCTCCATGCGCTCGACATGCGCGTCAAACTGTGCATGACGCTTGTGGTGGTCGTGTTGTGCAGTGTGTGGGGCAATTGGATGTTCCTCGCCGCCATGCTGGTCGTCATGCACGTCATGCTGCTCACCGATCATGTGCCGGCGCGGCATGTGGGGCGCTTGTGGGCTGTGCTCGGCCCGCTGTGCGCGCTTGTGGCCGTCATCATGCTGCTGTCGATGAACGCCTACGGCACCGGTGTGCTGTGGCAGCTGGGGTGTGGCGTGTCACATCGCAGACGCTGATGATGTGCCTTGTGGTGTGCTGCGCGTCGCGGCATCGTGCTCGCGTTGTCCTTACGTGTTCACTACGAGTCACGCCGACTGGGTGCGCGGTCTGACGGGGCTGCACCTGCCGTTGTCCGCCGCACGCCGCATGGCGCGTGCGGTGAACGTCGTGCCGCAATGGTTCGCCATATTCCGCGAGCGCAGGCTCATGCGCGCGTCGCGCGGCGCCGGCGGGGGCTTTGCCGCATTCGGCGACACATGGGCGGCGTTGCGGCTGCGCGAGCGCCGGGCTTCGGTCGCGGCGCTCACCCGCGGGGCGCAGATGCACACCGGTTCGGCCAAGCCGACGGTGATGCGACCCGCGCATATGCGGCTTGCCGACTGGCTTGTGTTGCTCATCGTGGTGCTCGTGGCCGCCGGGGTGGCCGCGATGGTCGCGTTGGGCTGGTGAATCCGCGCTGGTCGATTGCGGTGGGTCTCATCCTTAAGGATGAGACCCACCGCTTTTTCCATCTCAGGCACGATACTGGGCGCCCGATTACGCCAGTACGGTGACTGGTAGTGATGCGGGAGTGGCCCGCATTGATGGAAAGGACAAAGCAATGACGACGGCAATGCAGGCTGCGCCATCCCAGCGATTCGTGGAGCACGGCGATCCGGTGGCCATCCAGGCGGTGGACCTGGTGAAGGACTATGGCAAGGGCGACAGCACGGTGCATGCGCTGCGGCATGTGAACGTGGCCTTTGAAAAGGGCCGCTTCACCGCGATCATGGGCCCTTCCGGCTCGGGCAAATCGACGTTGATGCACACGCTGTCCGGTTTGGACAGCGCCACGTCGGGCCACATCATGTTCCAGGGTGTGGATCTGACCACCTTGAACGACAAGCAGCTGACGATGCTGCGCAGGCATGACATCGGGTTCATCTTCCAAAGTTTCAACCTGCTGCCGATGTTCACCGCGAAGCAGAACATCCTCATGCCATTGACCCTCGCCGGCAAGAAGCCGGATGTGCAGTGGTTCGACCTGCTCGTGCGCACCCTGGGCCTGAGCGATCGCCTCAGCCACCATCCGAACGAGTTGTCGGGCGGCCAGCAGCAGCGTGTAGCGATCGCCCGCGCTCTGATCACCAAGCCCGAACTCGTGTTCGCCGACGAACCGACCGGCGCTCTTGATTCGGCCTCGAGCGCCGAGGTGCTCAGCTTCCTGCGCAGCTCAGTCAAGGAGCTGGGCCAGACGATCGTGATGGTCACCCACGACCCAGTGGCCGCCTCGTACGCCGACCGGGCGATTGTGTTCGCCGACGGGCAGATCGTGGCGGATGTGAACGCGCCGACCGCCGCCCAGATGAGCGACCTGCTCATGCAGGAGCGTGAACGCGCCACGCGCGGACCGGTGCCGCCGGTGCCGCCGCAGGCGTGATGAGAGACGAACGGAAGAGCAAAGGGGATACCAACCATGTGGTCCATAACCATGCAAATGATGAAAAAGAACGTGAGGATGCTGATCCCCGCAGGCATCGCGGTCCTCATCGGCACCGCGTTCATCGCCGCCACATTGCTGTTCAGCAACGCGTTGGACGCGTCGATGACCGAAACACAGACCGTGTTGTACGGCGACGCCAACTATGCGGTGACGCCCGCACAGAACGCCCCTGACAGTGTGTATGAGAACACGGTGGGCGACTTCCACATCGACCGTCTTGAAGCGGTCGATGGTGTGGAGGGCGCGCGCCCCAATGTGGAAGGCCCCATCACCTACAGCTCGCAGGACCGCCATGCCAGTGGTGTGGTGATCGCCACGAGCCGTGACGCCAAGCTGCTGCCGGTGTCCATCGTGCAGGGGCGCGCCCCGAAGCCCGACGAGTCCGAAGCGTTCGCGTTGCCGCAGCGTTTGGCCTCGCAGTGGAACCTCAAGGTGGGGGACACGATGGTGGTCAATTCGTCCGCCAACACGGACGAAACCCACCCCGAAGGGTTCGCCGCGACCATCGTGGGGCTCACCGATGATCCCCATAACGCCTACGGATTCTACGGCGAGCTGCGGTGGCCTCGGACGGTCTGCTCGCCAGACTCTCCGGCACGACTTCCTTCGACGAGATGAGCGCCACCGAGCTGTACCTTTCCATCGATACCGCCAACGCCACCACGCTCGGTGATGCCAAAGCCACGATCATCGGGGACCTGCCACAGGGTTTTCGACTGCTTTCGCGCCAACAGGCGGCCGATGAGGCCATCAAGAAGATGAGCAGCGACGGCACGGATGTGACCAAGCAGTTCCTGCTTGCATTCGGCGTGCTTGCGCTCGTGGTGGCCGCCTTGGTAATCGCCAACACCTTCCAGGTGCTCGTGGCGCAGCGCCGCAAGACCCTGGCGTTGCTGCGCACCATCGGCGCCACCAAACGGCAGCTGTATGTCTCCGTGCTCGAGGAGGCGGCGATTCTGGGATTCGTGGCCTCGGCCCTTGGTGTGGCCGCAGGCATCGGCCTCATCGCCGCCGTTGGGGCGTCCGGCGTGTTGGCCTCGGCCTCGATGCAGATCAAGATCATCATCGACTGGCAGGTCGTGATAGTGCCCATCGTATTCGGTGTGCTGGTCACGGTGCTCGCCTCGCTCGGGGCCGCGCGTTCCGCGACGAGCGTGACGCCGCTGGAGGCCATGCGTCCGCTCGAACTGACCGACCAGCGCAAGATGAAGGTCGGCCGTGCCGTCATCGGCCTGTTCGCCCTGCTGTGGGCATGGGCCTTGTGGGCCTCTCACTGTGGATGCAGAAAGACCATGGAGACTCGCCCTGCTTGCCGCAGTGGGTGGCTGCATGTTCTCGTTCCTCGGCCTGGCGCTCACCGCGATCTTCTGGATGCCGTGGCTCATGAAGGGAGCGGGCGCGCTGGCCTCGCTGTGCGGCCCCTCGGCGAAGCTGGCCGATGCGAACATCCAGAAGAACCCCCGGCGTATCGCCGCGACAGGCACGGCGTTGCTCATCGGTGTGACCCTCGTCTCCACAATCGCCACAGGCGCGGCGAGCGCGAAGGCCACGATGAACCAGGCGCTCGATGAACGGTACAGCGTCGACGTGGTGGCGCAGGGTGGAAACGTGCCCCAGCAGGCCGCCGACAAGGCCGCCAAGGTCAAGGGTGTGCAGCACAGCCTGTATGCGCCCACCGCATTGGCCACATACGAGACCCCGGATGGCAAGACCATGGATACGCTTGTCGTCGGCGTGCCATCGGCGCAGGTCCTCCAGTCGGTCATGAACATCGATCTGGGGACTGTCGACGTGGATACCGGCCACGCGCTCATGCCGCAATACGACGCCTATGACGGCAAGCGGCTCACATTCACCGATGGACGTGTGTCGCTCATGAAACAGGTGGTCGACGCGAACAGCAAGGATGGGCTGATGCGCAACGGCAACCATGCCGATCTGGCCGTGACCCAGCGTGACTTCCGCCGTGTGACCCAGACCACGCCCGTCGTGGCGTTCGTCAACGAGTCGATGTTCGCCGACGGCACGTTCCAGGATTCCGGGCACATGCTGTTGCTCAAACTGGGGGGCGCCAACGTGCCACTCTCACAGACCTTCGACGACCTGACCAAGGTGTTCGAAGCGTATCCGAACGTGCAGCTCGGTGGACCGGTGGCGGAACGCCAGCAGTGGGAGACCATGGTCAACGCCATGCTCATGCTGCTTGTGGCGTTGCTCGCCGTGGCCGTCATCGTGGCCGTCATCGGTGTGGCCAACACGCTGAGCCTCTCGGTCATCGAACGCACCCGTGAATCGGCCACCTTGCGCGCCATCGGCATGACGCGCGGCCAACTGCGCAGCTCGCTCGCCATCGAGGCCGTGCTCATCTCGGTCGTCTCGAGCGTCATCGGCATGGTCGTCGGCACCCTGTTCGGCTGGTTGGGCATCAACATGGTGATGAGCTCGATCGCCACCGTGGTGTACCCGGTCGATTGGCGCACCTATGGCGTCATCCTCGCGATCGCCATCGTCTGCGCGCTTGTGGCGAGCGTGTTCCCGTCACGCCGCGCCGCCAAGACCCCTCCGGTGGAGGCGCTTGCCGAATCCTGATCGCTGACCCCAATCCGTGCCTGCCCGGGAACTGTCTGCCCCGGGCAGGCACGCACGTAGCGCACTACTGCACGAGATGATTCTCATACGCGAACACGACCGCCTGCACGCGGTCACGCGCATTGATCTTCTGCAGGATGTGCGCTACGTGTGTTTTCACTGTGGGCAGTGAGATGAACAGCTTGTCGGCGATCTCCTGATTGGACAGTCCGTGGGCTATTTCGACAAGCACCTCGCGCTCGCGTTCGGTGAGCGACTTCAACTCCGGATCGGTGTAGCCGGACGGTTGGGCCGGGGCCGTGCCGGAGATATGGAAGTCGGGTTCGAGCATCTTCTCGATCAGACGCTTGGTCGCCGTCGGCGCGATGATCGCATTGCCCTGGTAGACCGTGCGGATCGAACGCAGCAGCGTCTCCGGCTCGGTGTCTTTGAGCAGGAAACCCGAGGCCCCAGCATGGATGGCGGCCATGACATACTCATCCAGATCGAATGTCGTGAGGATGATCACACGGATGGGCCGCCCCTCGGTGGCCATGCGCGTGATGTGCTCCGTGGCGGTGATGCCGTCCATGCCCGGCATGCGCACATCCATCAGCACGATGTCCGGCGTGAGCTGTTCCGCCAGCCGGATTGCCTCATCGCCGTTCGAGGCCTGGCCCACGACCTGCATGTCGGGCTGTGAGTTGATCACCATGGTAAAGCCGGCGCGCACCAGTTCCTGATCGTCGGCGATCACAATGCGGATTCTCGAATCGTCACTCATACCCACCACTGTAACCGGCGGCGTGCATGAACGCGCGCCTAGTCGTCAGCGCCGTCTTCCCGCTGCGCCATCGCGGCGACGGGGGCGAGCGGCATCGTCATATGTGCGTCCACGTCGGCATGGTCGTCACTGAACCCGGTCTCGCGCAGCACGCTGAGCAATTGCCGCATGCGGGCGAGCGCCGCGCGGCCCTGCGCGCCGATCGCCGCGAACGCCGCATTGATCGACTCGGGCGAAGGCGTCTCGCCTGCGGCGATCTGCCCGTCGATCTCGTCGAGTTCCTGCGACGTCTGGTCGATCACCGCATGCAGCGTCTCGCTCACCTCACCCTGTATCGTGGCGCTGATGCGGTCGCGTTCGCGGTTCGCCGCGGCGATGCGCGCCTTTTCCTGCTCGGCGCGCAAGGCGTCGGCGCGTGCCTGCAGCACCTGCGGATTGGATCCGTTCACGCGCGCCCACAGGCCGAGCAGCATGGCGATCATGCAGCAGACGAACGTGATGGCGGTGATCATCACGACGATCTGCAGGGGGGAGAGCCGCAGCGATACCGCGCAGTATCCGGTGCGCGCATCGCCAGTCAACATGCCGAAAAGCGTGTAATGGCACTTGTTGAATGCGAGCACCTTGAGCGCGAACATCACGCTGTCGAGCGCGCACAGCGGCACGAGCCATTTCCAGTTGCCGTGCTTGCCGTAGACCGCCGCGGTATAGACGACGAGCGGGGCGGCGAGATTGGCCATGTACACCGAGGGCAGGAACAGCAGTTGGACGAAGCAGATGGTGGCGAACACGACCGCCACGGTCTGCGGGAACCGCCGCCGCAAGGCGAGCGGAGCCAGCAGTAGCACTGTCATGACGCGCTCGAGCCAGCCGAGCGTGGGTGGGTCGGAACCCATGCTGGACGTGATGTCGGCGCCCATGACGCAGAAGAGCACAATGAATGCGAATGTGATGAATGTGTCGGTGAGCACGTAATGGTGTTCGAACCAATGGGACAGGCGCACAATCCAGTTGGCGTGCGCGTCCTGCTGCACGTGTGCGACCGGCGTGCTCCGCAGTGTGCGCACCCAGTCCGCGACATGCAGGGGGAGCGGGCGGTGTTGTGCGGCCGGTTCGGGGGCGGCAGCGTTGGGTGCGGACGGTGTGGAGCTGTCGTCCTGTACAGCCGAGGCGGGTGCGGCGAAGGCAGCGGCCGCCTCCTGCCCGGGCACTGCATTGAGCAACGGCACACGCGCGCTCACCTCGAAGCCGCCCGAAAGGCGCGGTCCGCTCGTCACCGTGCCGCCGACCGCGTCGATGCGCTCGCGCATGCCGATGAGACCATAGCCGGGCGTGTGCCCGTCGAGCGAGGCCGAGGCGCCGCGACCGTCGTCATCGATCGTGATCGACAGCGCGCCGTCGCCCCACCGCTCGGTGACCTCCACATGCACGTCGCGTCCGGCGTATTTGCGGATGTTCGTGAGCGCCTCCTGCACCACATGGTACAGCGCCTCGCTCGCGGCGGGGGAGAGTCCGTCGGGCTGTGGAGTGCCGCTGACCGTGCGGGTCAGCCGCATGGCCGAGTTTACCGAACGTGCCTGGTTGATCAGTGCGTCGATGTCGTGGTAGTCGGAAGTGGGGGCGTTGTTGAACACGCCAAGCAAGTGGGTCATGTCATCAAGCGCGCGCTGTGACTCGTGACGGATCGTGAGCATCGTCTCACGGGCGAGCTGCGGGTCGTGCACGGCGGCATAGCGGCCGCCGTCGGACTGGATGATGATGATCGACAGTGTGTGCGCCACCACGTCGTGCATGTCACGTGCGATGCGCGCGCGTTCGGCGGAGGCCGCGATGAGCTGCTCCTCCTGCTCGCGTGCGCGAATCGCCGCGTTGCGTTCGTTGAGCAGTGCGATCGTCTGGTGACGCGCGCGCTGCCAGAACCCGGCCACGGCCGCGAGCACGAGCACGATCGTGATGAGCATGAGCAGCACGAGGCCGGTATTGGCGAGGCCTCCATACGCCATGCTCGTCGAGCACACGGTGTCGCCGTCCACTTCGGTGTATTCGAGGCACCGGTAGTCGCCCCATAGCAGGTGGTGCATCGTGGGCATGCCCATCGCCCAGTCATAGGCGCACGCGAATTGCCGCACGGCGAACACAAGCGAAGTCAGCGCGTCGAACACCACGGCGGTCACGAGATAGCGTCGCACCTGCGTGCGCGTGCCATACACGAGCCCGGCATACAGCATGACCGCCGCCATGAAATCGGCCATGAGCATGCCGGGGCCGACAATCAGCTGCGCTACCACGGTTACGAGGAACCACCGCACGGCGATGGTGGGGCGGATGCGGTGCAGGATGTACGGCAGCGTCAACGCCACGGACCACGTCTGGTTCCACAACGGCATCCAACGGTCCGGCACACGCACAAACGCGTACTGCGCGTCCATGAAACCGGCGCCGAACAACGACCAGATGCCGCACAGCAGCGCGGCGACGAGGCAATCGATCGCGAACCGCCGGTTCCAACCGTCCCATTGCCGGAGGCGCTGCAGCAGCGTGGTGGCATGTGGCGTATGCGCGGAAGTGGCGGGGTGCTTCGTCATGCCTCTCACCCTAGCGCGTACCGGGCGCAACGCAATAGTACTGTGGGATGAGAAGCGGTGGCATCGTGCAGTGCCGGCGCACACAGGAACGAACAGGAGCCGATTCATGGGATTGCTTGACGAATACTATCTGCCCGGGTTGCATGTGCAGGAACACGCGATCGACGTGCCGCTGGATTGGACTGGCCATGTGCCCGGCCAAGGGTTCAACGGGCCAAGCACCACGCTGTTCTACCGCGTGGTGGACGCGCCGGAGAAGATCCATGCCGAGCTTCCTCTGCTCATCTTCCTGCAGGGTGGTCCGGGAGGCGCCGGCCCCCGGCCGTTGAGTCCGCAGTCGGACGGCTGGATCGCCGAGGCGATCAAGCACTTCCGCGTTGTGCTGCCCGACCAGCGAGGCACCGGGCGTTCCGCGCGCGTCGACTCGAACACGATCGGCGCAATGGATGCGGCAGAGGGCGCACATTATCTTAAGCACTTCCTCGCCGACTCGATCGTGCGCGACTTCGAGCACCTGCGCCGCACGCAATTCGCGGGCAGCCGATGGGTGAGCCTCGGGCAGAGCTACGGCGGCTTTCTGACCCTCACATATCTTTCGCTGTTCCCGGACGCGCTTACAGCCAGTTTCACGACAGGCGGCATTCCGCACGTGCCCGCGGACGCGACCGAAGTCTATGAACACACCTTTCCGCGCATGGAACGCAAGACGGAACAGTTCTATGCGCGCTACCCACAGGACCGCGCACGCCTCGCCGTGCTTGCGGACCGCCTGTCCGCCGATCCTCTGCCATTGCCGAACGGCGATCCGCTCACCGTGGAGCGGCTGCAGACGATCGGCTCGTCGTTCGGCATGAAGCCGAGCTTCGAGCGCGTGCACTGGCTGCTCGACGAGGCGTTCGCCGCCGGCGACGGCAGCGCCTCGGCGAGCTCGCCGATCAGCGACGAGTTCCTGCGCGGCGTGGAGTCAGCCACCGCGTCGCATCCGTTGTACTGGCCGCTGCAGGAGTTCATCTACGCCAACGGCGAGCTTGAGCGCCCGATTGACTGGGCCGCCCAGCGCGTGCGCGACACGATGCCGCGGTTCAGCACGGACGCGCGTCCGTTGCTGCTGACCGGTGAGGCTGTGTTCCCGTGGATGTTCGAGCAGGAGAAGCAGCTCAAGCCCTTCCGCGGCGCCGTCGAGACGATGATGCAGGACACGCGCTTCGGTGTGATCTATGACGAGGGCCAACTCGCGCGCAACGAGGTGCCGCTGCGCGCCGCCGTGTATTTTGACGACATGTATGTGGATTCCTCATTGAGCCTCGACACGCTCAGCCGCATCGGCAATGCATGCGCGTGGGTCACGAACGAGTTCGAGCACGACGGCGTGCACGGTGCCACCGTGTTCCGGCGTCTGTTCGATGAGGCATGTGCGAACGGCGATTTGCAGGCCATGTTCTGACAAGTTCACGCGGTGTGCCTTACCATGGGTGGTGGCACGGCGGAACCCGCGCCACCACCCAAGGAGAACCGCACGCAAAGGACGTATATCATGACCGATTCAACGACCATCGGATTCATCGGCTTTGGCAATATGGGGCAGGCGATCGCACGCGGCCTCATCGAATCGGGCACGGTCGGCGCCGACCAGATCGTGGCGTGCGCCGCGCATTATGACAAGCTCGTGGCCAGCACCAAGGCGATCGGCGCGCGCGCCGTGCATGATCCGATCGAGGTCGCCGCGGCCGCCGACGTGATCATCGTGGCGATCAAGCCATACCAGGTGGAAGCGGTGATGAAGCCGGTCGTGCAGACGCTGGTGAACGAAAGCAAGTTCGTCGTGTCGATCGCGGCGGGGTGGACGCTCGAGAAGTTCCAGCGGATGCTCGGCGAGATGAGCGAGCTCATCCATGTGCAGTGCACGATCCCCAACACGCCGATGGCGGTGGGCAAGGGCGTGCTTGTCACCGAAGACGTCGACACGCTCACACCCGAGCAGCGCAACCGTTTCGAAGCGCTCTTCGGTTCGATCGCACTGATCGAGCGCGTGGACACCGCGCACATGGGCATTGCGATGTGCATCGCCGGATGCGCCCCCGCCTTCACCGAGATGTACATGGAGGCGTTGGGTGACGCAGGTGTCAAATACGGGCTGCAGCGGGCCACCGCATACCGTCTGGCGGCGAAGATGATCGAGGGTGTCGGCGCCCTCTATATGAGTGAAGGCGAGCACCCCGGCGCCATGAAGGACGCCGTGTGCTCGCCGGGCGGCACCACGATCAAGGGCGTGGCCTCGTTGGAAGAGAGCGCGTTCCGCGGGGCCGTCATCAAGGCCGTCGACGCCATCGAACAGCGCTGAGGCGATACATATTGCACAGGGGCCGGGCGCATGCTTTGCGCACGGCCCCTCTTGACGAGCGGCGGCGCTAAGCTGAGTCGCATGTCTCTTACTATCGGAATCGTCGGATTGCCCAACGTGGGTAAATCCACCATGTTCAACGCATTGACCCGCAACAACGTGCTTGCGGAAAACTATCCCTTTGCCACGATCGAGCCCAACACCGGTGTGGTGCCGCTTCCCGACAAGCGCCTGCCGGTGCTCGCCGAACTCGTGCACACCGAGAAGATCGTACCGGCCACCGTCACGTTCGTCGACATCGCCGGCATCGTCAAAGGTGCCTCCGAAGGCGAAGGCCTGGGTAACAAGTTCCTCGCCAACATCCGCGAGGCCGACGCGATCTGCGAAGTCGTACGCGCGTTCGAAGACGACGACATCGTGCATGTGAACGGCCATGTGGACCCGGCCGACGACATCGACACGATCAACACCGAGCTCATCCTCGCCGACCTGCAGACGATCGACAACGCACTGCCCAAACTCGAAAAGGACCTGCGCGGCAAGAAGATCGAGCCATCCTACATGGAGGCGGTGCAGAAGGCCAAGGAGATCCTCGAATCGGGGCGCACAATCGACCAGGCCGCACAGGCGGGCGAAATCGACAAGAACGACATCGCCGACCTGCACCTGCTCACCGCCAAGCCGTTCATCTACGTGTTCAACGTGGATGACGCCGAACTGACCAATGAGGAGTTCAAGAAGAAGCTCGCCGATTCGGTTGCCCCGGCCCCGGCGATCTTCCTCAACGCGCAGTTCGAGGCGGAACTCACCGAGCTCGACGAAGCCGATGCCCGCGAGATGCTCGAGGACGCCGGCCTGAGCGAATCGGGCCTCGACCAGCTCGCACGCGTGGGCTTCGACATCCTCGGCCTGCAGACCTTCCTGACCGCAGGGGAGAAGGAGGTGCGCGCCTGGCAGATCCACAAGGGCTGGACCGCCCCACAGGCCGCAGGCGTCATCCACACCGACTTCGAAAAGGGCTTCATCAAGGCCGAGGTCGTCTCCTATGACGATTTTGTGGCGGCCGACGGTTCAATGGCCAAGATCAAAGAAGAGGGCAAGCTGCGCCTCGAAGGCAAGGACTACGTGATGCAGGACGGCGACATCACCGAGTTCAAGTTCAATGTGAGCAAATAACCAAGTGCATGCACAACACGGCGGGGCCGGCGGCGAACATGTCTTCGCCGCCGGCCCCGCCGTGTTGTGCATAGATCAGGGTTCACCGGCAGTTGCGGTAGGCGAAATCGTGGATCTGCTGCAGCGCGCGCTGGCTTTCGGGGAGCCAGCTCATGCATACGGAGAACACATGGCCGAGCGTCTCGGTCGGTGCCACCTTGACATCGTGGAGTTCGAAATCACGCCCGGCGCATGCCAGGGCCGTGGCGAGCCCGAGCGTCTCCGCCTGGATGAAGTCGTCGCTGCTCGTCAGCAGGTACAGTGGCGGCAATGCCGTCTGCGCGGCAGCCGAGAATGGGGCGAGCGGCATCGCGCCGTCGAGGCCGTCGAAGAATTCGCGGCCTACGGTCTGTTCCAGTTGTGTGCGTGCGCTGGGCACATCGGGGCGTTCTGTCAGATCGAACACGCCGCTGACGAGCGCGGCGCCGGCGATGGGGAGCCCCGATGGGGATGCAATGCCGAACGCCTGGGCGGCGTCGGGATTGCGCTCGATGAGCAGCGTGTACCATGCGAGTGCACCGCCCGCCGAATCGCCGGTCAGGAAGATGTTGTGCGGGCTGATGGGCCAACCGTCGGCATGGTCGCGGATCCATGCCAAAGCGTTCTGGACGTCCGCGAGCTGGCCGCGCAGGTCGGTCTGCGGTGCGGGTCGGTAGTTCAACGAGAACACGGCGAATCCCAGCGCCGCCAGATGCATGTTGAAATTGCGGTTGAGCTCTTTGTAGCCGTACGTGAAGCCTCCGCCATGGATGTCGATGAACACCGGCAATGTGGCGCCACCGCGCACCATGGCGCTGTGGGGCAGATACAGGTCGAGCAGATGGCCGCGCGATTCGCCGGCTTCGGCGTCATAGCCGCCGTCGGGCAGGTATGGCATGTCGCAGATCGCGTCGATGCTTTCCGGGTCATGCCAATAGGCCGTGCGTGCATAGTCGAATTTCGCGATGCGGAGGCGGTCTTCGCGGATGCGTGAGGCACGGTCTGGATCCGTATCGGCCAGATCGTCGTCGATCTCGGTCCAGTACCTGGCGATTTCGGCGATGCCGCGGTCGAATTCGACTGGGCCGATCGCGAACGGCTCGTCGTCGAAGCGGACAAGACGGTAAGGGATGGATGGCATCGTGGGGCCTTTCTCTATGTGCGCGCCGTGTTGCGGCAACGAATCACCCCCACCAGTATCGCGCTGGTGGGGGTGATTCGTTGCCGCAACACGGCCGCATGGTGTGTGGTGTGTCGCGCGGGGTCTGGTTACTCAGCCTGCTCGCCGCCGGCCTTGATGCCGGTGCCGTCGCCACTGGGCTCCTGCGACTTCGGGAAGTCGTTAGAGGGGTCGGACTTGCCGCAGCCACACTTGTGGTCCTTGGTTTCCGCCTGCTCGCTTGCTTCAGTGTGATCGGCCTGGCCCTGGAAGTCGAGGTCGCCATCCGAGGAAGCGCCGCATGTCGAGCCGCCATTGGCCTGACCATTGTTCATGTTGATGGAGTCTTCATTGGTTTCGTTATTGTCAGTCATTGTGATGCCTTTCCTTGTGCATTAATATTCATCATACGCAGACATTATGGGGGAGTTGCGTGTGTTCGCTGAGAGTAGTCTGCCAATTCTCACAGGCAACAATCAGGTATATGTAGTGCACAGTGTGCCAAATTTGTTCGCTCTTCGGCAAAGCTGGGAATGCCGTCAGATGCTGGGAATCCAATGTTTTCCTGTTCTTTTGGCGGCTTGGGGTGGTACTCGGTGTTTTGTGTGGTCGCAAGCGGCGTATTTAAATAGGGCGTGTGAAAGAGTTTTGTATCAAATGGGGCAAACGCATTGCCACCAAACAAATGCTATTGATTGTCATCGTCACCTTGGCCGCCACCGGTATCGGCATGTGGCTCGCGCAGTTCAACGGGTTCAAGATCCTGGGCGCGCTGATCATCGCGTTGCTCATCGGCATGGTCGTTCAGTTCCCGATCCGCGCGTGGTACACGAAAGACAGCGCCGAGCGCAAGGCGGGCGTCAAGGACGCCGCGGGCCTGATCGCTAACAAGTTCCTGCGTTTGGGCATCATCCTGCTCGGTTTCAAGTTGAACCTGCAGCTGCTGTTCACCACCGGCGCCAAGTGCCTACCGCTCGCGGCGGGTGTTGTGCTCGTCACCGTGCTGATCACCTACGGCATCTGCCGATTGATGAAGGTCGACCCGCTCATGTCCATCCTCGTGGCATGCGGCACCGGCATCTGCGGCGCGGCCGCCGTGATGGGCGTCTCCGGTTCGATCAAGGTCTCACCGAAGCGTGAGGAAGAAAAGGAGAACGACGAGGTCACCGCCATCGCGATCGTCGCGATCATGGGCACGATCTTCGCGCTCCTCGAAATCGCCGTGCTCCCGCTGTTCGGCCTCACCCAGGCGCAGGAAGGCTTCGTCGCAGGCGGATCCCTGCACGAGATCGCGCACGCCGTCGCCGCAGGCGAAGGCCTCAACAACGAGCGGCTCGCCGCACAGCAGGGTGTTGTCGATGCGGCCACGATGGCCAACATCATGAAGCTTTCGCGTGTGCTCATGCTCGTCTTCGTCGCGATCATCGTGGCGATCTGGTGGGACAAGAAGCACGGTGAGGTCCCCGCCGACGGCGGCAAGCGCAAGGTCGCGTTCCCGTGGTTCATGCTCGGGTTCATCGCGACCGCCGCGATCGGCACGCTCATGCTCAAGGCATGGCCCGCCACGACCGGATTCGTCAACGCGCTCGGCAACGATGTGGCGAAGGTCTTCCTCGGCATGGCCATGGCCGCACTGGGCATCAACGTCAACTTCAAGGCGCTGAAGAAGGGCGTCAAGCCCTTTGGCGCATCGCTCATCGCCTCGGTCATCCTTGTGGCGCTGTGCATCGGCCTCGCGCTCGTGTTCTTCCCCGCGAAGTGAGTGGATTGGGTGGCCGTTGAGCGGTTGCCCGCAGACAACAGTGGAGCCCACATCCCGTTCCCGGGATGTGGGCTCCACTGTTGTCTGCGGGCGTGACGGCGCCATCGCGGGCTTTGTAACGACGCTCCTGCCCGATTCGTGACGTGGGGGCTTTACAATGACGATGGCGTTTTTCCGTAGGGCGCATGCATCCGCCTCCACGTGGCGCCGCGAACAATACCGAGCAAGTCGGTATCGATCAGTCAAGGAGACCTTATGACCAACCTTTCGATGGCGGGCATGTTCCATTGGAAACTGCACGGCAATGGCAAGACCTTGGGACCGGGGGAGGTAGTCGAGCCCAACGAGCGCCTCACCTGGCCGCGCACGATTGAGATCGGCGCGCAGCATGTGGTAGCCATGTTCGGCGCCACATTCCTCGTGCCGATCCTCACCCATTTCGACCCATCCACCACACTGTTCTTCACGGCATTCTCTACGGCCCTGTTCCTGTTGATCAATAAGAACATCCTGCCGTCGTACCTCGGGTCCTCCTTTGGCTTCATCGCGCCAATCACGGCCGTGTACAGCTCCGGCAAAGGCATCGCCGTCGCAAGTTTCGGCATCTTGTGCACCGGTGTGCTTCTGGCCTTGATAGGCGTGGCCGTGCAATACGCGGGCGCCATATGGATCGACCGCATCATGCCGCCTGTGGTCAACGGCGCAATCGTCGCGATCATCGGCTTCAACCTGGCGCCCACGGTGTGGACCAACTTCCAGACGGCGCCAGACACCGCGCTCGTCACGCTGTTGGCGGTCGTGCTCGTGGCCGTGCTGTTCAAAGGCCTGCTGGGACGCCTCAATATCCTCATCGGCGTGCTGATCGGCTACGCGTACGCGTGCTTCCGCGGACAGGTCGACTTCGCCGCGATCTCCGACGCCTCGTGGATCGGCTTCCCCAAATTCCACTTGCCGCAGGTTGATTTCTCCGTGCTGCCGATGTTCCTGCCCGTCGTGCTCGTGCTCATCGCTGAAAACGTGGGGCATGTCAAGTCCGTGGCCGCCATGACCGGCCATGACTACGACAACCAGATCGGCACCGCGCTCATCGCCGACGGCCTCGGCACTACCGTCGCCGGCTTCGGCGGCGGCTCCGGCACCACCACATACGGCGAGAACATCGGCGTCATGGCCGCGACCAAGGTCTATTCGACCGCCGCGTATTGGTGCGCCGCCGCTTTTGCGCTCATCCTCTCGCTGTGCCCCAAGTTCGGCGAGGTCATCAACTCGATTCCCGCCGGTGTGCTCGGCGGCGTCACGACGCTGCTCTACGGCATGATCGGCATGATCGGCGTGCAGATCTGGGTGGACAACAAGGTCGACTTCAGCAAGCCGCTCAACATCATGACCGCCGCCATCGTCATGATCATCGGCATCGCCAACTTCCAGTTCGCGCTTTCCGATGTGCAGTTCAACGGCATCGCGATCGGCTCGATCGCCGTGCTCGTGCTGTACCACGGCCTCAAGGCCATCGGGCGCGCGACAGGCGCGATTCCCAAGACCTCGTCGGTCGTGCGTGACCAGGGCAAGCCGTCCGAACCATTGCACCCCATCCAGGAAGACGGCGACCAGAACCGCTGACCGGTCTGCCCTCCCTCTCACGGGCGCGCCGCGACATCCGCGTATGTCGCGGCGCGCCGCCGTATATGCGCCTTGACGCTTCGCTGTGCGCGGTGTGTGGTTCGTAGCGGCCTTCGGATATAGTTGACGAGTTTGCGCATATCGCGCGAATTATTCAACGATTTTTATGAAAGGCCATTGTGCCCGATTTACAGATGACTTCCGAAGAACAGGCCGACTATGACGAGCCTGAGATGACGTTCGCCGAACTCGGCGTGCCCGGCCCGCTTGTGCATGCGCTGGCCGACGAAGGCAAACGAACCGCCTTCCCCATTCAGCAGGACACCCTGCCGGATTCGCTTGCCGGCCGTGATGTGCTCGGCCGAGGCCGCACCGGATCGGGCAAGACCCTCGCCTTCACATTGCCGCTCGTCACCCGTCTGGGCGACGTGACGTACGACGACGGCGTTTCGATGGAGGATTTCCGCTCGGCGGTGCGCAAAGCGCAGCGCGACCGCGTCAAGGCTCTGCGACACAGCGACGCGACGCCGCACCCGCGTGGGCTGATCCTGGCCCCCACGCGCGAATTGGCGAACCAGATCAACGATGTGGTGGCGCCGCTCGCCCATGTGTATGGCATGACGACGACGACCGTGTACGGTGGCGTGCGGTACAGCAGACAGATCAACGACCTCAAGGCCGGCGCCGACATTGTGGTGGCCTGCCCAGGCCGCTTGGAGGACCTCATCGAACAGGGCGCGCTGACCTTGGACGATGTGCGCGTCGTGGTGCTCGACGAGGCCGATGAGATGGCGGACATGGGCTTCCTGCCACCGATCCGCCGCATCCTCAAGCAGATTTCCCCCGACGCCCAGCACATGCTGTTCTCCGCGACGCTCGATCATGGCGTCGACGAGGTCGTGGACGAGTTCCTCAACGACCCCAAGGTGCACAGCGTCGACGAGGTGACATCCGCGGTCGATCTGATGACCCACCATGTGTTTCTCACCACGCGCAACGACAAGCCCGCCCTCGTGCGCAAGCTGGCCTCTGGGGCGGGCCGGCGCATCCTCTTCACGCGCACGAAGTTCCAGGCGCAGAAGCTCGCCAAATCACTGACCCAGCAGGGCATTCCGGCGGCCGAGCTCCACGGCAACCTCAACCAGAACCAGCGTGACCGCAACCTGCAGGCCTTCGAATCAGGTTCGGTGAACGTGCTCGTGGCCACTGATGTGGCCGCGCGTGGCATCGACGTCAGTGGTGTGGAACTCGTGGTGCAGGTCGAACCGCCGGACGACCCTAAGTCGTTCCTGCACCGTTCCGGCCGTACGGCGCGGGCCGGCAAGGCCGGCGACGTGATCACCGTGATCACGCCGGACCAGCGCCGCTATGCGCGCAAACTGCTGCATCAGGCGGGCATCGACGTCAAGCCGCTCGAGGTCAAGCCTGATTCGCCGCAAGTGCTCGAGCTTGTAGGCACGCCTGCGGAGCCCGTCGAAGGCTGGACGCTGCCTCCGCTCAAGCGCGCCGAGCGCCAAGGCACGCCGGGCAAGTCCCGCAATCGCCGCCGTGGACGCCGCGGACGCCGCGGCGAGGACCGTGGGGCGGAGCGTGAACCGCGGCGCTCACGCAGCCCGAAGGGCGGCAAGCGTTCGCGTTCCGAACGTGCGCAGGACCGCCGCGACAGCCAGCGGCAGCAGTTCACCGAGGAGCAGCGTGAGTTCGCGCAGCGGTTCCTCGGCGATGTACGCAGTGTGCGCGACGACCACCCAGCGCAGCATGACGCCGAACGGGGCCGTGATGGCGTACCGGCTGGCAAGGTGTCGAAGAAGCACAAGAAGCAGGGCAAGGGCAAGCGCAATTACGAGAACGGCGCCAAGCGCATCCAGCGCAAGGAGCAGCGTCTGGTGCGCGACGAGCGCGACGAAGCCGTGAAACGCCATGAGCGCCGGCTCAAGGCACGCGACGCGAGCCGCAAGGGCCGCCCCGCCGCGAACCGCAAGCGGCACACGAAGCACAAAGCTTCGGCGCCGTTCCGCACGCGCTCACGCTCGTAATCCCAAGACACGGCGAACCGCAACAAGGCCGTACAGCTACACGATCACATGGCTGTACGGCCTTGTTGTGATGTCACCGCGCCGTGCGGCTGGTCTACCGTGACGTGTGCGGATCGCCGCCATTCATATACGCAGCGCACCGTGCGGCAAGGCGCGTGGGCACACCGCGCACACCGAGCGCGGTCAGCTTGGCGAACGCGCCCGAATAGGCGAGTGCGCTGCCGGCCTGCATCTTGGCGTAGGCGAACCGCGCGACCGCCTGCGGTGTGGACGGTTTGACCATCGTGAAGAAATTCCTGCCGTGCATGTTGGCGGCGCGTTCGAATCCAGTGGAGACCGGGCCGGGGCACACCACGGTGCAGGTGACGCCGGTGCCGCGCAGCTCGTAGGCGAGCGCCACACTCAATGAGCGCACAAACGCCTTGGTCGCGTAATACATGGCCATGTAGGGGCCCGGCAACGCCGCGGCGACCGACGCGATGTTGAGGATGCGCCCATGTCCGCGCGTGCGCATCCTGCGCCCGAACCGATGGCACAATTCGGCGAGCGTGACCATGTTCACCTGCATCATCGCGCGCATGTGGTCGTCGTCCATGTCGAGGAATGTGGCCCAGTCCCCGAACCCGGCGTCGTTGATGAGCGTGTCGATCGTTATATGGCGTTCCACGGTGTACTGTTCTAGGCGGGCGGCTGCGTCGGGCTGCGCGAGGTCCAGCGTGATCGCCGTGACCTTGCCGTGGTAGTCGCGTTCCAGATTGGCTTTCACCGCCGCGAGTTTGTCGGCGTTGCGGCCAGTGATCAACAATTCGTCGTCATGTTGGGCGCACAGGAGCGCGAGTTGTGCGCCAATGCTCCCGCTGGCCCCGGTGATCAGTGTGGTCATGGTGGTGCCTCCTTCATGGTTCGGCTGGTTCCATGCACCAGCGTAGCCAGTGCATGCGGTGTGCCGGCGGTTTTCAGCTGCACGGCGACGGCGCGCGTGGCGCAGGCAACACGCGGGGCTGGGAATAGGGGGCGCGCCCGCGCTGCTGTACGAGAGAGCATGCAAGACGTGCGCGTGATGTGCACGGTGCAACAGGAGGTGTCCGGTGATCAATGTCATCATCGTCGTGTGGCGTGCTGCTCAGTGCGCGCTGGT
>ENA-OQIJ01000057-OQIJ01000057.1-human-gut-metagenome-genome-assembly--contig:-NODE-57-length-39147-cov-6.627063_pt1 | contig 39147 bp, 37 predicted proteins | sample MGYA00242582_ERZ504747 | MGnify/ENA primary metagenome ERZ504747 (study PRJEB26092, sample SAMD00036435) | human gut metagenome | host: Homo sapiens | study: EMG produced TPA metagenomics assembly of...
GCCCCCATCGGGCTCAATTCCATTATGCCCTGCTATTTCCGCGAGGTATTCGCGATTCTGGTATTACTGGGTATTCAAAAGCAGCCGCACCGGCTGGATGCTGCAGTTGTTGGCATCTTCTGAGCGGCCTGCAATCAGATAAAAACGAAGAGGTGAAATCATGGCGCCAATTATCCGTGTGGAACACCTGCGCAAGGTTTACCGGTGGGCCACGAAAAGGTCATTGCGCTGAACGATGTGAATCTCGCCATTGAACCGGGGGAGATCTGCTGCATCGTAGGCCCCTCCGGCAGCGGCAAGTCCACCCTGCTCAATCAGCTGGCGGGGCTGGAAAAGCCTACCAAGGGCGATGTGTACATCGGCAGGCACAACATCAGCCAGATGACCGAAAACGAGCTGGCAAAGTTCCGTCAGGAGCATCTGGGCTTTATCTTCCAGAGCTACAACCTGCTGCCCAACCTGACGGCAGCGGAAAACGTGGCCCTGCCGCTGATGTTCAAGGGGGTGGGCCGCAAGGAGCGGATCAAGCTTGCCACCCAGGAGCTGAAAAAGATGGGCCTGGGCAAGCGGGCGGGCCATAAACCCACCGAGATGAGCGGCGGCCAGCAGCAGCGCGTTGGCATTGCCCGCGCTTTTGTGGCAAAACCCAAGGTCATTTTTGCGGACGAACCCACCGGCAACCTGGACAGTCAGACCACCAAGCAGGTGCTTTACCGGATGCTGAATATGGCAAAGGAAAACAACATCACCTTTGTAATGGTTACCCACGAACGGGATCTGGCCGCGGTGGCGGACCGGGTGGTTACCATCAAGGACGGCAAGGTGGAAAGCGACATGGTGATGGATGCTGCGGCCAAGGCGGCGGCCATGGCCGAGATGTTTAGCGATATTATGGAACAGGAGGCCCCGGCGGAACCCAACACCACGGTGCCTCTGAATAGCGAAAAACAGTGAGGAGAAGAAACACATGAAACAGAGCATTAAACGGATCAGTGCCGTTCTGGCCATGGCCATGGCACTGAGCGCATTCAGCGCCTTCAGCGTGTTCGCCGAGGGCGAGAGCACCGCCCAGGCCAGCGTGCCCCAGAGCACCAGCGTGGCTGCGCAGACGGACGGCAACAGCCCCGCTGCGAATGAGGTGGTTGTTACCCCCACGCCGGAACCCTCTCTGGAGCCCGCTCCGCTGCCTTCGCAGCTGGAGATCGACAGCTATAATGTGGATTTTAAGGACTACGGAAGCCGGGACAACATGTGGGAGTGGGGTGAAAAGGCTGATGTGTCGATCTCTCTGAACCTGCTGGAAGGCGAAAGCGTTCAGAGTTCCCGCTTTATCAATTCCGGTGCGTTCACTGCGGACAGCATGAACATCAACGGCAGTGTAAACGGCAACACCGTTACCTTCCCCCATGTGACCTACAATGGCGGCGGCAATGAGCTCTCGTTTGAGATCACCACCGATCTGCGTGGTGTGCTGACGGGCACACAGCTCATTGCACAGTGCCTGGATGTGAACCCCAATCCGCCGGAGCCCACCCCCACTCCCGAGCCGGTTCCCACCGAGAAGCCGGAATATGACTACCCGAAGATTCTGGTTAAGGATTTCTCCTTCGGCGGCAACAGCGTGGAAGCCGGCAAGGAGTTCACCCTGGAGCTGACCCTCTTCACCACCAGCGGCAATGCCAATCTGCAGGATGTGATGGTGGGCCTGAACTTCGGCGAGCTGAAGGGTGTTTCTCTGGCCAGCGGCAGCATGAATACTTATGTGGGCGAGATGGCGCCCAACACCACCAAGACCATCAGCTACAAGATGATGACCGACGCCACCATTGAGCCGGGCGCCATCAGCATTAACGTGAACCTGAGCAGCAAGAACGGCGAGGCCACCACCTCCCCCATCTCCATCCCGGTGACCCAGCCTGAGCGGTTCGACATCACCAACATGGAGGCTCCCGAGACCATCATGATGGGCGAGGAGGGCTATCTGTCCGTTACCTTTGTAAACAAGGGCAAGAGCGCCATCAACAACCTCTCCGCCGAGATCCAGGGCGATAACCTGGCCAACCCCGGCCAGAGCCAGTTCCTGGGCAACATCGCCGCCGGTACCGAGAACTCGGTGGACTTCAGTGTTCTGGCTGCGGCCGAGGGCACCATCAACGGCAAGGTTATCCTGAGCTATGAGGACGCCAAGGGCGAGGTTAAGACTCTGGAGAAGGAATTCTCCTGCACTGTGGAGCCCATGCCGGATATGAGTGTTGATCCCATGGATCCCGGTATGATGGATCCCACCGTGACCGAGACTGCTCCCGGTATGCCGGTATGGGGCTGGGTGCTCATCGTGGTGGGCGTTGCAGCCGTGGTCGTTGTGGTCGTGGTTGTTGTGAAAAAGAGCAGAAAGCAAAGAAACTGGCTCAGTTGGAGGATGAAGATGAAGATATCTGATCTGCTGCGCCTCAGCACGGATAATCTTCGCCGCCGCAAAGGCCGCACCGCTCTTACGGTAATCGGTGTGGTGTGGGCACCTTTTCCATCATTGTAATGATCAGTCTGGGCATTGCCAGCAATGCCCAGAACGAAGCCATGCTGCAAAGCTGGGGCGATCTGACCCAGATCACCATCAACAACTACCAGTGGGGCGCGGCCAGCGCCGATGTGCCGGTTCTGGACGACAAGATGCTGGACCAGCTGCGCAGCTATGAGCATGTGGTGCGTGACCCCCATGTATCGGGACAATAACCTGAACGCCCAGGTTTACGCAGGCAAAAATGACCGTTACGAGGCCTATGTCTGGGAAATGTACGGTGTGGACATGGACGCATTGCAGGCCATGGATTACCAGCTGATCAGCGGCAGCTACATAACGGAAGATATGAATCTGGGCAAAAAGAGATTCCAGTGCTGATCGGCGAGCATTTTGCCTATGAATTCCAGGATACCCGCAAGAGCTATAACAGCGGTAAGCGTCAGCGCTATTGGGGCGAAACCGACGCGCTGGGAAACCCGGTGGAGCCCTTCTTCGATGTTCAGAAGGAAAAGCTTACCCTGCGCCTGACGGCTTACGATAAAAACGGAAACGAAAAGACCGAGGACTATCAGCTGGTGGTTATGGGCGTGTTCCAGCAGGATGACGCCAAGCAGTATTTCACCAATGCCGGTGTTGTCATGCGGGTGTCAGATATGCAGATGCTCAGCAAGGCCTACCAGAAGCTTTCCGGCAATAAGGGCAACAGCGGCGGCGGCGTGATGATTTCCTCTGCCGGCGGCCGGCCGATCCAGCAGAAGGATAACGGTTATGAAAACGTCTATGTGAAGGTAGACGATGTAGACAATGTGGCTGAGGTGGAGGAGAAAATTCAAGATCTGGGATATGAGACTTCTTCGCTGACCCAGATTCGCGAGGAGATGCAGGCCAGCGTGGCCAAGAGCCAGATGATTTTGGGCGGCACCGCAGCTGTGGCTCTGCTGGTGGCGGCGCTGAACATCGCCAACACCATGATGATGTCCATCTACGAGCGCACCAAGGAAATCGGCGTAATGAAGGTGCTGGGCTGCGAGGTGCGCAAGATCCGCAACATGTTCCTGGTGGAGGCCGGTGCCATCGGCCTGCTGGGCGGTGTGATCGGTGTGGCGCTCAGCTACGCGGCCAGCGCAGTGCTGAACAATCTGACCACGATTGCAGCCCTGTTTGGCGGCAAGATCGATTTGAGCGGCCTGATGAACAGCTTTGGGGGAGGTTATTATGGTATGGGCACAAACGCCGCCATCTCCATGATTCCGCCCTGGCTGGTGCTGCTGGGTCTGGGCTTCTCCACTCTGGTGGGCGTGCTCAGCGGTCTGTGGCCGGCTATCCGCGCCACCAAGATCAGCGCGCTGGAAGCCATCCGGCACGAGTGATTTTGGCAAAAAGCGCAGAATACAAAAATAAAAAAGCTTCGGAGTTTTCAAGCTCCGAAGCTTTTTTGTTCAACGAAAAAAACGGTTACAGAAGTGGGCCACCACCAGTGTATCGCCTGCCTGTACGCTGGTATCACCGGAAGGGATGATGGTCTGTCCGTCCCGCTGCACCAGCACCACAAGACTGCCGGGGGCAGGCGGTGCGTCCCGCAGCTGTTTGCCGCACAGCCTGTGAGAGGCGTCAATGCTTACTTCCCGCAGCGTAAGGCTGGTGCGGTTTTCAAATTCCCGTGCAGCAATGACCAGCAGATCACCTGCCAGCATCCGGGTGGAGCCGCTGGGCACAAGAACACCTTCGCCCTGACGGATGATCAGACTGACCAGAAAATCCGGTGGGGTCACAATCTCCCGCAGCAGTTTGCCTGCCCAGGGGTGGCTTTCGTCCAGATGGAGCTTGATGAAGCAGATGTCGTTTTCTTCCTGATAGTCGTTAAAGGTGCGGCGCACGTCCGCAGTGTCATCAATCATGGAAAAGCGGCTGGCCATGCGGGGCAGAAGGGTGCCCTGAATGCCCATGGAGAGCAGCACGATGCAGAAAACCAGATCAAACAGATTGTAGGTAAGCGGGGCGTTATGCAGCACGGCATAGATTGCAAACACGATGGATGCCGCGCCACGCAGACCTGCCCAGGCCACCAGACCAATCTGCCCGGCCCGGGCCCGGAAAGGGGCCAGGATTGCAGCCACTGCCAGCGGCCGCCCCACCAGTGTGAGAAAGACCAGAATACACAGCGCTGGAACAAAGACACGGGGTAACTGTGCCGGGGTAACCAGCAGACCAAGCAGGAAGAAAATCATCATCTGGGCAATGCCGGTGAGCGCATCAAAAAATCGCACCAGATCCCGTTTCTGAGGAATGGGGGCATTGCCCATCAGAATGCCGCACAGATAAACGCTCAGATAACCGTTGCCGCCCAGCAGAGAGGGCAGGGCATAGGCAATCAGGGCGGAAGCGAATACAAAAATGGTGTCGCCCTGCGCCATGGTGGCATGGGTGCGCCGCAGCAGCACCGCAGCCGCATAGCCCACGCACACACCGAACAGAATTCCAAAGGCCAGCTGTTTGATGAGTACCAGCGGAACCGAGATGTCGCCGCCGGTCATCAGAGTTACCAGCACCACGGTGAGCATGTAAGACATGGGGTCGTTGGAGCCGGACTCCAGCTCCAGCAAACTGGCAGTGTTAAAGCGCAGGTTCAGGTTGCGGGTGCGCAGAATATTGAACACCGAAGCCGCGTCGGTGGAGGCAATCACCGAGCCGATGAGCAGGCTTTCCAGCCAGGGCAGATGCAGCGCCAGCCGGATGAACAGCCCGGTAAGCCCGGCGGTGAGCAGTACCCCCAGTGTGGACAGCAGCATCGACTGCACTGCCACAGGCCGGGCGGCCCTCCAGTTGGTGCCGAAGCCGCCGTAATACATGATGAAGATCAGGCACACTGAGCATACCATCTCGGCCAGCGAATAGTCGTTGAAGCGGATGCGAAACAGCCCGTTTTCACCAAACAGCATGCCCAGCCCAATGAACACCAGCAGGGTGGGAATGGGCAGTTTTTCGGTAAAACGGTGGGCGAGAATGCAGGCCAGGATCACCACTCCCACCAGCAGAAGAACTCCGTTCAAGGGCATACCCCTCCTTTTTGTTACAATGTTTTATGGTAATTTACGTCTGTCCTGCAGCAGAACATGCACGTGAAACAGAAAACGCGGGCCGAATTGCCCGGCCCGCGCGAAAAAGCCTGTTGTGAGATCAGAATTCGTAGGGGTAACCAATGGCCTGACGTACCGCTTCGGCGGCGTCTGCACCGCAGAGCCGACGTACCAGTGTCAGCGAGAAGGGGATGGATGCACCCAGACCCCAGCCGGTGATGATGTCGCCGTCCTCCACAACGGGCTCCTTGACCACAGTAGCGCCGGCCAGCTGGTCGGTGAAAGAGGGATAGGCAGTGGCCTTTTTGCCTTCCAGCAGGCCGAAAGCGGCCAGCGCGCTGGGAGCGGCGCAGATGGCGGCCACCAGTTTGCCGGAAGCCGCTGCCTGCTGGCAGACTGCCTTCACGAATTCGTTGCCCTTCAGATTGAGGGTGCCGGGCATGCCGCCGGGCAGCACGATCAGGTCGAAATCAGCCGCCTGAATGTCCGCCGCAACAGCGTCGGTATCCATGCGAACGTTGTGGCTGGAAAGAATTTCCGGCTTCTGGTTTACGGAGGCGGTAACCACCTCTACCCCGGCACGGCGCAGAATGTCAACCGTGAGCAGGGCTTCGCATTCCTCGGTTCCGTTTGCCATAAATACACAGGCACGTTTCATTGTAAAAACCTCGCTTTCCCGGGCCCGTCTGGGGCCTGATGCTTTGTGTATGGTCAGCGTCCGGTGTGGGGGGCACCGTTCGCCGGGGTGACCCGGCAGACGGTAAGCACGCCGTCGCTTACGGTAAATTTGATCTCCAGCCCGGCAAAGGTCAGGCCGTAGACCCGCTCCGGGTCATCCTGATAGGAGGGCGGGGGTCCTGGGCCAGTACTCCTTCCAGAGCACTGCGTTTCTCTTCCGGTACCCTTACCAGCCATTCCGGAGGAAAGACCACCTCCAGGTGATAGTCCCGCACCGGGCCCGCAAAGCCGCTCAGGGCTTCGGGCCGGCAGTCCGCCGCGGGCAGATAGGGCTTGATGTCAAAGATGGGGGTGCCGTCCAGCAGGTCGGCTCCCAGCACATGGATCACCGGCCCCAGCTCCGGGTGAAGCTCCACCTGATCCAGCTTCACGCAGGAAAGGCCGATGGCGTTGGGCCGGAAGGGGGAGCGGGTGGCGAACACACCCATTCGGGTGTTGCCGCCCAGCCGGGGCGGGCGAACTGTGGGCGACCAGGTGGAGCGCACCGCCTGAGAAAACTGCCAGATGAGCCACAGATGAGAAAAATCCTCCAGCCCGCGCAGAGCGTTGGGGTCCCGGTATTCCGGCTCAAATACAATCACGGCCTGTAAACTTTCCACCAGACCGCTCTGGCGGGGAATGCCGAATTTGCTGGTAAAATCGCTGTGGATGCGGGCAATCACCCGCATGGGAATGGTTTCGGTCATAAAAGATCCTTTCAGGAAGATTCGTTGCCCTTCAGCCGGGATAAAACTTCGTTCAGTTCAAGAACCTGGGCGTATCGATTGGCCCAGATCTTTTCCTCATAATAGCGGGTCAGATCCCGGGCGGTGGCAAAATCGTTGTCGAAGGTGGTGGTTGTGCCTCTGGCGATGGTCACTTCATAGCCGAGTTCAAAGGCCACCTTACAGGAAACATCAAAGCAGTACTCCGTTTGCATGCCGCAAAGAATCAGCTGTTTTGCGTTCATCTGCTGGAGGTACTCATGAAGGCCGGTCTGGCGGAATGCACTGTTGAAATGCTTGTCAAAACGCTTTTCTCCCGGTTCCGGCGCAATCGGTGCGGCAACCTGCCAGCCGGGGCTGCCAAGCTCCAGTTCATCGCCAGGGCCGCCGTCGTGACAAACATAGATCACGGGCACGCCCGAAGCACGGCAGCGCTCCAGCAGCAAGCGAATCCCGGCTAGTACACCTGCTTCGTTGTACGGATGTGCGTTTACCAGAGCGGTTTGCATATCGATTACGATCAGGGCATCGTACTTCATAGCGTTTTCCTCCTTGTTTGCACTGTTTTATTATAGCACAAAAAAGGCCGGAGGCACCAGCGCCGCAAAAGAGAAGATTTGCAATGTCCGGATTCCTGAAAAGGATGTGAAACAGCAAGGGAATGAAGCATAATAGTTTATTTTATAATTAAATTGTGAAAAAATTATTGCACATTATAACGAAACATGGTATGCTTTACTCAAACAAAGTCCGCGGGCTCAGACCGGTGGACACAAAGGAGGAATTAGCTATGGCATATTGTAAAAACTGCGGAAAAGAAATCGATGATAAGGCTGTAGTATGCCCGGCATGCGGTGTATCGCAGCAGGATAAGCCCGCAGTGGTGGACAGCGGCAATATCGGATGGGCTGTTCTGGGCTGCTGCATTCCTCTGGTTGGTCTGATCCTGTTCCTGGTATGGAAGGATCAGAAGCCCAATACCGCAAAGAAAGCGGGCATCGGCGCGCTGGTTGGTGTGATCTGCATTGTAATCTACTATGTGGTCGTGGTCGCTGCCGGTGTGGGTCTGGCCATGATGCAATGATCTCCTGGCTTTATGTCTGGCTGCCCCGGTTCTGCGGCTGCCATTGCCGGGATGACCGATCGTTCCGTTATCATGGGCGGCGGTTTCCGGTTTGCGCCCGCTGCACGGGGGAACTTGTGGGGATTCTGGCCGCAGCGCTGTGCTACCCATGGGTTCGTGTAAGTGCCCTCTGGGCGGCTGTTCTGATGATTCCCATGATTCTGGACGGCGGTGTTCAGGCCCTGAGCTCCTACGAAAGCACAAATACCCGCCGGTTCGCAACTGGTCTGCTGTTTGGCTGCGGATTGCTGACGCTGTTCTTTTTTACCACAGCCTGTGCATTCCGGTGGGGGGTGCAGATTGGTGATGGGCTGGTTCCCGCCCCATAAAAGTAAATAAAACAAAAGCCCGAAACCTTTTGAGTGCAACAGGCTCAAAAGGTTTCGGGCTTTTTGTGTGGTCTATGGTGACTGTTATTTGGACAAAAGCACAACCGTCTCCACATGTTCGGTATGCGGGAACAGGTCCACCGGCTGGATGAAGGTTGCTTTCCAGCCGCGGGCGGTCAGGTATTCCAGATCCCGGCGCTGCGTTTCCGGGTTGCAGGAGATGTACACCACCCGCTCGGGGGCCAGCTGACAGACCGCCTGCAAAAACTCCGGGGTACTGCCTGCACGGGGCGGGTCAAGAATGACCACATCCATCCGCTCGCCCTGCTGGGCCATGCGCTGGATGGCGCTGGTGGCGTCCGCGCAGAGGAAGTGGGCGTTGGCAATGCCGTTGGCCCTGGCGTTCTGAACGGCGCAGTTCACTGCGCTGCGGTTCAGCTCCACGCCCAGCACCGACTTTGCCTTACCAGCGCAGGCAAGGCCGATGGTGCCCACGCCGCAGTAGGCGTCCAGCACGGTCTGACTGCCGTTTAACCCGGCGGCTTCGATGGCTGTCTGATACAGCCGCTCGGTCTGTGCCGGGTTTACCTGATAGAAGCTGGCGGCGGAAAGCCGGAATGTTACCCCGCACAGGGTATCTTCAATGTACCCCTTGCCGTACAGCAGCTTTTCGGCGCTGCCCAGTACCGCGCTGGAGTGGCGGGGGTTGATGTTCTGCACCACGGTGCTCACCGCCGGGCACAGCTGGCGCAGTTTGGCAACAAAGGCTTTGGAACCGGGCAGAGCCGCCTGAGCGGTGACCAGGCAGACCAGCACCTGACCGGTGGCGCGGCTGTGGCGCACCAGTACATGGCGGATCAGGCCGGTACGACGATCCTCGTTGAAGGGTTCGTAACGGCAGGCGGCAGCAGCGGCACGCACCGCTGCAATGGCTTCATCCAGCGCGGGATTGTGCAGCAGGCATTCCTCCACCGGAATCACCCGGTGGGTGCCCTGGGCATAGATGCCGCTTTGCAGGCTGCGGCCCGGGCCGGTGCAGAAGGTGGACACCGCCTTGTTCCGGTAGTGCCAGGGGTCCTCCATGCCCAGAATGGGCCGGACGGTTCCGAACTTGCCCAGCAGTTTTTCCGTATCCTTCTGCTTTTTTGCCAGCTGCTCCGCGTAGGGCAAACCAAGCAGCGGGCAGCCGCCACAGCCCTTTTTGCGGCAGGAACAGGTGTTTTTCATGATGTTCAATCTCCTCCGGAGCACTTGGCCGCATCAATGGCCAGCACGATCATCAGGCACAGCAGGGCGTCCTCGTCCCGCTCAATGTCCATTACATAGGTATCGGTCCAGTGGAACAGCTCCTTGCTGGCGGTCATCACGGTGCGGCCCTGGCCGTCGGTTACCTGATAGTCCCATTCCAGCCAGTCGCCGCTCACCTGCCAGTCCCGGCAGTCCAGCGTGAATCTGGGGTTGAAAAAGGTGAGTTCCTTTTTGATCTGGCCGATGTACTCCTCACCCAGATACAGCGCGAACCGGGGCAGGAAGGTGAGCACCTCCTCTTTTACGGTGCCCAGATGGCGGCCGGAAGGATCCAGAACCTCCAGTTTGTGGCCCCAGGCCAGCTTGCCCTCCACGGTAAAGGCGGTCTCGCCATATTCGTTGTAGATGTCGTAGCTGTCCAGCCAGGAGAACAGGCGCTGTTTGAAAAGCAGTTTCATAACGGGCGATCCCTCCTTCTTGTGTTTGAATCAGCCGATGCCGCCGTATGCAAAGCCCAGCAGCAGCACCAGCACGGTGAGAGGAACGTATACAAACTTGGCCACCTTGCCGAAGATCTCGGGCAGGGGCTTGCCACGGCCGGTCTCCAGCTCCTGCCGGATGCGGGGCCAGCCCAGCACATAGTAGATGGAGATGGCGCCCAGCACCGCGCCGATGGGCACGATCACGATGGTCACGAAATCCAGCCAGCTGCCCACCACCGGTTCGGCTTCCAGAAAAACGCCTACGCCGAAGGTGAGTCCGCCGCACAGGGCCACCGCGATGCGGCGATCCAGCTGAAAACGGTTCTGCCAGCTTTCAATCACCGCTTCAAACATGTTGATCAGCGAGGTGATGCCTGCGAAGGCCACCGAAATGAAGAAGAACACGGCAAACACACGGCCCAGCGGCATGCGCTGGAACACGGTGGGCAGGGCGATGAACATCAGCGAAGGACCACGGGTCACATCCACCCCGAAAGCAAACACTGCGGGCATGATGGCAAGGCCGCTGAGCAGGGCGGCAATGGTATCAAAAAAAGCGGTGCGCAGCGAGGCCTGGGGAATGTCTGCCTCCTTGCCCAGATATGCGCCGTACACGATCATACCGGATCCGGTGATGGACAGCGAGAAGAAGGCCTGGCCCATGGCCATGACCCAGGTGTCCACGTTCAGCAGGGCCTCCCACTTGGGAACAAACAGAAAGCGGTAGCCCTCGGCAGCGCCGGGCAGGAAGGCCACCCAGATGGCCAGTGCAAGGAAGAGTACGAAAAACAGGGGCATGAGCACCTTGCTCACCTTTTCAATACCCCGGGCCACGCCCAGCAGCATTACCACCGAAACCAGAAGCACGATAGCTGCATGCCAGCCCACGCTGCCGAAGCTGCCGGTGGCCTGATGGAAAAAGGTTTCCGGGTCACAGGTAAGCAGAGTGCCGGTAACCAAGCCGGCCAGACTGCGCAGCACCCAGCCCAGAATAACCGCGTAGCCGATGGCAATGCCCAGCGAACCCAGCAGGGGAATCCAGCTGAGGACAGAGCCGACCGTCTTTTTACCCCGGGAACCGAAGCAGTATTCGTATGCGCCGATGGTGCCGGTGCGGGCCAGACGGCCCACGCCGAACTCAGCGGAAAGACCCACCCAGCCGAACAGGAAGGTGAACAGCAGGTAGGGGATCAGAAAGGCGGCACCGCCGTACTGCCCCACCCGATAGGGGAACATCCAGATGTTGCCCAGGCCCACTGCGGAGCCCACGCAGGCGATCACAAAGCCGATGGAAGAACTGAAGCCCCCGTTTTTATGGCGGGGGGAGTTGTTTTGACGCATGATTGACCTCACTTTCCGGCCGGATGGCCGGGGATACTGGGCTTTATTGTATCATATTGGCGCGCCAGAATCCAGCACAGCAGCGGGTTTTGTGAAAACCATGTGCGCAAATTCGACGAAAAATATCCTCACACAGTGGGGAAAAACAGGCGAAGCGGTGGAATCTTCCGGCGGGCAGCTAAAATTCTTGCGCACGCAAACAGTTCGGCGTATAATATTATTTGAGAAAATCAGATAAAAGGAGCGAAAAAGCGCCATGAAGCTCATTAAATGGATCTCAGTTACCGACCGGTACAACAAGATCCATCTGGATCGGATGCTCGCCCCCTTTGGGCTGAACAGCAGCCAGCACATGTATGTGCTGCGTATCTGCGAGGTGCCGGGCATCACCCAGGATCAGTTCAACAGCCTGTTTTACATCAATCCCAGCAACATCACCCGCTCGGTGGCCGCGCTGGAAAAGATGGGCTATCTGGAGCGGCGGCCCAACGAGAAGGACAAGCGAACCTGCTGCCTGTATCCCACCGAAAAGGCGAAGGCGGCCTATCAGCCCCTGCGCCAGATCTGCGAGGACTGGAACCGACGCATCACCGGCGGGCTCACCGAGGAGGAGCGCGCCCAGTTTATGCGTCTGCTGGAAAAGGTGGGTGAAGCTGCGGTGGAGCAGAACCGGCTGGAGCTGGAAGAGCTGAACAGTGCAAAGGAGGAATAAAGCAATGGCACAAAAAACGGAACAGGGGGCAAATCCTCTGGGCTATGAACCACTGCCCAAGCTGTTGCGGGGTTATGCGATTCCCAGCGTGATTGCCATGCTGGTGAGCTCGCTTTATAATATTGTGGATCAGATCTTTATTGGTCAGGGTGTGGGCTATCTGGGCAATGCAGCCACCAATGTGGCCTATCCGCTCACCACCATCTGTCTGTCCATCGCGCTTCTGATCGGTATCGGCAGTGCCTCCCGTTTCTCGCTGGAGCTGGGAGCCGGGCACAGGGAAAACGCGGAAAAGGCAGTGGGAACCGCCATCACCATGATGTTCACCCTGGGTATCGTATATGTGGTGATTATCCAGCTGTTCCTGCATCCGCTGCTGCGGGCCTTTGGCGCCACCACAGAGGTGATGCCCTATGCGGAAAGCTACACCCGCATTACTGCTCTTGGCATGCCGCTGTTGATTGTGACCAATGCCATGAGCAATCTGGCCCGGGCGGATGGCAGCCCCAAATATTCCATGACCTGTATGCTGGTGGGCGCCATCACCAACACCATTCTGGACCCCATCTTCATCTTCGTGTTTCGGATGGGGGTGGCAGGTGCGGCCTGGGCTACCGTGATTGGCCAGCTTCTTTCCTTCCTGATGGCCCTCAATTACGCCCGGTGTTTCCGGCACATCCATCTGCAGCCCCATCACTTCGGCTACCGTTTGCGGGAGTGGGGCCAGATTGCCAGTCTGGGTATGAGCAACAGTCTGAACCAGGTGGCCATCACCTTTGTGCAGATTGTGCTGAACAACTCGCTCACCTTCTACGGGGCACAGTCGGAATACGGCAGCTCCATCCCGCTGGCGGCCTGCGGCATCGTGATCAAGACCAACGCAATTCTGCTGTCCATTATCATTGGTATCTCCCAGGGCTCTCAGCCCATTGTGGGCTTTAACTACGGCGCAAAGCAGTATGCCCGGGTACGTGGTATTTACAAGCTGGCCATCAGCTGCAATCTGGTGGTATCCGCCATCGGATTTGTGCTGTTTCAGGTGTTCCCGCGGCAGATCATCTCCATTTTTGGTACCGGTGACGTATTGTATTTTGAGTTTGCCGTTCGTTTCATGCGTATCTTCCTGTTCATGGTGCTGGTAAACGGTGTGCAGCTGATCTCTTCCAACTTCTTTGCGGCCATTGGAAAGCCCATCAAGGGTGTGATCCTGTCGCTTACTCGGCAGGTGTTCTTCCTGGTGCCTCTTCTGCTGATTCTGCCCCTGTTCATGGGCATTGACGGCATTCTGTTTGCCGGCCCCATTGCGGATGGTGTGGCCTTTGTGACCACCACCATTCTGATTCGCCGGGAAATGAACCACATTCGCCAGCTGGAGCAGCAGGCGACGCAGGGCAATTCCTGATCCCTGTATTAGTAAAAAAGCCGCTGCCTTTCCTCCGAAAAAGGAAGGGCAGCGGCCTTTTTGTTTGGGTTACAGCTCCAGTGCTTCACCGGATACATCGTTCCGGGCGGCACGGGCGGCGGCGATTTCGCCCAGCAGGGCATTCTCGGTGTCTGCGAAGAGCAGGTCCTTGTTGTGGGCAAAGTAGGCTTCGCAGCCAAAGGTTTCGATGTACCAGGAGGTGTAGAAGCCCGCGGTGAGCTCGGTGGCGAAGATCACCAGCTCCTGGCTGCCGGGCAGGCTTTCGTCCAGAAAGGCGAAAGCGTTCGCCAGATAGCTCCCGGTCTCGTCGGCAGCTGCCGCCCGCTGGTTCAGCGTTTCGGCAAACAGCTCCTTCAGCCGGTCGAAGGGCTCGGCGGGGGCCTCCAGCTCCAGCGTGTGCAGGTAGCCTTCCAGTGTGCGGGCTGCCTGATTCAGCAGCTGCATGCCCTGCCGGTCGGCGCTTCCCGCTTCCTTTTTGGCGGCGATCTGCCGATCCAGCCCCGCCAGCTCGTTGGTCAGGATCTGGACGGCGGGAGTCTGACCCAGCGCAGCCTTCACCCGCAGCAGGCTTTCATGCAGCAGGCCCGCCAGCTGATCCAGCTGCCAGGCAGTGCGGGCACTTTCGTTCAGGCGGGAGAGTACCAGCCCCAGCACGCTGAGTTTTTCGTCAAAGGGGGCGGCGGCCAGCTCCCGGGCCCGCAGGGGCTCCCAGCTGCCGTTCAGAATCTCTTCCACCCGGTAGACCCGGCGGTACTTGGCGTACAGCTCCAGATAGTTGGCAAAGTCCTTGGCGATGGCGGGCATCTGCAGATACTGGCCAACCACCTCCCGGTCAGCGGTAAGACCCAGGGCTTCATAAGTATGCAGAATTTCGGAAAGATCCTCCCAGCCGCGGGCGGTGACGAACTGCATGCCCTCCGGCCCGGCTTCCACTTTGTAGAAGTGGTCCTTGCGGATGTCCAGATAGGAGAGAATGGCCCCATGAATGCCCCGGCGCAGGGCGTATTCCTTCCATGCGGCATAGTCTTCCTTCACGTCAATGCGCTTGACCCGGTCCAGTGTTACCACGTCGAACTCCCGCACCGATTTGTTATACTCCGGCGGGTTGCCCGCGGCGGCGATGATCCAGCCCTCCGGCAGCCGCTGGTTGCCGAAGGTTTTACACTGCAGAAACTGCAGCATCATGGGGGCCAGCGTTTCCGAGATGCAGTTCACCTCGTCCAGAAAGAGGATGCCCTCCTTGCGGCCGCTGCGCTCCATGGCCTGCCATACCGCCGCCAGAATCTCGCTCATGGTGTACTCGGTTACGGCGTATTCCTTTCCGCCGAAGGTGCGGTGCTCGATGAAGGGCAGGCCCAGCGCGCTCTGGCGGGTGTGGTGGGTGATGGTGTAGGCTACCAGATCAATGTCCAGCTCATTCGCGATCTGTTCCATGATCTGGGTTTTGCCGATGCCCGGAGGGCCCATCAGCAGAATGGGCCGCTGGCGCACGGCGGGAATGCGATAGGCGCCAAATTCGTCCTTGACCAGGTAGGCGCGCACCGTGTTGATGATTTCCTGTTTGGCTCGTTTGATGTTCATAGCATTATGCTCCTTGTGTGGGCTGGATGGTGGCTTCGGTGAGCTCGTCCTCGTCGATCAGCAGGCGGATGCCCCAGGGTGGCACCCGTTCCGGGTTCCCCTGGCCTGCCAGCATCACGAACACCGCGTCGTAGGGCGGACGTTTGGCGGGGTAAACGCCCAGACCGTCGGTGAAATACAAAATTCCTTTCAGGTGGCGGAAGGCGCCCTCCTCCCGCAGCTTGTTCACATGCGCGAATACCGGGCGGAAGTCGGTGGCGCTTTGGCCGATCAGCTCAAAATGCTCCATATAATCCGCCAGTTCCTCGGCGCTGGTGATGGTTTTGTCCGCCCGCAGCTGGTCGTCGCATTGGAGAATGCGCAGCTGAAAGCGGCGGAAGAAGCTCTCGGTATTTTTCAAAATAGCGTAGGTATAGGAAAGAAAGCTGCGCACCAGCGCGCCGGAGGTGGACATGGAGGTATCAATGGCGATCACCAGATCCTCAATCCGCCGTGCCTCCCGGGTTTCCAGCGGTTCGATCAGAGGCATGTTGCCGTAGCGGCGCAGGCCGTAGGTGTAGTAGCCGTAATCGAAGGAATCCACATCCACACTCATCTCTTCGCCCAGCACCGCGAACCGGTGCAGAAAGGCCTTATAGTTGGCGGTGGGGCGGTTTTCCACCCGCAGCCGTTCCAATACCGCGTCGCCGCCTGCGCCCGCCTCGGTGTACATGGTTTCCAGCTGGGTCTGGATGCGCTCGGCAATGTTCTGCCACTGGCTGGATGCGTTCTGCTCCTGCTCGTCGTTCTGCGCCCGCTCCCACAGCCGGTGATCATCCTCCAGAAACTCCCGTGCAAGGGTGGCTCTGTCCATTTCGTCCAGCGGATGGCGGCGGAAGTACCGGTAGACGGCCTCGGCGGTGATCACCTTCATCTCCGCCTGCAAAAGACCGTACCAGTGGGCCCGGCGGGGCCGGGGTGTGGCCGGAGTCAGGCAGCGCTGGGGCAGGGAATCCAGAATGGACTCCACCGCGATGTCGCAGGCAAGATCCCACAGTTCGCCGTCCCGCCCGGCTTTTTTCGGCGGGTGGCGCAGCATGCAGTGCAGCAGGCTGTGCAGATAAGCCCGGCAGACCAGGCTGCGGGCCCGCTCGTACCGCTGGGCCAGCCAGGCTCCGTTGTAATAAAGGCCGGTGCCATCGGTGGCAAGGCTCTGGGTGGGCTCGCGGGTGCTCAGCGGCAGGCTGCACAGCGCTGCATCCAGAAAGGGCAGGTTCAGATACAGCTCGCTGCGGGCTGCGATCAGAATTTTCCGGCCAATCTCCGGCCAGGGGTCATGTCGTTGTTCTTGTTGCATCATAAAGTGCCTCACAGGTCAAAGGATCGGGCACGGGGCGCGCCGAACCGCCGGTTCTGGTATTCCAGCAGAAGGCCCAGAGCCTCGGTGCGGCGGGCGGTGCGGGCCATCTCGCAGCCCTCGGCCAGCGCCGGACGGCCCAGCAGATCCAGACTCAGCAAAAAGGAGAGGGGAGCGGTGTCCGCCTCGGTCAGCACCAGCTCCAGCGCCTGTTCGGTGTGCTGTTCCAAACAGGAAAGATAGGCCGCGCGGGCAGTTTCGCTCAGCTGCACCGGAAAGCGCAGCCGGTCCATCGCCATGCGCACCGCCAGCGAAAATTCGTGGGTGCGCAGCAAAAGATCCAGCGAAGCGTCGTACTGGTCATAACGGAAACAGTGGCCATCAAAGCTCTGGCGGCACAGGTAACCCACGCCCCGGATGTTGTAATGGAAGATGTGGGGGGCGGCCATCTCCTCGTAGTCCTCGTCGTAGGCGGGGAAAAACAGCCGGCACTCCGGCCCGGCGGGGGCAAAGCGCAGCTCCAGCTCGCCGGAATACTCCTGCAGCAGTCCCCGCAGGCAGCGGCATTCCTCCGCCGGTGCGGTCAGGGTCATCCGCCGCAACGAAAAGCAGTTCATGAAAGCGTCGGTGCCTACGGTCTGCAAATGGCCGCCGATCTCCAGCGCCTCCAGCCCGGTGCAGCCATAAAAGGCATAGTTGCCCAGAGAGAGGGCCTTTTGGGGCAGGCGTACCATCCGCAGGGCCGCCGCATCATGGGTGGGAAGTTCCTCACCGCCGCTGGTCAGCCGCAGCCTGAAGGCGCCCTCCGGCAGCTGTTTGGGCTCTCGGGCACTGAAAACGTAATCCCCCAGGCGGATGATGGGCAGGCCGTCCAGCTCATCCGGCAAAAGCAGCTGGGGAGCGCTGGTCTCGCAGCGCAGCAGGGCAACGCCGCCCTCCTCCCGGCAGCAGGTGAGCAGCGCGTCGCATTCAGCGGGCACAGAACGCATGGATACAGACTCCTTTGTTTCAGATTCATCCCGGGCAAACCACTCGGGAAATGGTTGTTTATATTATACCACATTGGTGGAGAAAGACAACGGCATGGGCGCAAAAAAGCCCCGCATCCGGCTTGGACGACCGATGGATGCGGGGGAAAATAAAAATCAGCGTGCGGAGCGACTTGACGGAAGACCCTTCCGCGAAAGGAAAGGGAGGTTCAGTCGGGGGGCACAGAGGGTGGGGGCAAACAGTGTGGCTGTAAACCGGCTGCCCAGTGCAGCGCAGAGAAACAGTGCTGTACATGCAGCCAAAACAATTCCCTCCGCGGAACCTGGACCGGGATGAAGCGCGCCCATCGACCGAACAAAGAACCCGTGCAGAAGAAACACCGGCAGCGTGTGTTGCCCAAGGGACGCAAGGAAGGGCAGCGGGTGTTTGGGCACGATGCGCAAAAGCAGAAGAATCCACGCGGCGCCGGTGGCCAGCAGGATAACCCGCAGTTCCAGATCATAATGCGCGCCCTTGTAAGAGCAGCTGGCATAGAACCAGACGCTGCGCACCGCCGCCCGTCGCAGCCAGAGCATTACACCGGAAATCAGAATCCAGCCGCCCAGTACCGGGAACAGTCTGAAATTGGAAATCTGCGCCAGCCGGCCGCGCAGGCTTTTCAGTTCACCGCCCGCCGCAAGGTGGCCGGCAGCGAAAAAAGGCAGCAGCACCAGCGCGCGGGAAAGGCTCATGCCGTAGCCGATGGTCGGGTCAAACCCGGCTGCCAGGGCCGCTGCCAGGCAGCCCAGCAGAGCAGCCCAGGAATTTTTGACACCGTCGATCAGGGGAAGAAGCAGTGTCCAGAGCATCATGGAAAACAGATACCACAGCAGCCAGTAGGGGGTGGTATATTGCAGCGGAGCCTTGCCATGCAGCACCAGCCGGTCAAACAGCAGATACAGTGTCTGATACACCAGGTAGGGGTAGAGCAGCCGCCGGAAAAACCGTTCCGCATCGAACCGGGCAAACCAGCCGGAGCAGAACACGAACGCGGGCATGTGGAAGGAGTAAATCAGCCGGTACAGCCAGGCGGCGGCAGGGCCGCCCACCAGCTCCAGCAAATGACCGAATACCACCAGAAAAATCAGGATGCCCTTCAGATTGTCAAACCGGGCGTCCCGCTGAGAAATTGCCATAAAAGATGCCTTCTTTTTCAATTGGTTCCGCACCTTTTTTCGGGCGCGACCGCTACCGATTGTAGCACATTCCGCCGGGCAATGCAAAGGGCTTTTTGATGGTTCCGTTGACTTTTTCACAGCGGGATGATAAAATGGAAAAAAGCGGGCTCTGACGCGAAAAAAAGGAGATGTTGTTGATGATTATCACCACTACCCCCTCGGTGGAGGGACGTACCATTCAGGAATACAAGGGTGTTGTATTCGGCGAGGTTATTTCCGGCGTGAATATTTTCCGGGATTTCGGCGCCGGGTTGAGCAATATCTTCGGTGGGCGCAGTGCCGGATATGAGGAAGAACTGCAGAATGCCCGCAACCAGGCGCTGGAGGAGATGAGTGCCCGTGCGGCCCGCCTCGGCGCAGATGCAGTGGTTGGCGTGGATGTGGACTACGAGGTACTGGGCAGCGACAACGGTATGCTGATGGTGAACGTATCCGGTACTGCGGTGGTTCTGGATTGATCTGCATTGAACGGCAAAAAAAGAAAAGGGCCCGCCCCGGGAAGTTTTCCCCGGGGCGGGCCCTTTTGTACGCCATGAAAACACAATATCACAGCATCTTCATAAAGTGGAGCGATCTTTCACAGGCATCACACGGTTTATTCAGCTTCAGTTAAAAAATGGCCGGTACAATACAAAGCGTAAGGTTTACTGCTCTCAACCTAGTAAAAGGGCAGACAAAATACAATCCGCTGCCGGCCCCAGCAAAAACGGCGGGCGGCGGTTTATATAAATAAAACACCCGGAGAAGCCGTTCTCCGGGTGTTTTTGTCTGGGTTATTTCTGCTGGTTTTTCTGGTAAATGAGCAGCAGGCCCTTCAAAAGCAGCGCGTCATCGATGATGATCTTGTGTCGGCAGTGGGGCACGATCACATTGGCAAGACCGCCGGTGGCAACCACGGTCACCGGCTCACCCAGTTCCTCCTGAATACGGTCGATCAGACCGTCCAGGCAGGCGGCGTTGCCATGGATGATGCCGCTCTTCATGCACTCGATGGTGTTCTTACCGATCAGGCGGCGGGGAGAATCCAGGCTGATTTTGGGCAGCTGGGAGGTGTGGCGCACCAGCGCCTCCAGCGAGGCGTTCACGCCCGGCAGAATCATGCCGCCGATGTAGCTTTTCTCCGCATCCAGCACCTCCACGGTGGTGGCGGTGCCCAGATCCACGATCACCAGCGGCACCGGGTAATCCCGGATGCCCGCCACGGCGCATACCACACGGTCGCTGCCCAGCTGGGCGGGGTTGTCCATCTTGATGTGCAGCCCGTTCTTCACGCCGGGGCCCACCACCATGGCCTCATGGCCGGTGACGGTGCGCACCGCCTGGCAGATCAGATTGGTGATGGGCGGCACCACCGACGAGATGATCACGCCTTCCAAAGTGTCCATATTCACGTTGTAAAGTTCCAGCACGTTTTTGATGCTGATTGCATATTCCAGCGAGGTTTTTCCCAGATCGGTGGAGAGCCGTTCCACAAAAACAATATTTTCCTCCGATTCCAGGTAGCCGATTACAATGTTGGTATTGCCGATGTCCAGTGCAAGGATCATATATCAAAACTCCTCGATCTATGAAAAAATCAGGCCTTGGTGCTGGCAAAGCGCAGCAGCGGCCGGCCCACCAGCGCCACGATGATGGTGGCAACAATGGCTTCAGGAACGCCCTGCAGCCCGATGATGGACAGGATGAAGGGGTACACTGCATCTGCCGCAATGCCCTTGGCCGCGCCATAGCTTTCACCGAAGAACACAAAGATCAGGTTCATCACCAGCAGGGTGTTGGTCATGGAGCCAACAAAGCCGGCTACGCCCAGGCTTACGGTGAGCTTGCCGGGGGTAGAACCCAGCAGCCGCTTCAGGCCGATAAATACAAAATACGGAAGCACACCCACCAGAATGCGGGGCACAAGGCAGATCAGAAGGCTGGCCCAGTTGCCGTGCACGTCGCCCAGGCTGTAAAAGGGGGTGAACACGAACGAGGTTACGTTGGGGGCCACCGTGTTATTCACCAGACTGGTGAGGCCGAACACGCCGCCCAGCACCGCGCCCTTGCGGGGGCCGAGAAGCACCGAGCCCAGAATTACCGGGATGTGGATAATGGTTGCCCGCATGAAGCCAAGCGGGATGTAGCCCAGAAAGGGTACCATGGCCATAGCGATGATAATGGCCGAAAAAAGGGCGAGCTGCACCAGCCCGCGCGAGTCGTGCGCAGTTCCGTTTTTGTACATATTCAATTGTCCTCCTTGTTATTATTCCCGAAACCGGGATACAATACGCTGTTCAGTATAGCACCAAACCCGAAGCAAAACAAGAAGAGAATGGAATTTTTTTGCCCGGCAGCGGCTTTGGGCCAACACCTTCCGCCGGTGCATTTTTGTGTTATAATAGAAAACAGACAAAACCGGGCTTTTGCGGCCCCGAAAAAGGAGAAACGGCAACATGCTCAAGGGAAAACATGTGGTGCTGGCGGTCACCGGCGGCATCGCGGCATATAAAATGGCCACCATGGCAAGCCTGCTGGTGAAGCAGCACGCGGACGTTCAGGTGCTGATGACCCAAAACGCCACCAACTTCATCAACCCCATCACCTTCGAGACCCTCACCGGCCACAAATGTCTGGTGGATACCTTCGACCGGAACTTTGAGTTCAATGTGGAGCATGTGTCGGTGGCAAAGCAGGCGGACATTGCTCTGGTAGCCCCTGCCACCGCCAACGTAATCGGCAAGCTGGCCAATGGTCTGGCGGACGATATGCTCACCACCACCCTGCTGGCCTGCAAGTGCAAAAAGCTGGTGGCGCCGGCCATGAATACCCAAATGTACGAAAACCCCATCGTGCAGGACAATATGAAAAAGCTGGAGCACTACGGCATGGAGCTGATCCAGCCGGTGTCCGGCCATCTGGCCTGCGGCGACAGCGGTATGGGCAAGATGGTGGAGCCGGAGGTGATGCTCCAGTACATCCTGCGGGATCTGGCGCTGGAAAAGGACATGCAGGGCCTGAAGGTGCTGGTCACCGCCGGGCCTACTCAGGAGGCCATCGACCCGGTGCGTTATATCACCAACCATTCCACCGGCACCATGGGCTATCAGCTGGCCCGTAACTGCATGCTGCGGGGCGCTGAGGTCACACTGGTCACCGGCCGCACCGCCCTGACCCCGCCCCCCTTCGTAAAGGTGATTCCGGTGGTGAGCGCCCAGGAAATGTATGAAGCGGTGACCAGCCGTGCCGCGGAGCAGGATATCATCATCAAGGCTGCCGCCGTGGCGGATTACCGCCCGGCCACCGTGGCCAGCGAAAAGATCAAGAAGGCGGAGGGCGGCTTTGCCATTCCGCTGGAGCGCACGCAGGATATCCTGCGCAGTCTGGGCGAAGCAAAGCCCGCGGGGCAGTTTCTGTGCGGCTTTGCCATGGAGACCCAGAATCTGGAGGAGAACGCCCGCAAAAAGCTGGAGACCAAGAATCTGGATCTGGTGGTAGGAAATAACGTGAAGGTGGCCGGCTCGGGCTTCGGTGCGGGCACCAATGTGATCACCTTCATCACAAAGGAAGGTGCGGAGCCCCAGCCCCAGATGGACAAGGCTCAGGTGGCCGGCTGCATTGTGGACAAAATTCTGGCCATGCGGGCAGCAAAGTAAGTTTGGTTGCTTCGGCTGATTTCGCTTAAAAGTATGTTAATTACGAAGAATAAAAAGAGTGCGTCGCCCTGAACGGAGGGCGGCGCACTCTTTTTTGCGTGCTTTGTTATGGGGGAGGGAGTGGGGGAGCAAGCACTCAGCGCTCGCTGTAAATCTGCTGGCTGCCCTGAATGGCCTGCCCCAGATACCGGTCGATCCATTCCGCCGCGGCCTGCTCATCCCGGGCGCGGATGCAGTCATACAGGCGTTCGGTGTTGCGCAGCAGTGCCTCGATGCCGTACAGCCGGCAAAAGCGCATCCAGAGAGTGATGACCGGGGCTTTGAAGGAATAGTAGATCAGCGGCACGATGCTGTTGCCGCCCACCAGCGCCAGCTCGTGCTGGAACTGAAACGCCTCTTCGGCGGCCTGCGCCGGGTCCTGTGCCTGCGCGATGCGGGCCAGCTGGTCGCCCAGGCTGTCCAGCGCCTCGTCCGATGCGTGGCGGATGGCAGAGGTAACCGCCAGATGCTCCAGCGCCTGACGCACCTCCAGCAGCGAACGGATCTCATCCTTGCCCAGTACACCGTCACGATATTCCATGATGGCAATCAGGGTGGAAAGGTTGCCCTTGCGGCGGTAATCCGCCACGCAGGTGCCCTGCCGGGGGCGCACCTCCAGAAAACCCTGCTGGGCCAGCTCGGCCAGACCGCCGTTCACCACCGCCCGGCTCACCTGCATCTGGCGGGCCAGCTCCCGTTCCGGGGGAAGCTGGCTGCCCATGGGCAGTTCACCGGAAAGAATCATCCCCTGCAGCTGACGCACGAACAGTTGTTTCAGGCTGGGGGAATTCAGTTTTTCAAAGGGCATGCAAATCACCTCATCTTTTGTTGTGGCTATACCACATACCACAAGCTTATTTTACCATGCAATTCGCTTAAGGGAAAGCCATTCTTTTGGGCTGTTCTCTGAAAAACTGGGATTTGATTGACGCGATATCATGGGAATGTTAAGCTATTAACAGCTGGACGGCGGGAAGAAACGAAAGAGATGCACTCTGGTCTGGCCAGAGTACCCGCCGCAACAACAAGGAGGGGGACCCATGGCGGATACAAAGAGCAAGGTGCGTGTGATCGAAATCAAGCAGAGCGTGTTCGCGTCCAACGACGAACAGGCCGGCATCCTGCGCAGAGAACTGAAGGAAAAGGGCGTGTTTCTTTTGAACCTGATGTCCTCGCCGGGCGCGGGCAAAACCACCACCCTGAAACAGACGGTGAAGGCGCTGGCAGGGGAAATGCGCATCGGCGTGATGGAAGCGGACATCGACTCGGACGTGGACGCCAGGGCCATGGCGGAGACCGGTGTGAAGGCCATCCAGCTGCATACCGGCGGCATGTGCCATCTGGATGCGGATATGACCCGTCAGGGGTTGGAGGCACTGGGCACCGGGAATGTGGATCTGGCCATTCTGGAGAATGTGGGCAATCTGGTTTGCCCGGCAGAATTTGATACCGGCGCGGTGAAGAACGCCATGATCCTGTCGGTGCCGGAAGGCCACGACAAGCCCCTGAAATACCCGCTGATGTTCTCGGTGTGCGACGTGGTACTCATCAACAAGATGGACGTAATGCCCTATTTCGATTTTGATCTGGAAAAATGCAGGGAGTACATCCGCATGCGCAACCCGAACGCGGTGGTCATTCCCATCTGCGCCAAAACCGGCGAAGGCATCGAGGCCTGGGCCGACTGGCTGCGCACCCAGGTGATGGACTGGAAGAGCTGAGAGACAAAGGAAAGGACAAAAGGATATGAGCCAAACCCATTTTCCGCTGGATGAAGAAAAGCTGCCCTTTTCCATCCCGAAGGACGAAAAGCCGAGGGAGAAGATTTTAAAGCTGGGCCAGAAGATCACCGACCGGGTGCCCGCAAAATTACGCCCGCTCACCGCCGAGGACCCGGAATACTGGGGCCTTGCGGGTATCGTTACCGATGAGATGGCGGACGTGGCCCTGAAGATGAAGGTGCGCAAGCCCATGACTCTGCCGCAGCTGGTGAAGGTCACCGGCAAGCCTGCCCAGGAGCTGGAGCCCCTGCTGCAGGAAATGAGCAATGTGGGCCTGCTGGAATACAACTGGGAAAACGAGCGGCGGGAAAAGCAGTATGTGCTGCCCATGTTCGTGCCCGGCAGCGCCGAGTTCTTCAACATGAAGCAGCAGCAGATCGACGAGCACCCGGAGGTCACCGCCTTTTTCGAGCGCATGACCTTCCTGCCGCTGGAGCACATCACCGCCATGGTGCCGCCCGGCGGCGCGGGCATCGGCATGCATGTGATCCCGGTGGAGCAGGCCATTCAGACCGAGAACCGCTCGGTGGATATCGAGCACATCTCCCACTGGCTGGACAAGTACGACGGCAAATACGCCGCCAGCCCCTGCTCCTGCCGTATGTCCCGCGCCAAACTGGGCGAGGGCTGCGGCGATGACCCGGAGGACTGGTGCATCGGCGTGGGCGATATGGCGGACTATCTGGTGGAGACCAACAAAGGCCACTATGTGGACCGGGACGAGGTGCTGCGCATCTTAAAGCGCGCCGAGGACAACGGTTTTGTGCACCAGATCACCAACATTGACGGCGAGAATAAAATCTTCGCCATCTGCAACTGCAATGTGAACATCTGCAACGCTCTGCGCACCAGCCAGCTGTTCAATACCCCCAACATGAGCCGCTCGGCCTATGTGGCCAGCGTAACCACCGAAAACTGTGTGGCCTGTGGCCGCTGCGTGGAATACTGCCCGGCGGGCGCGGTGCGTCTGGGGCAGAAGCTCTGCACCAAGGACGGCCCGGTGGAATATCCCCGTCAGGAGCTGCCGGACCGGGTAAAATGGGGCCCGGAAAAATGGGACATCAACTACCGGGATACCAACCGCACCAACTGCCACGACACCGGCACCGCCCCCTGCAAGACCGCCTGCCCCGCGCACATCGCGGTGCAGGGCTACCTGAAAATGGCGGCGCAGGGCCGTTACACCGAGGCACTGGCCCTGATCAAGAAGGAGAATCCCTTCCCGGCAGTATGCGGCCGGGTGTGCAACCGCCGCTGTGAGGACGCCTGCACTCGCGGCAAGATCGATCAGGCGGTGGCCATCGACGAGGTGAAAAAGTTCATCGCCCAGAAGGATCTGGACGCGGCCACCCGCTATGTGCCGCCTATCCAGCCCCCCTCCAACCGGGGCGGCTTCGATGATAAGATCGCCATCGTGGGCGCGGGCCCGGCAGGCCTGTCCTGTGCCTTCTTCCTGGCGAAGAAGGGATATAAACCCACCGTGTTTGAGAAAAACGCCCGCCCCGGCGGCATGCTGGTTTACGGCATTCCCTCCTACAAGCTGGAGAAGGATGTGGTGGACGCGGAGATCGAGGTGCTGCGCCAGATGGGCGTGGAGATCCGCTGCAATGTGGAGGTCGGCCGGGACGTGACGCTGGACGAGCTGCGCGCCCAGGGCTACAAGGCCTTCTATCTGGCCATCGGTTGCCAGGGCGGCCGGATGGCAGGCATCCCCGGTGAGGATGCCGAGGGTGTGACCACCGCGGTGGAGTTCCTCCATCGGGTCAGTGAAGACGAGACCACCCCGGTCAGGGGCCGGGCGGTGGTGATTGGCGGCGGCAACGTGGCCATCGACGTGGCCCGCTCCTGCCTGCGCTGCGGCGCGAAGGAAGTGGCCATGTACTGCCTGGAGCAGGAAAACCAGATGCCTGCCTCCCCGGAGGAGATCGCCGAGGCCCGGCAGGAGGGTGCGGTCATCCATTGTGGATGGGGCCCCAGCCGCATTTTGCAGGAAAACGGCAAGGTTACCGGCGTGGAGTTCAAGCGCTGCGTATCGGTCACCGATGCAAACGGCCGCTTCGCCCCGGTTTACGACGAGAACGACACCATGACGGTGCCCTGTGATCAGGTGTTTATGAGCATCGGCCAGAGCATCCAGTGGGGCGGGCTGCTCACCGGCAGCACCGTGCAGCTGGGTGGCGGCAGACGGGCACAGGCAGACCCGCTGACCTATCAGACCGCCCAGCCGGATGTGTTCGTGGGCGGCGACGTGTACACCGGGCCCAGCTTTGCCATCGACGCCATTGCCGCGGGCAAGCAGGGCGCAGTGTCCATTCATCGGTTCGTGCAGCCCAACACCAGCATGATCATCGGCCGGGATCGCCGCCAGTTCATCGAGCTGGACAAGGACAACGCGGTCCTCACCGGCTACGACACCGCCGCCCGCCAGTATCCCGCCATGGACGGCCGCATTGACCACACCCGTTCCTTCCGGGATGCCCACGGCACCTTCACCGAGGAGCAGGTGAAAACCGAGACCGCTCGCTGCCTTGGCTGCGGCGCATCGGTGGTGGATCCCAACAAGTGCATCGGCTGCGGCCTCTGCACCACCAAGTGCGAGTTCGACGCGATTCACCTTTCCCGCGAGCTGCCCGATTGCAGCAACATGGTGCGCAGTGAGGACAAGTTCAAGGCCATCCTGCCTTATATGCTCAAGCGGGAAATGAAGATCCGCTTCGGCAAAAAGGAGAAATGAGCCATGCATGAACTGGGCATCGTGTTCCACATCATCCGCGGCGTGGAAGAGGTGGGCCGCAAAAACCGGGTGAAACGAGTCAGTGCAGTGACCCTGCAGCTGGGCGAGGTGTCCGGTGTGGTGGAGCACTATTTGCAGGATTGCTGGCGCTGGGCGGCAGATCGTTCCGAGCTGCTGAAAGGCGCCCAGCTGCGGGTGGAAACCATCCCTGCCCAGACCCTGTGCGAGGACTGCGGCGAGATTTACCCCACCGTGGCCCACGGCAAAACCTGCCCGGCCTGCGGTTCGCAGCAGACCCATCTGTTGCAGGGCAGCGAGATGCTCATCAAGGAGATCGAGGTGCCCGAAGAAAACGACGTTCCCCCCGAACCGGAAGGAGAGGGGGAAATCCAGTGCCCGGTTTGCGGCCGGGCCTGAAAAGCCAAGGCAATACCGCACAATTTCAGGTGGTGGAGCGCGCCGGAAAATTTTTTGGAAAATAGTACGGGAAATTTTGGCGTGATACGCCGCCTGAGGCATTCGCCGTGAATTATGCGGTGTTGCCACAATTGGAAAAAGCCGGTGCACAAAACGCACCGGCAAAGGAGGAAAATTATCATGTTGTTCCAGATTTATGGAGAAAATGCCGGCTTCCAGCTGCTGGGCTGGGTGCTGGTCTTTGCGGGCCTGGTGGTGCTGAACGAGCTTTCCCGCCGCACCAAACAGGGAGGGGTGTTTTTCTTTCTGATTCTGCCCGCGGCGCTCACCGTGTATTTCGTGTCCATCTATGTGGGCGCGGCCATGGGGGCCGAGTGGGCGTTGAATAATCCCACTTATGTGCATATGAACAGCTGGTTCCACTATGCCAAGCTGTATGCGGCCACCGCAGGCTGCATCGGCTTCATGATGATCAAGTATAAGTGGGGCATTGGCAAGCAGCCCTGGTTTAGGGTGTTCCCCTTTGCCATTGTGGCCATTAACATTCTGATCGCCGTATGCAGCGATTTTGAATCCGGTATCCGGGGCGCCATGGCTCTGGCGGCTACCGGTGACCGGTGGTGGCTGTCCAGCGAGAATGTGTGGCTGTACGGCGGCTGGTGGAACTGGGTCAACGGCATTGCCGGCATCCTGAACATCCTGTGCATGACCGGCTGGTGGGGCATCTACTCCTCCAAAAAGCACGACGACATGCTCTGGCCGGATATGACCATTTACTTCATCATCGCTTACGACCTGTGGAACTTCGAGTACACCTACAATAACCTGCCCACCCATGCCTGGTACTGCGGTCTGGCCCTGCTGCTGGCCCCCACCTTTGCCAACGCGCTGTGGAACAAGGGCGGCTGGATTCAGAACCGGGCCAACACGCTGGCGCTGTGGTGCATGTTTGCCCAGGTGTTCCCCGCCTTCCAGGATTACAGCGTGTTCAGCACCCTGCCGGTGCTCTATTCCGACGGTGTGATGGATGCCTCCGTGCGCCCCGCAACCGCGAATCCCACCATGCAGGGCGTGATCGCCATTCTGGCGCTGGCAGCCAATGTAATCGTGCTGGCCATCATCATCAAACGGTCGGTGGAGCAGAAGAAGAATCCCTACAAGAACGAGATTTTCACCGATCATCGTGATTACCGTCAGGCCATGGCCCGGGCGGAGGTTATCCGATAAACTGCTGAAAAAACTTGCAAAGGCTTAACAAAATTTAACACAACCAATCCATTCTCCTCTTTCCTTGCCCCGGTGGCGCAGAATTCCCCCTCTGCGCTGCCGGGGCCTTGTTTTTGCCATGTTTGGCAGGTGGAACTTGTGATGATTTTTGGAGATTTCTGGAAGAATTTGCTTTTCCGGCTTTTTACAAACGATTTACCGGAAAGCGGCGGAAACGGAAAAAAGAATCCGGTATCATACCCAGTGTACCGGGCGGTGCGCCCCGGAAGAAGTGAGGGCGACCCGGTGCAGACAAGGGGGAAGAGAAAAGCAATATGGCAGAGATCGTTTTGAAGAATATCAGCAAAGTTTACGATAAGGGCCAGCGTGCAGTGGATAATTTCTCACTGCACATCCGGGATGGGGAATTCATCGTGTTCGTGGGTCCCTCCGGCTGCGGCAAATCCACCACACTGCGCATGATTGCAGGTCTGGAGGAAATCTCCGAAGGCGAGCTGTGGATTGGTGATGAGCTGTGCAACTATGCCGAACCCGGTGAGCGGGACCTTTCCATGGTGTTCCAGAACTATGCCCTGTATCCGCAGATGAGTGTATATGACAATATGGCGTTTTCCCTGTCGGTGCGCAAGGTGCCGAAGGAGCAGATTGCCCGGCGGGTGGACAAAGCCGCCGAAATGTTGGACATCAAGCATCTGCTGAATCGCCGTCGGGCCAGCTGTCCGGCGGCAGAAGCAGCGGGTGGCCATCGGCAGCGCCATCATGCGCGAGCCCCGGGCTTTCTGATGGACGAACCGCTGTCCAATCTGGATGCAAAGCTGCGGGCCCACATGCGGGTGGAACTGGCGGCACTGCACCAGAAGCTGGGCGCAACCATGATCTATGTGACCCACGACCAGACTGAGGCCATGACCCTGGCCGACCGGATCGTGGTGATGAAGGAGGGGCGCATCCAGCAGGTGGCCAGCCCTGCCGAGCTGTACAGCCGCCCTACCAATCTGTTTGTGGCGGGCTTCATCGGCTCGCCGGCCATGAACTTCCTCCGCGGTACCGTGGAGGAAGGCAATGGCTGCATCGAGTTTTGCACAAGCCAGGGGATGCGTCTGCCGCTGACCTTTGACCAGGCGGCGGGCCTGTGGCCCCGGTGCCGGAACAGGGAAGTGGTGCTGGGCATTCGCCCGGAGGATATTCTGCCCACGCGGGCGGAGAACCGGGTGATGGGCCGTATGGATGGCTGCCTTACCGCCTGCGAGGGCCTGGGCCACGAGACCATTCTGCATCTGGAAACCGCCGACGGTGAATTTGCCGCCCGGGTGAAGGAACGCACCGGAGCCCGTGCGGGAGAAGCCGCCACCCTTTGGCTGGATATGGAAAAGGTCCACTTCTTCGATGGCGAGACCGAACAGAATCTTTTTTATCAGTGGAGCGATTGCGAATGAACCAGTTACGTCAACGGCTCACCGGCGTGAGCCCCTATTGTTACCTGATCCCCTGCTTTGCCGTGTTCGGCATGTTCCTGTTTTATCCGTTTTTCAAGACCATCTATCTGAGCCTGTTCCTCACCGATAAGCTGGGCAGAGCGAAGATCTTCGTGGGGCTGGAAAACTACACCGATCTGCTCACCTCCGAGAGCTTTTACAACAGCATTCTGGTCACCCTGATTTTTGTGGTGATCGTGGTGTTCGGCAGCATGCTGCTGGGACTTGCCACCGCGGTGCTGTGCAGCAAGACCTTTCCGGGCATCCGGGCCTTCAGCACCGCTTATGCGCTGCCCATGGCCATTGCCTCCAGCGGCGCGGCCATGATTTTCAAAGTTATCCTGAACCCCACTATCGGTGTGTTCAACAAACTCACCGGGCTGGACATCAACTGGATCAGCGATCCCCGCTATGCCCTGATCTGTGTGGCAGTGCTCACCGCCTGGCTGAACAGCGGCATCAATTTCCTTTATTTCTCCGCAGGCCTGGGCAACATTGATGAGTCCATCTACGAGCGTGCATCGGTGGATGGTGCCAACAGTGTTCAGAAATTCTTCCGGCTTACCCTGCCGGGTCTGAGCCCCATCATCTTCTACACGCTGGTGGTCAACATCATTCAGGCGTTCCAGTCCTTCGGTCAGGTGAAGATCCTGACCCAGGGCGGCCCCGGTGAATCCACCAATCTGATTGTATATTCCATCTATCGCGACGCCTTCTTCAATTACAAGTTCGGCAGCGCGGCCGCCCAGTCCGTCATCCTGTTCCTGATCATCATGGCGCTGACACTGGTCATGTTCAAAGTGGAAAAGAAGGGAGTTAAGTATTAAATGGATATGCCTGTGAATCAGAAGGCCCCGATGAGCGGCGTGCTGCGCCGGGGCCAGTATACCGAAGAGCAGCTGGCCGCGCTGCATCGCCGGATGAGTGCCGCCGCGCTGCGCCGCCGCCGGATTAAAACCGGCGTGCTGGTGACCCTGAATGTGGTGGTTGCCCTGTTCATGCTGTTCCCGCTGCTGTATGCGGTCAGCGTTTCCCTGATGACCGGCAGCGAGCTGTTCACCATGGATATGAACCTGATCCCCAGCGCCCCCACGCTGGAAAACTACCTGCGCGCCTGGGCTCAGGTGCCCCTGCTGCGCTTTATCCTGAACTCTTTCATTGTGGCCGGCTGCATTACGCTGGGCCAGATCATCACCTGCTCGCTGGCAGCCTTTGCCTTCTCGTTTTTGAACTTCAAGGGCAAAAACCTGCTGTTCATGCTGGTGATGGCCACCATGATGGTACCCGGTGAAGCCACCATCATTTCCAACTATCTGACCGTGAGCCAGCTGGGCATTCTGGATACCTATATTGTGCTGATTGTGCCCTCACTCACCTCCGCCATGGGGATTTTCCTGTTCCGCCAGTTCTATATGACCTTCCCCATCTCGCTGTACGAATCTGCCAAGCTGGATGGTTGCAGCAACCTGCGCTTCATCGTGCGAATTCTGCTGCCCCTTACCAAATCCGCCATCGGGGCAATGTCCGTTTACACCTTCATCAACGCCTGGAACATGTACATGTGGCCCCTGCTGGTTACCGGTTCTCAGGAGATGCGCACCGTGCAGATCGGTATCAGCATGCTGGATAACACCGATGCCCAGTCCATTACTCTGATGATGGCCGGTGTGGTTTCGGTGATCATCCCCAGTATGATCATCTTTGTGGTGGGCCAGAAGCAGCTGATCCGGGGCATGTTCTCTGGTGCGGTGAAGGGCTGACAAGCGATGCAACCGGCAAAATGCCGTTTGTAAATAGAAAAAGGATAAGCAACGAAGTATAATAAGTTTTGAGGAGAGAAAAGAAATGCAGAAAAAGAAGATCCTGGCGGGCGTTCTGGCCGCCGCAATGGCAATGACCACTCTGGCCGGCTGTGGTGCGGGCGCCGCAGGCGATTCCTCCGTGGCCGCCGGAACCGCCGAGACCACCGCTGCTCAGACCACGACCCAGACCTCCGGCCTGATCAGCGAGAATTTTGCCAATGTGGACACCAATGGAACCAAGATCACCTTCTGGCATTCCATGGGCGGCGTGAACGGCGAGGCCATGACCTATCTGGTGGACAAGTTCAACGCCGAAAACGAGTACGGTATCACCGTGGAGGCCGTGTATCAGGGCAGTTATGACGATGCCATCAACAAGCTCAAGAGCGCCCAGATCGGCAACATGGGTGCGGATCTGGTGCAGATCTACGACATCGGTACCCGCTTCATGATTGATTCCGGCTGGGTCATCCCCATGCAGGAGATGATCGATGCTTCCGGTTACGACATTTCCCAGATCGAGCCCAACATCGCCGCCTACTACACCACCGGCGATGGATTGTACTCCATGCCCTTCAACTCCTCCACCCCTCTGCTGTACTACAACAAGGATATGTTCGAGGCCGCCGGCATTGAACAGGTTCCCACCAGCTTCTCCGAGATTGCCGAGGCCGGCGAAAAGCTGAAGGAGGCCGGCTGTACCGAGCCCATTGCCATCAGTGTGTATGGCTGGTGGTTCGAGCAGTTCATGAGCAAGCAGGGCCTGGATCTGGTGGACAACGGCAACGGCCGTGACGCGGCCGCTACCAGTGTGGTGTTCGATTCCAACGGTGGCGCTTTGAACATTCTGAATGGCTGGAAGGAGCTGTACGATGCGGGCATTGCCCCCAATGTGGGCCGCTCCGGCAGCGACACTGCCACCACCGACTTCACCTCCGGCAAGGCTGCCATGATGTTCGGCACCACCGCTTCTCTGAAGCAGGTTCTGCAGGACAGCGGCGATTCCTTTGAGGTAGGCACCGCCTACTTCCCCAAGGTCAATGATTCTGATGAGGGCGGCGTGTCCATCGGCGGTGGTTCTCTGTGGGCCCTGAACAACAACGATGAGACCAGGGCCGCGGCCACCTGGCGCTTTATTGAGTTCCTGATTTCGCCCGAGTCTCAGGCTTACTGGAATGCCCAGACCGGTTACTTCCCTGTAACCACCGCTGCTGCCGAGCAGGATACCTACAAGCAGAACATGGAGCAGTATCCCCAGTTCCAGACCGCCATCGACCAGCTGCATGATTCCGCTCCCCAGTATGCGGGCGCTCTGCTGAGCGTGCTCCCCGAGTCCCGCCAGATCGTGGAGACCGAGATTGAGGAGATGCTGAGTGGCGGACAGACTCCCGAGGAGGCTGTACAGTCCATTGCAGATCAGATGAACGAAACCATCGAGACCTATAACCTGATCAACGGCTGATCTTCCCATCGCCGGAAGCATGACCGGGAAAAGATTCCTCTTTTCCCGGTCTTTCGGCTTGAATGTACGAAAAAGGAGAGTATGAACCCATGAAACAGACCAAAGTATTTGCTCACCGGGGTGCCAGTGAGTACGCGCCCGAAAATACGCTGGAGGCCTTCCGCCTTGCCATGGAGCAGGGGGCCGAGGGCATCGAGCTGGATGTGCATCTGAGCGCGGACGGGGAGCTGGTGGTCATCCATGACGAGAAGCTGGAACGCACCACCAACGGCAAGGGCCTTGTGAAGGATTACACACTGGCTCAGCTGCAGGCTCTTCGGGCGGACAATCACATGGAAGGCTATGAAGCGGCCCGCATTCCCACCCTGCGTCAGGTGCTGGAACTGGTGCGCCCCGGCAAGATGCAGGTGAACATTGAACTGAAAACCGGCATTCTGTGGTACGAGGGCATCGAGAAAAAGACGCTGGAGCTGGTGAAGGAGCTGGGCATGCAGGATCGGGTGATCTACTCCTCCTTTAACCATTACAGCATCGAAGAAGTGCGCCGTCTGGATCCCGCTGCCGAGACTGCGTATCTGTTCAGTGATGTGATTTTTGAGGTGGAAAAATATGCTGCCCGTCACGGAGTGAAGGGGCTGCATCCCGCCCTGTGGCATGTGAAAATGGCGGATTTCCTCACCGACTATCTGCAGAGTGGCCTTGCTGTGCGGGTATGGACTGTGAACCGCCCGGAGGATATGCGCCTGTTGATGGAGCGCGGGGTGGATGCAGCGATCACCAACGACCCCAGGCTGGCGCTACAGGTGCGCGCAGAGCTGGGGGAAAAGGAGTAAGCCGCCGGTGGAACAGCTGCGTCAGAAAAAACTCTTTCTGCTGGATATTGATGGGACCATCTGCAAGGGCGATGGCCTGATCGACGGGGCGGGCGCCTTTCTGGAAGCCATTCGTCAGCGCGGCGGGCAGTTTATCTTCATCACCAACAACGCCACCCGCAGTACCCGGGATTATATCCGCTTTTTCCGACAACTCGGGGTGGAGACCGGCCCGAATCAGTACATCACAGCCGCTTATGCTACCATCCAGTATCTGAAAGAACACTGTGCGGGCAGGCTGATTTATGGCCTCGCCACCGACTCCTTTTTGCAGGAGTGCCGGGAAAACGGCATTCATATCACCACCAGCCTGCAGCCCGGCATTGACTGCGTGCTGGTGTCGTATGACAACCAGCTTAATTATGAGAAGATCAAGGATGTGTGCCGGCTGCTCACCGAGGGCGAACCGGAATACATTGCCACCAATCCGGATCTGGTGTGCCCTGTGGAATTCGGCTATCTGCCGGACTGCGGCGCCATCTGCAACATGATCGAAACTGCAACCGGCAAGCGGCCTTGCTTTATCGGCAAACCGGAGCCGGCCATGGTGGAATACGCCCTGCAGCGCACAGGCTGCACCCCGGAAGAAACTCTGGTGGTGGGCGACCGGCTGTATACCGATATTCTGTGCGGTGTGAATGCAGGGGTGGATACCGCTCTGGTACTGAGCGGTGAGGCTACCCTGCAGGATGCGGCAGCCTTTGCCCACCCGCCCCGGTTTCTGTTCCCTTCGGTGAAGGAGCTGGCGGAGGCTATTGTTCCCACCCGGAGCAATGCGCCTGCGATGAAAGCCGTTGTGCAGACTGGTACGGCAGAAGCCTGTGCCGGATGAACCATACAAATAAAAAGCTGTTTCCTCTGCGCTTGAGGAAACAGCTTTTTTGTGTTGTAATCGAAGGCTTATTCCGGCTGTTCGGTGACCTGTGGCTCCCGGATACGGGCCACCACCAGCATGGCGGCGGCGAACAGCAGAAAGCTGAACACGAAGGGCAGGCGACGGTCCAGGCTGGAAAGCAGCCCTGCCAGATAGCCGAAGGGAGAGGAGAGCGCCACCGTGGAAGCAATGATCAGGGCGTTCATCCGGGCCCGTTCCTGCGCATCCAGATTCAGCTGGAGCAGTGCATCCTTGCGCGGGTTCACCAGTGCGGCGCCCACGGCGGTAAGAAATACATACAGAAGAACCGCAGTTAAACTGCCCAATGGTGCAAGAATCAGCACCAATGCGCCCGCGCCGTAAAGGGTCAGCCCGATCCAAAGCGGCATCCGGAACCGCTCAAAGTGAAGCCGATGCTGCAGGCCTACCATGAAGATCAGCATCACCGAGGCGTTCAGAATGGGGAACAGGGCCAGAAAGTTTTCCGAAAGCCCCAACCGCTGGGTTACATACAGGCTGAAAAAGCTGTTGTTGATCATGGTGGTGATGTACAGAATCACGGAAACGGCCATCGCCTTTACAAGACCGGGACTGCGCAGCAGACTGGGGATCAGCTGGCGGTAATCCCCCAGCATCTGCAGTACGGAAACACCCCGTGTCTGTTCCCGCCGGATGCGGCCCTGCCCGGTTTCATGGCAAAAACGGAAGGTAATCAGCGTTTTGGCCACCATGGTGAGGGCAAACAGGAAATACAGCACCCGCACTACCGGTACGATGGAGTAGGCATTCACGAACAGGCCGGAAAGAGGGGCAAAAAACACTGCCACCAGCCCACCGATGGTCACCCAGGTGTAGATTTCCACCAGATCGCCGGGGTTGGCGTCCTCGATAAGCAGGCAGAACCAGGCCGTCTGGTTTACCTGCTCAAAACAGTTGAGCACCGCCGCAGCCAGAAACATCCAGAAATTCTGCGATACGGCCCACACGAGGCAGGCGATTGCCCAGCCGAAAAAGTCCCCCAGCATGGTGGTGAATTTCCGGCCCAGCTTGTCGGTCAGAATGCCGCCCAGAAAGGCGATGATTACCTGCACCACCATGGTTACCGACAGAATCAGTCCGATCTGTACATCGGTCACGCCAAGGGTATACATATAAAGGGTGGCAAAGGGCGTGATCAGGTTATAGGGGATCCCCCACAGCGGCTCGATCAGAATCAGGGTGCGGGGGTTGCCCTTGTTATTTGCAAGCACCTGAAGAAGGGCGTGCTGTCTGCGTCCGGTTTTGGCTGCATTTGGTTCCATAGTTGAATCTCCTGCTTTTTGCATTTCTCAACATTCTACCATACCCGCAGCCAAAGGGGAAGAGGACACCCGTCACCTGTGTGTGTCTGGTCGATGAATCCCCACAAAAACGATTCCCAGCGGGCTTTTCCGCTGGCAGAGCACCCGCTCTTCACCGGACAGCGCGGCCTTGTAGGTATTGTCGAGTACATTCAGCGTTGTTTCGCTGCCGTCTGCCAGCTGTACGGTCAGGGTGGAGAGGTCTTCGTCGTCCGTGGGGTCTGCGGTGTGGCTGCCCAGAATCACCAACGGGGAATGGACAACCGGCCCGCTGAGCATCAGATTGGCCCCGTATACAAAAGTGGTGGAAAAGAAGATAAGCAGGAGCCCCACCAGCATGACGGATTCCTGACGCAAACGGCGAGGGGTGAGCCGTGCGAACAGGGCAATCAGCAGAGCGGCCAGAAGCACACTCTGAATGCCCCACGCCAGACCGGGCTCTGCCACCTGCATAATCCAGCGAGACCAGAGAAAATAAACCTGCCCAATGTAAGGCAAAGTGAACCAGAGCAGAAGAACAGAGGGGGCCTTGATGTGCATGGCGCGCCATTCGTCCGTAGCGGGTTTGGCGCGTTCCTCAAACAGCAGCACCGGAGAAAAACGAAAACAGATTACGAAAAAGGGAAGTGGGGCGAGAGTGATCAGCCAGATCATGGGCATGAAAGAGAGAACACCTTTCAGATACAGAGCGGCCGGAAGAATTCCGCCCAGCCCCAGCAGGACCACGGTGCCCCACATCCAGGAGCGAATCTCATTCAGATGATTGTGCCAGCGGGTACGGTATTCTTCTTTCCAGCAAAGGGGTTCCGGTGCGGAGCGGTTTCTGGTTGCTGTTGCCTTTTTCATGGCGGGCGTCGGTACCGGCATCTGGTCCCGTTCCTTCAGCCAGTTCTGCAGATTGTTGAAACCGGGCATCATGGTTTCCACGGCGGCCAGCTTTTTGCCGTTTGCGTCCAGCAGGTGAACAGACTTGTTGACGGTCAGCCGAACGGATACAATCTGACCGGCATCAAAGCAGCGCAGGCGGCCAAAAAGATCGCTGTATGCCAAACAGGTTGCGGAATTTTCCTTCCAGAGGTACAGAGCGCGGTTGTGATGGTCAAGAAGGCACCAGACTCCCAAAGGGGAGAATAACACACCGACAAGAAGTACGAGGGCGACAGTGTTCCCATCCGGCTGCGGGGCTGCTGCTCCGGCAAGGACGGTGATGATGCCGATCAGCCACATGGGAATAGCAAACCAGACCACCCAGCGGCATTCCCGCACCATCACCGTGGGATGAATGGATTCTGGCAGGCGGGACGGACGGCAGAAAAGCAGCATCAGGGCCATCAGCAGACAGACCACGGCAGCAATTGGCTTCCAGAAAAAAGGACCGATGTTGCCGGTTTTCCAGCTTGCAAGAAGAATCAGTACGGCCGCTACCAAACCGGCTGTGCCGCAGATTCGGGTGGGCCAGGGGCTGGCCGGCACGGGAAGAGACATCACGGTCAGTTCAGGGGGGAAGGTTCCTTCGGATGCAGGGAGAGGCGAGGTTCTGGCGGCTTCTTCCGGCTGTGTCTGCCCCGCCGGTGCAGCCGATTCCAGGTTGTACCCGCAGTGAGGACAGCAGGCGGTATATTTCATCTGAACGAGCAGAGCGTCTCGAAGCAGAGGAAGTGGATGCCCGCACTGTGGGCAAACCCAGTGCCGGCGAAGGGCACTCCATTGCAGTATAACCAGAAGGACGATCAATACGAGAGGGCAGGTAAGGGCCCCGAGCAGCCACCGGAACTCGGCAGTCTGGCTGAACATGGCCAGACAGAATACAAGCGCAACCAGCAAAGCCAGCGGGATCCAGCGGCACCGGCGGGCGGCAGCCCGTTTTGCTGTCTGGTAGATCGAGTTGCTGTTACAGACTTCTGATTCTGGATTTGAAGAAGTATCCACGGGATGTGCCGGGGAATTGCGGCGCGGCTCTTTGGAATCGGGCATTTGAAGGTCCCCCTTTCGCATAAGTCTCTATGATGAAATCAATCAGGCATAACTTCGTTACAATCATTTCTGGCCTGCGCAACGCCTCAACAGGATAAAAAACAGAAAAGCCCTGCGCGTACACTGCCGGAAAGGCAGAAAAGCACAGGGCAAAAATGGCCGCAAAACAGACGTTGGTACGGTGCTGAATGGTGCAGCAGGTGTACCAATAGATTCCACATTTGGGTTGTTTATGTTGCGGGGGATCAACCGGAATAGAAGTCTGTTCACAAAAGCTCATCTCCTTTTATTGATTTTATTCTACCACAGGCGAATTGAAATTGAAATGTGGCAGTGATACTATGGAGTAAGCTACAGGAAAAAGGTTCTGGAGAGGAGCGAATGAGATGAATCCGGAAATGAACAGGGAAAACGGTGAGAATCCGCAGAGCACTTGCCCAATAAAGAAACAGTGGAACCAGGAGGTTGATGCCCGCTTCAAAATCACTGCGCTGGAATTTATGACAGCCGCCACCCAGATTCTGACCATTCTGTGTCTTGTTAAGGGAAACCCGGCATGGAAGGGCAGTCTGGCTCTGCTGTTTGTCGGGGCTGCGGCCAGTCTGTTTTACAAATATGACCAGCATGGAGAAAAGCTGTATCTCTGGGTTGCAATCGGGGCAGGAATGGTTGGGCTTGCACTGCTGGCCTGGT
>ENA-OQIJ01000059-OQIJ01000059.1-human-gut-metagenome-genome-assembly--contig:-NODE-59-length-38823-cov-6.566570_pt1 | contig 38823 bp, 43 predicted proteins | sample MGYA00242582_ERZ504747 | MGnify/ENA primary metagenome ERZ504747 (study PRJEB26092, sample SAMD00036435) | human gut metagenome | host: Homo sapiens | study: EMG produced TPA metagenomics assembly of...
GATAAACCTCTCTGTTCCTAGAATGTGGTTGGCAAACCCACACTCTATTCTACGGGGAGGTTTCTCTTTGTCTAGGGCTAAAGCCGTTTTTATTCCACCAGCTTAGCTGGTGGTTGTCGCTCGCTCATGCTACCCAAAACAAAAAATCCCGAACGCTTTCGCATTCGGGATTTTGGTGCGGATGAAGGGACTTGAACCCCCACGGTATCGCTACCACTAGAACCTGAATCTAGCGCGTCTGCCAATTCCGCCACATCCGCATATTCTCTTTCGCTTTGGCTGTTCACCTCAGCGACGTGTTTTATTATAGCACGGATCTGACAAATGTCAACACCTGTTTTCAATTTTTTTGAAAATATTTTTCCCGGCGGTTTTGCTTCCTTTGGAATTGACATTCCCCTGCCGGATGCGTATAATATATTAAATGTTAGGACAAAGGCGTCCATCCCAAGGCGGTAGTATCCGCTCTCGGGATGGACGCCTTTTTTGTATTGCGTTACAACAGACACAATCTTCAAGGGGGATATTGGGAATATGGCAAGCAAACATATTTTTGTGACCGGCGGCGTGGTTTCCGGTCTGGGCAAGGGCATCAGCGCGGCCAGCCTTGGGCGGCTGCTCAAACAGCGCGGCCTGAAGGTGGCAGCTCAGAAGCTGGATCCTTATGTAAATGTGGACCCGGGCACCATGAGCCCTTACCAGCACGGTGAGGTATTTGTAACCGAGGACGGTGTGGAGACCGACCTGGATCTGGGCCACTACGAACGCTTCATTGACGAGGATCTGAACAAACTCTCCAACCTGACCAGCGGCCGGGTTTACTGGAACGTACTGCACAAGGAGCGTGCCGGCGAGTATCTGGGCCACACGGTACAGATCATTCCCCATGTGACCAACGAGATCAAGGAGTTCGTTTACGGTCTGGGCGAGTACACCAAGGCGGACGTGGTCATCACCGAGATCGGCGGCACCATCGGTGACATCGAAAGCCAGCCGTTTCTGGAGGCCATCCGCCAGATCAGCCGGGAGGTTGGCCGGGAGAACTGCCTGTTTTTGCATGTGGTACTGGTCCCCTACCTGAAATGCTCCGGCGAGCACAAGACCAAACCCGCCCAGCATTCGGTGCATGAGCTGCAGAGCATGGGCATCATGCCGGATGTGATCATTGCCCGCTGCGACGAGCCCCTCGAGGACGGAATCTTGCAGAAGATCGCTGCCTTCTGCAACGTGGAGCAGGACTGCGTGATCGAAAACCGCACCCTCTCCAGCCTGTACGACGTGCCCCTGATGCTGCATGGCGCCCGGCTGGACGAGCTGGTCTGCCGCCGGTTCGGCTTCGCTGCACCGGAACCGGATCTGACCGAGTGGCGGCAGATGTGCAGCCGCATCAACGGGCTGAACCGGTCGGTGACTATTGCCATGGTGGGCAAATATGTGGAGCTGCACGACGCCTATCTCTCGGTTGTGGAGGCACTGCGCCACGGCGGTTACGAGAACAGCGCGGCTGTGAGCATCCGCTGGGTGGATGCAGAACAGCTGAGCGAAGCAAATCTGAACGAGCAGCTGGCCGGTGTGGACGGCATTCTGGTTCCCGGCGGCTTTGGCCAGCGCGGCATTGAGGGCATGATTCTGGCCGCCCGCTATGCCCGGGAGCATTCCCTGCCCTATCTGGGTATCTGCCTGGGTATGCAGATCGCCGTAATCGAAGCAGCCCGGAACATGGCCGGTCTGACCCGGGCCAACAGCCGGGAATTTACCCCGGAGAACGATCAGTGCGTGATCGACCTGATGCCGGATCAGACGGGCGAGCTGCCCAAAGGCGGCACCATGCGTCTGGGCGCATACCCCTGCGCTCTGGCGGAGGGCAGCCGGATGCGTGACATTTACAGCGGGGCTGAGCTGATTCACGAGCGCCATCGCCATCGCTACGAGGTGAGCAACGCCTTCCGTCCGGTGCTGGAAGAGGCGGGCGTGCGCTTCACCGGCACCTCTCCGGATGGTCGTCTGGTGGAAGCCATGGAGCTGCCGGAGCACCCCTTCTTTGTTGCGGTGCAGTATCATCCGGAGTTCAAGAGTCGCCCCAACCATGCACACCCGCTGTTCCGTGAGCTGATTCGTGCCTGCCTGAATGGCTGATTGTTTTTCATAGTGTAAGAAAACGTGCCTGCCGTCTGCACCATGCAAACGGCAGGCACGTTTTTTTACAAACCAAAGAGCACTCCTCCGCATTACCGCAAAAAAGCATCGCCAGAACGGCAAGCCCCATAATTCCCACAACAAATGCACTGAAGCCGCAGCAGATGCGCACTCCATACTTCACTGCCTTTTCGTAAAATTCCTTTGCTCGCTCCACATCCGAAAAAATGGACGCAATCTTTTCCTCTGTTCCGTTTCTGTCTCTCACATCCTGCACATCAATATCCCGAACCAATTCGTCCAGTGACATTCCAAAATAATCGCTCAGCAGCACCAGCCGCTGAAAATCCGGGTAGGATTGGCCTGCTTCCCATTTTGAAACCGTCTGCCGGGATACCTGCAATTCCATTCCCAGCTCCTCCTGAGACAATCCCTGTCGTTTGCGCAGTTCCAAAAGTTTTTCATTGAATTTCATGGGTGAACCTCCTGTTTTGGGCATAATCCAAGTATAGGCAGGAAGCCGGAACACCGCAAACAACCCTTGTTGGCAATCTGTCAACCAGATATAACCTGCCGCCGTTTCACGAAAAAACACCCCGTCTGCGGAATCGTGTTTTCTGCGATTCCCGCAAACAGGGTGTTATTTTTATTCCATGGTTACATGGGCGCGTAAAGGGCTTTATACTGGTTCTCCGGGTTGGGTTCCAGCACCCAGAACGAACTGCTCAGAAGGGCAGCCAGATCTTCGCCAAAGGCGGTGCAGAACTGCTCCAGCAGGGGCCGGATCGCTTCCTTGTCCGCCTTCTGTGCCCGGCGGCAGAGGATCTTTTCGGTCAGATCACGGGGTGGGATATTCCCCCGCAGATAAATGTGACCGCCGTACATGCCCCGGCCGCAGAAGCCGCCCACCACCGGCTGGCCTTCCGGTGCACCCAGACCCAGTACCACGATCACGCCGCCTGCCTGGTACTCGCCCAGAAAGCTGCCCGCCGTGCCGCCGATTACAATGCTGGCGCAGGAGTCGCCGAACGCCTTCATATGAACGCCTGCCCGGTAGCCCACATCGCCCCGGATCATCAGCGTGCCACCACGCATGGCATAACCCGCGGCGTCGCCTGAGCGGCCCTCCACCCAGATGGTGCCCGCATTCATGGTATCACCCACCGCATCCTGCGCGTTGCCGTGAACCCGAATGCTGCCGCCGTCCATATAGGCACCCAGCGCATTGCCCGGTGTACCCCAGATTTCCAGCTCGCGGCCCTGCATGCCACTGCCGATGTATCGCTGGCCGCAGCAGTTATGAATTTGAACATGGGGATCGGTACAGGAGCGCAGGCAGCGGCCCAGCTCCTCATACTCCATTCCCGTGGCATCTATTTTCATTTATGGTTCTCCCCTCTCTTATTCCCCTGCATGCTTCACGCCCAGGATATCCAGCTCCTTCTGGGTGAGCCCGATCCCACGCAGTGCCAACCGATTGCCGCACAGCGCCTCAATGGAGTTGATGCCCATACCGCCCATCATCTCGCGGATCTCACGGGTCCAGGCGTTCACCAGATTCACTAGGCGCTGTGCGCCCTCGTCCGGATCCAGACGGGCAACCAGATCCGGGCGCTGGGTGGCAATGCCCCAGTTGCACAGGCCGGTATGGCAGGAGGCGCACATGTGGCAGCCCAGCGCACACAGCGCCGCTGTGCCGATGGACACCGAGTCCGCACCAAGGGCGATGGCCTTGACCACATCTGCCGAGTTGCGGATGGAACCGGAAGCAATTACGGAAATGCGGCGGCGAATCTGCTCCTGACGCAGTCGCTCGTCCACCGCAGCCAGAGCAAGCTCGATGGGAATGCCCACATTGTCCCGGATTCGGGCGGGGCGGCACCGGTGCCGCCCCGGAAACCGTCGATGGCAATGGCATCCGCGCCGCTGCGAGCGATGCCCGAAGCGATGGCCGCGATGTTATGCACTGCCGCCACCTTCACGATCACCGGCTTGGTGTAGCCGGTGGCTTCCTTCAGCGAGGCCACCAGCTGACGCAGGTCTTCAATGGAATAGATGTCGTGATGGGGCGCTGGACTGATGGCATCCATGCCTTCAGGCACCATGCGGGTGCGGGCCACATCGCCCACGATTTTGGCGCCGGTCAGATGTCCGCCGATCCCGGGCTTTGCGCCCTGACCTATCTTGATCTCAATGGCCGCGCCTGCCATCAGGTATTCCCGGTGCACGCCAAACCGGCCGGAGGCAACCTGCACGATGGTATTGGCTCCATACGGATACAGATCCCGATGCAGACCACCCTCACCGGTATTGTAATAGGTGCCCAGTGCCTGTGCAGCCCGACTGAGGGCCGCGTGCACATTGTAGCTGATGGCACCGTAGCTCATGGCTGCAAACAGAATGGGAGTTTTTAATTCCAGATGCGGCGGCAGCGTGGTGTCCAGCTTGCCGTCCGGCCCACGGTGAACCTTATCCGGACGACGGCCCAGATAAACCTCGGTTTCCATGGGCTCCCGCAGAGGGTCGATGGGCGGATTGGTCACCTGCGAAGCGTTCAGCAGCAGCTTGTCCCAATAGCAGGGTACCTCCTTCTGCGGGCTGCCCATGCTGGACAGCAGCACACCGCCGGTGGCCGCCTGCCGATAGATTTCCTGCCGGGCATCCTGGCTCCAGCCCGCATGGGGCCGGAAGGTATTTTCCGCCGGGCGAATCTGCAACGCCCCGGTGGGGCAGCAGGCCACGCAGCGCTGGCAGTCCACACACAGGGTGGCATTTGCCTGCATCCGGCCTGTTTTTTCGTCCTTTTTATGCACACCAAAGGCGCATTGCTGCTCGCAGATGCGGCAGTTCACGCACAGCTCCCGATCCCGCAGAACCGCAAAGCGGGGCGTATCCCATTGGATTTTCATTTTTCTTCCTCCTTCAGCCGCACAATCACCGGTTCGCCGCCATTTGGCGCCCAGATACGATCCAGCTCCGGTTCCACTTCCCGGATAGCGGCCTCTTCACTGGCAAAATATACCCGGTCGCCCCGTTCGGCCACCACCAGACTGCGCAGCTTAAGCCGGTCATTCAGAGCCATCATACCGCCCTCAAAGCCCACCAGAATGGAGAACGGGCCGGTGATCAGCAAATCACTGTACATCTGGCGCAAAAAGCGGCGCTGCTTCTGCTCCGGCTGGGGCATGGCTGCCAGCTCACTCCAGAAGGGGGCTGCCACCACCTGTGCGGCTTCCTCCAGCGTGAGGCCCTGATGGCGCAGCAGGTAGTCCAGTGTATAGGTAATGACCTCGGTATCCGTGAGCAGGTTGCAGCGATAACCGTACATCTCCACCGCCCGCCGGTTCGCGTCGTAAGAGGAAATCTCGCCGTTGTGCACCACCGACAGATCCAGCAGCGCAAAGGGGTGCGCACCGCCCCACCAGCCGGGGGTATTGGTGGGATACCGGCCGTGAGCCGTCCAGGAATAGCCCTCGTACTCCTCCAGGCGGTAGAAGTCCGCCACGTCCTCCGGGTAGCCCACCGCCTTGAACACACCCATATTCTTACCGCAGGAAAACACATACGAGCCCTTGAGCTGGTCGTTGATGCGGATTACACAGCGGGCAACATATTCCTTTTCATCCAGATGGCTGTCCGCCAGCTTGTGGGGCAGCGGCTGCACGAAATACCGCCAGATCAGCGGCGCGTCCTTGATCTTGGGTGTGGGCCGGGTGGGAATCTTGGACAGGTTGATCACATCGAAATGGCGATCCAGAAACCGTTCGCACTCCTCCCGGGCAGTCATATCATCATAAAACACATGCAGTGCATAATGATTTTTATATTGCGGGTAAATGCCGTAGCCGGCAAACCCACCGCCCAATCCGTTGCTGCGCTCATGCATCACCGCGATGGAACGACGGATCACCTCACCGCTGATGGATCGGCCATCTCTGGCAAACACTCCACTGATGGCGCATCCGGACGGGATGCGCACCTGACCTTCCTTCAACATGTTTCTCCTCCTTTTACACCGCGCAGCGCGCGGAAAACAAAAAAGGCGCCCGCACCGGCAGGAATCTGCCAATGCGAACGCCCTTGTTCGTATGCGCTATCATAGCACCACGTTAAAGCAAAAGTCAAGCATTTTTTTGCTTTTTTAACACTTTCCCACAGTTCCGACAAAGCATTCCGGGCAAATGCGTGCAACTTTTGTGCAAAGGCAAAAAATTGTTTCCTGCAGCCTTTTGCCCTCTTGACGGGGCCGCATTTGGGGGCTATAATGCAGCTATTGGCACAGCAAAGGCGCTGCGATCCCCACGGATTTGCGGCGCCTTTGTCCTTTTTTATTCCCGGCATTCAAGGAGGAATTGTCCATGAGCCACACCCTTTCGCAGCTTATGCAGTTCATAGAAGAAAACGACATCAAGTTCATTCGCCTGGCCTTCTGCGATATGTTCGGCGTACAGAAGAACATTGCCATCATGGCCAGCCAGCTGCCCCACGCGGTGGAAAGCGGCATTTCGTTTGATGCCTCCGCCATTGCGGGCTTTGCCAACGTTGCGGAATCGGATCTGTTCCTTGCTCCGGATCTGGACACCTTCGCCATTCTGCCATGGCGGCCCAGCGAGGGCTGCGTGGGCCGGTTCTTCTGCAACATCAAATATCCGGACGGCCGCCCCTTCGAGGGTGACGGGCGGCATCTGCTGCAGGCCATCGAGCAAAAGGCGGCGCAGGCCGGATACCGGTTTTTGCTTGGGCCGGAATGTGAATTCTATCTGTTTGAAACCGATGAAAAGGGTCGCCCCACACTGGAGCCTTTTGACCGGGCAGGCTACTTCGACATCGCCCCCATGGATCGGGGCGAGAACGTGCGCCGGGAAATCTGCCTGACGCTGGAGGAGATGGGCATCCAACCCGAGCGAAGCCATCACGAGCAGGGCCCCGGCCAGAATGAGATCGATTTCCGGTGTGCCTCTCCCCTGCATGCGGCGGATGATCTGATGACCATGCGGGCCGCCGTAAAGGCCATTGCCGCCCAGAACGGGTTGTTCGCCTCCTTCCTGCCGAAGCCGTTGCAGGACGAGAGCGGCAGCGGGCTGCACATCAATCTTTCCATTTTCCAGAACGGTGTGAATCTGTTCGAGAATTTCCGCACCGACCCGCACCCCACTGCCGCCGCTTTCCTTGCAGGTATTCTGCGGCGCATCCCGGAAATCACCGTCTTTGCCGACCCGCTGCCCGGCTCCTATGAACGGCTGGGCCGCTGCGAAGCCCCGGGTGTGGTAAGCTGGTCCTGCCAGAACCGTTCTTCTCTGGTGCGGGTGCCTGCTGCCAGCGGGCCCGACTGCCGCATGGAGCTGCGCAGCCCGGACCCCTCCTGCAATCCCTATTATGTAACCGCGCTGCTGCTAGCCGCCGGGTTTGAGGGTGTGCAGGAAGGCTTGAGCCTGCCTGCCGCGGCGGACTATGACGCGTTTGCCCGGCCTGCCGGCCTTACTCCGTTGCCTGCCAGCCTGGACGAAGCGCTGGCACTGGCCCGGGAAAGCGAGTTTTTGAAGCAGGTTCTGCCGGAAAAACTGCTGGTGGATTATCTGGGCCATAAACAGCGGGAGGCGGATGCCTACGCCGCGGAAAGCAAACCCTATCAATATGAGATTTGCCAGTACTTTGAGCGGATCTGATCATCGGTTTCAAAAAGTGAGGTGAACGGGGATGCCGGGTGTTCTGATCGCAAGCGACAAGCAATACCACGAAACGCTGCGGGCATTTTTTGCCGCCGGTCAGCCTGCACAGTGCTGCGCCAACGCCGGGGAAGCCCGACGGGCCATGTGCGGCGGCTCTTTTGAAACTCTGGTGATCAACGCACCGCTTCCGGATGAATTCGGCCGGGATCTGGCGGTTCAAGCCGCAGACAACGGCATGGATTCCATTCTCCTCTGCCCCGGTCCTCAGGCGGATAAACTTGCCGCCGGGCTGGAAAAATACGGGGTATTTGTGCTGGCAAAGCCTCTTTCCCGCCAGCAGACCGCATTTGCGCTGCGGCTGATCCGAACCGGACGCCAGCGGCTGCAGAAGCTCACCGCACAAAACCGCCGCCTGACCAAGCGGCTGGACGAAGCCCGAATCATCAGCCAGGCCAAATGCGCACTGGCGCTTTGCCGGGGGCTGAGCGAGGAACAGGCTCACCGGCTGATCGAAAAAGAAGCCATGGACGGCCGCATCTCCAGCCGGGAAGCCGCACTGGAGATCATGCGAAGGCTGGAGGACGAAGGCCTTTTATAACTGCTTTTTTCGTTTTACAACAGATAATAAATACGCCAAACAGGCAAAGGCGCCTGCATGAATGCTTGAGGAGAATTCTCCCCGGGCATTGTGCAGGCGCCTTTGCTTTTAAACCATAAAAAGCGAGGGACATTTTATGCAGAAACTTCCCCGGCATCTGCCGATTCATTACGAGGACTACGCACCCGATCTTGCACCGGAGCAGCGCAAAGCCTTTTACGGACTGCCCAAAAACGTGCAGTTCTGCCGCGAGTGTGTGATGAGCAACCAGAAGCCCAACAGCTGCTACGAGTTTGAGCACACCATTCATTCCGCGAAAAAGACCATGGTCATTCAGGAGGACGGCGTGTGCGACGCCTGCCATGCCTGCCACAACAAGGAAGGCAAGATCGACTGGGCCGACCGGGAACGCCAGCTGCGGGAGCTGTGTGACCAGTACCGCAAAAACGACGGCAGCTACGATTGCCTGGTACCGGGCAGCGGCGGCAAGGACAGCTTCTACGCTGCCCACCTTCTGAAGTACAAATATGGCATGCATCCGCTCACCGTAACCTGGGCGCCCCACATCTACACCGACTGGGGATGGAAAAACTTTGAAGCATGGATTCACGCCGGGTTCGACAACTACCTGTGCACTCCCAACGGTCTGACCCACCGACTGCTCACCCGACTGGCCACCGAAAACCTGTTCCACCCCTTCCAGCCCTTCATTCTGGGCCAGAAACAGCTGGCACCCAAAATGGCTGCAAAGTTCGGCATCCCGCTGGTGTTCTACGGTGAGAACGAAGCCGAATTCGGCAACCCCATTGCAGACAATGACAGCGCGCTGCGGGACGAGCACTTCTTTGCTACCAACGATTTCGATCACATCTATCTGGGCGGCGTGTCGCTGCGCCAGCTGGAGGAGGACTTCGGCGTGGACAAGGCGGATCTGGCCATCTACCTGCCCTGTGAGACCAGCGATCTGGAGAAAAATCACATTCAGGTGCACTACATGGGCTACTACGAAAAATGGCATCCGCAGGGCGCATACTACTACAGCGTGGAGCACGGCGGGTTCATGCCCAGCCCGGAGCGCACCGCCGGCACCTACTCCAAATACAATTCCATCGACGACAAGGTGGATGACTTCTTCTACTACACCACCTACATCAAATACGGCATCGGCCGCTGCACCTATGACGCGGCGCAGGAAATTCGAAACGGCGAGATCGACCGGGACGAGGCGGTGCTGCTGTGCAAGAAATATGACGGCGAATTTCCCAGCCGGTTCGCTGACGAGTTCTTCCGTTATATCTCCATCGACAAAGAACATTTCGGCAAGGCAGCCGACTGCTTCGAGCAGCCCACAATGGATCTGGATTACTTCATGCATCTGGCAGACCGGTTCCGTTCGCCCCATCTGTGGCAGTACGAGAACGGCGTCTGGAGCCTGCGGCACACTCCCTTTGAGGGGCCGAGCCTGTGCGGCTTCGGCGCACCGGAAAAAGGTGGTGCCAAATGAGCGCGGCACTTCGGCTCATTGCCCGGCTGGACGTAAAAGACCGGTATCTGGTGAAGGGCATTCAGTATGAAGGCCTGCGCAAGCTGGGCGACCCCCACGACTTTGCGCTGGACTATTACCGGCAGGGCATCGATGAGCTGCTCTATCTGGACACGGTGGCCAGCCTGTACGGCCGCAACAATCTGAGCGGTATTCTGGAGCAGGTCACCCGGGATGTATTCATCCCCATCACCGCCGGGGGCGGCCTGCGCAGCGTGGAGGATGTGGGCACCGTGCTGAAGGCCGGGGCGGACAAGGCAGCCATCAACACTGCCGCCCTGCTCCGGCCCCAGCTGATCAGCGAGGTGGCCCGGGCTTTCGGCAGCCAGTGCATGGTGCTGAGCATTCAGGCCAAACGGCGCGACCCGCTGAACCCCGCCGCCGGCTGGGAAGCCTATTACGACAACGGCCGGAGCATTCCGGGCGGGACGTTCTGGAATGGGCCCGCCAGGCCGAGCAGCTGGGCGCAGGCGAAATTCTGCTTACCGGCGTGGACCGCGAGGGCGTGCGCCGTGGTCTGGATCAGGAGCTGATTCAGGCGGTGTGCAGCGAGGTGAATGTGCCGGTGATTGCGGCAGGCGGCGCCAGCAATGCGGGTGATCTGATGCAGGCCGCCCGCCTGGGCGCAGGCGCTGTGGCAATGGGCAGCCTGCTGCATTACAAGCAGGCCACAATCCCCCAGCTGAAAAAGGAGCTGGCAGAAAACGGTGTGGAGGTGAGACCATGCATCCAACAGTAACCATTGTGGATTACGGGCGCAGCAATCTTTTGAGTGTGCAGCGTGCCCTGGAATACTGCGGCGCGACAGTGGAATACGCCTCCACCCCTGATCAGGTGGCCGCGGCCGGTGCGCTGGTTCTGCCCGGTGTGGGTGCCTTTGCCGACGGCATGAACCTGCTGCGGGAAAGCGGCCTGGCCCGGGCGGTCTGCACCAGAGCAAGGCAGGGTGTTCCTCTGCTGGGCATCTGCCTGGGAATGCAGTTTCTGTTCGATTCCAGCAGCGAAGGCGGAATTACTCCCGGCCTCGGCCTTTTGCCGGGCACCGTGGAGGCCATTCCCGGCCATACCACCCAGGGCCAGCCGCTGCGGGTACCGCACATTGGCTGGGCGCCATTGTATCCCGCCCAGCAGCGGGAAGGCTTTTCCGGCAGTACACTGGAAGCCATTCCGGTGAAAAGTCAGGTGTACTTTGTACACGGCTACCGGGCAATGCCTGCGCGCCAGGCCGACCGGCTGGCGGACACGCTGTATGGCGGGCACCGCATCTGCGCCGCCGTTCAGCGCGGCAATATTACCGGGGTACAGTTTCACCCGGAGAAAAGCGGCGAGGTGGGACTCGCCATTCTGCGCACGTTCCTGGGCAGCTGCCCGGCGTGAAGATAGAGGGTAATTTTTAAGGAGGGAATTTTTATGAAACAGACCTACCGACCTGCACTGAGCCTTTACGAGACCCAAAGTGCCATTGGCATGATCAAGCAGTGCTTCCCCGCACACCTGACCCGCCAGCTTCGGCTGACCCGGGCCACCGCTCCCCTGTTCGTGGACCCCACCACCGGTCTGAACGACGACTTGAACGGCGTGGAACGTCCGGTCTCCTTTGACATTCCCGCCATTCCCGAACTGGAAAAAGGCGCGCAGGTGGTACACAGCCTGGCCAAGTGGAAGCGCCAGGCACTGGGCCGCTTCGGTTTCGCACCGGACACCGGCCTGTATGCGGACATGAACGCCATCCGCCGGGACGAGGAGCTGGATGAGCTGCATTCGGTGTATGTGGATCAGTGGGACTGGGAAAAGGTCATCACCCGCGAAACCCGCACTGAGGAATACCTGAAGGACACCGTGCGCTCCATCGTAAGCGCCATCTGCGCCACACTGGAGGAGGTCAAGAAGGCCTATCCCCAGCTGTGCGTAAACCTTTCCGAGCATGTGAGTTTCGTGACCACCCGGCAGCTGGAGGATCTGTGGCCGGATCTGACACCCCGTCAGCGGGAGAACGCCTATCTGGAGCAGCACCCCACCGCCTTTATCATGCAGATCGGCGCACCGCTGGCCAGTGGAAAGCCCCACGACGGCCGCGCCCCTGATTACGACGACTGGAGCCTGAACGGTGACCTGCTGTTCTGGGACGACGTTCTGGGCTGTGCGCTGGAGGTTTCCAGTATGGGCATCCGAGTGGATGCCGAAGCCATGGAACGCCAGTGCAAGGCAGCTGGCTGCCCCCACCGGCTGGAGCTGCCCTTCCACAAGGCAGTGCTGGACGGCACCCTGCTTCTGACCATGGGTGGCGGCATCGGCCAGAGCCGCCTGTGCATGCTGCTGCTGGGCAAGGCCCACATTGGTGAGGTACAGGCCAGCCTGTGGCCCAAGGCCATCCGGGAGCAGTGCGAAGCTGCCGGAATCCCCCTGCTGTAAGGATCCGCCCGTTTTGATCTGAATTTGAAAAGGAGCTGTGACATATATGAATCATGTACCTGAATTGTTCGGCAGTATGGTATTCAACGACAAAGTCATGAAAGCCCGCTTGCCCAAGGAAGTTTACCGGTCTTTGAAGAACACCATCCAGCGGGGCGCGCCCCTTGATCCGGGCGTGGCGGATGTGGTAGCCGCCTGCATGAAGGACTGGGCGGTAAGCAAGGGTGCGACCCATTTCACCCACTGGTTCCAGCCCATGACCGGTATCACCGCCGAAAAGCACGACAGCTTCATCAACCCCTGCGGCGACGGCAGCGTGATCATGGATTTCTCCGGCAAGGAGCTGGTCAAGGGCGAACCGGATGCTTCCAGCTTCCCCTCCGGCGGCCTGCGCGCCACCTTTGAGGCCCGCGGCTACACCGCCTGGGACCCCACCAGCTACGCCTTTATCAAGGATGACACCCTGTGCATCCCCACCGCCTTCTGCAGCTACAATGGTCAAGTGCTGGACAAGAAAACTCCTCTGCTGCGCAGCATGGACGCCATCAGCAAGCAGGCGGTTCGCGTTCTTGCCCTGTTCGGCAAGAACGTCCAGCGGGTGAATGCCACCATCGGGCCTGAGCAGGAGTATTTCCTGATCAATAAGGAAGATTACGCCCGCCGCCCGGATCTGATTTTGACCGGCCGCACGCTGGTGGGTGCTCCCGCTCCCAAGGGTCAGGAGCTGGAGGATCACTACTTCGGTTCCCTGCGGCCCCGGGTCAAGGCATTCATGGCCGACCTGGACGAGGAGCTGTGGAAGCTGGGCATTCTGGCCAAGACCGAGCACAACGAGGTGGCCCCCTGCCAGCATGAGATGGCTCCCATCTTCGCCACCGCCAACATCTCCACCGACGCCAACCAGCTGACCATGGAGGTCATGAAGAAGGTTGCTGACCGCCACGGTTTTGCCTGCCTGCTGCACGAAAAGCCCTTTGAGGGTGTGAACGGCAGCGGCAAGCACAACAACTGGTCGCTTTCCACCGACGGGGGCGAAAACCTTCTGGATCCCGGCACCACGCCCGCCGAGAACACCCAGTTCCTGCTGTTCCTCACCGCTGTGATCAAGGCGGTGGATGATTATCAGGATCTGCTGCGCATCAGCGTGGCCAGTGCGGGCAACGATCATCGTCTGGGCGCCAACGAGGCACCTCCGGCCATCGTTTCCATGTATGTGGGCGACGAGCTGCAGGCCGTGATCGACTGCCTTGTGGCCGGCAAGCCCTGCCAGCCCAACGCCCCCACCGTGCTGGACACCGGCGCTGTGGTACTGCCCAACCTGCCCAAGGATACCTCGGACCGTAACCGCACCAGCCCCTTCGCCTTTACCGGCAATAAGTTTGAGTTCCGTATGCCCGGCTCCTCCTTCAATATCGCCTGCACCAATGTGATGCTGAACACCGCTGTGGCCGAATCTCTGCGGCAATTTGCCGACGTGCTGGAGCAGGCCGACGACCTGCCCCGTGCCCTGCTGGAGCTGATCCGCGGTGAGCTTACCGCTCACCAGCGCATCCTGTTCAACGGCAACGGCTACAGCCATGAATGGGAGGTCGAGGCCGCACGCCGCGGGCTTTCCAATTTCCGCACCACCCCCGAGGCACTGGTTCATTACACCGACCAGAAAAATGTGGAGCTGTTTGCCCGCCACGGTGTTTACACCCGGGACGAAATTCAGTCCCGTCAGGACATTCTGCTGGACGAGTATGCCAAGGCCATCCGCATTGAAGCACTTACCCTGCTGGATCTGGTACGCTGCCGCATCTCGCCTGCCTGCGTCCATTACGCCACCGAGCTGACGCAGGGCGTGAATGCCAAGAAGCAGCTGGGCATTGAGGTTCCTCAGGAGGAAACCCTGACCCGCCACATTTCCGCCCTCACCGGCCAGCTGATGCAGGCTGCCGATCAGCTGGAAGGCCGGCTGGCAGACCCCATGGCAGAGGATGCTGCCGAGGCCGCAAACTGGTGTGCACATACCCTGATCCCCGCAATGGATGCAGTGCGCACCCCGGCGACCGGCTGGAGCAGCTGGTAGACCGTTCCGTCTGGCCGCTGCCCACCTACAGCGATATGCTGTTCTACGTTTGATTACTCCTCATTTTTCGTTTTCTCCCCTATAAAACGCACAGAGCGCGCGGTTTGCCTGTTTGGCAGTGCCGCGCGCTCTGTGCGTTTTGCGTTATTTCTTTTGGTTGGGATTCACAAGCCCCATAACCTGATAGACCGCGTCCAGATCCAGGCTGGCGCGTACCGCATCTGCCAACAGGTCATACTGGCTCTGCTGGTATTCCCGGTGGCTCTGGGGCCGGAAGGCTTCCTGTGCAATGCCCTTGCGGGCCAGCAGCCAGCTTGCCAGCGCCTCGGTGAGCGAGCCCTCGTCGAAGAGGCCATGCAGATAGGTGCCGAACACATTGCCCTGCATCGCGCCCTCTTCCTGCCCGTTTTCCAGCCGGCACAGCGGCTGGCCCGCCAGCCGTTTTGTGCGGCCCATGTGGATCTCGTAGCCTTCCATGGCCGCCCCGGCAAAGGGACCGGCCAGCACCTTCGCCGCCGTGCGGGTGCGGGCCTTGCTGGGGGTGAATTCGGTCTCGCAGGGCAAAAGGCCCATGCCCCGCATCTCGCCTTTCTGTTCCACGCCCTCCGGGTCCCGCAGCGTCTGACCCAGCATCTGGTAGCCGCCGCAGACGCCCAGCACCGGGGTACCGGCTGCCGCCAGCTTGCGCACCGCTGCTTCCAGCCCGTTCTGCCGCATCCAGCCAAGATCCGCCATGGTGCTTTTGGTCCCGGGAAGCACGATCAGATCCGGCGCACCCAGCCCGGAGGCCTGCTCCACATAGCGCACCCCCAGCGCAGGATGACTTTCCAGCGGGGAGAAATCGGTGAAATTAGAGATGTGCGGCAGCCGGATCACCGCCACATCCACCGGCCGGTGAGCCTCGTGGGCGTTCAGCCGTGGGGCGAGACTGTCCTCATCGTCGATGTCCACCCGGGTATAGGGAATCACCCCCACCACCGGCAGACCGGTAAGCTCCTCCAGTTGGGCAAGGCCGGGACGCAGAATACCCACATCGCCTCGGAACTTATTGATAATCAGGCCCTTAACCCGCTTGCGCTCCTCTTCCTTCAGCAGCGCCACCGTGCCGTACAGCTGGGCAAACACGCCGCCCCGGTCGATATCGCCCGCCAGCAGCACCGGTGCATCCACCAGCTCGGCCAGGCCCATGTTCACGATGTCGTTTTCCCGCAGATTGATCTCCGCCGGGCTGCCCGCGCCCTCAATTACCAGAATGTCATTCTCCTCTGCCAGACTGTTGTAGGCCTTCAGCACATGGGGAACCAGCTGGGTTTTGTTTTTGAAGTAATCCGCCGCCGAGTAATCACCCCAGACCTCGCCGTTCACGATCACCTGACTGCCGGTATCGCTGCTGGGCTTGAGCAAGATGGGATTCATCCGCACATCCGGCTCGCACCCGGCCGCCTGCGCCTGCACCGCCTGGGCGCGGCCCATTTCCAGGCCGTCGGCGGTGATGCAGCTGTTCAGTGCCATGTTCTGGCTTTTGAAGGGGGCTACCCGCCAGCCGTCCTGCGCAAAAATACGGCACAGCGCGGTGCAGAGCAGGCTCTTGCCCGCCCCGCTCATGGTGCCCTGAATCATGATACATTTTGCCTTAGCCATTCTCGCAGCCACACACCTTTCTGAGGGCAGCGATCAGCTGCCGGTTTTCCCGCCGGGTGCGCACCGCCACCCGGTACCAGCCCTTGTCAAGGCCGGGATAATTGGAGCAGTCCCGAATCAGCACGCCCAGCTTTCGCAGCGGGGATGCCAGCTCCGTTTCGCTGTACAAAAGCAGATAATTGGCACTGCCCTGCAGCACCTTTAGGTCCAGCCCGGCCAGCTGACCGGCCAGCCAGGGACGCTCGGTTTGAATGACCGCCCGCAGCCGGGCCACATATCTGTGCTCGCCCAGCGCCGCAAGCCCCGCCTCCTGCGCCGGGCCGGACACCGCCCAGGGCTGGCCGCAGCGGGCCATTGCCTTCAGCAGGGCTTCGTCCCCGCACAGGCAGTACCCCAGCCGCAGGCCCGCCATGGCATACAGCTTGGTAAAGGCTTTCAAAATCAGCAGATTGGAAAAGCGGTTCAGCTCCCCTTTCAGGGTGTGGGCGGCGGGGTCATCCAGCCAGTCGTTGAAGCACTCATCCACCACCAGCAGGGTGCCGCAGGCCGCGCACCGCTCCAGAATCTTTCGCAGCAGCGCCGGATCGGTGAGCGCCCCGGTGGGGTTATTGGGCTCACACAGAAACAGCATATCCAGCTCCGGAGTGATTTCCTCCAGAATCGCGGGCGTGACGGCAAAGCCGTTTTCTTCGGTAAGCATGTGCTGCTTCACCCGGCAATCCACTGTTTCCAGCGCCTGCCCGTATTCCGCAAAGGTGGGCGCAGTGACAAGAGCCGTGCGGGGCTTCTTCGCCAGCACCACCCGGAAGATCAGATCCGCCGCACCGTTGCCGCACAGGATCTGCTCCGGTTTCACGTTCTCATGCCGGGCCAGGGCTTCGGTGAGCCGTCGACAGAGCGGGTCCGGGTAACGGGCCGCCTGCCGGGCTGCTTTCGCCACTGCCCGGCGCACCACCCAGGGCACGCCCAGCGGGCTCACATTGGCGGAAAAATCCAGCGGCGGGCGGCCGTATTCAGCCTCAAAGCCCGCCCAGTCGCCGCCATGGGTCAGTTTTTGCTGCATTGCAGTTGATTCTCCTTTTTCTTATAAAGCCAGCAATACCGCCCAGCGCACTGCCGCCAGCACCACCAGACCGAACAGGCTGGCGGCCAGCATCATCCGATTGGTGCGGGGGATGTCCTCCACCTCCACCGGGCGCAGCGCATCGCCCAGCGTGGGCTTTTCGTGCAGCTTGCCAAAATACCAGGCCGGGCCGGCCAGCTGAACCCCCAGCGCACCCGCACAGGCGGATTCCGGCTGGGCCGCGTTCGGGCTGGCATGCTTGCGCCGATCCCGACGCCAGATGCGCCAGGCGTTCGCCGCGTTGCCGCCGGTGAAGAAGGCCGCGGCAATCCAGAACAAAGCGGACAGCCGGGCGGGGATGTATCCGGCCGCGTCATCCAGTTTGGCGGCGGCCCGGCCGAAGTACAGGTATTTGTCGTTTTTGTAGCCCACCATGCTGTCCATGGTGTTGATGGCCTTGTAGGCCAATCCCAGGGGCGCGCCGCCAATAAGCAGATAGAGCATGGGGGCAATGACGCCGTCCGAGAAGTTTTCCGCGATGGTTTCCACCGCCGCCTTGGTCACGCCTTCACTGGTGAGGGACTGGGTGTCCCGCCCCACCACACGGCTGACCGCTTTTCGGGCGGCAAGTAGATCACCTTTACAGAGCGGTTCGTACACATGCATGGTCTCCACCCGCAGGTCTTTTACCGCCAGCGCCTGCCAGCACCACAGCACCTGCACCGCAAAGCCCAGCGCGGGATGAATCCGGCCTGCCAGCCAGATGACACTTGCGCTGAAAGCAAGCGTTCCCAGCGGCAGAACCACCGCCAGCACCACGCCGCCCCAGAACAGAGCGCGAGGCGTATCCGGCAGAAGGCGGCGCAGCAGCCGTTCCAGCCGGGTGATGGCCTTACCCATGTACACCACCGGGTGGGGCATCCAGCGGGGGTCGCCCAGAATCAGGTCGACACAAAAGCCCAGCAAAACAGCCAGCAAAATCGTCATTCCTGCCCGCCCCTTTCATAACACACCGTGCGCTGGTATTCCAGCGTGTGCTCCTTGTGCCATCGCTCGGCATCGGTGGTCACCAGATAGCCGCCACCGTTGGGGCCGCACCAGCTGTAATAATCCTTTTTCGGCAGGCCGTACTGCTCCATCAGAGCCATCTGGGTGCCGCCATGAGCCAGAATCACCAGCTCCTCCTCGCCAGCTGCCAGAGCATCCTCCAGCAGACGGCAGAAGGCCTCACAGGTGCGCTGAGTGAACTCCGCCTTGGTCTCGCCGCCGGGGCAGCGGCCGGTGCAGTCCTCCCCCACCCAGGCAATGTAGTCCGGGTCCTTTTCCATCTCAATGTAGTTGCGGCCCTGAAACACGCCGAAGCACATCTCTTTCAGATCCTCCACCTCCACCAGCCGGGTCTCCGGGAAGAGGATCTCAGCGGTGCGGCGGGCGCGGATCAGGGGGGAAATGTAGACCACTCTGGGCGAGATGGGCGCCTTTTGCAGCCGGGCAAGGCCCTCGGCACTCAGGGGGATATCCAGCGTGCCTTGGTAGCGTTTTTGTTGTTGTATTCCGTTTCGCCGTGGCGAAGCAGATAGATATTCATTCCGGCAATTCTCCTTTTAATAAGATGGGCAGGCCGCAGAACGACCCGCACCACAGTGTCTGCCTTCTGGGCCAACAGGCAGGCCAGACGGCCCGCCGCTTCCCGGTCGGCTCGCTGCTTTGCATCCACCGGCACCACGCCGCCGCCCACCTCGGTGGCGATGACGACCGGCCAGGCTGCCAGCCGATCTGCCAGCTCTTCCGGGGTCTGCTGCCCGGCCAGTTCCTGCACATCCCACACTGCATATCTGGCAAGTTCTTCCGCTTTACAGCCCAAAATGCGGCAGGCAAAGTCCCGTTTGCCCGCAAACAGCGGGCCTGTGATAAAAATCATAACGCTGCCTCCAACAGCTGCACCGCCACAAGGGCGGCCAGCATCCAAAGTTCCGCAGTCTGCAAAAACCAGCCTGCCAAATCGCCGGACAAACCGCCGAACTGTTTGTCACTCATGCGGCGGTAGTAGAGCAGCACCAGAAACGCTGCCGCTGCCATGGCTGCACCTTCTATCCGGCCCACCGCACACATGCAGACCGCCAGCAAAATTGCCAGCACCAGCAGCACCCGGCGCACCGCCATCCGATCCGCCGAGGTGGCGAAGGTATGGGCAAGGCCGGTGTTTTTTGCCAGCGGGAAGATGGCCACCGCCCAGCCGGACAACGCCCGGCTGAGCACAAAGCTCATCCCAAAGCAGACAAGGGCCGGGCCATCCAACCGCACCGCAGTGCACAGCGCAAAGCTGGCCACAAACCAGACGCCCAGCCGGATCACCGCGAAGGCGCCGCAGCGGGGGTCCTTTAAAATCTCCTGTTTTTTCTCCGGCGGCGCACAGCTGGCCAGCGCGTCGCTGGTGTCGGCGTAGCCGTCCAGATGGATGCCCCCGGTGAGCAGAATGGGAATCAGACACAGCCCCGCGCCTCGCAGCATTTCCGGCATGCACAGCCAATTGGCGGTAATCTGCCACAATGCCTGGGCCAGCCCGATCACTACCCCGATCAGGGGCAGCGCGCACAGGGCATACCGCATGTTTCGGGGCCCCCATACCGGCTGGGGCACCGGAATGGCAGAAAACATGGCAAAGGCCACCGCGATGGTCTCAAACACGATCATGCAGATAGGGCTCCTTTCCTTTATAATACCGGGCAATGCCGCATTGTACTTCGCACACATTGTCCGCCCGGACGGCCAGCTCCCGGTTGAGCCGGGCCAGCAGCCGCAGGTATTCCAGCGTATCGCCCTCGTATTCGCTGCCGCCGCTGAACACCTCGTTGCTCACCAGAATCAAATCGCTGCACTGGCTGAGGAGCTTGTCTACCCCGTCCAAAATGGCGCAGAAGGCATCCTCACCCGCACCCGCGGGATCATATTGTTCGTTGGCCGCCAGATTGCTCAGGCATTCCAGCAGCACTGCGCCCTGTTCCGGCAGCTGCAGGCCCGCCAGATTCAGCGGACACTCCACCGTCTCAAAGCCTTTGCCCGCCCGCATGGCCCGGTGCCGGGCGATGCGCTGGCGGGTCTCCTCACCCCAGGGCTGCATGGTGGCAATGTAAAACCGGCGGGCCGCCGGGGCCGCCACCGCCAAGCGCTCGGCGTATTCGCTTTTGCCGCTGGCCGCACCGCCCACGATCAGAGTGAACATGACTCGCCCCCCTGGGGCTGGTAGGCCTCCATGCCGTAATTTTCGAAGGTGTTGGATTCCTCATACACTGCTTGGGCCATATCCAGCAGCGGCATGGCTGCCAGCGCGCCGGTGCCCTCGCCCAGACGAAGCCCGGCGGTGATTAGGGGGTGCTTGTCCAGCGCGTTCAACAGCAGCGCGCCCGCAGGCTCTGCCGACACATGGCTGGCCAGAATCGCTTTGCCCGCATCCGGGCAAAGGCGCACCGCCAAGAGGGCTGCCGCCGCGCTGATCACGCCATCCATGAGCACTGGAACCCCGAAGGCTGCACCGCCCAGGAATGCACCGCACATACCAGCAATATCAAAGCCGCCCAGCTTGGCCAGCACGTCCAGCGGATCCGCCGGGTTCGGCTGATTGATCTGGATCGCCCGGCGGATTGCCGCCTTTTTGCGAGCAAGCCCCTCGTCGGAAAGGCCGGCTCCCCGGCCGGTGATGGCCTCCGGCTCACAGCCCAGCAGCACGCTGGCCACCGCGCTGGCGGTGGTGGTGTTGCCAATGCCCATTTCCCCGGTGGCCAGAAGGCTCACGCCCCGCTCCTTGCAGTCCTTCACCAACAGCGCCCCGGCCAGAATGGCCTGCTCAGCCTGCTCGCGGGTCATGGCCGGGCCTTTCGAAATATCTCCGGTGCCGTTGGCCACCCGCCGGTTCAGCACACCGGACTGTGGGCTAAAATCCTTGATGCCCATATCCACCGGAATCAGATTACAGTTCGCCCGCCGGGCCATTCGGCAGGCAGGCGTGGTGCCTTCGGCAAAGCCTCGAGCCACCATTGCCGTCACCTCGCTGCCGGTCTGGGTGACCCCCTGGGCTACCACGCCGTTGTCCGCGCAGAAAATCAGCAGGGCTTTTTTGTTCAGATCAATGTCCGCCGAGCCGGTGACCGATGCGATCTGGCACAGCGCATCCTCCAGAAGGCCCAGGCTGCCCAGCGGCTTTGCGCAGGCGTTCCAGCGACGGCGAGTTTCCTGCTCTGCCGCTTCGTTTTTCGGCTCGATCTGTTCCAGCAATTGTGCCAGTCTCACGCCTGCTCCTCCTCTCGCTGTGCATATTCCTTTGCCGCTGCCGCAAAACGCTCGGCCAGCGGCAGATCTCCCGCAAGATACAGGTGCGGAAAGCCTGCGTACAGACTCTGGGTGGCAAAGCAGCAGTTCCACCGCTTGCCGCCTGCGGTCTTTTCCACCTGCAGGGCCGCGCCGTTCTCGGTGCTGTCCCAGCAATGGAATTCGTGGGCGTTGGTGGTCTCGCCGGTGCGCAGCAGCATGCTGTCGCTCTGCGCGGTCAACCGGTTGTAGCCGAATCGTACCAGTCCGCCGGTCTTGTGACCCTTGCCGGGCAGCACCCGGCCATGGGCCAGACCTTTCCGTTCGCATCCTCCAGACTCTGGCCCAGATACAAAAAGCCGCCGCACTCCGCCACGGTTGGCATTCCCTGCTCCACCGCTGCCCGGATGGCGTGCCGCATGGGCCGGTTTTCACTGAGGGCTTTGGCGTGCAGCTCCGGGTAACCGCCGCCCAGATAAAGCCCTGCCGCTTCGGCCGGGAGCACAGTATCGTGCAGCGGGCTGAAATAGCGCAATTGTGCCCCGGCCCGGCGCAGAGCATCCAGACTTTCCTCATAATAGAACTGGAAGGCTTCGTCCCGCGCCACGGCGATCACCGGGCCATTCTCGCAGGACTGCTCCGTGGCCGCGGGCTCCGGCTGCCGCCCGGTCTGGTAAACCGCGAGAAAGCGGGGCCAGTCCAGCGTGGTTTCCAGACAGGCCGCAATGGCCCGCACCCGCTGGGCAAGATCTTCCACCTCGCCGGCGGTGACCAGACCCAGATGCCGGCTGGACAGAGACGCCTGCTCCAGCTCAGGCAGATAGCCCAGCACCGGCACGCCGGTCTCCTCTTCCAGCATGGGCTTGAGTGCGGCATACAATCCAGCGCTGCACCGGTTCAAAAACAGGCCCCTGATGCGGCTGTCCTTCCGGAAGGAGAGCATCCCCTTCACCTGCGCCGCCAGTGTCAGGCTGGAGCCGTAGGGATGCAGCACCAGCAGCACCGGAAGCTCCAGCAGGCGGGCCACATCCCAGGCGCTGGCCCTGTCGCCGCCGAAGGTCATGCCGTCGTAAAAGCCCATCACACCCTCGCACACCGCCGCACCGCAGCCTGCCGTGTGGCGGCGGTACAGCTCCCGCACCCGCTCTTCCCCGGCGAGAAACACATCCAGATTCCGGCTGGGCACCTGCAGCACCGAGCGGTGGAACATGGGGTCGATGTAATCCGGCCCGCACTTGAAGGCCGCGGGGGCCAGGCCCCGGTCTTTCAGCGCCTGCAGCAGGCCGCAGGTGACGGAAGTTTTGCCGCTGCCGGAAGCCGGGGCGGCGATCATCACTTCGAGCATTGCTCCTCCTTATCCAAACAGCGGGCTTTGCCGCCGCACAAAGAAAAAGGCCCTTCCCGCCTTGCCGGATGGCAAAGCGAAGAAAGGCCCGGAAACGTACAACACACATCGGCTCAGCAGCCGATGCCTTGCCCTGCGCACGTTTGGTCCGTCCGGCGCGGGGGTTCCTGCCTTTGGCAGTGATGCGTCCGTCGGGCAGGTCTTCCGGCTCAGGCCTTGCGCGCACCGGCAGTGCCTTCCCGGGAAATAATCTTCCCAGTGGCTTTTTCTGCCGGAACTCAGCCTTTACGGCGGCGGTCCCGCATGGGCATTGCACCCATTTCCCTATTCTCCCGGCCAGCCTCTTACGGCTCCGGGCACCCGGCGGCGATTTAACCTATACACTATACCATAAAATCAGCTGTTTGTATAGGCAAAACGCCCACAAATTCAGGCGGCGTTGCCCGCGGGCTTCCGCCGGGCCAGAATAGCCTGCACCGCATCCCACAGGCCAAAACGCAGCATCAAAAGACAGTAAAGCCCACCGGTGACCGTGCAGCCCAGCAGTAGCTGCTGCCAGTCGCCACTCACTCCCATCAGACGCAGGGCCCCCTGCCCCAGAACCGCCGAGATCAGGAAAATCAGCGCGGGCTGCACAAACCACCGGTACCAGCGGGTGCGGATGCGGGCCACCTTTTCGATGCGGAAGATATTCAGCAGTGCGGACAGCACGTTGGAACAGATCATCACAAACAGAAAGCCCTTCATGCCCATGCGCGGCATGAGCAGAATCACCAGACCGATGCGGATGAGGGAATCCCAGATGCTGTAACGGAAGGTGGCCACCTCCTCACCCAGGCCCTTTAAAATAGAATCGCCCATGGCGTCCAGATACATGCCCGGCAGCACCGGGGCCAGCACCGCCAGATAAAAACCGATGGTCTCATCGTGATAAAGAAGCCGCCCCAGCGGGTAGGCATACAGGGCGATCAGCCCCCCGGCCAGCACCGAAAAGGTGGTGGTGAACAACATAATGCGCCCCACCAGTGTTTCCAGCGTTTTCTGCCGGCCCAGAATGTGGGCTTCGGTGACCTCCGGCATCAACAGAGTGGCCAGCGGGGTGAGAAAGGAAAACGGGAACAGCAGCACCGGCATGGCCATGCCCTTGAGTGCGCCGAACTGGGCCAACGATTCCTCCCGGCTGCCCAGAAAGGCCAGCAGGCAGGCGGGAACCAGCGTGTTTTCCACCGTGTGGAGGGCACTGTCCAGACAGCGACCTCCCTCCACCGGGGCCAGAATGCGCCAGATCCGCCCGGAGGTTCCCCTGGGCACCTGAGCCGGGGCGTCGCCAAAGGTCCGGTTCAGATCCCGCCGGTAGTACCACATCACCAACAGTGTGGAGGCCACCTCGCTGACCATGCTGCCCACCAGCACCGCAGCGCAGGCGTATTGCACGCCTTTCTGCACCGCGCCGGGCAGGATGAGCAGCACCAGTACAATGCGGATAATCTGTTCGAAGATCTGGCTGACCACATTGGGGCCCACCTTGCGGCGGGCAAAGAAGTACCCCCGGGCGCCGAGCCCACTGCCATGAAGGGCAGACTGGGCGCCAGCAGTGCCAGCGAGGGCGCGGCCCGCACATCCCCCAGCCAGAAGCGGGCGGCGGGCCAGGCCAGAACCAGCTGCACCGCCCCCGCCGCAAGACCGAAGGCCAGCGCCAACCCCATCACCCTGCCTAATACTCCCTTGGCCCGGCCGGGCTGGGGGCGGGCAAGCTCCTCCGCAGCCAGCCGGGTGGCCGCCACCGATACGCCCGCGGTGGCCACTGTGATGCACAGGCTGTAAAGCGTGAAGATCAGCTGATACAGCCCCATTCCCTCGGCCCCAATGCGTGCGGCAATGTATACCCGGAAAAACATGCCCGCCGCCCGCAGCCCCAGCCCGGTAACGGTGAGAATCGCCACATTTTTTAAATAGGTTTTCAGTCTGCCCATGGGCCCACCCTTTCTTTTGGCACAAGCCGTCTGGTTTATGGGTATGCTTTGGGGCGGTTCTGTATGCCCGGCGCAGGGCTGCTTTCTTTGGTTTGTTGGCAGCTTCTTTTCTTTTGTTGACAGGTGTGGTAAAATCATTAGCGGACACTTTCACTTTGCCCGTTCGCATTTGGCGGCGGGCCGCAGGAGGATTTACAATGATGATGGAAACCATTCAGCAGGCGGTCGACCTGCTGCGCAGCCGCCTGCCCGAAACGCCCACTGTGGGCATTGTACTGGGCAGCGGTCTGGGCGGACTTGCCGACCGCATCGAAGCACCGGTGTATGTGCCTTACAGCGAGATTCCGGGCTTTGCGGTCTCCACCGCGCCGGGTCATGCGGGCCGCTTTGTGGCCGGGCAGCTGGCAGGCAAGCAGGTGCTGTGCATGCAGGGCCGTCTGCATTACTACGAAGGCCACTCCATGCAGGACATCGTGTTCCCCATCCGGGTGATGAAGGCCCTGGGCGTGGAAACCCTGATCCTGACCAACGCCGCGGGCGGTGTGAACACCAGCTTCTCGGTGGGCGATCTGATGCTGCTGGAGGATCACATCAACTTCATGGGCGCCAATCCCCTGACCGGCCCCAACGACGAAGCTGTCGGCCCCCGCTTCTGCGACATGACCTTCGCCTACACCCCGGCGCTGCGTGAGCTGGCGCTGCAGGTGGCCGAAAAGCAGGGCGTTGCATTGCAGAAGGGCGTGTATCTGGGCTATATGGGCCCCAGCTACGAGACCCCCGCCGAAATCCGCGCCTTCCGCACCTTGGGTGCGGATGCGGTCGGCATGAGCACCGTGCCTGAGGTGATCGCCGCCAGCCACTGTGGACTGAAGGTTCTGGCCATGAGCCTGATCACCAACATGGCCGCAGGCATTGAAAAGAAGAAGCTTTCCGGTGATGAGGTCATTGAGATCGCCAACCAGCGCGCACAGGTGCTGCAGAATCTGGTGAGCGGCATCATTGCCGAGCTGTAATAGAAAAAAGGAGAGAAACAAATCATGAGCGAATGTTCGCATGATTGCAGCAGCTGCAGTCAAAACTGCTCCAGCCGTCAGAACCCTCAGGATTTCCATGAGGCCCCCCACAAGCTGAGCAGCATTAAGAAGGTTATCGGTGTGGTAAGCGGCAAGGGCGGCGTCGGCAAGAGCATGACCAGCGCCCTGATGGCTGTGGAGATGCGCCGCCGTGGTTACGGTGTGGGCATCCTGGACGCCGACATCACCGGCCCCTCCATCCCCAAGCTGTTCGGCATCCATGGCCGTGCCATGGGCGATGAGAACGGCATCTGGCCCATCGAGAGCCGCATGGGCATTGACGTGATGAGCATCAACCTGCTGCTGGAGCACGAGGAGGACCCCGTTGTATGGCGTGGCCCCGTAATCGCCGGCGCGGTGAAGCAGTTCTGGCAGGACGTGATCTGGAAGGACGTGGACTTCCTGTTCGTGGACATGCCTCCGGGCACCGGTGACGTTCCCCTGACCGTGTTCCAGACCCTGCCCGTGGACGGCATCATCGTGGTTGCCAGCCCGCAGGAGCTGGTGAGCATGATCGTGGGCAAGGCCGTGAAGATGGCTCAGATGATGAACATTCCCATTCTGGGCGTGGTGGAAAACATGAGCTATGTGGAATGCCCGGACTGCGGCAAGCAGATCAAGGTATTCGGCGAAAGCCATGTGGACGATGTTGCCGCCAAGTACAACATCCCCGTTCTGGCCAAGTGCCCCATCGACCCCAAGCTGGCAGAGTGCGCCGACCAGGGCCTGATTGAAGTGTATGGCGGCCAGTACCTGAACGCCGCAGCTGACGCGGTGCAGGCGCTGCTGAAGTAAGCCATCCGAACTTATGGGAGGCGCCAAACCACCGAAGGAGTGGACCCGGATGTTCCGCGAGCATCTGACCGCCGGCTATCTGCTCGGCTTTCTTTTGATCGTTGCGGTGATCTTCATCGCCGGAGCCGTTTTCTGGTCCACCGCCTTATTCTGAACCGAATGCCCCGTGGCAAGCCGGGTGATTTTCCCGCCTGCCCGGGGTATTTTTCTTTCATCAAGGAGGTATCTTTCCATGCACATTCCCGCCTGCGAAACGCGGCAGCTTGAAATCCTTACCTTTCAGCAAGCCATGGAGCACCGGGACCAGAGCGCCGAATATGACCGGAACCGGTGGCTGTACATCCCGGATTTTTATTCGGAATACCGGTACATTCTGGGCACGGTTGGCAAGCGCCCGCTGATTACCATCGGCATCAATCCCTCCACCGCCGCTCCCGACGCACTGGACAACACCCTGAAATCCGTGCAGCGCATTGCTCTGGGCAACGGCTTTGACTCCTTTATCATGTTCAACGTGTACGCCCAGCGGGCCACAAATCCGGACCAGATGGACAGGGAGTTCAACGAGCCTTTACATCGGGAGAACATGAATGCCTTCCGCTGGGTGCTGGAGCGCAGCGGCGAGCACCCGGCTTTGTGGGCCGCCTGGGGCACCATCATCGAAAAGCGCCCCTACCTGAAGCAGTGCCTGGCGGATATGATGGAGCTGGGCCGGCAGTTTGACGCGGTGTGGTATCAGGCGGGCAAGCCCTCGGTGAAGGGACATCCCCACCATCCGCTGTATCTGAAAAAGGATTCCGTTTTGGATCCCTTTGATGTGGCTGCTTATCAGGCGAGCCTGTAAACAACAATATCCCCCCGGCCATTAGCCGGGGGGATATTTGTTTCTCCGATTCATTGCGCTTTTCGTTTTGCCGCAGCACTGACGATTGTTATAACCAGCAGCAAAACAAAGCCTGCCGTCCAGCACAGCCAGACCTGACTGTTTGTGATCACAAATCCCGGGCGGGCATAGTCCTCAATTTTGTAGGAAAAAATCAGCGACAGGCCCCACATTACAGGGAACGGAGCCGTAAGGAAAAGAAACGTATGCCATACATATGCTTGCAGCTTTCTTTGAGCAAACAGGCAGATAAGGCAGCAGAGCAGCATATATCCAGCTGCCAAAAAGCTGCACAACCCGGAATCTGCCACGCGCAGATAATCGAACAGAAACTCCACGGGGTCACCATCCTGCCTCATCATCGACCCCTGTGCGGAAAGATAGGCGCCGATAACACGGGCACCCGCCAGAAACAGAACATAGAGCCCTGTGAGTGCATACAGAATTCCGAACAGATATTTTTTGTAACCGGCCGATAACGATTTGTTTACATCCCTCATCATAAGCACCGCCTTTGCTCTGTTTCAGAGTTCAATGGTCCGGGAATTGCTGCTTTTTTATTTAATATAGCATATCGACCTCTTCTTGTCGACAATTCGCAACATCGCCTCCGGCTGTCTGTGTCTGCTTTTGATCGGCCAACCCCTTGTTACCCACACAGCAAAAGGCAGGGCGCTTTTCTGGAACGCCCTGCCTTTTTGCGAATTTTATTCCATTACCGAACAACCTTACCCGTCTGTGCATGGAGCTGCGTCCGTCGTTTGGATCAATCTGAAGTGTTCCGCCAGCGCGGCGCGGCCCAGGGAAGTGTCGTTGGTTTGAATCGCCTTCAGAATCCGGCGGTGGGTATCCAGCAGCGGGGCACGGGTGGCTTCGTCCAGCTGGGCCAGCGTCTCTCTGCGGTACAAATCACCCTGGCTGGAAAGCGCCTCCATGATTACAGCAATCAGCTGGTTTTGCCCCGCCTCAATGAGGCTTCGGTGAAACCGGCTCTCAGCCTGCTCCAGCTGACCCGGCTCCTGCGCCTGCTCCATTGCCTGCACCGCCTGTTCCATTTCCAGCAGCGGCTGCGGGGGTGCAAGGCGCACTGCCCGTTCATAGGCCGCCGCCTCCAGACTTTCGCGCAGGGTAAGAAATTCCCCCCGGTCGCTCTGGCGAAGCAAAAGCATCATGGAAAGGATGGAGGAAAAGCCCTGCCCTGCCTCGTTCACAAGAAAACTGCCCTGCCCGTGTACACTGCGCACAAAGCCCATGTTTTCCAGCTGACGCAGCGCCTCCCGCACCGAGTTACGGCTAAGCCCCAGCTCCGCCATCAGGCTGCGTTCTGAGGGCAGCTTTGCCCCCAGAGTCAGCTTTCCCTCCAGAATCTGCCCCTTCAGGTATTCCAGCACCAGATCATAGGTGCGGGCGGTGTTTTTTTCCTCATCTGCCGGTGGCTTCGTTTTCATCCAGCAATCCCCTCCAGCGCAGATAGTTGAGAATCATTTCCACACAGCCATCCACACCAAGGATGCCGCTGTCCAGGCAAAGCTCGTAGCCCTCGGCCTGACCCCACTGCTCGCCGGTGAAATACTTGTGGAACTCGGTTCGCTCCTCGTCCACTTCCTGCATGCGCACCGCTGCCTTTTTCAGTGAGATATTCTCCAGTTGAGCGATACGCTGGCAGCGAATTTCGGGATCAGCATGGATAAACACACTCACGGCGTTTGCATCCGGGCGGAAGATCACGTTGCCGCACCGGCCAATCAGCACGCCGCTGTGATCCTGCATCAATGCGCGGATCCGGCGGAATACCGTTTCGCTTGTTACGGCAGGTTCCTCATTCATGGCAATGGCATAGAGCAGGCTGTTCACCGGGCGTTCTTCATAAAAAGACTTGACCTCGCTGTAATCCGGCGTGCTGCGGGCAATGGTCATCAGCTTTTCCTTGTCGTAAAAATCCACGCCAAGGCGTTCCGCCAGTTTCGCGCCCACCAGCCGGCCGCTGCTTCCGTATTGACGACCTACCGCCACAATCAATGGTTGTTTCATGATTATCCCCTCCGCATGTTACATGAATTGCGCAAACACCGAGGCGCCTACCACAGTGAGCAGGCCTGCCACCGCAATGGCCAGACTGCTCATGGCGCCTTCCACCGCGCCCAGCTCCATGGCTCTGGCGGTGCCGATGGCATGGGCGGAATTGCCCAGCGCCAGACCCTTCGCCACAGGCTCCTGGATGCGGATCACCTTGAACACTCCGTCTGCAATCACATTGCCCAGAATACCGGTGATGATGATGGAGGCTACGGTAATGGTGACAATGCCGCCCAGCTCCTGCGACACACCCATACCAATGGCCGTGGTGATGGACTTGGGCAACAGCGTCACATACAGCTCGTGATCCAGCCCGAACAGCTTTGCGCAGGCCAGAACGCCCAGAAGGCTGGCCAGAGTGCCGGACACAATGCCACAGACCACCGCCTTCAGATTCTCTTTCAACAGGCTTAGCTGCTCATACAGAGGAACCGCCAGGCAGACCGTGGCGGGAGTGAGCAGGTAGGATAGATACTGCCCGCTGGCGTTATAGCTCTGATAGTCCACGCCAAGCACCAGATTCACACCGATCACACAGATCACCGCGATCAGCAGCGGGTTAAGCACTGCAAGCCGGAACTTCTTTTTCAGCACAAGGCCCAGCTCATAGGCCAGCAGGCTGACTGCCGCCCCATAGAACATGGACGAAGCAAAAAACTCACGCATCCTTCTTCCCCCTTCCCCTTCGGATTACAAACTGGGTTGCCCGGCCGGTGACCGCCATCACCAGAACCGTGGTGAACACAACGGTAATCACCACCGGCCAGAACACCGGTGCAAGGCTGGGCCAGGCATCCGTAAGGCCCACCGCCGCCGGAATAAACATAACCGGCATGATCTCGATGAGAAACAGTGCCGCTTCCCGCACCTGGCTCACCCGAAGCAGACCGGTGCACAACAGCACCAACAGAATAACCAGTCCGTAAACACTGGCCGGGATCGGCAGCGGGATGACCGCTTTCAGCACCTCGCCCACAAAGGAGATGGCGAGAATGCGGGTCGTTTGTTTTAAAAACTTCATTCTACTTCCCCACTTTATTCAGGCATTGCGCAACTGGTAGGACCAGTTGCGTTTTTGATTATACGGCGGCGGAGCGGCCTTGTCAAGGCAGGAAAAAAAGAAAACCGCCCACGGAGAGATTTTTTCTCCGCAGGCGATCCATCTGCTTTTGTTAAAAAGGCCGACAATCAGAAATTACTGCCGTTCCAGCCCCAGTATTCGGTTTCCGCATATTTCACATAGATGCGGTCCGGCTGCACGTCCAACGTGCTTTCCAGAATCTCGGTGATCCGGCTGGTCAGATCGTCGTATGCGTCATAACGGGCACCGCCGTACAGGCTCACCTCTGCCAGTGCCGCCGGGTCGTCGCTGCCGGCAAACCACAGGCGGGCATCACCGGTGAAGTTCAGCATCAACCAGTTTTCGTTTTGCCGGGCAGAATCTCGATGGCACGGCCCAGCTGGGTTTTCAGCATCTCTTCGGTATTATCCGGGATGGAAGCGTTGGTCACGATATGGATATAAGGCATGTGGGTTATTCCTTTCTGGTTATGAAATCAAGCGGAATGCTTACTCGGTGCGCCAGTAGGCCACGCTGTACGGCGGCATCTGGCTGCCGCCGCCAAAGTCGTGGTCTGTGCCGGTGATCAGATCCACCGCACGGCCTGCCTGAGCATCGAAGTGGGCAGTGTAGGTGTCGCCGGAGGCATTCACCGCCACCAGAACCCGCTCATTCTCAAATTTGCGTTCGAAGATAATCTGGTGGTTGGTCAGCATCACATTGCGGTAGCTGCCGTAGCACAGGGCCTTGCTTGCCTTGTGTGCAGCCGCCAGTTTGGCAATCCACTCGGTAAGCTCATTTTCCTGAGGCAGCTCGATGGCCGGGCGCAGAGGGGCGTCGCCGTCGCTCTTTTTGCCCTCGATGCCCCACTCGCTGCCATAGTATACCGCCGGAGTTCCGGGCATACCGAACAGAAGGCCATAGGCCGGGCGCAGGTGCTCCTTGTTCTGCAAAATGCTGGCGATGCGCTCCACGTCATGATTGTCCAAAAAGGCCAGCAGGTGCTTGCCCTTGTAGAGGGTCCACTGTTCGGGGCCGAACTGGCGGGCCAGGCTGTGGCCGATCTCGAACATATTCATGCAGTTGAAGCTGGAATACAGCCCCTTGTAGCACTCATAGTTGGTAACGGAATGGCACATCTCATCGTTCATCCAGCGGTTGTAGTCCCCGTGCAGGGTCTCGCCCATCAGCGCAAAATCCGCCTTCAGACCGGCAGTAAAGCTGCGCAGCTGCTTTAAGAACTCCGGAGCCAGACTGTAAGCCACGTCCAGACGCAGACCATCGATGTCGAACTGCTCCACCCAGCCGCGAATGGAACGGAACAGATAGTCCACCACTGCCGGGTTGTGCAGATTCAGCTTGACCAGCTCGTTGTGGCCCTCCCAGCCCTCGTACCAGAAGCCGTCGTTGTATTCGGTGTTGCCGTCAAAACTGACGTGGAACCAGTCCTTATAGGGGCTGTCCCACTTCTTTTCCCGCACGTCCTGGAAGGCCCAGAAACCACGGCCCACATGGTTGAACACGCCGTCCAGCATAACGCGCAGACCGGCTTCATGCAGCGCCGCACAAACCTTGGCAAAGTCCTCGTTGGTGCCCAGCCGGCAATCTACCCGGGTCATATCGCGGGTATCGTAGCCATGCCGGTCACTCTCAAACAACGGGTTGAACAGCACGGTGTCCGCTCCGAGGGCTTTGATGTGCTCCACCCAGTCGAGCACCCGCAGAATCCGGTGCTCCTGCACCCCGTCATTTTCCGCAGGCGCGCCGCACAGCCCCAGCGGATAGATCTGATAAATTACCGCTTCGTCAAACCACATATCGTGTTCTCTCCTTTATGCCCAAAAGGCATCTGTTTCTGCTTCTCAGTATACCATAGATTTACCGAAAATCCCACCAAAAAAACGCGCACAGGGTGAAATCTCTGTGCGCGTTTTGCTTATTAATCTTCCGGGAGCGTTTCCTCTCCGGAAACAGCCATTTCCGGCTCCAGAGGCTCGCCGTTTGCGGTGATGCCCTTGGCCTTCAGCCGGTCGGCCAGGAAATCGCTGGTGAGAGAGTAGAGCACCGCAAAGGTGGGCCAGCCCACACCATGCCGGCAAAGCCGAACAGGCCGCCGCCCACGATGATTGCCACCAGCACCCAGATCGCGGAAAGACCGGTGGAATCGCCCAGGATTTTGGGGCCCAGAATGTTGCCGTCGAACTGCTGAAGCGCCAGCACAAAGATGGCAAACTTGATGGCATCGATGGGGCTTGCCATCAGCAGGATCATGATACTGGGAATTGCGCCGATGAACGGCCCGAAGAAGGGAATCACATTGGTAACACCTACAATCATGCTGATCAGCAGCGTGAAGGGCATGCCCAGCAGGCTCATGCCCACAAAGCAGATCACGCCGATAATGGCGCTGTCGATGATTTTGCCAATGATGAAACCACTGAACACCTGATTGGCATGGCTGCAAACCGTGAGTACCCGCCGGGCCTTGGGCAACGGCAGGAAGGCATAGGTGATCTTGTGCAGCTGGCTCAGCAGCTTGTGCTTGTCCATCAGCATGTAAACCGAGGCAATGAAGGCCGTAAGTGCGCTCACTACGCCGCTGCCCACCGCCATGCCGTAATTGAGGATTTCCGGCATAAACTTTGTAACCAGCTGGGTGGCCTGATTCATCAGATCGGCGTAGGAAACCAGCATGCCGGAGGTAACCTCCGGATCAATGTTCAGCCGGTTGCCCCAGTTGTTCACCACTCCGTTCAGGTTGTTCAGGTACCCCGAAGCATTGTTGATGAGCATGCTTACGCTCTGCACCAGCTGGGGAATTACGAAGCTGAGCAGCACCACCAGCACGGCAACCGCCAGCAGATAGCTGATCAGAATGCTCAGAATTCGCCGGCCACCCAGTTTCTTTTCAAACCAGCGCACCGGGGCATCCAGCAGATAGGCCACAACAAAGCCCCAGATAAAGGGCGCCAGAACATCCAGCACCGTTTTCAGCGCGCCATGCACCAGATCCAGATTGGACATGGCCAGATAAAAGGTAATTCCAATCAGAACCACCGCCAGGCTGGAAAAAAAGCGATGGTTCGGCCGCCATTTGTTCACACTGTTTCCTCCATTGAAATCAAATTCCTTCTCATTGCTCTTCCGCTTTCAATTCACAGCATCCGCCGCAAACGGGGCTGCATTTTGAGCACATAGACATGCAGAACATTATTCAGCGCCACATCATAGATCCAGAAGCAGACGTTGCCCATAAAGAGCAGCGCCGCCAGCATCCACTGTGCAGTTTGAGCAAATTCATCCACAAGGCTCGGCATCGGGAAAATGAAAAGCAGCATGCCGTACATGGCCAGCACTGCACCGTTGAAAAATCCTGCTTTCACCAGAAAACGCAGCCATCTGCCCGGAATCCGCTGAATGTAGGCCTTCAGCAGTGGATAACACCCGAACAGAAAAACAAAAACTGCCGCCATTTCCTTATCCGGCACAAAAAGCACCGCCAGCGCACTGATTGCGCCGTAGCACACCCAGGCCAGGCGCATTCCGCACTCCATCGCAACCGGCATGAGCAGAAGGCCGCTCATGGCCGGAGCACAGAAGGTGGCAAAAGGGATGATACTGCCGCTGAGCATCAATACGATGGAAAGCCCGCACATCACACCGCACAAAGCGATTCGGCTGCTTTGACGCCTGCGCATCTCAGCAGCACCCCTGCCCGCCGCAGCTGCAGCACAGATCCATGCAATACATGGCCATGCACATGTCGCAGCAGCTGCAGCCCACCGCATTGGCCTGCGCGCCGCCATAGGGTCCATAGGGATTGCCCGGCATCTGGCCCTGTGCGCTGCTCTGCAAATTGTGCAGGGCAGCCGCATATTCCCGGTTGCCGGGGTCCAGCTGACAGGCCTGCTGGAAGTAACGCAGCGCCTCATTCATCCAACCCTTATAATAATAGGCGCTGCCCATCAAAAAGTTCCATTCCGCATTCGCCGGGCCATTGGGAATGCTCTGCAGCTGAGCCAGAGCTTCGTCCGCCCGACCGGCACGGATCAATGCCCGGATCTCCGGATAGCTGCCGGTCGCGCCCTGAGGGCCGCCGCTCTGCTGCTGACCGGGATTCTGGTTGCCATAGGGGTTCTGTGCGCTGCTGCCAGCGGTACCGGTGCGCAGCTCGCTCATCACCGTATCAAACGCCTCGTTGATCTGGTTCATCTTGCGTTCGGCATCCTCCCGCAGGGGGCCTGCTTCGTAATTCTCCGGGTTATACTTTTGCGCCAGCGCCCGGTAGGCCGCCTTTACTTCCTCTTCGCTTGCGCCCCGCGCAAGCCCCAATACCTGATATGCGTCCATTTCTTTTCTCCTTCTCCCATTCAGTTCAAACCGCCGCGCCGTGCGCCGCGGGCCGGCATTCCCGCCCGCTGAATACTGCCGGGAATGCCTAAAAAAATGATATTATCCAAAATCGGGCGGTTCAGCCGAAGCTCCAGCAGATTATAGCAGCGGGCCACTTCACCCGCTGCCAGCCTGCATTGCAACCTGGCCTGCTCCACAGCCTGTTCTCTGCTCAGGCCATTTTGCAAAAACACGTTGTACCGGTGTTTCTCCCGGTCCTCTTCATAGTCCTCCGCCGCGTCCAGCCAATAGAGAATCTTGCCCAGAAACAAACCCAGTCTGCGCAGCACACGCTCCTGCTCCGATGTTTCGGCGCAGGCGGCCAGAATCTGGGCCGTCATATTGCCGGTGGGCTCAGCTGCTTCGTCGTAAAAGGTGGTCTGCTTTTGCTCCACCTGCTGCTGCAGCTCGGTCTGCCGGGCCAGCTCCGCATCAATTGCGGGGTAAACCGCCGCTGCCCGTTTGTAGGATCGCCGCAGCAAAAGCCGCAGTGTACGGGCCGCCAGCCGCTTGAAAAAGGTCTCGTCCGCCTCGTCATCCACCAGCTTGTACCAGCTGAGCAGCACCAGCCCCGCAGCCGCCAGCCGCAGGCCCTGGGTACCCTTCTGCATACAGCGTTTCTGCAGAGGATTGGCGATGCACCGTTCCCGGCAGGGGCTGCCGGTCTCGCCGGAAAGGCCGTCGGCCAGAAGCGCCACTGTGACCAGATCGTAGTTCAGCAGCATCCGGGGCAAAAAGCCGTAATCTGCCTTAAGCTGCTTGCACAGCCCGCAGTACATGGCCCGGTAGCTCTCGAACTCCTTCACTTTCATCTCCGGTTTCTCCGGGGTGACATATCCGAACATCCTGCCGTTTCCTTTCCGCGTTTTGTGTGGAATCCTGGGCAAATATTTTGGCAGCACCGCGTGCTCCCTATTCTGGAATTATGCGGTATTGCACTAGGTTATCATACAATATTTTATCGCGCTTTACAACGAGAATGCGCCGTTTCCCGACAAAGTTCCAAAAAAATTTACAAAGAAAAACCCCGGATCTGGCCGGGGTTTAAGAACAGGCGGCGAAACACTGACTGCTCCGCCCCTTCTATTTTCAAATCTGCTGATCCAGTTCGCTGATGCCGCAAAACCGGTAGCCGTTTTCCGAAAACCAGTCAATGATATCCGGCAATGCCTTCACCGTATTTTTCGTGGCTTTGGTATCGTGCATCAGCACCACGCAGGTGGTCTTTCCTTCCGCTTCACTCACCACATTTTCATAGATTGTCTCGGCACTGGGATGCCCGCCCGCCGCATCCTCGGCACAGACGTTCCAGTCCACATACCGGTAGCCTCTTTCCTCCGCCTGTTCCTTCAGAGCTTTCATGATCCCGCTGCCACCATATTTGTGGCTCACTGTGTTGGTGCTGCCGCCGGGAAACCGCAGCCAATGGATGGTATCCAGATCTACATAGGGTTCAATGGTCTGGCGCAGCTGCTTGATGTCCGCCCAGAAGGCGGTGGTGCTTTCGTAAATGGTCTTGTAGCTGTGGCTATAGCTGTGAAGGCCGATCTGGTGCCCCTCCTCGGTCATGCGCTGCAGCAGCGGAAGATATTTCTGGTTGTTCTCGGCCCCCACCACAAAAAAACGTGGCGCACACGCCCTTTTCCTTTAAGATATCCAGCACCGATTCTGTGGTAGCGCTGGGGCCATCATCAAAGGTCAGAAACACCCTCTTTTCGCCTTCCGGCGCATTACTTTGTGCCGCCACCGCAGGCACCACCGGCACATTGGTAAGATCCGCGTTGCTGCACACCGCACTCTGGCCGGCAGCCCAGATCATTGCTCCTGCCACGGCTGCACAGCATACGCCCCACGCGGCCAGCCAGAAAATACGCTTTCGTTTCATGGATGCTTTCATATCCGATCCCCTCGTTTTCCATTGTTGATTTGCCCCGGCAAACCTTTTATACTTATAGCTATGAAGTTCGGGGATGGGTTATCCCCTTTTTTAAAGGAGAAAAATATGGAAATCGCAACTCTTGTGCTGGCCGCTCTGGCCTGCGTGTTCAGTCTTCTGGCTTTGCTGCGCCGCCCGCCGCAGAGCGATTTGTCCGGGGAGGATCTGGAAAAGGTTCGGCAGGATCTGCTGGCGGAAATCCGCCAGACCCGCCAGGAGCTGAGCGGCCGTGTAATGGCCGGCATGCAGGCGGGCGCCAACCAGACTGAGCAGAAGCTGGAGAGCATTCGCACCACCATGGAGGTCCGGCTGAACTCCATGCAGGCCAGCAACGACCGGCGCCTGAACGAGATGCGGCAGACTGTGGACGAAAAGCTGCAGAAAACGCTGGAGGACAAGCTGCAGAAGAGCTTCGGTCTGGTGAGTCAGCAGCTGGAAATGGTCTACAAGGGGCTGGGCGAGATGCGCACTCTGGCTGCCGGAGTGGGCGATTTGAAGAAGGTTCTGAGCAATGTAAAAACCCGGGGCATTCTGGGCGAGATTCAGTTGGGGGCCATTTTGAACGAGATTCTGGCCCCGGAGCAGTTTGCAGAGAATGTGGCCACTGTGCCCGGAAGTTCCGAGCGGGTGGAATTCGCTCTGCGGCTGCCCGGTGACGGGGACGGTCAGGTATGGCTGCCCATCGACGCCAAGTTCCCCTCGGACGCTTATTCCGCCCTGCTGGCCGCCTACGATCTGGGAGACCGGGCGGCAGTGGAGACTGCTGCCAAGGAACTGGACAAGCGCATTCGCAGCTTCGGCAAGGACATTCACGACAAATACATTGCCCCGCCCCACACCACCGACTTCGGCGTGATGTTCCTGCCGGTGGAAGGTCTTTACGCCGAAGTGGTTCGCCGCGGCATTGCCGAGCGGCTGCAGCGGGAATACAAAATCGTAGTGGCCGGCCCCACCACCATGGCAGCGCTGCTGAACAGCCTGCAGATGGGCTTCCGTACCCTTGCAATCCAGAAACGCTCCAGCGAGGTCTGGAAGGTGCTGGCCAGCGTAAAGGCGGAATTCGACACCTTCGGCCAGGCACTGGCACAGGCCCAGAACCGGCTGAATCAGGCCAGCCATGAGCTGGAGAATCTGGTGGGTGTGCGCACCCGGCAGATTCAGCGCAAGCTGCGACAGGTAACTGAGCTTCCCGCAGACAGTGACGCTGCCACCATGATCGGCCAGGGTGCTCTGGAAGAAAATGAAAGTTAAGTATTGACTTTTTGCTGTAAACCTGATAAACTATCTCTTGCGGTCGCAATCGGCCGCAGGATTATGCGAGGGTGGCGGAATCGGCATACGCGCATGTTTGAGGTGCATGTGGTTTTTACCTTGAGGGTTCAAGTCCCTTTCCTCGCACCAAAAGAGCTTCGGTTTTAACCGAAGCTCTTTTTATTTGTTTTATCACTTTGGTGTTATCCGAAAACTCATCAGACAGGAAAGGGGCGGAAGCTTTTTGCTTCCGCCCCTTTCCTGCTTATCCCAAACAAAGCTGTACCATCCATCACACACTCACTGTTGCAGCGCCGGAATCTGACAGACCCACAGATTCTCACTGCTGTTGATGTATCCGCTAAATTCATAAACCGGCTGATAAAAGCCCTTTGTATCGTAACGATACTCCAGTTTGCATCCAGTGATATGCAGCGTATCCTCTGGCCGGAATGGAACATACTGTTCAAATTTGCCCTGCTGCACCTGCTCATACGCTTCCTTTTCTGAAACGATCGATTCGGTGCACACATATTCATTCCAGGTAATCTGATAAAAGAAATCTGCCAGCAAACCGGATTCATCTAACCGGATCATCACC
>ENA-OQIJ01000062-OQIJ01000062.1-human-gut-metagenome-genome-assembly--contig:-NODE-62-length-37984-cov-8.795097_pt1 | contig 37984 bp, 27 predicted proteins | sample MGYA00242582_ERZ504747 | MGnify/ENA primary metagenome ERZ504747 (study PRJEB26092, sample SAMD00036435) | human gut metagenome | host: Homo sapiens | study: EMG produced TPA metagenomics assembly of...
CTTGAGGGGCCTGCCACGAGACAGGAATGCAGTTGGCAGACCCATTCGTGGCCCCTTAAGGGGCTTTGCTAGTATTATGCCCTTCTAGGGCTTACTCAAGCCACCGGCTCAGCCGGTGGTTTTGACTTTACGATCGGATTCCATGGAAAATGCTGTGACGGGTTTGCAGTTTTGTTACAGTTTCCTGATGGATTTGCTGCATTGTGGCACGGTATTCTGAAAGAAGCGAAAATACAGTGTAAAAGGGAGGATGAACGCATGAAACGTTTGGCTGCCGTGCTGACTGTGGGGCTTATCTTTCTGACCGGTTGCAGGGCAGGGCGGAAACCGGAACAGCCGGGTTCACAACCGGAGCCCGCTGCCAGTCCGCCACCCGCGAACACAACGTATGAGGAAACGGCTCCGGGTCAGCCGCTCACGCTGCTGATGGATGGCAACCAGTGGAGCTGCCAGGGCACGGAAAACGGCTATTATGACATTGTGAGCTGCCCGGACGGCAGCCAGCTGATCTACTATACCGACTATGAAAAACGGATTCAGTTTCCCCTTTGCGCCGCGCCCAACTGCGCCCACAGCGGGCCGAAGTGCACCGCCTGGACGACGGCCACCGGGTTGTTTGTTTATCAAGAAAAAGTTTATCAGTTTCAGATTCCGGATAAAACATCTCCATGTCTGGAGCAGATGGAGCTGGATGGCAGCGGGAAAAAAGAGCTGCTCCGGCTGCAAAAGGGGCAGGAATTTGCGGCCAGCGGCGTGGCTGCAGCCGGGGATCTGCTGTATTACATCACAAATGAGACGCAGACCGTGCAGGGTGAGCTGATGACCACCAGCCAGCTCAACCGGCTGAATCTGCGCACCGGAGAAAACCGGGTGATTCAGAGCATGGAGGGGCTGAATCAGTTCATTGTGGGGGCGGTGAAAGATCGGTTGCTGCTGAAGCGGTTTCAGGTGGACCGGCAATACGGAAGCTATGGCATGCCGGAATTTCTGCTGATGGATCAGGCGGGCGGGGAAGAGCCGATGGCTTTGCCGGAGTTTGTGGATGCGTTTACCTGGATCTGCCCGGAAGGGGAGCGGCTGGTGATTGTAAACAGCAGCGAAAGCAGCGTGGTCAGCATGGATTTGAACACCGGAGTGTGCGAAACGCTGGTTACCGATCCGCTTTTTGGCCGTTATCCGGGGCAGGTATTGATTTCCACGGTGCAGGGAAACAACCTGATTGTCAATCTGGCAGCCGATTATTATCTTTGCACCGGGGGAAATTTGAAGCCGTCCGTTCATTCCTATTATTCCGGGCTGAACCGGGGCAATCGGATTCTGGCACAGGTGGAGGGGCAGTATCTGGTTTGCCGGGATTTTGATACCGTTCCCAAAACACTGGCCCTCATTGACCAGCAGGATTACTGGCAGGATCTGGATACCGATGTTGTGATTCAGAATTCCTGAGTGGCCGGTCCCGGTTGCCAAGTGGCAGGAAATAGGGTAAAATAAAGGCTGCGAAAAAGGGCGCGGCCAGGCGTGTTCCGAAGAGCTGCGCGGAAGGATAGGATGGTCAGTTTTTATGATACAAGCGGTTATTTTTGATATGGATGGCCTGATGTTCGACACCGAGCGACTGTGGGATACCCTGTGGGAGCCGGCCTGCCAGGCCCTGAATCTGGCCATGCCGGCAAATCTTGAGGAATTCCTGGCCGGTGGCCGGGGCCTTGCGGGCACCAAGCTGAACGAACATATTCAAAAATATTTCCCCCAGATCGATCCGCAGGTGATTGTGGAGAAGGTGTGGGAGCTGGCGGAGGAACGGTTTGGGCAGGGCGTGCCCTGCAAGCCGGGCCTTGAAGAGCTGCTTAAGATGCTGGAAGAGAAAAAAATTCCCCGGATTGTGGCCAGCTCCAGCCCCCGGGCGTTGATTCTGAAAAACCTGGAAACCACCGGAATGAGCCGCTATTTCGAGCAGGTAGTCTGCGCTGCGGATGTGCGGTTCAGCAAGCCCGCTCCGGACATTTTTCTGGAAGCGGCCCGCCGCCTGGGCGTGGACATCGACAAATGCCTGGTTTTGGAGGACAGCTTCAACGGTGTGCGTGCCGGTCATGCAGCCGGAGCAGTGACAGTGATGGTGCCGGACATTGCCCAGCCGGATGAGGAGATCCGCACACTGTACAACCGCTGCTGCCGGGATCTGCACGAGGTGCGCCGGCTGTTGCTGGACGGCCAGCTGTAAAAAACAAAAACACCGCCTGATCGGAACAAGCCGGTCAGGCGGTGTTTTTGCTGTGTTTCAAAAAATCGGGGAAGCTGCTTTTTAGAGAATGCAGCCCTGATTTTTGCCGGCGGCCTTGGCCTGATAAAGGGCCTGATCCGCCCGCTTGAAGGCGGTTTCCAGGCAGTCGCCGCTGTGGATGGGGCTGGCGCCAATGGAAATACCGGTCCAGGCGGGCTCCTCGCTGGCAACTTCGGCAGCGCGGGCAAGAAGGCGGCGCATCAGATCCTGCGCGTTCTGCTCCGTGCCCAGCTCGCAGCAGAGAAGTACAAATTCATCGCCGCCCATGCGGCAGACCAGATCCTGCGCACGCATGGTGCTGGTGAGAAGGCTGGCCACGCGCTTGAGCACATGGTTGCCCGCCAGATGACCGTGAGTGTCGTTGATGGCTTTGAAATCGTCCATATCCACCACGAAAATCCAGGCGCCGTGCTTGTCCAGATCGGTGTAGAAACTCTGCAGAGTGTTGAAATTGATCAGGCCGGTCAGGCTGTCCCGCTGAGCCAGCCGGGTCAGATGCTCAATGGTTTCCCGGGAACGCTCAATCTGCTGGGTGAGTGTGCGGGGATAATATTCGCCGTCCAGCTGCTCCGGGTTAGGCACCGACTGATGCAGATGAATGACCTGCCATTCCTGCCCCACCTTTTTGTACAGGACGGAAAACCGGCTGTCCATATTGATGTGGATTCCGCTGCTTTCGCAGTCGGCGCCAATGTAAAGACCGCCGTACACCAGGCTGCATTGCTCATCCACCACCTGTTCGGTGCACCAGAAATCCCGAAAATGGAACTGCAGATCATTCTGATCCTGCAGATATCTGCGCATGGCCTGAGAGAACTGCTCCAGATCCCGATAAATTTCGTGTTTGCCGGTGCCGATGATGGAGCAATCCGGGGCAATGCCGGTCAGCTCGTCAAAGGAGCCCGCGTTACAGTCGGCCAGATAGGCCGCCCAGAGTTCTTTTGTGCGCTGGCAAAGATCCATGAGGTCCTCCTTGTTGATTTTTCAGGCAAATGCAGCTTTTTCGCAAATGAAAAGCGCGTGGAAATCTGACTGATTGCCCAAAAGGATACCATATAAAAAAAGCAATGTCAATAAAACCGATAGGGAAAAGTAAGGAAAAAGAAACGCGGCGGAAATTACCGTCTCAGCCTGCGGGATAAAGGCGGTTCTGCTCCTGACGATGAGCCGCAATCGCCCCGGCCAGGAACGCTTCCAGCCAGCTTTCCAGGGTCTGCTCCGGATCAGGCTGCGGGGTGGGGCAATGAAAGTGTATGGCCAGCTGCTCCAGAAGATGCAGGGCCCAGTCCTCCGCCTGCGGCCGGGTGAGCATTCCGGCGTGCAGCTGATCCACCAGATGAAGATACAGGGCGGTGGCAGCCACTGCAAAGGAATCCCGATCCAGCTTTGCCAGCGCCCGGTCGAAGGCGGTTTCATCCCCGGGCAGTTTGTCCGGGCAGCGGGCGCGCAGGCTTCGGGCGGTAATGCCGAACCGCTGCAGCCGGCGCAGCAGGCTGTGCTGAAATTCCGGGCACAGGCCGGTCTGCCGGAACAGCGCCTCGGCGGTTGCCTGGCTTACGGCCTGCGCCGCCAGCTCCCCCAGCTTGAAATGCTTGCCGCCATTCAGCAGGCAGGAGGTGTCGCCTGAGCCGTCGCAAACAATCACCACGCCGTCGGTGCCGGTGCCGGTGGCCAGCCGGGAGGAAACGCTGCTGCCCTGCATCAGATCCCGCAGCAAAGCGGTTTTTGCTTCGGTGGCGGTGAGCACCAGCTCCACCATGGCCCCGGGGGAAAGCGCCTGCCCGGTGATGAGAAAGATGTTGATGGTTCCCGCCGGCACCGGGCAGGGTTTGCCAGCCGCTTCGGTGAGTGTGGCAGGGTCTCCGGCACACAGGGCGTTCACGTCCGCTCCGGCGGAAACTGCCGCCGTGACCCAGAGCTCCTGCCACCGGCGGGTGACCAGCACCATGTTGTCCAGATTGACTGCGGTATCCAGCCCGGCAGTGTGCTCCGGGTTTAGCCCAAGGCGCAGGGCCACCGCCTTCTGATGCTCCTGCAGAGTATTTCCCTCCATGGGCTGGCACACCCCGGCGGGGCCGCAGTCGCAGTAGTTGAACACAGCCTCCAGATCCCGGCGCAGACCGCCGCCGTTGGCCGCAGTGGAAAGCACCGCACGGGGGCCGGAAAAGGTGAGGATCGCGGCCTGCTCGGTGCATACAAGCCGGTCACCGTTCAAAAGGGAAAAACAGCGTTTCATGGGTTCCTCCGTGATGGGGTGAAAAAGGCCCCCCGGCTTGACCGGGGGGCCGATGGGAAAACGATTATTTCAGGCCCAGAGGAGTGATGGCACAGTAATCCTCGATGGTGCCGCGCTTTTTGAAGCACTCCAGAATCTGCTTGCCCACCGGGTGCAGCTCCTCCACGTCGAAGGCCTCCAGTTCCTTGGCAAAGAAGTCGTACAGGATCTGGGCGCCCTTCTCGTAGCCATCCATGCCCAGCTGTTCCTGGGTTTCCGGATGAAGGAAAGCGGAGCGGATGTCCTGGCCGTCCACCTTCATCTCCTTCATGCAGTAACCCAGCAGGGCGCAGGGAGCGGGGGACAGGCGTTCCATCTTCATGTTCACGCCGCCGCGACGGGCCAGATACTCACGGCTGATCCACTCGGCCGCGAAGCCGATGCGGTATACGCCAATGTGCTGGTTGGGGATCAGAACGTACTTGGTGTTGGGGCAGGCCAGAATCTGCTCCAGCAGCAGGTTTGCCTGACGTACCCGCAGACCGGTGGCAAAGGGCCAGTAGGAGCCCACGCCTTCGCTGGCCAGCGGGGCGTTGCCGCTGATGCTGGGGTTCTTGAAGCCGCGGGGGGCAACCAGACGCCACAGCCAGGCCAGAGCGGGAGGGATGATGTGCATCAGGCCCATGATGCCGTAGTCCGGGTGAGCGGCGCTGGAGGGCGGCATGCGCACGCCGAAGCTGCGCACATCCACCTCAACCGGCTTATCCACAATGTTGTCCACCATGTTGCGGGGCACAATCACGCGGGGGTTGGGGCAGGGCTTGCCGGTGGAGTCCATGGTGTGTTCCCACACAAGGCAGGTGGAGCCGGGAACGCCCTCGATGTTGAAGAATACCAGCGGTTTTTTGCTGTGGATGGTGATGCGCTCGTACATGGGGTCGGAGCCGTATTCGGTGATGCCGTCCACACGCAGGAACCAGCCGTCCTCACCGTCGTACAGGGCCAACTTGCCGCTGCCGGTCTGGAAGGAGGGATGGCAGATGGCCATATCGTCGGTAACCGGATAGATGGTACAGGTATCGCTCATGTGCAGGTAGTCCCGGTCGCCGGTTTCCAGATTGGTGCCCAGCAGCACGCGGCCGTCCGGCACACGGTGCACATCCTGCAGCAGCTCGCTCTTGCCGCCGCCGGAAGCGCCCTCGTGCATCATGACCATCTCGTTTTCGTATGGGGTCACGATCTTGGCGGCGGAGGCGTGGGCGGTAACCCAGCCCTCCTGCTCGCCAATGTCCAGCAGAACGCTGTAAATGCCCTTCTTGGCGGAGGGGCCGGGATACAGGTTGTAGGCAAAGACCTCGTGGCGGTCGTCCAGCCGGTTGTGTACGCACACCTGCTTGCCGTCGAAGTGAGTGTGACGGAAGGGAGGAGCCACATACACGATGGCACGGGGCTTGAAGTTGTGAATGTCCTTGGCGCAGACGAAGGCCTGCAGCTGAGACAGCGCAAACGCAAAGAAAGCCGCGTTACGGGGGCAGACCAGCAGGGCCTGATAGCCGTATTCATAGCCGCCGGCCATGAAGGGCACCAGGATCAGCTCCTGACGGGCCAGCCATTTGTAAGTATCCACCTTCAGGGTGTTGAAGTCGTAGCCGTAAACGTCCTGGAAGCGGGGCTTGTCGGTGGGCTTGTCGTCCCCGATGCGCATGCAGTCCGGGTCGCGGCGGCGCATGTAGTCCTCCGCATAGTTGACCACTGCACCGTTCTTGCAGCGAACCACGTCGGCCTCCTTCACAAGAGTGCCGTTTACATCGTAGGAAACGTCGATCTGCTTGGTGCTGCCGTTGCCAAAGATCAGATCATACAGCATCTCCTCCGTTTTGGGGATAATGATGCTGGGGCTGTTGTTCAAAATCGTTTCCAAATCGCGCGGAAGCACGAATTCTTCCAGTAATACATTCATGCGAATCTCGAACCCCTCTCTCTTGTTTCGTACCGGTTCGTTAAAAAACCTATATTAATAGGGTAACAAATTAAAATAGATCTTGTCAACCAAAGGAAAAGCCCCGCGCAGTGGGGTTGCTTTGCGAAAAAAGCCCGCAAAAGCCCTTGAGGACCGGTTTTTTTGCTGCTTTCCCCTATTATACTATGAAAATGTTAGATAATATATGAATAGAACTTTAATTTCGTAAAAAAACAGAGCTTGGATCTGCTGCATGGTTAATAAACAAAAGAGGAAATGCAAAAAGACGTACTTTTTGAAACGAAAAACGCACGCGGAATGATGCTTTTAAAGTGTGGCCTTTGACGGAAAAAGCGAAGGGGGCTGGTGCAACTTCCATAAAAAACAGACGTTGTTTTTTTAACGATTGCCAGTAGAATTTGTTCGAAAAACAGTGGTATAATGACGCCAGAACGGTTGCGCGGGCCTGGCCTGCGCGGATCAAAAAGGAGAGAGTGACTATGGCAAATGTGATTGGCAGCCCCTCCCGCTATGTGCAGGGGCGCGGAGAGCTGGCTCATCTGTATGAGCATTGCGAGAAATACGGCAAAGATCTGTTCGTGCTGGTAAGTGCATCCGGCAAAAAGCGCGTGGAGGGCAAGATCGCCCAGAGCGTGGAAGGCACCGGCGCAAAGGTTGTTTACGAGATCTTCAACGGCGAGTGCAGCCAGAAGGAGATTGACCGGGTGGTCGAGGCCTTTAAGGCTTCCGGTTGCAGCGTGGTGGTTGGCATCGGCGGCGGTAAGATCCACGACACCGCCAAGGCGGCTGCCTACTATGCGGGCGCTCCGGTGGTCATCGTGCCCACCATCGCCTCCACCGACGCACCCTGCAGCGCCCTGTCTGTGATCTACACCGATGAGGGTGTGTTCGACCGGTACCTGTTCCTGCCGGCCAACCCCACCGTGGTTCTGGTGGATACCGACATTGTGGCCGCGGCTCCCGCCCGCCTGCTGGTGTCCGGCATGGGCGACGCACTGGCCACCTACTTTGAGGCCCGGGCCTGCCAGGCCTCCGGTGCATCCAACTGTGTGGGCGGCAAGGTGACGCTGGCTGCCATGAGCCTGGCCCGCCTGTGCTACGAGACCCTGCTGGCCGACGGCCTGAAGGCCAAGCTGGCGGTGGAGCGCCACGTCTGCACCAAGGCGGTGGAGAACGTGATCGAGGCCAACACCTATCTGTCCGGCGTGGGCTTCGAGAGCGGCGGCCTGGCGGGTGCGCATGCCATCCACAACGGCCTGACCGCTATCCCTGAGACCCACAGCCTGTACCATGGCGAGAAGGTGGCCTTCGGCACGCTGGTTCAGCTGGTGCTGGAGAATGCCCCGCTGGAGGAGCTGGAAGAGGTGCTGGAGTTCTGCACCGAAGTGGGCCTGCCCACCACGCTGGCCGATCTGGGCGTGGAGAATCCAACCCAGGAGCAGCTGATGGAGGTTGCAAAGCTGGCCTGCGCCGACGCCGACACCCTGCACAACATGCCCTTCCCGGTGGACGCCGACAGCGTATACGCAGCCATTCTGGCGGCGGACGAGCTGGGCAAATACTACACCGACTGCTGAGCAGAATCCGATTTTACGGCGGCCTCCCTGTTTTGGGGAAGCCGCTTTTCGTTTGTTCAGGGCGGAATCCGGAAAGCGTTGTGCAACAATGTCACTTGACAAACAGGAATTATTCCTATATACTCCGGGCAAAGGAAGAACACGGCGGGCAAAACGGCCCGCAGAACGGAGGAAACAATGACAAAAGCCTTGCTGTGGGCGGCGCTGGGAACAGGCATAACCTTCGGCATGACCAGCCTGGGGTCGGCCATGGTGTTCCTGATTCGAAAAAAGACGAGCGAGGGGATGCAGCGCATCTTCCTGGGCTTTGCAGCCGGTGTAATGATTGCGGCTTCGGTGTGGAGTCTGCTGATTCCGGCCATTGAACAGGCGGAGGCGGCGGGCCAGATCGGCTGGATTCCGGCGGCGGGCGGCTTTGTGCTGGGCGCGGCCTTTCTGATGCTGATGGACGGGCTGTTGCCCCATCTGCATGCAGGTTCCGCTCAGCCGGAAGGCCTGCATGCCAACTGGCGGCGCACAACCCTGCTGGTGCTGGCGGTGACCCTGCACAACATCCCGGAGGGCATGGCGGTGGGCCTGTCCTTCGCGCTGGCGGCTCAGCAGAGCGGGGCGCAGGCGGCGCTTACCGGAGCCATGGCGCTGGCCATCGGCATCGGCATCCAGAACTTCCCCGAAGGTGCGGCCATCTCGCTGCCCCTGCATCAGGAGGGGATGAGCCGTGGCAGGGCCTTTGTGTACGGCAGCCTTTCCGGAATTGTGGAACCCATCTTCGGCATTCTGGTGGTGCTGCTGGCGGGCTTCATCGGGCCCTTCATGCCCTGGCTGCTGGCCTTTGCAGCGGGCGCCATGATCTATGTGGTGGTGGAGGAGCTGATCCCGCAGGCTCATCTGGGCGAGCACTCCAACGTGGGCACGCTGGGTGTGATGGCCGGTTTTCTGGTGATGATGATTCTGGACGTGGCACTGGGATAAACAAAAACGGAGCGATGGGTTCATCGCTCCGTTTCTTTATGCGTTCAGAATGCCGCTGCGCAGCTGGTCGCAGACTTCCAGTGCGTCCAGCAGATGATAGGGATCTGTGGTGTGGTCACCGGGTGCACCGGTGGTGACCAGAATGTATTCCCGGCCGTCCACCTCCATCAGGCTGGCCAGGCACAGCCCCGCCTGACTGGTATAGCCTGTTTTGCCGCCCAGCAGCTCGCTGCCCTGCCCGGGCAGATTGTCCAGCAGGGCGAACATGGAGCTGTACATGGTGAAGCCCTGGGGATGCTGAGCGGTGGGGGATGTGGTGTAACTGCGGGAGGTGAATACCTGGCGGAAAATCTCGTTGTTCAGTGCCGCGTCCAGCAGCTGGGCAAAATCTGCCGCCGAGGCATAGTGGTTCCGATTCTCCAGACCGGTGCAGTTGGCAAAGCGGGTATTTTCCAGCCCAAGCGCTTCGGCTCGCCGGTTCATCTGCTCCACAAAGGCAGATTCACTGCCGCTGACCTGCCGGGCCAGGGTCAGGCAGCACTCCGCACCGGAGGGCAGCATTGCGCCGTAGAGCAGATCCCGAAGGGGAACGGTTTCGCTTGGGGAAAAGCCGGCCAGCGAGGCATTCTCGGCCCAGAGATCATTGAAAATTTCAGCGGGAACGGTCACCATCTGATCCAGATCCGGCAGGCTTTCGCTGGCCAGCAGCACCGTCATGATCTTGGTGAGCGAAGCGGGCGGGGCTTCCTCCTGCATGGCCTGCCCGGCAAGAAACCTGCCGCTGGAACGATCCAGCAGGGCGGCCCGCGGGCTGGAAAGTCCGTTCAAAGCGGGCACGGTGGAGGAAGGGGAAGCGGCAGGAGCAGACGCACCGGATTCGGCGCCGGCAAGAGATTTGAACCCTGCCAGTGCCGCGAAGAGCAGCAGGGCCAGCAGCCACAAAGCCAGCGGGCCGCGGCGCCTTGCCCGGCGGCGGGGAGCAGGGGAAGCACGGCGTGCCGCCGCGGGCTGGCATACCGGGCAGCGGGGGCGCATGGTGCGCGGAGTGGTCATAACAAGCATCGGCCTTTCTTTGCCGGGTAGCGGAAAATGCACTTCACCGCCCGGCGTGGTATTGGATGCTTCTGTTATAACAAAAAACGGCCGCAGGTGTTTTGCGGCCGGCTTTCAGTTTCCATACAATTTTCTTACGGCAAAAAAATCCCCGAAAAGCGGTGCGATGGACACCGCTTTTCGGGGATTTGTGAACAGGACAGGTCAGTTTTTCACCGTTCCCATGCGGAAATGTGGAAAACTTCGTGGAAAGGCTGTGGAAAATTACTTTTTCATGCCGGCCTCGGCCACCTTCATCATGATGGCGCATTCCATCCGTTTGCGGAACAGCTCGCAGCCGTACTCGTAAACGCCGGTGATGCTGCCGGTGGCGTGGTAGGCGTTGGCCGCGCAGCCGCCGGAGCAGTACAGCTTTGCCCAGCAGTCCTTGCAGCCGGGGCGGGCGTAGGCGTTGCACAGCTTGAACTCATCCCGCAGGGCGGTGTTGGTCACGCCGTCCCACACGTTGCCCATGCTGTATTTCGGGTCGCCCACGAACTGATGGCAGGGGAACAGCTCGCCCCAGGGGGTCACGGCCAGATACTCGGTTCCGCTGCCGCAGCCGGAGATTCGCTTGTAGATGCAGGGGCCGTGGTTCAGGTCGATCATGTAGTGGTAGAAGGTGAAGCCCTTGCCCTCGCTCTCGCGGCGCAGCATCTCCTTGGCCAGAATTTCGTACTGCTCCATGATCTTGGGCAGATCCTCCTCGGTGAGGGCGTAGGGGTCGCCGGGGGCGCAGACCACCGGCTCCATGCTCAGCTGGTCAAAGCCCAGATCGGCCAGATGGAAGATGTCGTTGGTGAAGTCCACGTTGTTGTGGGTGAAGGTGCCGCGCACATAGTATTCCTTGTTACCGCGGGCCTTGGCGAACTTCTGGAACTTGGGCACGATGGTGTCGTAGCTGCCCTGACCGGCGTAGTTCTTGCGCAGCCGGTCGTGGACTTCCTTGCGGCCGTCGATGCTCATGACCACGTTGTTCATTTCCTTGTTGGCGAACTCGATCACCTCGTCGTCCACCAGAACGCCGTTGGTGGTCAGGGTGAAGCGGAACTTCTTGTTGTTGGGCTCCTCCAGACTGCGGCCGTAGGCCACCAGCTGCTTGACCACGTCCCAGTTCATCAGGGGCTCACCGCCGAAGAAGTCCACTTCCAGATTCCGGCGCTTGCCGCTGTTGGCCACCAGGAAGTCCAGCGCCTGCTTGCCCACCTCGAAGCTCATCAGGGCACGCTCGCCATGGTAGTTGCCCTGGCTGGCGAAGCAGTATTCGCAGTTCAGGTTGCAGGTGTGGGCCACATGCAGGCACATGGCCTTCACTTCGGTCACGCGCTTTTTGAAATCGAAGGCCATGTCGCCGTAGATGTCCTTGGCGAACAGCTTGCCGGCCTTCTCCAGCTCGGCAATATCAGCCAGGCACTGGCGCAGGTCGGTCTCGGTCACGTCCTCGCGGTCGGCGTATTTTTCCAGCATCCTGGCCACGATCTCGTCGGCGGGGGTGGTCTCGTACAGGCCGATCACGTCGTAGGCCACCTCGTCCACCACATGGACCGAGCCGCTGAATACATCCAGTACGATGTTGTATCCGTTGAGTTTATACTGATGGATCATGAAACGAAGGTTCCTTTCTGTAAATGAATCGATCAAAGAATAAGAATCTATTCAAAAATCCGGCGGGCAGCGGGCCCGACTGGATGAAAACGCAAAAAATACCGCCTGCGCAGGATCGGCAGGCGGTATGCTGCAAGGCAAGAATTACTTCTCGTCGTTCTTATGCTCGCACATCTGGTTAGCAACACCGCAGGAGGTTTTGCAGGCAGACTGGCAGGAAGTCTGGCATTCGCCGCAGCCGCCGGTCTGTACGCTCTTGGCCAGGTCGCGGGTCTCGAGAGTCTGAATCCGGTTCATCGATACGTCCCCCTTTCTATACCATAAATTTCCGGGAACCGGGCGGGAATGCCCGGTGCTTAAGAAACCTATAGAAACTTGCGTTTATTATACAATGGAAGCGGCCTTTTCGTCAATACCTACTTTGGCAGCCCCGGCGGAAGCCAGCAGGGTGAACAACGCGCAGGGGATAAAGTAGGCGAAGGCCAGCAGGTAGCGGATCTGCATATAGCTGGGCGCGCCCAGAACCAGCCCGAACCACACCAGATACAGCGGCAGATAGGCCAGCAGCAGCCGGGCGCGGCGGCGCAGCAGCTGCACCACGCCGCACAAAAGCAGGCCCCAGGCCATGAGTGCCGGCGGGAAGAACACCGCCCGGGCTTCCAGCTCGTCCCGCAGGCCGGCCCAGCCGGTGAGCCCCAGCACGATGTCCTTGCTGGTGATGCCGAAGGCCCCGTTGCTGCCCTCGTAGGGGAAGGAATAGCTGCCGCCGTCAAACCGGGGGCTCACATAGCCCGCAATCTCGGCCAGCCAGGCCTTCAGGTAGCCCTGCCAGTGGCCGGGCAGCAGCTGCGCCCACACCGAGAGCAGATCCAGCTTGCCCTGCAAAGTGCCAAAATGCTCGGCGTTGAATTCCGAACTGGTTTTCACCGGGTCCACGGTGATGGGGCTGTAATTCTGGGCCATGGCCTCCACCGGGATCACCCGGGCGATGGTCTCGGCCTGCCGGGGGCTGAAGGCCTCCGGCTCGGAGGAGGCCACATAGGCCAGCTGCTGCAGCGGCACGGCCCAGGCCTCAGCGGTCATGGTGCTCTGCAGCCCCAGCGCGGTGTAAACCGGGCCGGTGATCAGCTTCACGGCGATCAGCACCGGCAGCATCACAGTAAGGATGCGGCGGCGGGCCGGGCGCAAAGCACACAGCGCAAGGCAGACCACCGCCGCAATGGGCCAGCCGTTGCCCCGCAGAAAGCACAAAAGCAGGGTGAGGACAACAAAATGAATCAGCGGGCCCTTCTGCCGCAGGTTCTCCGCCCGGCAGCGGGCGGTGTCGAACAGGAACAGGCAGTAGAGCGGCAGTACCCCGTTGAACAGTGGATCCTTCCAGACCACAAGGCTCTGGAAGGCGTACATGGTGCAGCCGCCAAAGAGCGCGAAGCCCAGGCCGACGGCCAGAAGCCCCGCTCCCCGCCGCCGCATCCATACCAGACTGTATGCCAGCATGGCGGCCACGGCGGTCATCTGCAAAAAGCCGAAGAGATAGGCCCCCAGTTCGATCAGCCCCAGCTTGTAAAAGGGCCAGAGAATCAGCCGGAGCAGCAGCGTGTAAAGGATGGGGTGGGCGTCGTTCAGACCGCCCTCCAGCGCCTGCTCCAGAAGGGAAACGGAGTCCACATCCAGCCGCACCGGGCCCCAGCACAAAAACACCGGCAGCCACAAAAGAAGAATCACGCCGGTGTACAGCGCCAGCTGACGCCACAGCGGCCCGGCGGGCGCCGTGGGCACTTCCACCGCAGGCAGATGGGTGAGAAACCGGCACAGCCCCAGCAGAATGGGAAAGAGCAGCGCGCTGAGAATCACCCAGAACAGCAGAAAGGAAAGGTCAAACTGCATGGTGCCGGCCACTGCGTTCTGGACCAGGGTGAAAAAGCAGAACGCCGCGCCCAAGGCCCCGCAGGCAAGACCTTCCCGCCGGCCGGGCTTCTGGCACAGGCCGCGCACGGCGCACACAAAGCAGACGCCCCAGAACAAACAGAAGGCGGGCGGGGCCCACACCTGACAGGCCCAGAGCAGAAACAGTGCACAGAAAAGGCCGCTCACCGCCCCGGCGGCAGGCACCAGACGGCGGTGACGGCGCAGAAAGGCTTCCGCGTTGGAAAAGCTGGATAACATTCGATCAGCCTCCTTTGGTCAGATTCGGTTCATCCGGCAGCACCCGCAGTACGTGGGGCATGCCGCCGCCGGTGCTGTGCAGCCGAACGCCCTGCCGGTTCAGCCGGGCGCAGCAGGAAAGGAATGTGCGATCCACCCGCTCGCCGGGCACGATCAGAGGAATGCCCGGCGGATAAGCCCACACATATTCCGCGCACACCCGGCCTTCGCAATCGGCCAGCGCCGTTTCCTCGCAGGGGCGTTCCAGCGCCTCGCTCACCGGAAGGGCAAAGGGAGGCAGCGGCAGCGGCTCGGCGGCAGGGGGCATCGGGCAGGCGGCCAGGCTCTGGTCGATGATCACCAGTGCCCGGGCCAGACGCAGCAGGGTTTCCTCGGTATCGCCCAGGCCGGTCATGGCAATGGCCCAGTCGCCGCTGGCCATCTCCAGCTCAATGGCGAATTCCTCCCGCAGCCGGGCCATCAGCCCCGGGCCGGTGAGGGCGGTGCCCCGGGTGGAGATTACCAGCTTGCCCGGGTCGTGGGCATAAAGGGTGGGGTGGCGTTCCGGCGTGTCTGCCCCGTGGCAGAGCACCCGCAGGCGGGTCAGGCCGGCGATGGCCCGGTCAAAGGCGGCCAGAGCCGCCTGCCAGCGGGCAAACAATTCACTGCCCCGATGTTCCAGAAGATCCACGCAGCCATCCATGCTGGCCATCAGCAGGTAGGAGGGGCTGCTGGTTTCAAAAATGCCCAGCTGGCGTTCCAGCGCCTCGGCCGAAACCAGATTTCCCTGCTGGTGCAGGATGCCGGTCTGGGTCAGGCTGGGCAGGGTTTTGTGCAGGCTCTGCACCACCACATCCGCACCGGCGGCCACCGCACCGGCGGGCCAGCCGGGGGCAAGGCCCAGATGGGCCCCGTGGGCTTCGTCCACCAACACCGGTACGCCTGCCCCATGGGCGGCGGCGCAGATGGCGGCAAGATCGCTGATCACGCCCTCATAGGTGGGGCTGGTGAGCACCAGCAGTTTTGCGCCCGGATGGGCGGCCAGCGCTGCGCGTACCTGCTCCGGCGTGATGGAGGCCAGCACCCCGAAGGCTTCGTCCACCGGCGGGGCCAGCCAGACCGGCACCGCGCCGCACAGCTCCAGCGCATGGTACACGGACTTGTGGCAGCCGCGGCTCAGAATCACCTTGCCGCTCCGGCCTGCCGCCGCCCGGATACCGGCCAGAATGCCGCAGGTGCTGCCGTTCACCAGATAAAAGCTGTTCGCGGCACCCCACAGTCGGGCGGCCCGGTCCATGGAGTCTTTCAAAATACCCTCGGCCTCGTGCAGATCGTCGAAGCCGTGAATTTCGGTAATATCCCAGGCCGCGCCCAGTGCGGCCAGATAGGGGGCCAGAGCGGTGTTCCGCTTGTGGCCGGGCATGTGCATGGGAGCGGGGCCGTCGGTGCTGTGCCGGGCCAGTGCTTCCAGAAGCGGGGGAAATGAATCAGACATTGGGATTGCTCCTTTAAACTTTAAAGCGGTATCCCGGGGGGAAAGACCGCCACATTTTTTCACTTTATCATACCACACTTACCCCGGCGGCGCAAAAAAAGAAGGGATATGCACGATGCAGCGGGAAACCGCCCGGTTTTATGGTATAATAATCAAAACGAGTATCAAAACGGGGCGTTCTATCATGGGCGCCCCCGGATGAAATGAGGAATTTACAATGAAAAATTTCCGCAAGACCTTTTCCATCTCTTCCGTGGCGTTTATTCTGGTGGGCCTGGCACTGCTGCTCTGGCCGGATATTTCGCTCCGGCTGGTGTGCGGCCTGTTCGGCCTGGTAATCCTGCTGAAGGGCGTGAGCAGCATCTATACCTTCCTGCGGGCAGAGGTGCGGGGCTTCTTCAGCTACTTCGGCTGGCTGTTTGGCGCGGCCGCGGTGGCGTTGAGCATCTTTTTGCTGATCCGGCCCCAGACCGTAGTTTCCGTGCTGCCCATTCTGGTGGGCCTGTTTGTGATCATGGACGGTGTGATGCGGGTGCAGAGTGCCTTTGAGCTGCGGGCTGCAGGTTATGACCGCTGGTGGAGCCTGCTGCTTTTGGCGCTGGTCAGCGTGGTATTGGGCGCGGTGATGCTGTGGAACCCGTTCGGCACCGTGGAAGTGCTGGTCATGGCCATCGGCGTGATCCTGATGGTGGAGGGCATTTTGAATCTGGCCGGTTCCATCTGGGCGGCAATTCAGCTGAAGGGCCTGAAAAAGGCCGCCCGGGATATGGCGGATCAGATGCAGGAGATGCTCACCGATCCCGCCTTTGACGACGGCGACATCGTGGAGGCCGACTGGCGCGATCTGGACGAAAAACGCTGATCCGGCATGGAACGGATCAATCCGAAACGGGCACAGACCCCGTCGCCGGACATGCAGCGGGCCGCCGCCCTGTGCGGATTGGGGGCACTCGCTTATCTGGCGGCGGAATCGGCCCTGAGCGGGCTGCTTGGCCCGTCGGTAGAAGGCCTGCCCCCGGCGGCGGGCGAGCTGGTGGCGCTGGGCAAGAATCTGCTGGCATTGGCCGCACCCTTTCTACTGGTGCTGGCCTGTCCGCCCGGGGCCCCGGTGCGGCTGCGCCGACCCCGCAGGGGAATGCTTCCGGTGCTGTTTGTGCTGTTCTGGGGGCTTACCATGGCGGGCAACCTTGCCAGCAGCGGCCTGCGGGCCCTGCTGGGGGAAGCCGGCGGTGCGGAGCTTGCGGATGCACCCGCGGCTCTGGTCTGGCTGCGGCTGGCGCTGGTTCCGGCGGTGGGCGAAGAGCTGCTGTTCCGGGGGCTGATGCAGGGGTATCTGCGCCCCTGGGGCAGCCGGGCGGCGGTGTGGGGCCAGGCGGTGCTGTTTGCGCTGCTGCACGGCGATGCACCGGCCTGCCTTTCGGCGCTGCTTTCCGGGCTGACGCTGGGCCTTTGCGCGGAAACCAGCGGCAGCCTTCTGCCCGGCATGGCTTTTCATCTTTACAACAATACGCTGGCTTTGCTGAGCCAGACCGGTGCAGGCAGCGCATGGGTTCAGCCGCTGTTGCTGTTCGGCCTGCCCGCCGCCGCGCTGGTGGCATGGGCGATAAAGCCAGGGCGTCCGCCCCGCCTGCAGGGTACCGGGGCAGGTGTTCTGATCCGCTGCCCCGGCTACGGGCTGGCGGTGGTGCTGCTGGCGATGCAGATGCTGCACGCCACATTTACATGATTTATCACGAAGGAGAAACCCGATGACCGACCAAGAACTGATGGGCCTTGCGCTGGAGGAGGCAAAAAAAGCCGTCGCACTGGGCGAGGTTCCGGTGGGCGCAGTGGTGGCCAAGGACGGCGAACCCGTTGCCATGGCCCACAACACCCGCGAAACCGAGAAAAATGCCCTGCACCATGCCGAGCTGCTGGCCATCGATGCGGCCTGCAAAAAGCTGGGCGGCTGGCGGCTGTGGCAGTGTGAGCTGTTTGTGACGCTGGAGCCCTGCCCCATGTGCAGCGGGGCCATCATCAACAGCCGCATCAAGCGGGTGGTCTACGGCGCAAAGGATACCAAGGCCGGCTGCTGCGGTTCGCTGGTGGACTTGTTCGCCTACCCCTTCAACCATCATCCGGTGATTGAAAGCGGATTGCGGGAGCAGGAGGCGGCAGAGCTGCTGCAGGAGTTTTTTGCCATGCTGCGGCGCAAACGAGAGGAGAAAAAGGGGAAATGAGAGAAAAAAACGTGCTTGTCACCGGGGCCAGCCGGGGCATCGGGGCCGCAGTGGCCCGGGCCTTTGCCGCTGCCGGGTATCGGGTGGCTGCCAACTACAACACCAGCAAAGCCGAGGCTGAGGCACTGGCAGCCCAGTGGCCCGGCCGGGTGCTGCCGGTGCAGGCGGACGTGGCGAACCGGGCCCAGGTGGAGGCCATGTTCCGGCAGGTGGAAGAGACCTTCGGCGGGGTGGATGTGCTGGTGTGCAATGCGGGCATTGCCCGGCAGGAGCTGTTCACCGACGTGACCCCAGAGGCGTGGCAGCGGATGCTGGATGTGCACCTGAGCGGCGCGTTCCACTGCTGCCAGTGTGCGCTGCCCCACATGCTGCATCAGAAATGGGGCCGCATTGTGACCGTGAGCTCCATGTGGGGGCAGGTGGGCGGCAGCTGCGAGGTGGCCTATTCCGCCGCAAAGGCGGGGCTGATCGGCCTGACCCGGGCGTTGGCAAAGGAGGAGGGCCCCAGCGGCATCACCGTGAACTGCGTGGCCCCCGGCGTGATCGAAACCGATATGATGGCATCCTTTTCCGCTGAGGACAAGGCCGCCCTGGCGGAGGAAACGCCGCTGGGCAGTCTGGGCAGCCCGGAGCAGGTGGCAAAGGCCATTCTGTTCCTGGCCAGCGACGACGCGGACTATATCACCGGCCAGGTGCTGGGCGTGAACGGCGGGCTGGTGGTGTAACGCTTTGGCTCCCTGCCGCATACAATGCGGGCAAGGAGGGGAGCATAATGACCGTGTTTCAGGAAGGGATCGATGTATCCCGTTATCAGGGTGTGGTGGACTGGTCCGCCGTGGCCGCGGCGGGCAAAGAGTTCGCCATCGTCCGGGTGGGCTCCAGCAACCAGAGCGGGCCCTATGTGGATCCTTATTTTATCCGCAATGTACAGGGCGCGCACGAAGCCGGGTTGCGGGTGGGGGCATATTTCTATATCTACGCAAAAAGCGAGGACGAGGTCATCCGGGAGCTGGAGGTGTTTCTGAAGGCGCTGGAAGGGCACCGACTGGAGTATCCGGTTTATGTGGATGCGGAGGACGCTTCGCTGGCCAGTCTGGGCCGGGAGAAGGTGACCGGTCTGATTCAGTTTTCCATGGACATTCTGGATCAGAAGGGCTGGTTCCCGGGGTATTACAGCTATACGGAATTTCTGCGCCGTTACATCAACACCCGACAGCTGGAGGACTATCCGCTGTGGGTGGCGGATTACCGGGGCTATGTGGGCTATCAGGGGGATTACGGCGTATGGCAGTATTCCTCGGTGGGGCAGGTTGGCGGTGTGAACGGAAACGTGGATCTGAACTACAGCTACAAGGATTATCTGCCCCTGATCCGGGCTGCGGGCAAAAACGGTTACCTGCCGGAGGTGGATCCCAACCAGCCGGAGAATTCCGATTATTATGCCCTGTGGCGCGCCGCACAGGATAAGCTGGACCAGATCGCCCTGATTCTGGCTGAGGAATAGCGGCGGCTTCAGTTGCATCCGCAGCCGAAACGTGCTATGGTTAAGGCGATACCGCAGCGGGCCTGCCGGAGAGGCGTGAAATACGGCCCGTGGGAAGAGAAAAATACATCCGTTTTAGGAGAATCGTATGGAGAATAAAAAATTTCTACGCAATGTGCTGGGCATTGCCACCTTCTGCATCCTGCTCTACTGGGGCCTGCAAAACATGGACCGGGTGGCAACTTTTCTGGGCATGGTGGGCGGCCTGCTGCTGCCTTTCCTGCTGGGCGCTGCCATGGCCTTCATTCTGAATGTGCCCATGCGGGCCATCGAGACCCATCTGCCCCAAAAGCTGCAGCGGGCTCACCGGGGAATTTCTCTGGTGCTTACCCTGGCGGCGGTGGTCGGGGTAGTAATGGTGGTGTCGCTTCTGGTTTTGCCCCAGCTGAAAAACACCGTGCAGACCATCGCAGCCCGGATGCCCGCCTTCTGGGCACAGGCGCAGCAGTGGGCCAACGAGCTGATGATTCGTTACCCGGAGCTGGCGGACTGGCTGAGTGAGGCCGGGAATCTGAACCTGCGCAATGTGACCCAGCAGGTGATGGACTGGCTGAAGAATGGCGGACTGGCACTGGTGGGCAACACGGTCACCGCTGCCACCGGTATCATCTCGGGCTTTGTGAACTTCTTTATCGCACTAATCTTTGCCATCTACCTGCTGTTCCAGAAGGAGACGCTGAGCCGTCAGGGCCGGATGCTTCTGTTTGCCTGGATGCGCCCCGAGCACGCGGAAAAGGTGCTGGAGGTGGTTCGCCTGGCCAACAAGACCTTCTCGAACTTTCTGTCCGGCCAGTGCCTGGAGGCCTGCATTCTGGGGGCGCTGTTTGCGGTGGGCATGCTGCTCTTCCGCATGCCCTATGTGCTGCTGATCAGCGTACTGGTGGCGGTCACCGCACTGATTCCGGTGTTCGGCGCCTTCATCGGCTGCTTTGTGGGCGCGTTCCTGATTCTGATTCAGAACCCCATGCAGGCTGTGGTGTTCGTGATTCTGTTCCTGGTCATCCAGCAGATCGAGGGCAACCTGATCTATCCCCGCGTGGTGGGCGGCTCGGTGGGCCTGCCCTCGGTGTGGGTGCTGGCCGCAGTTACGCTGGGTGGCAGCATGTTCGGTGTGGTGGGCATGCTGGTGATGATTCCTCTGTGCTCGGTTCTGTACAGTCTGCTGCGCACTGCAACCCGGGAGCGACTGCGCAGCCGGGGTGTGGAAAAGGCAAAGTACATGCTGGATCCGGCCCGGCCGGGGAAAAGGGCTGCTGCACAGCCCGCCAAATCCGCAAAGACCGGCAAAAAGTAACTCAGCAAGGAAAAGCGCGCCTGCCCGAAAAATTCGGGCAGGCGCGCTTTTTGCCTGTAAACAGAAAACCCGCCTGCGGTCAGGCAGGCGGGTTGAATAAATCGAATTACTTCAGCAGCTCTTCCACAGCGGCCTTGGGCTTCAGGCCCACGCTCTTGTTGGCAACAGCGCCGTCCTTGAATACGATCAGGGTGGGGATGCTCATCACACCGAACTGCATGGCCAGCTCAGGGTTCTCGTCGATGTCAATCTTGCACACCTTCACCTGACCGGCCTTCTCCTCGGCCAGCTCATCCACGATGGGAGCCATCATGCGGCAGGGGCCACACCAGGTTGCCCAGAAATCCACCAGAACGGGGAGGTTGCTCTGCAGGACTTCCTGCTCGAAGTTTGCTTTATTTACGGTTACAACGCTCATTTCATAACACTCCTTTTTATTCAGGGCCCCGGCGGGCGGGGCGGTTCATCCATTGGCTTTAGTATACCAGCGGCCGAATGGCTTATCCGTGATAAAATCACGGTAAATATACCGAAATGGTGGAAATTTTCCAGTTCAGCGCAGGCTGTCCTTGGCCACAGCGCGCAGCTTGTCCATATCCAGCAGGGTGATGCAGCCCCGGGCAATGAGCACCATTTTTTCGGTCTGGAAATACTTGAGCATCCGGGTCACCACCTCCCGTGCGCTGCCCAGATGATGGGCAATCTCCTCGTGGGTCAGGCGAAGCTCGGTTGTGTCGTTCAGCTGGGCCTCGCCCACCAGGAAGGCGGCAAGGCGGCTGTCCAGATGTTTATAGAGAATCTGATCCAGCAGCCACATCACATCGGAAAAGCGGCTGGCAATCAGCTCGGTGGTATAGTTGGCAACCGGGGCGGATTCCTGCATCAGTTTTTTGTAGACCGGGGCGGGGATGCGGTAGAGCACGCAGTCCTTTTCCGCCTGCACCGAAATGTCGAACTGCAGGCTGTTCAGCATGCAGTAGGCCGACAGAATACACACGTCCCGCTCGAACAGGCGGTAGAGGGTGACCTCGCGCCCTTCATCGGAAAAGGAATAGCCCCGCAGCTGGCCGTGAACAACGATCAGAGGGCCCACACAATCCTCCGAGCCGTTGTGTACCACTTCACCCTTGGTCACATGGTGCAGCGTCACGTTCTGGGCCAGAAACTGCTGCTGCTCACGGGTGAGCTTGGGCCAGAAGGGAAGGTATTCGTAAAATTCCATCAAAAGGCCTCCCGGGGGTTACAAATTTTGGCAAGATGCCAACCAGAATTCCATAAAACGATTATGCCACAAAACAAAGCGGGATGCAACGCCGCCGGTTAAAATGCCAGCAGGCCCAGATGCTCCAGCAGGATTTTGCAGCCCATCAGCACCAGAACGATGCCGCCGGCCAGTTCCGCACGGGATTTGTAGCGGGCGCCAAACCGATGGCCGATGGCAACGCCCACGGCAGAAAGGCAGAAGGTGATCACGCCGATGAAGCTGACAGCGGGTACAATGTCCACCGACAGGAAGGCGAAGGTCACGCCCACGGCCAGCGCGTCGATGCTGGTGGCCACCGCCAGGGGGAGCATGGCGGCGGGGCCAAACTGGCTGTTCAGCTCCTCCGGCTCGGAGCGGGATTCCCGAATCATGTTTCCGCCGATGAATACCAGCAGTGCAAAGGCAATCCAATGATCCACATTGGTGATGAACTGCTGGAACTGGGTGCCCAGCAGATAACCCACCAGAGGCATCAAAGCCTGGAAGCCGCCGAAGTACAGGCCGGTGATGGCCGCATGACGGGGCTTTAATACCGGCAGGCTCAGACCCTTGCAGATGGATACGGCGAAGGCGTCCATGGAAAGGCCCACAGCCAGAATAAACAGTTCGATCAGGCTCATAAAAGAAAAACTCCCTCACAGAAAATTTGCCCGGCCGGGCAGCGCACAGCTGCGCCCTGGCCGGGGAATGTGCAGCTTGCAAAAAGCGCAGTAATATTTATTATAACATATATTTCTATGGACCTCAGCAGGGCCTCGGGAAAAAGAAAAATAATTTTTTGAAAAATATTTTGAAAAAGGGCTTGCGTTTTGTAAAACACCGTGCTATAATACATTTCGCAGCCGACACAAGAGCTGATGCGCAGGTGTCGTACAACGGCTAGTACATCAGCCTTCCAAGCTGAGGACGTGGGTTCGACTCCCATCACCTGCTCCACAAAGCAGGCAAGGGCCAAGGGCTCCGGCTTGCTGGCTGCAACAACAGTATATGCGGATGTGGCGGAATTGGCAGACGCGCTAGATTCAGGTTCTAGTGGTAGCGATACCGTGGGGGTTCAAGTCCCTTCATCCGCACCAAAGACCCGGTCATTCGACCGGGTCTTTTTCGTTGTGTCGGCAGGGCGGATCGATGCCTCTGCATCTCGGGCTCAGAAGAAATGGATGAGCAGGCCCCGGAAGCGTTTTGCTTCCGGGGCCTGTTTTCTTTTGGCATACAGGCATCTTGACCGGTAACACGAAAAGACAGATGGATGAAAGCGCAAGAAAAATAAAAGGAAAATGCAAAGAGAGAGAAAAATCGACATGATATTTCAGGGGCAAAAGCGGGCAGAAAAAAGAAGAAACGGATTACGCAGTTTTTCTTAGAACGCATGTTCGACAAAAAAACAATATTCATACCAAACAAAAATCCATTAAAAAAATAGGCGTTTTGATGAAGAAAAATTTCATAATTTACACAAAAGGATGAAAAATTTTTCCATTAAGCCGAAAAAGTGGAAAACGAGATATACATATCACTGAAAAATGCTATCATTGACGAGAAAATCTGTGCAATGTGCAAATGGATGAAGCGGAGAGGAGGAAGGCAAAAAACGCCGTTGCGCAAGGAATGAAACGCAGAACAGCGGAAAGGTTAAGGATAGCATGAAATTGAAGATCAAACGCATGGTGTCGCTGCTGCTGGCAGTTTGTGTGATGGCCAGCACGGCGGCCCCTGTTTTTGCGGCAGAGGAACCGCTGCCGGTGCTGGCAGTATCCGGCGCGGATTTGAGCGAAGAAGCCGCACCCGGTGAACTGCCGGCGTCCACCGAAGCACCAGCACCGGCCGAAACTCCGGTAGCCACCGAAGCACCGGCACCGGCCGAAACTTCGGCGCCCACCGAAGTACCGGCTTCGACCGGAACCCCGGTACCCACGGAGACTCCGGCGGACAGCAGTGTGCCCGTGGTAGAGGAAACCCCTGCGGCGGCGCCGGATGAGGTGGACAGAGCGGCCCAGAGCAAAAAGGCCGCGCCTCAGATCCCGGGCTTTGAACAGTACACCGGCGAAGCCATCGATACCGCCGCCCAGTACATGCTGGTGGCTCAGGATCAGCGGGAAGGCAGCAACGATGTATACGCGCTGTATCTGAGCGCGGACGGCGCGTCCACCAGTCCCGGAGCCCTGAAGGCAAAGGGCGCGGTGACTGCCCAGCTGACCCTGACCGACGGCGCGGTAAGCGCTGCCTGGCTCAAAAACGGCGAGCAGCTTTCGCTGGATCAGCTGCTGCTGGACGTGAAGCAGAACGAGGAGGGCGGCTATGCCTTCTCCAACGCGGCAACCGGCCAGTGGCTGAAGCTGGACGGCAGCATGACCGCCGGCTCCGAGAACTATCTGGCCGTGGAGAAAAAGGCCGACGGTTCCTATAACCTGTGGAACGCGGCCCATAACCGGGTGCTCAGCTTCAACATCAACGGCGACGGCGGCAAGTTCACCGGCGCTCAGACCGATTTCTGGGGTCCCCAGTCGGAAACGGCGTACAGCGTCTACCTGTATGTTCGTCAGGCGGATGAAAGTGCCCCTCAGATTCCCGGCTTTTCGCTGTATACCAGCAGTCAGCTGGATCTGAGCAAGGAATACCTGATTGTGACCCGGGGCAAGAACGAAGCCTATAAGGACGAGGTATATGCTCTGTACCTGAGCGACGCGGGCAAGAGCCTGAACCCCGGCGCGCTGAACGGTGCGGACGGTACCGTCACCGCAAAGCTGACCCTGACCGATGGCAGTGTGCAGGCCGCCTGGCTGAAGGACGGCAGCACCCTTTCCATGGAGGATCTGACCCTGGTGGGCAGCGCCATGGACGACGGCTTCAGCCTGCAGAACGCCAAAAGCGGCAACTATCTGGCGCTGGCGGAAAGCAATATGGTATCGGATCAGGCGGTAAAGCTGGGCGTGGTCAAGGCGGGCGACGGCTGGCAGATCAAAGGCGGCAGCCGTGTGCTGGATTTTAACCGCAAAGGCGATACCACCCAGTTCCCCAATCATATCACTGATTTCTGGGGTCCTCGCAATCTGGCGGAAGGCAAGAGCTACACCCTCTGGCTCTATGCCCGGGACATCACCCTGAATGAGACGGAACTGAAAATCGACGGCTACACCCGGGCTGAGTCCGATACGCTGATCGATGGTGTATATGCGGTGGTGGGCTACGACAATGGCTTCCGCATTCTTTCCACCAGTGGCGAGGACAACGCCAACGAGGGCCTGCGGGATGACCGAACCGGCAAGCTGACCAATGCCAACGAGGCGCTGGCCGGCGCAGAGCTGTCGCTCACCAGCACGAAGGGTGGGGTGTATCTCACCGCCATGACGCCGGACGGCCCGGTCTATCTGGGTCTGGGCAGTGAGGGCGTGTTCCGCAGCGACGCTCCGGTGCTGCTCACCGTGACGAAGAACGACAACAACACCTATACCATTGGCACCGACGATGGAAAGCTGGCTGTGGAAAACGGCGGCTTTACCATCAGCGAGCAGGGCAGCCCCGTGCAGCTGTTCCTGAAAAAGACCGAGCAGCCCACGCTGGTGCGCACAAAGGCGGTTGTGGAACAGGGCTATGCGGGCACCAGCCAGCTGGCGGTGACCGGTGGTACCGAATGGATCTACACCGACGCAGAGGGCGCGCACCCCGCGACTGTGGAGTGGACCCTGACCGCAAATCCCGACGGCGCGTTCCAGTTGAAAGACGGTGTGCTCACCGCACGCAAGGCCAGCGGCACCGCTACGGCCGCCGGCAAGCTGGTTTATACCGCCGATAAAACGGTGGAGCTGGGCAGCGTTACCCTGACTGCCTGCGGCCCGCAGAAGGCCATTACCGGCACCACCGAAGGCCAGCCCTTTGTGAATGGTGAACCGGATGGCGGCAACGGCAAGAACTACCGCATCCCCTCCCTGATCACGCTGGACAACGGCTGGCTGGTGGCTGCGGCGGACATGCGCTGGCAGACCACCGCCGACTCCCCCCAGAACCTGGATACCATCGTGAGCGTTTCCAGGGACGGCGGCAAGACCTGGAGCTACGAGATCGTAAACTACTTTGACGATCAGGCCAACAGCGCCACCAGCCAGGCCAGCGCCTCCTTCATTGACCCCTCCATGGTGCAGGGGCCGGATGGCAAGCTGTACATGGTGGTGGACGCCTGTCCCTCCTATGCGGGCCTGATGTACGGCAACCGCATGGGTAACCAGAGCAGCGGCTTTGACGAGCAGGGCCGCATGCTGGTGGCTCTTGCCGAAGAAAACGGCGACGCGCCCAAGGAAAAGAGTGCCTATGCCTATCGGGTGGATCTGAATGCAGAGCCTTCCCGGGTCACGGTGCAGGGTACCGAGCTGAAGCTGTATCCCATCACCACCGAGAACGGCGAAACCACCGGTTATTGGGTGGATGCGGAGCTGGATCTGTTCCTGTGGGACGGCAAGTCCGATTCCGTGGAAAAGGTCATACGGGAGCAGCTGGACAGCGGCGAGATGGTTCAGACCAATCTGTTCTACCGCAGCAGCGCATGGAAGGCTTACCCGGTTTTCTACATCATGCTGCGCAGCGCCGAAGTTACGGCGGACGGCCTGGTGTGGAGCGAACCCACCTTCCTGGATATCAAGTATACCGAAAATGAATCCTTCACCGGCGTGTGCCCCGGCCGTGGTCTGGTAACCACGGTGAACGGCAAACAGCGCATTGTGTTCCCCCTGTACGACAATGCCACCGGCAACGAGTATGCCAGTGTGATTTACAGCGACGACAATGGCGCAACCTGGACCCGCGGCGCACGGGTGAACAACCTGGCCAGCGGCGGCAAGACCAGCGAGTCTCAGGTGGTGAACCTGCCGGACGGCGGCATGCGTATTTTCTGCCGCAATCTGGGCGGCCAGATCACCTGCGCGGACAGCTACGACGGCGGCGCCACCTGGGGCCAGGCCGTGGCGGATAACGCGCTGAACTACACCTCCAACTGCATGGTGTCCTTCATCAATGCAGCCGGTTATGTGAAGAGCCCGGAGGGGAAGGTCTACGGCAATCTGGTGCTGGCCTCCTATCCGGCGGGCGGCGGCCGCACCGACGGTGTGATCCGCGTTGGCTCTTTGAGCGCGGCCACCGGAACCGTTACCTGGCTGAACGACGCAGAGGTGGACTTCGCGGGCAGGTATCAGTATTCCTGCCTGACCCAGAAGGGCGGCGACGTGCTGGGTCTGCTGTTTGAATCCGGCACTGCCGGCCCCGGCAGCACCGAAAACGGCGGTGCAGGCGGCATCTATTACAAGGACCTGACCATCACCGGCATGCTGGGCGAAGGCTGGAGCTATCTGGCCAGCTACGAAGGTCCGGTGGAGGGCGGCCATTCCGGTGTGACCACCGATCAGCCTTATATCCCGGACGAGACCGGCGTCAGCCGCCGGTTCCGCATTCCGGCGATGATCACGCTGGACAACGGCTGGATTCTGACCGCGGCGGACGCCCGCTGGGGCTCCACCATGGACGCCGCCAACAATCTGGACGGGCTGGTCAGCCTTTCCAGGGACGGCGGCAAGACCTGGGAATGGCAGATGATCAACCATTTTGCCGATTACCCGGATCAGACCCCCGGCGCTTACAAAAAGAGCGCGTCCTTCATTGACCCGGCGCTGATCCAGAGTGAGGAAGGCACTATTTACATGGTGGTGGACGCCTGCCCGGCCTATTCCGGCCTGCAGAACGGAGGCACCGCCGGCAAAGAGAGCACCGGCTTTGATGCAAACGGCAATCTGGTGATTGCAAAGGGCGAAGTCGGCAAGATCGCTTCCACCAAAGCGGCAGACTATACCTGTTACATCGACGGCAAGGCCCCCCAGACCAAACTCGTGGAAGGCCAGAACCGCACCCTTTATCCCATCAAGGACGCTGCCGGCCAGCTGACCGGCGCATGGGTGGACGCAGAGTACAATCTGTACGAGAACAGCGGTGATGCGGTTGTGAAATCTCTGTGCAAGCAGGAGATCACCGGCAAGACCGTGCAGAACAATGTGTTCTACAGTCAGTCGGAATGGAAAATCTATCCCACCTTCCACATCTGGCTGCGCACCGGTACCGTGACCGAAACCGGCATTCAGTGGAGCGAGCCCCAGATTCTGAACGTAAAGCAGCAGGGCGAAGGCTTTGTGGGCGTGTGCCCCGGCCGTGGCCTGACCGTGGAGCTGGGCGAGAACGGCACCGAGCGGGTGCTGTTCCAGGTCTACGACAATGCCACCGGCCAGGAACGGGCCAGCACCATCTACACCGATGACGGCGGCGCTACCTGGCATCGGGGCGAGCATGTGACCAACAATGTGGGCAAGACCAGCGAGTCCCAGACCGTGCTTCTGCCGGACGGCGGCATCCGCATGTATTCCCGCAACAACATCGGCTACATCAGCTATGCCGACAGCTACGACGGCGGCGTGACCTGGGGCCCCTCCCACAGGGACGAAGATCTGAGCTATGTGGGCAACTGCATGGTCTCCTTCATCAATGTGGACGGTGCTCTGGTGGATGCGGACAATAACGTGTACACCAATCTGATCGCGGCCTCCTACCCGAAGGGCAGCGGCCGCAACAACGGCGTGCTGCGCATTGGCAGTGTGGATGCGGCCACCAATCAGGTGACCTGGCTGAACCCGGCGGAGATCAAATACCCCGGCAGCTATCTGTATTCCTGTCTGACCCAGCTGGAGGGCGAGAATCTGGGACTTCTGTATGAAAAGGAGGACACCAGCTACGGTACGGGCTACATCCTGTATGATTCCTTTGCCATGACCAGCCTGCTGGGCGAAGGTTGGGAATATCTGAGTGAGATTCCCTCTCTGAGCCTTGCTTCCGGCGATCTTGCACTGAACGCAGGCGGCAGCGTGCAGCTGAACGCCCAGGCGAAGGGCGAGCTGCAGGGCAAACTTCAGTGGAGCATTGCAGCGGACGGCGAAACCCAGGTGGCGAAGCTGGACAAGACCGAAACCACCGTGGACGAAGCGGTGACTCTGACCGCACAGGCGGCAGGTAAGGCGACTCTGACCGTGACCGCGCAGGCGGTATGCGAGAACCGGGTACTCACCCTGAGCGACAGCGTGCGGGTGTATGTGTCCGACGAAAACACCGTGACGGTGCCCGACGAGTTTGAAAACAGCGGCGTCGTGGAGGGCATTGCCCGCAATGACAACGCCCTGCTGAAGGTGCAGACCCCAATTGAGGATGGCGTCTATGCCATCGTCTCCGGCGGAAAGGTTCTGTATTCCGCAAAGAATCTGAATCGTGTGGATCAGCTGGCTGTGACCGATCAGGGCGGCGAACTCAATCCGAACTACGACAAACCCTCCTTTACCATGGACACCCAGACCTGGAAGGTGACCGGAACCGAGCAGGGCTATACTCTGGAGAGCATGGCGTGGCCGGGCCATTATCTGGCGGTACAGGGCTCCAGCGGCGACGACTGGGCGCCGGTATCCGAAACCCCCACCTATTTTGCCATCACCGGCAACGGGGAGGGCGGTTATCAGATCAGCACCGAGCTGGATGGCACCACCTATTATCTGGTTCAGAACGGCCGGTTCCGCGTCTCTGAAACAAAGGGCGGAGAGATGACGTTCTATCTGAAGAGCGAGCTGAAGGCAGGCGAGAGCTATTACCGCACCGATGCTTCCGGCCTGAAAAAGCTGCTGGCAGCTGTGGACAAGCTGGACGAGGCCCTCTATACCCCTGCCAGCTGGAGCCTGCTGGAGGAAAAACGTGCTGCCGCCGAACAGGCCGCTGCGCAGGACGGCGTGCTGTTCGTGCAGGCGGTCAGCCGTCTTGCCTCCGCACAGACCCGGGCGGAGCAGGCCCAGAAAGCCATTGATCAGGCCACCGGAGCGCTGTTCCGGGCGATGAGCAGCCTGGAGAAAAAGGCCGACGTGCTTTATACCGTGACCTTCCGGATCACCGGCGAATATTTTGCCAACGAAAGCTTTGCCACCCTTTCCTGCAAGGCGGGCGAGCAGATCGCCGCGCCTGCCGCGCCGGAGCATGAGGGCTATACCTTCAGCGGCTGGCAGAACCTGCCCCAGACCATGCCGGAGCAGAATCTGGTGGTGACCGGTTTCTATACCCGGAATGAGGAAAAACCGGAACAGACCCCCGACCCGGCGCCTGTACCCACACCGGTTCCCACCCCCGCGCCCACTCCGGGCCAGGGCGGCGGTCAGCAGGGCGGTCAGAACGGCGGCAGCAATTCCGCCAGCAGTACGGCCCCGGCGGCCACTTCCGCGCCCACCGGTGCGGCGTCCGCTCAGACCGGCGATGCCGTCTGGCCGCTGGCTGCGCTGAGCGGTCTGGCACTGGTCTGTGCGGCGGCACTGGTGCTGCTGCGCCGTAAACAGAGCTGAAGCAAAACACAGGCTCCCGACATAACATTTTTTTAAAGCAGCCCGGCGGCCCCTTCCGGTTTCGGAAGGGGCCGCCGGGCCTTGTGATGCAGGCAAAGGTGGCAGGGGGGATTGTGCCGCCCGCTGGAATGGATTATGATAGAACCAGTGCAGAACAGACAAAAAGGAGGAGAAGGCAATGGAACGAAGCAGGCTGCTGGAGCCTGCGCTGCCCGCACGGCTGGAGCTGGCGGAGCGGCCGGAGGAGCTGGTGGATATGGCGCTGGCCCGGGGCGATGCGCTTACCGGCTGGCAGATCGTTGGGGCAGACCTGACCGGTATGGATATGACCGAGCTGGAGGTGCAGGGGTGTCTGTTCCAGAACTGCCGGTTCACCGGCGCCAACTGGCACGGAGCACGCTTTTCGGACATGGTGCTGCGGGGCTGCGACTGCTCGGGCCTTCAGGCGGAGGATGCGGATTTCTGCCGCTGCAGGATCGAAAACACCAAGGCGCTGGGGGCGAGCCTTTCGGGCAGCCGGCTGGCCCATGTGCAGATGACCGGCACCAGTCTGCGGCAGGCCAATCTGACCGGTGCACTGCTGCAGCAGGTACAGCTGCGGGAGGTGGATCTGAGCGAGGCGTTTCTGGCCCAGTGCCGCCACAAGGGGCTGGTGTTTCGGGAGTGCACCCTGATGGGGACCAGCTTTTTCGGCACGCTTTTAAACGGCCTGGATTTCACCAGCAGCCGCATGGAAGGCATTGTGGTCAGCGATACCGGTAAGGAGCTGCGGGGCGCAATCGTGAACGTGAGCCAGGCTGCGGATCTTGCCCGGGTGCTGGGGCTTGTGATCCGCTGACGGAAAACAGAAAAGAGGAGGAAACAATTACAATGGCAAAGCAGGTGGATCTGCTGCACGGCAGTATCCTGAAAAGCCTTACCGCACTGGCCTTGCCCATCATGGGCTCTCAGCTGGTGCAGATGGCATACAATCTGGTGGATATGATCTGGATCGGCCGCGTGGGCGCAGGGGCAGTGGCAGCTGTGGGCGCTGCCGGCATGTTCATGTGGCTGTCCAACGGTCTGGCGATTCTGGGCAAGACCGGCGGGCAGGTGCTGGTGGCCCAGCGTCTGGGCGCGGGTGACAAGCAGGCCGCTGCCCGCTATGCGGCTGCGGCCATCCAGCTGGCTACCGTCATTTCTCTGGTCTATACGCTGCTGATGGTGGCGGGGGCCGGGCCACTGATCGGCTTTTTCCAGCTGAACAGCCCGCAGGTAATTGCGCAGGCGCGGGTGTACCTGATCATCGTGGGCCTTGGCATGTTCTTTTCCTTTTTGAACCAGGTGCTCATTGCGGTGATCAACGCCACGGGCAACAGTCACACACCGTTTCTGGCCATGTGCTGCGGTCTGGGGCTGAACTTTGTGCTGGATCCGGTGCTCATCTTCGGTGTGGGGCCGGTTCCCCGGATGGAGGTGGCGGGCGCTGCGCTGGCCACCGTGATGGCGCAGGTGGTGGTGTTTGTGCTGCTGGTGGCTTATGCCCGGCAGGATCGCTGCCTGTTCGATGCGGTGCGCCTGACCCAGCGCACCACCCGGGATGAGCTTTGGGCGCTGGTACGCATCAGTGGCCCTGCCACTGTGATGAATGTGGTGTTCCCGCTGATTTCCATGTACATCGCCCGCATGGTGGCCGCCTTCGGCGATAATGCTGTGGCCGCTCAGAAGGTGGGCAGTCAGATCGAGTCCATCAGCTGGATGACGGCGGACGGCTTTGCCGCTGCGGTGAACAGCTTTATGGGCCAGAACTATGGCGCGGGCAATCTGAAACGCGCCAAAAAGGGCTTTGCCGTCGCCTTCGCCATGATGAGCCTGTGGGGCGTATTCTGCAGCTGCCTGTTGATTTTTGCCGCGGGCCCCATCTTCGGATTCTTCATTCCGGAGGAGGCGGTTCGGCCGCTGGGTGTGGACTATCTGGTGATTCTGGGCTTTTCCGAGCTGTTCATGTGCTGGGAGATTCTGGTGGAGGGAGCCTATGCGGGCCTTGGCCATACCGCGCCGCCCAGTATTCTGAGCATGGTGCTCACCATGGCACGCATCCCGCTGGCCATGGTGCTGACCAGCACCGCACTGGGCCTGAACGGCATCTGGTGGAGCATCTCCATCTCCAGCATCTGTAAGGGTGTGATTCTTGTGATCATGTTTGCGGTGTTCTGGAAAAAGCTGCAGCGCAAAATGGAACAGAAAGCAGAGAACTGAATTGACAGGAAAAGATGCCCGCGCCGGGCGTGAGAAAATGCTCCGGCGCGGGCGTCTGAAACGGTAAAATTCGGGTCGAAAAAGTTTTTTAAAAAACTTGAAAAAAGCTATTGACAATACCTGGGGGGGATGGTATTATATTTGAGCAGCGTCTCCCAGGGAAGAACGACTAAGCGCCCGTAGCTCAGGTGGATAGAGCAACTGCCTTCTAAGCAGTGGGCCGGGGGTTCGAGTCCCTCCGGGCGCACCAAACATGTGGTGGCTATGGCGCAGTTGGCTAGCGCGCCAGATTGTGGCTCTGGAGGCCGTGGGTTCGAATCCCACTAGCCACCCCACTAAAAAAGCGAATTCGAAAGAGTTCGCTTTTTTCTATATCATCCCGCCGTAAACACGGCGTTTTTGCTGGGTTGTCGCCAAGCGGTAAGGCACGGGACTTTGACTCCCGCATCCGTGGGTTCGAATCCCGCCAACCCAACCAAAAAATCGACAGGTGCCCTGTGGTGCCTGTCGATTTTTTTGATTCATCGGTCACTTTGGGCCAGATACGCAGGCGTTTTGTGAAGCGCAGGAAGATTCAGTTACAGCGGTTTCCGTCTTTTCTTCCGGCTTTGGAGAATACGGCAGCCCCAGCCAAGAGCCCGGGCAGCGGGGGCATCTTTTGGCCAGACAGGAAAAATGTGTGGGGTCGAATCGGCGTTTTCTCAAAAAGAAATATAAAAAATGAAAAAAGTGGCAGTTTAGGGGTTGCATTTTTCATAAGGCTATGGTATCATAATTAAGCAACAATTTGCGGCTTTAGCTCATCTGGTAGAGCGCCACCTTGCCAAGGTGGAGGTAGCGAGTTCGAGCCTCGTAAGCCGCTCCAAATTTGGTGCTGTGGCCAAGTGGTAAGGCAAAGGTCTGCAAAACCTTCATTCACCAGTTCAAATCTGGTCAGCACCTCCACATGGAAAGATGGCTGAGCTGGTCTAAGGCGCACGACTGGAAATCGTGTGTGGGCCATAAACCCACCGAGGGTTCGAATCCCTCTCTTTCCGCCAGAAAAATCCGTAAGCTGAAAGGCTTGCGGATTTTTTTGTTCAGAAAAGGTTTTACCGGGGATTCGAACCCGAAAGGGTGATCGCCGTGAAGAAAAGCTGCCAGTGGCAGGTTTTCAGGCGATCTGCGCGCCGGGGCTATGCCCCAAGCGCGGGAAGCTTTGCGCAGCAAAGATTTCCAAATCCCTCTCTTTCCGCCAGAAAAATCCGTAAGCTGAAAGGCTTGCGGATTTTTTCGTTCAGAAAAGATTTCACCGGGGATTCGAACCCGAAAGGGTGATCGCCGTAAAAACAGCCCGGGAAGTTTTCCTCCTTCCCGGGCTGTTCTGTTCAGCCGGCCTGATGATCCGATTGATCAAGCCAGTTCAGTTGGGCGGGATCCAGACCGACCGTACCGTAAAACAACCGGGCGTCGATCTGAAGAATGGCGCACAGACGCAGCAGCAGGCGGCCGCTGGGCGTGCGTCGCCCGCTCTCAATTTGCTGGTACCATCGGGTCGAGATTCCCGCCAGCTCTGCCACGGTCTCTTGCGTAAGACCCATTTGGTGACGGCGGATAAAGATCTCTGATGAAAATGCTCTTCTGAATTTCATGCCGCAAGATTCCCTCCTTTACTTTATATATAGTGTAGTGCGTTTTGAAAGTCTGTGGGGGAAAAAGTGGACTTTGTAGGCAAATTTGGCAAATTTGGCCCGGGTTTGCGCCAAATCTGCCTACAAATTCAATCCGGTTTTCAGAAAAGATAACCGATTCTGCAATGTTTTTGCTGGACAAATGCGAAAAAATTCTGTTATGATGAAAACGAAAATTGAAAACCGGGTTTGGGCATTCTGCGCGGAAAGGTAACAGAATCGTATGTTTGATGGTTTTTAACCACAGATTGTGTTATACTAAGAAAAAGTTTGGATTTTGGTTTTGAAGGCGCCGGCGGCGCAAACAAAACCCGGGCGTTGTGCCCAAAGTAAAGTGGGGATTGGCTGTGAGTTTGGAAGTAGCAATGTTTGGCGGGTTTGTGCTCCGCCACAATGGCGAACCGCTGAAATTAGAAAGAAATAACGTCACGCGCTCCATGCAGGTGCTGCAGATGCTGCTGTTCCATGGGGAGGAGGGCGTGCCCAAGGACGTCCTGATGGACCAGCTGTTTGGCTACGAGGATGGTGTGACCAATCCGGCCAACAACCTGAAGGTGACCATCAGCAACCTGCGGCGTATTTTGAAGCAGGTAGGCCTGGAGGATACCACCGTGGTATTCAAGGCGGGCAGTTATTATCTGATCACATCGGAAGAGATCACGGTGGATTCCTTCCAGTTTCACCAGCAGGCGGAGCTGGCACTGGCCGTTCAGGGGGAAGAGCGGGTGGAGCTTCTGGAAGCTGCCTGTAACCTTTATAACGGCGATTTTCTGCCCCATCTGGCCGGATGTGACTGGGCCATGGTGGCAGCGGTCCATTATAAAGAGGAATATGCGGCCTGCGTGCACGCCCTCTGCGAAGAGCTGCGGCAGCGGCAGGACTGGCAGCAGATGCTGCGGGTTTCCACCCAGGCATCGGGCCTGTGCCCTCAGGAGGACTGGGATATCCTTCGTATCCAGAGCCTGCTGGCCATGCAGCGCTATCAGGAGGCCAAGGAGGTCTACGAAGAAACTGCCAACCGTATGCTGGATGAATTCGGCGTCAAGCCCAGTGACCGGCTGAACGAGTGCATGCGCCAGCTGGAAACCGTGCTGCCCAGCAGCAAGGCCTCGCTGGAACAGCTGCAGGAATTGCTCAAGGAAGAGGATGTATCCCGCGGCGCTTACTATTGCCCCTTCCCCAGCTTCATTGATACATACCGCACCGTAAGTCGTATGCTGGAACGCAGCGGCCAGTCGGCCTACCTGATGATGTGCTGGATTACCGACAAGCAGGGCCACCGCATCGAGCAGCGGGGCCAGGTGGCGCAGGTGATGCCTCAGGTGGGCGAAGCAATTCACTCCGCGCTGCGCCGGGGCGATATTTACACCCGCGCCGAGGATGACCGGTTCCTGATCCTGCTGATGGGCATCAACCGGGAGAATTGCAGTATCGTCATCCAGCGGATCGACGAGTGCTACACCGAGCTGCGCCGCGGCAGCCGTGGCCCCGCAGTGACCCTTCATTATAAGATGGCCCCTGTGGGCGACATGAGCCCCCAGCAGTGGAAGAGTGGCAGCGTGAACTGGGGCTGAGCATCCCATCATCGAAAACAAAAGTTAAGAAACAGAAAAGGACCTGTGTGCTAAAACGGCATGCAGGTCCTTTTTTGTGCTCTTTCGCCTTCAAATCAGGGCGTTGGAGTGATTGAAAAGCCCCCTCCGGTAAAAAAACAGCCGCCAGTTACGAAAACCACTCCTGCAAGTGCCCCACTTTAACCGTTCCTTTACTAGCTGATGGTATAGTGGTAAGTGTTAAAACAGTGAAAAGGAGGGATCGGCGTGGAACAGCAGGCAGCTTGCAATGGTCCGCAGCATCTGATCACCGTCTGTGTGGACAGTGACGCGGGCAGCCGGATGAGCGGGCGGATCTATCACCGCTTCAGCAACCAGCCGATCCCGTTTCTGGGAGCGGAAGGGGTGCTGTTCTCCATCGAGAAGCTGATGGATGAATGGGACTACCCCCAATCCACCTTGAAAATGCGAAGCTTCGCAGGAGTTTCACCTCATCAAAGGAGGCAGCCGGGTATGGCAAGAAAGGCAATCAATGATCCACTGGCATATACCGGGCAGGACGCCACCTTCGTGGTCCATGTAAAATACCGGCAGAACGCCACCTGGCAGGGCACGGTAACCTGGGCCGATAAAAACAAACAGCAGAATTTCCGCAGTGCGCTGGAGCTGATCAAGCTGATGGACAGCGCAATGGACGAAAGCTTACTACCCGAACAAGAGCAAACGGCCGAGCAGGGCGCGGCGCTCATAAACGGATAACCAAACGAACTTAGGAGGCAGCAGCTATGAAACACAAAATGTGGAGCCGTTTACTCAGCATGGCGCTGGCGGTGATGATGATCACCAGCATCGTGCCCAATAGCGCCTTCGCCGAGGCGGCCAGTGAGATCACCAGCACCAGCCAGGTGCAGGTGGAGGCAACTCCGGTCGAGGAAAACGATGTCCCTCAGGACGAAGTAATCGTGCCGGAAGAGGAGACTCCTGCCGTCGAGACTCCGGTCGAGAGCGTGGAGCCCACTGCTGAGCCCACCGCGGAACCCACGGCAGAGCCGACCGCGGAGCCCACCCAGGCTCCCGAGGCTACCGCTGTGCCCAGTGAGCAGCCCAGCGCCGAGCCCACCGCGACTCCGGAAGCCACCGAGACTCCGAACGCCAGTGCTCAGCCCAGCGAGACTCCCGCGCCCAGCGAGAGCCCTGCGCCCAGTGCGACTCCTGCTCCCAGCGCCAGCCCGCTGCCCAGCGAGACTCCGGTTCCCACCGAGACTCCGGCGGCTACTGAGGAGCCTGCCATCGATGGCCAGGCCCTGCTGGATGAGCTGATGGCCATTGAGGATGACGAAGCCTTCATGAAGGCTGTGAACGAGCTGACTGAAGAGCAGATTGCTGCTCTGGAAGCCCTGGGCGAGGATGCTCTGGCGGATTACACTCTGCGTGTGGAGAGCCTGACCGCGCCGGAAGAGACTGTTGAACTGAATGCCGAAGCCAAGGAATTCACCACTGTGGTGGAAGGCGTGGACGGCGTTACTGTTACTGTGAAAGTACCGGAAGGTGCGCTGCCTGTGGACGCCGAGCTGAAGGCGTCCATGATTGACCAAAGCAGCGAAGAATACGCCAAGGCTGAAGAGGCTCTGGCCGATGAGAACCTGAACGAACAGCCCGCCGAATACGACGGCATGGTTGCCCTGGACATCCGCTTCGAAGTGGGTGACCAGGAGGTGGAGCCTCTGAAAGAGGTGGAGGTGTCCATCGATGCCCAGGCCCTGCTGCCTGAGGAAGTTGATCCTGAGACCGTGGCCGTGCAGCACCTGAAGGAAGATGCAACAGGCGAAGTGGTAGCCGTTGAAACCGTGGCGGATGCCACGGAGGAAACCGGCAAAGTAACCGTGGGAGCTGCTCCGGCCGAAGAAGCTGCGCTGAATGTGGCCAGCACTTTTGCGGTGGATGGGTTCTCGAAGTTTACGATCACTTGGGAGAGCACCTACTTGGATAAAAAAGTAGAGTTATCCATTGTGGATTCAAGTGGAAATCCAATTCCGAATAGCCCAGATGCAAATCATCCTCTTGGAAATTTCACGATTTTTGGCGGAGGCAGCGATGTATATTATATTGAGAAGATTCTAAAAGACGATGGAATCTATCAGTTTGATGCCAATGGGGAAACGTATATATTCCAACGTGCCAGAGTTTACGATGGGTCAAATATACCGCATCCCGTTGATTCGTTCCAAATTGTATATAATGTAACGTCTTATATGATTCGATTCTACGATATGGTATATGGAGGCGAAACGGGATTCTGGACGGATAATGGAACAAGTGATAAGAAAAAAATTGAATTGGTATATCGAACAGAAAGTGAAACAGATTCTGATGATATTTATACAAAAACAGATTTGGTAAGAACCAAGAAGGTAACTAAGAGCGCTGGAGATGACCAATAT
>ENA-OQIJ01000063-OQIJ01000063.1-human-gut-metagenome-genome-assembly--contig:-NODE-63-length-37891-cov-8.577508_pt1 | contig 37891 bp, 33 predicted proteins | sample MGYA00242582_ERZ504747 | MGnify/ENA primary metagenome ERZ504747 (study PRJEB26092, sample SAMD00036435) | human gut metagenome | host: Homo sapiens | study: EMG produced TPA metagenomics assembly of...
CCGGACCGCGAAGTCAAGGTTGCCAGTGCCCAGGGCCTGGCCGAGTGCAAAAAGCTGCTCATGATGGCCAAGGCCGGCAAGTACAACGGCTACCTGCTGGAGGGCATGGGCTGCCCCGGCGGCTGCATGGGCGGCGCCGGTACTCTGGCCGATCCCGTGAAGGCTGCTGCCGCTCTGGCCAAGTACAAGAAGGAAGCTCCCATCGAAACTTCGGTGGAGAGCCCCTACGAAAACGATCTGGCTTTCCTGAACTGATCACATTTCCGTTCAAATGCACAAAACCCCGGTGGGAAACTCCCACCGGGGTTTTTATTTATTGCGTCAGTTTGCCTTCACCGGGTAATCACTCAGATTGACCACACCCCAGCCCTCAGCAGTGCGCACCCAGGCAGTAGACTCGTCCGCCGCACTGGCTGCTCCCAGAAACTCCATGCTGGTTTTCTGGCGGCCGGTCAGGCTGATGTAGCCCCAGCCGCTTTCGGCCTTCACTGCGGCCCGGTCGCCGTTGAAGGGCAAGGCTTCCAGATACTGGCAGGGAACCATCTCTTCGCCGGTCTCCTGATTCACATAGCCCCACAGCCCGTTCTGCTTCACCGCAAAGGTACCGGTGCTGGCCCGCTGGATCTCTTCATACACCTGATCGTTCAGGGCCGTACCATCCGGCTTGAACAGTCTGTAGCCTTCCCCTTCACTCAGCAGGACCGGGTTGGACTCATCCTTCAGGCTGTACCCCTTCCAATTCGCGTCCTCTGTCGTCGTGGAGGTGGTGGTCGTGACCGTTACGATCATCGGCTCCAATGTGTTCACCATCGTGGAATCCCAGGGAATCAGCGTTCCTGTATCGGCCACATACAGGCCGCCGGATGTTTTGTCGTAGTACATCGGCATTTCAAACGCGCCATGCCCGCCGGAGCCAATCACCTCGCCCTTGGCGTTATAGATTTCGGTCTCCCCTTCGTTGGTGATGCCGCACACCGGGCACCAGTGGACGTCCTTTTCCGCCGGAATCACAATGTTGCCTTTCAGGTCGATCACGCCGGTTTTCCCGTTCTGAGTAAAGAAGGCCAGCTGCTCCCGCTCCTCCAGGCTCAGCTGAGTCTGCGAAGGCGCGGAGTAATCCGCCAGCGAAGCAACGATGTCAATGTCCTTCACCGGCCCAACCACAAAGCCGGCCTGCGGTTTCGGGGTTGCGGTGGGCTCCGCACTGGGCTGAGGCTGCGCCGTGGAGGGTGCGCTGGTCTTTTCCGGGCCGATTTCGGTCACATCATAGCCATCATTCGACTTTTTGCAGGCGGTAAAACTCACCGCCAGGCACACCGCCAGCGCGGCGGCAATCCATTTTTTATTCAAGGGGGATTCTCCTCTCTGTTCTGGCCCTGCGCGCCTTTGCAGCGCGGGCCGGGTTTTCGTTATTGTACCACGAAACTGTGAATTTTTCAAAAACAGAAGCTTTCAAAACGCAAAGCGGCCTGCCGGTTCCGGCAGGCCATTTGTATTACTTGTGGTACTTGATATGGTTGTTGATGGCGAACGCACGATACAGCTGCTCGGTGAGCACCAGACGGGCCAGCTGGTGGGGCAGCGTGATCCGCCCCAGGCTGATTTTCATGGCTGCCGCCTGCTTTACCATGGGGGCCAGTCCGTGGGAGGAACCGATTACAAAGGTCATATCCCCCGCGCCGCTCATGGCCCGGTCCGCGATGGCTGCCGCCAGCTCCTCACTGGAAATCAGCTTGCCCTCCACGCACAGCGCCACCAATGCAGCGCCCTTGCGCAGGTTGGCCAGAATCGCCCGGCCCTCCTTTTCCAGTGCTTTGTCGATCACCGCCTGGCTGGCGTTCTTCTCGCTGATGGTCTCCTCCGGTAGCTCGATGATACGGAACTCGCAGAAGGCCCCCAGCCGTTTTTGATATTCGGCAACGCCCGCGGCAAAATAGCTCGCATTCAGCTTGCCAATGCAGATCAGATCAATCTTTTGCATAACTCAAAACTCCATCCAGTCGCTGGGTTCGTTGCGCTTCTGCGCCTGAATCACCACGTTCTCGCCGGGCACAAGCCCCGCGCACAAAATCGCTTCCCGCACTGTGGCCAGCGCCAGCTCGGGGGTGTTGTTCTCCCTGCTCAGGTGGCACAGCGCAATTTTTTCGCAGCCATCCTGCAACAGTTCCAACACCTTGGCGGCGCATTCCGCGTTGTCCAGATGACCCCGGTCGGACTGGATGCGCCGTTTCAGATGATAAGGGTAAGACCCCATCATCAGGCAGTTGCGGTCGTAGTTGGATTCCAGCGCCGCCAGCTTCACCCCGGCCAGCGCCTGATGCACCTGGGGTGTGAGCACGCCCAGGTCGGTGGCAATGGCCATGACCCCGCCGTCCGGCGTGCGGATGCGGTAGCCGCAGCAGGGCACATCGTGGCTGGTGGGGAATGCCTCCACCACAAAGCCGCCAATTTCCTCCGGCCTGCCCTCGATGGCAATCAGCTCCGCTGCCGGAGGCACCAGCTCCATATCCAGCAGGTTGTCCAGCGTGGCACTGCAGCCGTAGACCGGCACATTATAATGCTTCAAAAACACCCGCAGGCCCTGAATATGATCCGAGTGCTCGTGAGTCACCAGGATGCCCTGCATATCGGCCACAGCCAACCCCATCTCCTTGAGGGCGTTCAAAGTGGTGCGGCAGCTTTTGCCCATGTCAATCAGCAGATACTTGCCCTCGCAGCGCACCACCGAGCAGTTTCCGGAGGAACCGGAATAAAGAGAAGTAAAAATGCCATGAATTCTCCTATATGTATACAAAAGACCGCGGAAAACGCAGCTCCGCGGCCTTTTATCATCTTCGATCAGAGTGTGATCACAGCGCCTGCGGCAGACCGGCGGCGGGCTTTTCCACCCGGCGGATGTCTGCGCCCAGACCCTGCAGCTTTTCCACCAGATCCTCGTAGCCGCGCTCGATGTGCGCGATCTCCGACACCTCGCTGGTGCCTTTGGCGCTCAGCGCGGCCATGACCAGCGCAGCGCCTGCCCGCAGGTCGGACGCACGCAGAGGAGCAGGCTGCAGCTCGGGCACGCCCTCAATCACAGCCACCTGACCGTCCACCTGGATGTTGGCGCCCATGCGCACCAGCTCATCCACATAGCGGAAGCGATTCTCCCAGATGCCCTCGGTCACGATGGAAGTGCCCTTGGCGGTGGTGAGCAGCACGGTCATCAGGGGCTGCATATCGGTGGGGAAGCCCGGATGGGGCATGGTCTTAATCTTCAGCGGCATCAGATCGCCGGTGCGGCATACCCGGATGGAGTCGTCATACTCCTCCACGGTAACGCCCGCCAGCTCCATCTTCGCGGTGATGGGCTCCAGATGCTTGGGGATCACATTCTTAATCAGCACATTGCCCCCGGTGATGGCGGCGGCCACCATGTAGCTGCCGGCCTCGATCTGGTCGGGAATGATGGAATAGGTGCAGCCGTGCATGCTCTTTTTGCCGCGGATACGAATCACATCGGTGCCCGCGCCGCGCACGTCGGCGCCCATCATGTTCAGGAAATTGGCCAGATCCACGATATGGGGCTCCTTGGCCACGTTCTCCAGCACAGTCTGACCCTCGGCCAGCACGGCGCTGAGCATGGCGTTCATGGTAGCGCCCACCGACACATTATCAAAGAACACGTGCGCGCCCTTCAGGGGGCTGCCGCTCACCTTGATCATGCCGTATTCCACCGAATCGCCCGCACCCAGGGCGCTGAAGGCCTTCAGGTGCTGGTCAATGGGGCGGGGACCCAGGTTGCAGCCGCCGGGCATGGCAACCTGGCCGGAGCCGAAACGGCCCAGCAACGCGCCCAGGAAATAGTAACTCGCCCGCATCTGACGGGACAGATCGTCCGGCACCTCGGTGCTGTTGATGTGGGTGGTGTCGATCTCATAGGTATTTTTATTGAGCATCCGCACCTTTGCACCCAGGGCGGTGAGGATCTCCAGCGAGACGGCCACATCGCTGATGGCGGGCACGTTCTCGATCACACATTTATCGGCTGCCAGGATGGTGGCGGGCAGAATGGCTACCACCGCGTTCTTCGCACCGCTGATGGTCACTTCGCCCTGAAGGGGCTTACCCCCGTTGATAACAAATTTCTCCACGATAACTCTCCTTTGCGCGCTTTGAGGCGTTCTGCTTCAACTGCATCACAACTGTTATATTATACACCGGATCCCCGCGAAATGAAAGGTTTGAGAGTAGTATTTACGCAATTTGTAACCTCTATGCGCGGATAAACCGCATGGGCCCGGCCGTTTTTGTCTGATTGGTCAACAATCGTTTTTTCCTGAAAAACAAAAGCGGTCAAAATAACCCGTTCACAGAAAAAACCTCGGACTTTTCCAGGCACCGCCCGGGAAAGTCCGAGGTTTATCATAGCAGTTTTTTCGGCTTAACGCAAGCCTTTTTGCGGGTTTTCAACCGGTTTTCCACTTATTTGTAGGGGAACCACTCGCGGGCGGAGCGGCGCACACCGTTCACATACACCTCGAAGTGGCAGTGGTTACCGGTGGAGTTGCCGGTGGAACCCACGTAAGCGATCACATCACCCTGACTTACCGCCTGGCCCACATGTACGTTCAGCCGGCTGGCATGCGCGTACAGAGTCTGGTAGCCGTTGCCGTGGTTGATGATTACATAGTTACCGTAGCTGTAATGATAGCCGGCCGTGGTAACCACGCCGCTGTCTGCCGCATAGATGGGGGTACCATAGGGGGCACAGATATCCGCGCCCTTGTGGTAACTGCTCATCCAGCGGCTCACATAGCTGTATCCGGGCACAGGCCACATCAGCGTACCGCTGCCGGTGCTGGCCAGGTCACCGTTGGCCAGCTTCTTGCCCTTGGCAATGATCTTGGTCACCGGCTCCTGCACCACCACCCGATCGATGATGGTGGTTTCGCTGGGTGTGGAGGAATCGCCATAGAACACCTGCTGCTGGGTTACTTCGGCCAGACCTTCTGCACCTTCCTGCACGATTTTGGTGGTACCGAAGGCCAGATCCTCGTCCTCCTGCTCCTCCGTGCTGTACGGAATGGTCTCCTGATAGGTGCTCACCAGTGTGCGCTTTACCTGCAGATAGGGCATCGCCTGGCTGATGGTCAGCTGACCGCCCACCGGGAAACCGGAGCTGGAATTGAAGTCCAGATTCGGATTCTGGGCCTGCAGCTCGTCCACGCTGATGCCGAAGCTGCCTGCCACAGTCCAGGGGGTATCGCCCGACTGGATGGTATAATACACAGCCCCCTGCTCCTCGCCGTGGAACTTGTCGATGATCTCGCTCACCGGTACGATGGTATCGGTGAAATAGAGGCTGTTTTCCAGCCGGATGTCCTTGGTGAACTCCACAGTCAGATTCGGATTATCCGGATCCTCATAGGGTGCAATCATACTGTCCAGATCCTGCTGCAGCACATCCCCTTCTGTGGTCACTGCAATCAGCTCGTCGTTCACATAGACACCGGTGGCATTCTGGATCTCATCGCTGGAGCTTTCCAGAATGGCTGCCGCCATCTGGTTTTCGTCCATCACGTTCTCGCCCACCGCAATCTGGTAGGAGGGCTCCACCGTCCAGCCTTCCCGATCCGTGCCCGCGTAGTTGATACGCTGGGCCACCTCATCCTTGGCGGAGTCGAACACCTGCTCGGTCTGCACATAGCCCACCACGCTGCCGTTTACTTCCACCGCCAGAACATAGTTGTATTCCAGCACGGTATGTACCGTATAGCCGAACACCGCCAGCGCCGCCACCGGCAGCACGTATGCCACCGCACGGCCCAGAAGCGGGAAATATTTGTGTACGCCGGAGGCAAAATATCGCAGGCCCTCTCTGGCCGCATGGGCCGTGCCTGCCTGTTTTTCCTCCTGCACCCGGGCGCGGATATTCTTTGCGCCGTTTGCCATGCGGGTGAACGGCGCCGTAAGATCCTGAACGCCGCTCTTCAATATATTCTTTGTCAGGCCCGCTGCACGGGCCCAGATCCAGACAATGTGCCGTGCAAGAAAGCAGCCTCCGTTCCAGATTTCCCGCACCAGCCGCCGGGCGGTGTATTCGCCCCAGAAGCCCACATCGTAGAGAAACTGCCCCAGCACCGCCGCAGCACGGCTGTGGCGCAGACGTTTCCACAACTGAACCGCTTCCGCCCGCACCGCAAGCCACCGCTCTCCGCCGTTTTTCTGCCCGTTTGGGGTTTTGTTTTCCACGCATTGTGCCATAAAAAAGCGCCCGCCGCCCTTCTTCTACAAGTTGTACAATATTATTATAGACAACTTGTAGAAGAAAAAGCAACTGGCGAATCCCCATTTTCACAGGGTTTTCAAATTTTGGCTTTTCTTCGCCCCCGGACATACAAAACGGGGCGATGTCGGCCATCCGGCCACATCGCCCCGTTCCTTTTCTTTTTATAGACGCACTCATTCCATCAGGTGCTGCATATCCGGCGGAAGCGGGCTTTCCACCACCACCGTCTTTTGCGTACCCGGTTCGATGAATTCCATCCGGGCGCAGTGCAGCGCCTGGCGACCAATGCGCTGCCGGCTGCCGCCATACAGCTCATCCCCGGCCAGCGGGCAGCCGATGTGGGCAAAATGCACCCGCAGCTGGTGGGTGCGGCCGGTAATGGGCACCGCCGCCACCAGACACAGGCCGTTTTTCTCCTGCTCCACCGTATAGCGGGTATGGCTGGGCTTGCCCTCCGGGGAGACCCGGCGCAGGATGATGCTGCCCGGCGCCCGGTCAATGGGGGCGTCGATCTGCCCCTCCTTCCGGGCGGGGCATCCCTCCAGCACCGCCCGGTACACCTTGCTCACCCCTTTGGCCAGCAGCGGGGCGGCATAGGCATTCTTGGCGCAGAGCACAAGGCCGGAGGTATCCTTGTCGATGCGGTTCACCGGCCGGAACACGCCCTGTTGGCCCCGCTGCCGCAAAAGGCCCATATAAGCGTTGGCCAGCGTGCCATCCGCATAATTCAGCGTAGGGTGCACCGCCATGCCCGCAGGCTTTTCCAGCACCATCACATGCTGGCTTTCATAAGCAATGGTCAGCGGAATATTCTGCGGCTCCACAGTGGTGGGCTTTTCCGGCGGCAGCACAAAGGTAACCATCTGCCCGGCGTGCACCGTATCGCAGGTGCGGGCGGGGCCATCCTCCACCCAGAAGCCGCCGGTCTCGTTTTTCACCGCCTTGATCAGCGTGGCAGACACCCCGCTGGCCCGCAGAAAATCCCGCAGGCAGCCGCCCTCAAACCGGGGCGGCACAATAAAGCTCAATTCCATGGGATCGTTTCCCTCTTTCGTTGGTTTTGCTGTTGTACTGGCATTATAGCATTTTCCGCTGCATGGGGGCAAACAAAAAGGGGTACCCGAACGGGTACCCCAAAGAAATGCGGTAAATCAGTAGGCAATGCCCTGAGCGATCATGCTGTCGGCCACCTTGATGAAGCCGGCCACGTTGGCGCCCACCATCAGGTTGCCGGGGGCGTCGCAGGCCACAGAAGCATCGTAGGCAGCGTGGAAGATGCCCTTCATAATGTTCTTCAGGCGCTCGTCCACCTCTTCGAAGGTCCAGGACAGGCGCAGGCTGTTCTGGCTCATCTCCAGGCCGCTGGTGGCAACGCCGCCGGCGTTGGCCGCCTTGGCGGGGCCATACAGCACGTTGTTGGCCAGGAAGATCTCGATGGCTTCGGGGGTGCTGGGCATGTTGGCGCCTTCGCACACCACGGTGCAGCCGTTGGCAACCAGAGCCTTGGCGCTCTCGCCATCCAGCTCGTTCTGGGTGGCGCAGGGCAGGGCGATGTCGCAGGGGATGGTCCAGATGCCCTTGCAGCCCTCGGTGAAGGTAGCGCTCTCCTTGGCATTGGCGTACTCCACAATACGGGCGCGGCGAACCTCCTTGATGTCCTTCATCAGATCCAGGTCAATGCCGTTGGGATCGTATACATAGCCGGTGGAATCGCTCATGGCAACCACTTTGGCGCCCAGCTCGGTGGCCTTCTGGCAGGCGTAGATGGCAACATTGCCGCTGCCGCTGATCACAACGGTCTTGCCGGCGAAGCTGTCGGAACGCATGCACTGCAGGGCTTCCTGAGTGAAGTAGCACAGGCCGTAGCCGGTGGCTTCGGTACGGGCCAGGCTGCCGCCCCAGTTCAAGCCCTTGCCGGTGAGTACACCGGTGAACTCGTTGCGCAGGCGCTTGTACTGGCCGTACAGGTAGCCGATCTCACGGCCGCCCACGCCGATATCGCCGGCGGGAACGTCGGTGAACTGACCGATGTGCTTGCTCAGCTCGGTCATGAAGCTCTGGCAGAAGCGCATGATCTCGGCATCGCTCTTGCCCTTGGGGTCAAAGTCGGAACCGCCCTTGCCGCCGCCCATGGGCAGGCCGGTCAGGCTGTTCTTGAAGGTCTGCTCGAAGCCCAGGAACTTGATGACCGAAGCATTCACACTGGGATGCAGGCGCAGGCCGCCCTTGTAGGGGCCGATGGCGCTGTTGAACTGAACGCGGAAGCCACGGTTCACCTGAACCTTGCCCGCATCGTCCACCCAGGATACACGGAACTGGATAAAACGCTCAGGCTCGACCAGGCGCTCCAGCACACCGTTTTTCTCGTATTCCGGGTGCTTTTCCACCAGAGTCTGCAGGCTTTCCAGAACCTCGCGCACGGCCTGCAGGAACTCAGGCTCATTGGGGTTACGGGCTTCCACCTGTGCATATACACGGGCCAGGTAATCGTTTTTGAACATAACGTACTTCCCCTTTCAAACGATCATCATTATTCGCAACGAATCGAAATCTATTGTCTGAAGCAATCAGGGTAAAATCCCTGCTCCATTGCTACGCATTTTATTATAAAACCGTATTAAAGTGTTTGCAAGAAAAAACTTTTCCCACCCAGGCAGTTTTTTCAGGCCACAACGCCAATATTTTTTGTGCATTTTAACAAATTATTTTGGCGAATCAGTCATACTTTTCCCAAAAGGGGACGGTTTTCCGATCAGACTTGCACGCAGGGGCCATTGTATGCTACAATATGGAACGGAAAACGAGTGGAACATACGGCAGCGGGGCGGCATTGCGTTCGTTCTGAGGAAAGTCCGGGCTTCACAGGGGAATGGTAACTGCTAACGGCAGCCGGGGGTGACCCCAGGGATAGTGCAACAGAAAGAAACCGCCGCTTTTTGCGGTAAGGATGGAAAGGCGAGGTAAGAGCTCACCAGCGCACTGGCGACTTTGCGGCTATGTAAACCCTACCAGAAGCAACACCCGTATGGGGCATACAGCGCTCCCCGCGCGCCCCGGAGGTGGCATGAACCCTGCGGCAACGCAGGGTCTAGACAGATTGTCGTTTAATACAGAACCCGGCTTACGGTCCGGTCGTTTTCTATCAAAAAGGGCGTGTTTCCTCAAACGGGAAACACGCCCTTTTTGATGTTCAAAGCCCCAGAAGCAGGTCCAGCAGAAGCAGCGTAATTACCCCCGGTGCGCCCAGCACCACCGCCATGAAGCTGGTGGCCCAGTTCAGCGCCAGGCTCACGCCGGTGAGGGGGGCCAGCAGATTCACTGCCCCCAGCGCGCCCATTCCGGTAAGCGCCGCGCTGAACGCCATACGCACCGGCTTGCGGCTGCGCCCGGCCGCAAGACCCACCGCAACCAGAAGCACCGCCGCTCCCAGGGCCAGCCCCATCACAGGATGGCCCGCAGCCCCTGGGCCCGGGCCTTGCGCTGGTAATAGCGATAGCGGCTTTGAATGGCCTGATACTCATAAATCAGAGCATCGATCAGCTCCGGTTCGGTTTCCAGATCAAAGCACATCTGGTTCTGGCGCATCTGAAGCAGGCAGCGGCGCAGCTGTTCCTCCAAAGGCACCACCTGGCATGCCTCCCGGTCCAGCCGCTCCTGCCGGTCCTCGCTCAGGGCGCGGGCCACCCGCTGCAATGCGGGCGGCCGCTTGGCGGCAGCTTCCATCATTGTCGATCCACTCCCTTCTAATCCTTCCTGTTTATGGATATGCTTCCAGTATGGCCCTGTATACACGCCCTGATTCTGTTTTCATACAAAAAAGAACTGCCACACCATTTGCCTTTGACGGCAAAGCATGCGGCAGTTTTTTATTCTTTGGTGCGGGGAACGCTCCATTCCCCTTCCTCCTGCTCCCGGCCCAGCGCCAGCGGCTGCAAAATGCGGTAGCCGCCGCTGGTCTTTTCCAGAATGCCCCGGGCACACAACTCGTTCATGGTGCGCAGCAGGTGCCGGTAGCTCACCCCCAGATATTCGGCGGTCTCGGTCAGCCGGCCGCGGAACACCCCGTCCCGCTGGCTGTGGGCAATGTAGGCCCGCAGCCTTGCTTCCAGCGGGGCCAGAATGTTGAAGGTGTCGTTCACCGCGTTGCGGGCCACGATCTGGGCCAGCATATGGGCCACCCGGTTCATGAACAAAATGTTTGCCCGCAGGCTTTCCGCGTATTTTTTCATGGGCAGCGCCACACAGCGCACCGTGCAATCCGCCTGCAGGCTGGTGGTGGCGGCTTCGCCGGTCATCAGCTCCACCTCGCCCACCAGCGTTCCCGGGCCATTGTAGCAGAACAGCAGGGTTTTGTCCGCCGGGGTGACGGCGCACACCTTCACCCGGCCCTCCACCACAAACAGCAGCTCCTCCATGGGGCAGCCCTGGCGGCACAGAAAATCTCCCCGCCGGTACTGGCGCAGGCGGGCGTCCGGATAATCCCGACATTCCAGCCCGAACTGCTCCAGCTGCTCCCAGTATTGCTCCAGTCGATCCGTTCTGTTTTCCATTTCTTTATCCCTTCTCTTTTTCGGCGGCAGGAAGCGGTACGCCGGGTCTGCGGCTGGTCACAGCCGAACCAACCGCACAGACAAGGCCGAGCATACCGGCTACCCGGAACACATCCGCCGGGCTCTCGGCCAGAAAACCGGTGATGTAGGGGACGCGAAATATCCCACGTTCACCACCGTGAGCACCATCGCGGTGACTGCAGCCAACCGGCGGGGCCCCGCGCAACGGGAAAAGCCCAGCATCAGGTTGGGGCTGAACAGACCCATACCCAAAAACGCACCTGCCACACACAGCACCGCGCCGGGCAGACTGATCCACAAACCGCCTGCCAGATACAGAACCCCCAGAATGCCGAAGGCCCAGGTCATGGTGAAGCGGCCGGTGCGGCGCTCAAACCAGGCAAAGCCGGTGGAGATCAGCCCTGCCAGCACGCAGCCCAGGGCGCTGATCAGGCCGGTAAGTGCGGTATCGCCCAGGCCATAGCCCTCCACATACAGGGAAAGATGGGTGTTCACCATAAAAAACAGAGCCGCGAAGGCAAAGCCCTCCACCGCCAGCCGAACCGTTTCGGAAAGGCTGAACCAGTCGCCATCCTGCTGCCGGAGCTGTTCGCTGTGGGTCTGACGAGGCAGGAACAGCACTGCCAGCACCAATGGAATCAGCACTGCCAGAAAGCACAGATACACATTGTACCAGCCACGGCGGGCCAGCATCCCTCCCACCAGTGTGGCGGCCACGCGACCCAGCTGAAGCATGCCGGAAACCAGCCCCATTACCTGGCTGCGCTCCTCGCCCTGGAACCCGTCGTTCACCAGCAGCGGGTACAATGCCGCCTGCATGCCGTAGGCAGCGCCCATAATCACGCTGGCAGCAATCAGCGCAGACAGGTTTTCCCGCAGCACAAAGCTCCCAAGGCCGGATGCGAAAAACACCGCCAGCGCCGTGATGGAAAGGGTGCGGCGGCTGAACCACCGTTCCAGCCAGGGTTCGGCCACAATGCCCACGATGCCGGTGAGATTGGGCAGCGTGAGCAGCAGAAGCACCTTGTTCTGGGGCTGATCCGGAAAGGCAGCCACCATGCCGGAAACCGCCACCGAGGGAATCATATACAGCAGGTTCACAAAACAGATGGCCGAAATCGCCACCTTCAGAGGGGTATGCTTCATCAACACTTCTCCTTTGTTGGGGATGAGCGGCAGCCGGTCTGCTGCCATACATATTTCATTTTACCATGACCTGCCCCCTGCCCGGCAAGGACATCCGTCACAGAAAACGGGCGGGCCTGCCTGGTCCGCCCGTTTTGGGATTACTCAGTTTCTTCCAGCGAAAAATCCACCCGGCCAAGGGCCACATCCGCCCGGTCCACCCGGACGTGTACCCGGTCGCCCAGGCTCCACTGGCGTCCGCTCACCGGGTCCTTCATGCGCATGGACTCGATCAGCTGGGGCTCGCCCTTGCAGATACTCTCTGCGTGAACCAGACCCTCCACGGTGTTTTCCAGCTCCACATAGATGCCCTGCGGCGCCACACCGCAGACCACGCCCTCGAACACCTCGCCCAGATGGTCGTGCATGTATTCCGCCTTGTAGCAGGCTTCGGTGGAGCGTTCCAGCTGCATGGCCGCCACCTCACAGGTGCTGGACTGGGCGCTGGCCTCCCGGGCGAACCAGGCATAGCGCCGGTTCAGCTCCTCCAGGCTGGTACCGCCCAGCCAGTCGCTGAGAATGCGATGGATGGCCAGGTCCGGATACCGGCGGATGGGGCTGGTAAAGTGGGCATAGTCCTCCAGCGCCAGGCCGTAATGGCCCTTGGGCTCCGGCTCATAGCAGGCCTTTGCCATGGCGCGCAGCACACCGGTGTGTACCACCGGCTGCAGATCGGTGCCCCGGGTGGAATCCAGCAGAGCAGCCAGTTCCTTCTGGGTGGGCGCTTCGCCGGCGAAATGATCCGGCAGGCCGCAAATCCGCAGCATACCTGCCAGCCGCTCCACCCGCTCCGGGTTCGGGGCCTCGTGCACCCGGTACACAAAGGGCAGCTGGTTGCGGCGGGCCAGCTGGGCCGCGCACTGGTTGGCCAGCAGCATGAACTCCTCGATCATGCACTCGGTCACCCCGCGGCTGCGCCGCTGGATGCCCACGCAGCGGCCGTCCTCGTCCAGCTGCAGCTTGGCTTCCTCAGTCTCCAGCTCGATGCCGCCCCGCTCACTGCGCAGCTTTGCCCGCTGCTCATAGAGCTTTTGCATCAGGGGCAGCTGGGGCCACACCTCGCTGTATTTTTCCGCCAGCTCCGGGGTTTCGTCCCCAGCCAGCAGCTGGTTCAATTCGCTGTAAACGCCCTTGACCCGGCTTCGGATCACGGTCTTTTCAAACCGGAAGTCCCGCAGCTCGCCCGCTTCGGTCAGCTGCATGATGCAGGAAAAGGCCAGCCGGTCCTCGCCGGGGTTCAGGCTGCACAGCCCGTTGGAGAGCTGACGGGGCATCATGGGGATCACACTGTCCGCGTAATAGATGGAGGTGCCCCGGCGCATGGCCTCCTTGTTCAGCTCGCTGCCCGGCTTCACATAGTGGCTCACATCCGCAATGTGCACCCCCAGCTCCCAGCCGTTTTCCACCGCCATCAGCGAGATGGCGTCGTCGATGTCCTTGGTGGAGGCCGCATCAATGGTAAAGATGGGCCAGCTGCGCAGATCGGTGCGCTTTTTCAGGTCCGAGGGCTGGATGCCCTCCAGCTTGCGGGCCTCGGCCTTTACCTCTCGGGGAAGTGCCGGTCCACACCAGCGGCGTACAGCAGAGCCTTGGCGCAGTTCTTGCCGCCTGAGCACTGCCGAAGCGCAGGGCCACACCCACCCGGTGATCCTCGTAATCCTCGCCGCGGCTCAGCAGCTCCACCGCCGCCTTGTCGCCGTCCGACGCGCCGCCCGCGGCGCTCTTTTTCACCGCCAGGCGCACAAAGGGGCATTCATCCGGCAGAAAATACAGCCGCTCCTTTTCCCGCACGATGGTGCCCACAAAGTTTTTGCGGGGCTGCACCACCGCCAGAATCTCTCCCTCCCGAGAACCGGGCACCTTGGGCTTGTCAAACAGCTTCACCAGCACCCGGTCGCCGGGCAGTGCACCGCACAGTGCCCGGCCAGGGATAAAGATATCGCCCTTCTGATCGTTTTCCGGCGCGGCAAAGCCGAAGCTGGGCCCCAGCTTGACCAGCACGCACTCCAGCGTACCCTCGGCCTTGGTGTCTCTGGCCAGAAAATACGCGCCGCTCTTCTGGCGGATCTTGCCTTTTTTCTGCAGCTCTTCCACCGTCTGCTGCACCTTTTTGTCGTTGCCCAGCTTGTCCTTCAGCTCCTTGAGCCGCCTGGGCTTTTTCTCCAGTTCCCGCAGGATCTTGGATCGGATGGACATGACATTTCCCTCCCTCTCTGGGCCCCGCACCCCTCGCGCAGGGCCATGTACAGACAAAAAGGGCCCGCACAGTGCGGACCCTCTTTTGCTTGTTAGTTCATGCTCATAACGCTCAGAACGCTGACCGCAATCATGACAACAAAGAAAACGATGCCCACGATCTTGGTGTACTTGGCGAGCTTCACGTCCTTGGCACGGGTACGGCCGGCTTCCATCATGCCGCCCTCGCCGGCGATGGCGCCGGACAGGCCGCGGCCCTTGGACTCCTGGGACAGGGTCAAAAATACGATCACGATGGCGGCCAGAATCAGCACGACACCGCTGATGATCTCGATGATACTCATAGTGTAAACGCTCCTCCGCTTTTTATACGCGCTAATATGCAAGTATGATGATACCACACAGCCCCGCAAAATGCAAGGGCAACGCCGCACAATTCACAGCAAACACCAGGGCATCGCCCGGAATCATGCGGTGCTGCCCAAGGGTTCGGCTCGTTTTTTTACTGACCCAGCTGCAGCTGCTCGGCCACATCCTCTTCCCGCACCAGCGCGCCCGCAGCAGGCAGGCTGCGCACCCGGTAACGGTGGGGGTTGGCCAGCTCCAGCTCACCGGCGGGCTTGACCCACTCGATGTGCTGGTTCTTTTTCAGGGTAATCACCGCCACGCCCGCGGTGTCGCGGGTCTGCTTTTCGGCAATCTGTGTGGTGTGGGCCAGCAGCATGCGGCCGCCGCTGGTGCGCACGGCCAGCTCGGTCTCCTCGGGCAGCTGCACCATGCAGGCCAGCTGCTCCTTGTCGCTGTAAGCCTTCAGCAGCTTTTTCCGGTTCTGCTTGGTGGCGTAGCTGTTCATGGCAATCTTGGCGAACTTGCCGTTGGCGTAGGCAAACAGCATGTAGCCGCTGTAATCCAGCGTGACCGCCATATACACCGGCTGCTCGCCCTCGTCCATGCCAAGGCTTGCCGCCACAAATTCGCCCATTACGCTGGCCTTGGTGTCGGCAAAATCTGCCGCCCGGCACTTGTAAACCTGCCGCTGGTCGGTGAAGAACAGCAGCCAGGCGTCGTTGCGGGTCTCGATCTGCTGCACCACCTCGTCGCCCTCCTTGAGCTTCTGCTCGCCGCTCATGCGCAGCGACTGGGGCGTGATCTTCTTGAAGTAGCCCTCCCGGGTGAAGAACACGGTAACCGGATAATCCGGCAGGCTCTCCTCCTCGGCGGCAGAATCTGCGGTCTCCACGTCGTACAGAATCGTGCAGCGGCGGGGCTGGCCGTATTTTTTTGCCACCGCGTTCAGCTCTTCGATGATGATCCGTCGGATCTTGGCCTCGGATTTGAGGATCTCCTCCAGGCGGGCAATCTCCGCCTCCAGATCCGCAATCTCTTGGGTGCGCTTGAGGATGTATTCCCGGTTCAGGTGGCGCAGCTTGATCTCCGCCACATATTCCGCCTGGGTCTCGTCGATGCCGAAGCCGATCATCAGATTGGGCACCACCTCGGCGTCCTCCTCGGTCTCGCGCACGATGCGGATGGCCTTGTCGATGTCCAGCAGGATGGCCTCCAGGCCCTTCAAAAGGTGCAGACGCTTCTGCTTGCCCTGCAGATCGTGGTAGGTGCGGCGGCGCACGCATTCCACCCGGAAGGCCACCCACTCGTTCAGAATCTGCCGTACGCCCAGCACGCGGGGCTGGCCGCCGATGAGCAGGTTAAAGTTGCAGGCAAAGCTGTCCTCCAGCGGAGTGGTGCGGAACAGTTTCTGCATCAGCTTGTCCGGGTCCTGACCACGTTTCAGGTCAATGGTCAGCTTCAGACCGTTCAGATCGGTCTCATCGCGCATGTCGCTGATTTCCTTGATCTTGCCGGTCTTGACCAGCTCGGCGATCTTGTCCATCACCGCCTCCACCGTAGTGGTGGGAGGGATACGGGTGATCTCCAGCATGTTGCCGTCCTTTTCATAACGGTACTGGGCGCGCACCCGCACGCTGCCGCGGCCGGTCTCGTAGATCTTGCGCAGCTCGGCCTCGTTGTAAAGAATCTCACCGCCGCCCACAAAGTCCGGCGCAGGCAGGGTGGTGAGCAGGTCGTGGTCCGGGTGGCGCATCAAAGCCACGGTGGTTTCGCACAGCTCCGCCAGATTGAAGGAACAGATGTTGGAGGCCATGCCCACAGCAATACCCAGCGTATTGTTGGCCAGAATGGTGGGGAAGGTCACCGGCAGCAGGGTCGGCTCGGTGGTGGTGCCGTCGTAATTGGGCACAAAATCCACGGTATCCTTGTCGATGTCCCGGAACAGTTCCTCACACACTGCTTCCAGCTTGGCCTCGGTGTAACGGCTGGCGGCGTAGGCCATGTCCCGGCTGTATGCCTTGCCAAAGTTTCCCTTGGAATCCACAAAAGGCACCAGCAGGCTTTCGTTGCCCCGGCCCATACGCACCATGGTTTCATAAATGGCCGCGTCGCCGTGGGGGTTCAGGTGCATGGTGCTGCCCACGATGTTAGCGCTCTTGGTGCGCGCACCCTTTAAAAGGCCCATGCCGTACATGGTATACAGCAACTTGCGATGAGCGGGCTTGAAGCCGTCGATCTCCGGCAATGCGCGGGAGACGATCACGCTCATGGCATAGGGCATGTAGTTCTTTTCCAGCGTTTCGGTGATGGGACTCTGAATCACAACGCCCGCGTCCAGAATCTCCACGTTATCGCCCAGCTGAGGCCGGGCAGGGGTGGCTCGTTTGGTCTGTTTTTTTGCCATAACTCTTCTCTCCTCCCCTTACGAAAGATCCAGATCGTCCAGATATTCCACACCGTGCTGGGCAATGTGCTCCTTACGGCCGGCCAGGTTGTCGCCCAGCAGCAGATCGAACACGGCGGCGGTGTGCTCCACATCCTCCGGGTTCACCTTGATCAGACGGCGGCTTTCCGGGTTCATGGTGGTGAGCCACATCATCTCCGGGTCGTTCTCACCAAGGCCCTTGGAACGCTGGATGGTGTACTTCTCCTTGCCGATGCGGGAAAGGATGTTCGCCTTTTCCGGCTCGGTGTAGGCAAAGTAGGTCTTGTTTTTGGTGTTGATCTCGTACAGGGGGCTTTCGGCAATGTACACATAGCCCTCGTTGATCAGGGTGGGAGTGAGCCGGTAGAGCATGGTCAGAATCAGGGTGCGGATCTGGTAACCGTCCACGTCGGCATCGGTACAGATGACCACCTTGTTCCAGCGCAGATTTTCCAGGTTGAAGGTGGCCAGGTCCTTTTTGGCCTTGCCGCCCAACTCCACGCCACAGCCCAGCACCTTGATCAGGTCAGTGATAACATCGGATTTGAAGATGCGGTCATAGTCCGCCTTCAGGCAGTTCAGAATCTTGCCGCGCACCGGCATAATGCCCTGGAACTCGGAGTCCCGGCTGGTCTTGACCGCGCCCATGGCGGAATCACCCTCCACGATGTACAGCTCGCGGCGGCTCACGTCCTTGGTGCGGCAGTCCACGAACTTCTGCACCCGGTTGGCGATGTCGATCTGGCTGGTCATCGTCTTTTTGATGCTCTGACGGGTCTTTTCCGCGTGCTCGCGGCTCTGCTTGTTGATGAGCACCTGCTGGCAGATTTTCTGGGCCTCTTCCGGATTCTCCAGGAAGTAAACCTCCAGATTGTGCTTCAGGAACTCGGTCATGGCCTGGGCCACGAACTTGTTGGTGATGGCCTTCTTGGTCTGGTTCTCATAGCTGGTGCGGGTGGAGAAGGTGCTGGACACATACACCAGGCAGTCCTGTACATCGGCAAAGGTGATCTTGCTTTCGTTCTTCTTGTACAGGCCCTTGGTCTTTAAGAAGTTGTCGATCTGGTTCACGAAGGCGGTACGCACCGCACGATCCGGACTGCCGCCGTGCTCCAGCCAGCTGGAGTTGTGGTAGTATTCCAGCATCTGCACCTTGTTGGAAAAGCAGAAGGCGGCGCTCATCTTCACCCGGTAGTCCGGCTGGTCCTCCCGATCCCGACCAGTGGCAGTGGACTCGCAGTAACGGGTGGGAGTGATGTAGTCCAGACCCACCGTCTCGTTCACATAGTCCTCAATGCCCTTTTCGTAGCGGAATTCGGTGGTCTGCTTTTCCGGTCCGGTCTGATCCACGAAGATCAGGTCAAGACCCGCGTTGACCACCGCCTGCCGCTTCATGGTATCGGTGAAATATTCGGTGGGCACGTTTACATCGGTGAACACCTGAGTGTCCGGCTTCCAGCGGATGACACTGCCGGTGCGGCGGCCCTTAAAGGGCTCCTTGATCATCTCGCCGGCGGGTTCACCCTGCTTGAAATCCAGATGATAGTGGAAGCCGTCCCGGTAAATATCGGCGGTCATCCATTCGCTGGCATACTGGGTGGCACACAGGCCCAGGCCGTTCAGACCCAGAGAATACTCGTAGTTATCCTCACCGGCGGAGTATTTGCCGCCGGCATACATCTCGCAGAACACCAGCTCCCAGTTATAGCGCTGCTCCTTGGGGTTATAGTCCACCGGGATACCCCGGCCAAAGTCCTCCACCTGAATGCTTCCGTCCGCAAAGCGGGTGAGCAGGATCTTTTCGCCGTAGCCTTCGCGGGCCTCGTCGATGGAGTTGGAAAGGATCTCGAAGATGGAATGGGCACAGCCCTCCACGCCGTCCGAGCCAAAGATAACGGCAGGGCGTTTGCGCACCCGATCCGCGCCCTTCAGGCTGGAAATACTGTCGTTGCCATATTCCTGTTTTTTGGCCAACCTGTTCTACCTCCTGTTGGTTTTGGGGGCGCCTGGCCCCCGTACTCCCCGTCTGTCTGTGCCGGGGGCAGGCCCTCGCGCACCGGGGATTTTCTCACATTCTTGATTGCATACCATATTATTTAACCACGCTCCGGCGGAAAATGTCAAGGAGCGCACCGTGCGCCAAACCGCATTGCCGGGCCTTTTACGGGCAGGCGGGCGGCGGTTTTCCCGGCCTCTGCCCCTGCCCTTGCGGGAAAAAGGCGGGCATGATATAGTTAGGGCAGAGCATATTTCTCCTTCCATTTTTGCTGTGAAAGGATGTTTTCCCATGACGATCCCCGAATGGATGACCCGCCGCAAAAAGCCTCTTCTCGCCGTCGGCGCTGTGCTGGCTGCGCTGCTGCTGGCCCTTTATTTCCGGGCGCTCTTCCACCCCGGCTACTGGTACGACGGAATCTTTCTGGCCCGGCAACAGGCAGGGGTGTTTTCCGGGCAGGACGATCGAGCCGCCTGTACTTTGCAGATGGAACGGCGCGAAAGCGAGGCTGCACTTTCCTTCACACTGAACGGCGAGACCCGCAACTACCGGATTCTTTTGGGCTCAGATGGCTTTTCCACCCAGATCTACGAAAACGGCACGCTGGCGTTTTCCGGGCAGGCCAGCCCCATGGGGGACTGGCACCTGCTGACCGATGAAGCGGGCAATTTTAACATGGATGATATTGCACAGATTCATGTGGGCCCGCAAGAGCCGCCCCCGGAATTTCCCAGCTACGGTCAGCTCTACACCTGGGCGGTATCGGACCGATGCGACACCTTCGGCTCCCCCATTTTCCTGCTGCCTCTTCTGCTGCTGGCCGCCTGCCTTGCGGTGGACATCCGCTTCCCCAACTTCTTCTTCCTGATGCGCCACGGCCTGGAAGTGGACGGCGGCGAGCCCAGCGACTGGTACCGTGCCGGCCAGAAGTTTGGCCGGGTGGTTCTGGTGCTGGCCATGCTGTACTGCGTGGGAGCCAGCCTGTTCATGCACTGAACCGGTTCCACAGCGAAAGAAAGACCTTCCGCCCTGCGTGTTGCAATGCGGAAGGTCTTTTGTTTTTAAATTGATTCAGCGTGCCGATCAGGCCAGCAGGAAACCGATCAGGGCCACGATGGCGCACAGCACAGCGGTGATGGGTGGGGCCCAGCGGATGATCTTTTCCGCAATCACGTCCCGGGGGTCCATCTCCCCGTCGTAGTCATCGTAATCCTCGTAGTCCTCTTCGTAGCCGCCCTCGTCCTCATAGGCATCCTGTTCGTGGAAGCCCAGGCGGGAGGCGGCGTAGCGGGCATGGCCCCGGTCATCGGCCAGAGTCATATCCGCATCATCCTCCTCATCGGGATGCAGCGGGGGCACGTCGTAGCTGGGATCCGGCTGGCTGCGCAGCGGGGGCACCGCCCGGGTGGGTTCCTCCGGGCGAACCGGGGGCACCATGCGGGTGGGCTGCTGGTCTGCCACGGGCTGCTGGGCGGTCTGCGCCGCCTGCAGCATGCTGGACAGGGTATTCTGCAACAAAATCCGGTCGGAGCCGCACTCGCTGCACCACACACCGCTTTCCTCACGGGGATGGAAGGCGCCGCAGGCGCAGTACCAGCCCTGATCCAGCACCTGGGGCACAAACTGCAGCCCCTCCTTGCCGGTGCGCTCGCTCAGCTTTTTGGCCAGATCCTCCGGCAGCTTTTTGGGGGCGGGCAGCCGGGTACGCACAAAACCGGTCAGATCCTGCGCGGTACCATCGGCCATATAGGCCTCCATCAGATCCACTTCCACACTGCCTACCGGAGCCTGGCTGATGTAAACCGCATCGTCCGAACCGAACACCTGGCCGCCAGCCGCGTTCAGGCCCTGATATTCAAAGCGATCCTGGCAGACTACGGTGCCGGTGCGATCCTTGCACTTGAACTCCACCAGCAGGCCGGTGACCGGCTGGCTGGAAATATTTTTGAAGGACAGGCAGACCGCGATATCGCCGCTCTGGTCGCCCTTCAGCAGCTCCACCTTCACAAACTGGATGGGGCTGCCCTTGGTGTAATAGTTTGCACGGGATTGGGCCAAAAGGTCGAAATTCTCTTCCATAAGAGCGTCACTCCTTTTCTGTTACACAGAGCCTTCGGGCTTGCTGCCCTCGTCCGGCTGTTCCGGCATGGGCTCCGCCGGCTCGGCGGTTTCTGCCATTTCCGCGGGCTGAGCGGGCTCTGCAGCCTGTGCGGGCTCAGCGGGCTGGGCAGGTTCAGCAGGCGCTGCGGGCTGGGCGGGCTGCTCGGCCTCCGGCAGAGTGCCGCCCTCCATCAGGGTCTTGAACTCCTCGCCGGACAGCTTCTCCCGCTTGATCAGCTCGGCGGCCACCACATGCAGCTTATCCATGTTGTCGCTGAGGATGCGGCGGGCTCGTTCATACGCTTCGTCCACAATGTCGCGGATTTCGCTGTCGATCTCGGCAGCGATGGAATCGGAATAGCCCTTGCCCTGGCTGAAGTCACGGCCCAGGAAGGTCTCCTCCGGGTCGGAACCGTAGACCACAGGGCCCAGCCGCTCGGAGAAGCCGTAGCGGGTGACCATGCTGCGGGCGGTCTGGGTGGCGCGCTCCAGGTCGTTGGAAGCACCGGTGGAGATATCCTCCAGCACCAGACTCTCGGCCACACGGCCGCCCAGCAGGCTCACAATGCGCTCCTGCATGGCGGTCTTGGTCACATAGCTGGCGTCCTTATCGGGCAGGTACATGGTGTAACCGCCCGCCTGGCCGCGGGGAATGATGCTGATCTGATGCACCGGGTCGTTGGTGGGGCAGAACCAGCTGGTGATGGCATGGCCCGCCTCGTGGTATGCGGTGAGCTTTTTCTCTTTTTCGGTAACCACACGGCTCTTCTTCTCGGGGCCGGCCACCACCTTGATGGAGGCTTCCTCGATTTCCTTCTCCGTGATGGCCTTCTTGCCCCGGCGTGCGGCCAGCAGCGCAGCCTCGTTCACCAGGTTCTCCAGATCCGCACCGGCGAAACCGGCGGTGGACTGGGCAATGGTTTTCAGGTTCACATCAGGAGCCAGCGGCTTTTTGCGGGTGTGAACCTTCAGGATCTCCTCACGGCCCTTCACGTCCGGCAGGCCCACATAGACCTGACGGTCGAACCGGCCGGGGCGCAGCAGCGCATGGTCCAGAATGTCGGCACGGTTGGTGGCCGCGATCACGATCACACCCTCGTTTGCGCCGAAGCCGTCCATCTCCACCAGCATCTGGTTCAGGGTCTGCTCGCGTTCGTCGTGACCGCCGCCCAGACCGGTGCCGCGCTGGCGGCCCACCGCGTCGATCTCATCGATGAAGATGATGCTGGGCGCGGTCTTTTTCGCCTTGTCGAACAGATCGCGCACACGGGAGGCACCCACGCCCACATACATCTCCACGAAATCGGAACCGGAGATGGAATAGAAGGGCACACCCGCCTCACCGGCGCAGGCACGGGCCAGCAGGGTTTTACCGGTACCCGGAGGGCCCACCAGCAGCACGCCGTGGGGAATGCGGGCACCCAGACGGTTGAACTGACTGGGATTCTTGAGGAACTGCACAATCTCTTCCAGCTCGGCCTTTTCCTCGTCCGCGCCGGCCACATCGGCAAAGGTGGTCTTGCGCTTGTCATCGTTCTGGTCCTTCACCTTGGCGCGGCCCACATTCATGATGTTGCCGCCCTGGTTGCCCTTGAACATCACATAGAAAATGAAGATCATGCTGCCCACCATGACCACCATCATCATGATGTCCCACACGGGCACGCTGCTCTTCACAGGGGTGTAATCCTGATACATGGGTGCATCGGGATGGGCCTCATTGTAGGCCTGAACGTAAGGCTGCACCTCTTCATAAAAGATGCTGAAATAGGGCACGCGGTATTCCACCTGCCAGATGCCCTCGCCGCTGGGCAGCTGATCCACAGTTTCCTTGGCATCGGTGGTACTCTGGCTCTGGCTGCGGATCAGATCAAACATACCGCCCTGGGTCAGCTGGCCGCGGCCTGCAGGCTGCTTGCCGGTATCCACCGCGTTAGAAGGCAGCTCCACGCTGCCCTCCACCAGTGCCAGCTTGATGTCGCCGGTGTTCAGGTCCATCTCGAAACCGACCACCTGCTGGGACTGGAAGTAGCTGAGCACCCGGGAGTAGCTCATGGTAGTGGTGGAGGTGTTCATCAGGCTCCACAGATTCAGAGCTAACACGCTCAGCGCCAGCAGCACGACAATGATCATGCCGTTGAATTTTGGTTTACGCTGCAAAGACTTCATCTCCTATTCCGCACGGGGGCCCGGCCGCGTTTCGGCCGTTGCTTCGCGCCCCCGTGCGCATGTTATTTGGTGTATACTTCGGGCTTCAGAATGCCCACATAGGGCAGGTTGCGGTACTGCTCGTCGTAGTCCAGGCCATAGCCCACCACGAACTCGTCCGGCACCTCGTAGCCCACATAGTCCGCCTGCAGATCCACCTTGCGGCGGCTGGGCTTATCCAGCAGGGCGGCAATACGGATGCTGGCAGGGTTGCGGCCCTGCAGCAACCCCTTCAGATAACTCAGGGTCATGCCGGAATCCAGAATGTCCTCCACGATCAGGATATCCTTGCCGGACAGATCCTGATCCAGATCCTTCACGATCTTCACCACGCCACTGGTCTTTACGCCGCTGCCGTAGGAGGAAACGACCATAAAGTCAATGGCGCAGGGCAGATCGATGCAGCGCATCAGGTCGGCCAGATAGACCACGGCGCCCTTCAGCACGGTGACCAGCAGCAGGTTCTTGCCCTGATAATCTTTGGTGATCTGGGCGCCCATCTCGGCGCACTTGGCTTTCAGCTGTTCTTCGGTGAGTAATACCTGCAGGATATCGTTGCTCTGACTCATTGTTTGTTCACTGCTCCTTGTTGGTTGGTTCCAACGGACGGATCACCAGGATACGGCTGGTGGCAGCTGTGGGGGCATACCCCTGAGCCACACCACCGCCCCACAGCCAGATCACCTGGCTGCCCTGGGCCAGAAGGGGCGCCAGCGCACGCTGTGCGCCGGGAATTCCCGCCTCGTTGAAGTATTTTTTCAGGCTTTTGCTACCGCTGCGCCCCTCCGGATGGAACCGGTCGCCCGGCTGGCGGGTACGCAGAGACAAACTACTCCTTATTTTATCATAATCCACACAATTGGTTAAGCCCTTTTTCCGGCCCGCGGCAAATTTTTTGATTTGTTCACATTCTTCGCCTTCCGCCAGCTCCAGCCGCAGCCGATAGCCGCCGGGCAGGCGGTATTCCCCCGGCCTGGCGAGTCGGGGCGGATCCGGCTGCTCTTCGGTGCTCTGTGCCCAGCGCAGAACGCCGGCACACCGCTCGATCCGCACGCCGCCAGCCAGCTGAGCCGCCCGGCTGCGGCCTTCGAGCAGAGCCTCCAGCTTGGGCAGATCCGCCTGACGCAGCAGGGCTTTTTCTTCCACCAGGCAGCGCAGCGCCTCGGCCCGGAGCACCGGGTCCGCCTCCAGCAGGATCTTTGCGCTCCAGCCGTCGCCGCAGCGGGCCGTTTGCAGCAAGTGTTCCCCCTCACGGCGAAAATATTGCAGCCAGCCCTGGGCTCTGCTGCAATATTCCCCCAGTGCCCGCTGGGCTTCCGGGTTGATCTGCTCCAGCTGGGGCAGCACCTGATGGCGAATTCGATTGCGGGAATACGCACTGTCTGCGTTGGTCTCGTCCAGCACAAAGGAAGTGCCGGTGGCCCGGCAATAATCCTCGGTGGCATTTCGGGGCATTGCAAGAAATGGCCGGATATAGGGCCCCCGCACCGGCGGGATGCCCGCTGACCCTGCAAGCCCGGTTCCCCGGGCCAGCCGGAACAGAAGCGTTTCCGCCTGGTCGGTAAGGGTGTGGGCGGTGGCGATCTTCACCGCCGGATCTTTTTTTGCCAGCTGCTCAAAAAACGCATAGCGCAGCTGCCTTGCCCACTCCTCGCTGCGTCGTTCGGTCTGCCGGCCGGCATGATGGCAATGCAGCAGCACGCCTTCTTTTGCACAAAATTCAGCCACAAAGGTCTCGTCGTCCTCTGCCGCGTCCCGCAGGCCGTGGTTCGCATGGGCCGCTTCCAATGTGATGCCCAGCTCCCGGCCCCGGCGCAGAAAAAAGCGCAGCAGGGCCATGGAATCCGCCCCGCCGGACACCGCCGCGATCACCCGGTCGCCGGGCTGCAGCATGTTCCGGCTGCGGATGCTCTCCATCACCTGCTCCTCAAAGGCGGCGGCGCTCATCGGCTCATCCCGCATGGTTGTAATCCACGTTCACGAAGCGGGTGTGCGCGCCGTCCCAGCCCAGATCCACCTTGCCGGTCTCACCGTGACGGTTCTTGGCGATGATGCACTCGGCGGTGCTGGAATCGCTCTCCTCCAGGCTTTCGCCGCTCATGGAGGTGTAGTAGCCCTCGCGGTACAAAAACAGTACGATGTCGGCGTCCTGCTCGATGGAACCGGAGTCACGCAGGTCGGACAGCTGGGGCCGGTGGTCGGATCGGCCGCTGCTCTTTTCCGCCGCACGGGACAGCTGAGACAAAGCGATGACCGGCACGTTCAGCTCCTTGGCCATGATTTTCAGATTTCGGGTAATATCACTGATTTCCTGCACACGGTTTTCGGTGCGCTTGCCGCTGGTCATCAGCTGTAAGTAGTCGATGACCACCAGCCCGATGGGGGTCTTTTCCGGGTCCTGATTGATCTTGCGGATCTTGGCCTTCACCTCCGGGATGGTGATGCCGGAGGTATCGTCCATAAAGATGGGCACATCGTGCAGCACGTCCATGGCGTGGGCCAGATCATCCCAGTCGTTGCCGCTGAGCGCACCGGAACGGAAGGAGTGACTGTCCACGCCGGCCTCGGCGGAGAGGATACGGTTGGTCAGCTGCTCCTTGCTCATTTCCAGGCTGAAGATGGCCACAGGAATATGGCTCTTTTTGGCCACGTTGGTGGCGATGTTCAGCGCGAAGCTGGTCTTACCCATACCGGGGCGGGCGGCCAGAATGATCAGGTCGGACCGGCCCAGGCCGGTGAGGATGGAATCCAGATAGGTAAAGCCGGTGGGAATACCGGCGTATTTATCCTTGTTGGGGCCCGCGATCTTCTGCAGGGTGGCCATGGTCTCCAGAAACGCGTCGGACAGCTTGGTCAGCTCCTCCCGCTTCTGGTTGGAGCGGATGTCGGTCAGGCGCTGCTCCACGCTCTCCAGCAGCATATCCGCGTCCGGCTGGGCGCTGGACTGCTTGAGGATGTTCTGGGCCAGCTGCATCACCTGACGGGTGAGGTATTTCTCCTCCACAATGCGGGCGTAGGCGCCGAAGTTGCTGATGGAGGGCACCACCTCGCCCAGACGGGCAATGTAGACCTTGGCGGCCTCCATGCTCTCGAACACGCCGGTGGAGGCCACCGCGTCGATCAGGGTCACCGCGTCCAGCTGCTCGGTGCCGGAATACAGCTCCACCATCTGGCTGAAGATCTCGGCGTTCTGGCGGGAATAGAACATTTCCGGCTTGAGGGTATTGATCAGCGCGGGCATCACCCGTTCGCTGTCCAGCAGAGCGGCGCCCAGCACCGACTGCTCCGCTTCCATATTATACGGCTCGGCCAGATTCATGCTGTCCAGTTCAAAATTTGTATCCTGCATCAGGCATCGTTCCCTTTCGCTACGGTTGGTTTTTCAGTCAGCGTCGCTCCACATGGAATGGAGTGCATCCTGCTTTGCTGTTTTCAGCAAGCAGCGCCCAGCGGGCGCGGCCTTCGGGGCCATTCTTCCCCATGACCGCCCCACTGGGCGCAGCGGTTCCGCTTTTTACTGCTCCTCAACCTTCACCTTGAAGGTGCTGGTCACGCCGGGGTGCAGCTTCACAGTGGCGTTGGTGGTGCCGAACTCCTTGATGTCCCGCTCCAGTTCCACCTTGCGCTTGTCGATCTCGGTGCCCACCATCTGGCTCAGGTGCTGGGCCACCTCCTTGGAGGTGATCTTGCCGAACAGACGGCCGCCGTTGCCCTTGCTCTTGATCAAAACGGTCTTGTCCTTGATGGTGGCGGCCAGCTGCTGGGCAGCAGCCAGAGCCTCGGCAGCGTGATGCTCCTTGGCCTCGTTCTTGGTGCGCACCAGATTCAGTGCAGTAGCGTCCGCCTCGGCGGCCAGGCCGCGGGGGAACAGGAAGTTGCGGGCGTAGCCGTCCGACACTTCGTGAATCTCGTCCTTTTTGCCGATGTTCTTCACATCCTGCTTCAGAATAACCTTCATTGATATCTCTCTCCTTATGTGCGCGGCACCCGCTTGCAGGCGCCGCGTATTTTGGCCGGCCGCGGGGCCGGGTTTATCGTTTCTTGCCGGAGCGTCCCTCTTCCTCGGCCTGCTCCTGCCGGTAGCGGGCAATGGCCTGACGGATGCGCTTTTCAGCTTCGTCGATGGTGGTATCCTTCATCTGGGCACCGGCCATGGTCAGATGACCGCCGCCGCCCAGCTGCTCCATGATGACCTGCACGTTCACGGCGCCCATGCTGCGGGCGGAGATGTTCACCCCGCTGCCCTGCTGCACGGCCACAAAGCTGGCTCCCACCCCCTGGATGGTGAGCAGATCGTTGGCCGCCTGAGGCACCGCAACCGCCATGTCCGGCGGGAGCTCGCCGGATACCGACACTGCACAGCCCATATAAATATCGGCGTTTTCCACCAGATTGGACTTGGCGGTGTATTCCTGCAGGCTGGAGTTGAACAGCAGCTTCACCCGCTCGGTCATGGCGCCCATACGGCGCAGATAAGCAGCCGCCTCAAAGGTACGCACGCCGGTGTGAATGCCGAAGTTGCGGGTATCCAGCATGATGCCGGCCAGCAGCGCCTCGGCTTCCAGCGCGGTGGGGCGGGCATTTTCCGCCTCCACATACTGCAAAAGCTCGCTCACCAGCTCACAGGTGGAGGAAGCATAGGGCTCGTGGAAGAACAGCACCGCGTTGTCGATGTGTCCCACGGCCTTGCGGTGGTGGTCGATCACCGCCACCTGGCGGCATTTGCGATACACATCGCCGCTTTCCAGCAGGCCCTTGATGTGGGTGTCCACCACCAGCAGCAGGGTATTGTCGGTCATGCCGTCCAGCGCCACCTCCGGCGAGATGAAGTCCTCGCCCAGGCCCGCGGCCTGGAATTCGTCCAGCACGCTCTGGGCCAGTGTGGCATCCCGCCGCACCACGATGGCGGCCGGCGCGTCCAGCGCCTTGCAGATGCGCAGCACACCGATGGCCGCGCCCACGCAGTCCAAATCGCTCATCCGGTGACCCATGATGAGCACACTGTCCGCCTGACGGATCAGGTCGCACAGGGCCTTGGCCACGATGCGGCTCTTGACCCGACTGCGCTTTTCCACACTGCGGGACACACCGCCGTAGAAGGCAAAGCCCTCGGGGGTTTTCACCGCCGCCTGATCGCCGCCACGGCCAAGGGCCATATCCAGCGACTGGCGGGCCATCTCTTCGCACTGGCGCAGGGTGTCGCCGCCCCGGCCTACGCCGATGGACAGCGTCACGTTCACTTCGCCTTCCAGCGCACGGATCTTATCCAGCACATCGAACTTTGCCGCCACCATTTCCTTCATGTGGCGCTCCTCCACCACCGCTATGTAGCGGGCGTTGCTCACCCGCTGCAAAAAGCCGGTGGTGCGGCCGATGTAGTTCTCCAGCACCCGGTTGATGCCTTCCAGCACCCGGGCCTTTTCCGAGTCCTTCAGTTCGGCCAACTGTTCGGCGTAGGCGTCGATCTCGATGATCATATAGGCCGGGCGGGTGGCGTCGTATTCCGCCGCCCGCTGGCGCAGGTCGGTCTCGTCCACCAGATACAGCACCGTGAGTGCCTCGCGCCCGGAGGTGACCGACGCAAAAATATTGTATTTGCGGCCCTCGTGCTCCAGCACCTGGCCGGCGGGCTCGCTGCACTGGTGCAGATCCAGCCCGCAGAGCACCTTGCCCACCGGAGCAAGCAGACGGTCCTCGTCTGCCAGAATGCGCTGGCGGAAGGCGCTGTTGTACCACACAAGAGTCTTGCCGCTGAGCAGGGCCACCGGCAGCGCCGTGGCGCCCAGACTCAGCTGTACCTGACTGTTTTCAAAGCTCTCGCACTGCAGCGCCCGGGCAAGACCCCGGCGCAGCCGCCCTGCAAGGAAAAACAGCACCAGCACCAGAACGGCCAGCAGCGGGATCAGCACCCACAGCAGCCGGGGTTCCAGCAGACCCACCAGAACGGTGAGCAGCGTGCTCAAAACCAGCAGCCCGGCGGTGTAGACCTCCAGTGTGAAACGTGGTTTCAGATCCATGGCCCAACAGCCTCCTTTGCGTTTGGGGTCAGACCTCCATGAGGATGGGCAGGATCATGGGGCTGCGCTTGGTCTTGCGGTAGATATAAGAGGACAGTGCCTCCCGCACGCGGGTCTTTACGCTGTTCCAGTCGCGCACATTTTCTGCGGCGCACCGCTCGAAGCACTGGCTCACCAGCCGGCGGGCTTCGTCCATCAGCTGCTCGCTCTCGCGCACATACACAAAGCCGCGGGAAACCAGATCCGGCCCGGCCATTACCTGACCGGTGCGGGAGTTGACCGTGGCCACCACGATAACCAGACCGTCCTCGGACAGATGACGGCGGTCCCGCAGAACCACGTTGCCCACGTCGCCCACGCCCAGACCGTCCACCATTACGGCGCCAGCAGGCACCGGCTCACCGGTGGAAAGGCTGTCGGCCGAGAGGATGATGTCCTGCCCGATCTCGGCGATGTGGATGTTCTTGGGGGGGATGCCCAGCTTTTCGGCGGTGATTGCATGCTTTTTCAGTTGCTTGTACTCGCCGTGCACCGGCAGGAAGTATTTGGGCGCCGCCAGCGTAAGCATCAGCTTCTGCTCCTCCTGGCAGGCGTGGCCGGACACATGCACATCATACATGGATTCGTAAATGACCTCCGCGCCCAGCAACAACAGACCGTTCACCACCTTGGTGACCATCTTTTCATTACCGGGGATGGGGGTGGCAGAGATGATGATGAAGTCGCCGGGGCCCACGCGCACGTTCCGGTGGCTGGCGCTGGCCATGCGGGACAAAGCGCTCAGCGGCTCGCCCTGGCTGCCGGTGGTGATCAGCACGATCTGCTCCGGCGGGTACTTGTTGATCTGCTCCAGATCAATGAGCACGCCCTCCGGCGCATGCAGATAGCCCAGCTCCAGCGCCATCTGGGTGTTGTTGGCCATGCTCCGGCCGGACACCGCCACCTTGCGGCCGTTTTCCACCGCCAGATCAATGATCTGCTGTACACGGTAGATGTTGGAAGCAAAGGTTGCAATGATGATGCGCTGTTTGTCCGCCCGGCGGAACAGGTTGGCGAAGCTGTCGGCCACCTTGTGCTCGGTGGCGGTAAAGCCCGGCCGCTCGGCGTTGGTGGAATCGCTCAGCAGGGCCAGCACACCCTTTTTGCCGTATTCCGCAATGGTCACCAGATCGGTGGGCCCGGCGGAAAGCGGGGTGTAGTCAATCTTGAAGTCGCCCGTCTGGATGATCACGCCCGCCGGGCAGTCGATGGCCAGAGCCACCGCATCCGGGATGGAGTGGTTCACATGGATGGGCTCGATGGTAAAGCAGCCCAGCTTGAACTTGTGGCGGGGATGAATCTCCACCAGCTTGGTGCGGCCCAGCAGATTGTGCTCTTCCAGCTTGTTCTTGATCAGGCCGATGGTCAGCTTGGTGGCATAGATGGGCAGGTTCACCTGCTTGAGCAGGTAGGGCAGCGCGCCGATGTGGTCCTCATGGCCGTGGGTGATTACCACGCCCTTGATCTTATCCTTGTTCTGCACCACATAGGTGAAGTCCGGAATGACCAGATCGATGCCGAACATGTCGCTGTCCGGAAAAACCAGGCCGCAGTCCACGATGAGCATGTCGCCCTGGCACTCATACAGGGTGATGTTTTTGCCCACTTCACCCAGACCGCCCAGAGGAATAATGTGCACCGGCACAGCCTCTTCCTGCTTATTGTGATTTTTGGCAGCAGGCTTGCGGCCCCGGGAATAGAAGGGGCGGCGGCGCTGAACAGGCTGCTGCGTGCCGGCATTCTCGGCTTTGGGCGCGGCCGGCTTATGGGCAGCACGCGGTTTTTTGGGCTCTTTTTCCTTCGTGTTTTTCTGTTGAGTCATAGATCTCCTCCGTAAAATTGCGTACGCCGGAAAAACCCGTCTCCCGTTACGATGCGAAAACGGCCGGGCGCACGATGGTTCAGTTTGAAATGCTTGTGGTGTTGGGCACGACGGGTCCATTTGTTCAATGCGACCGGGCCCCGGACGGATCACGCACACAGAGCGGCGGCGACGGGCCGCTGCTCGGCCAAGGTTGGCAAACTTCTCCAACCTAAAGTTAGTTTTATTATACCCTCTTTGTATGCTTTCTGTCAACAAAGCGGAGCAGGCAGGGCAAAATAATGCGGGCAGGGCTTTTCCGAGGCAATCCCGCACAATTCCAGGTGGTGGAGCGCGCCGGAAGCACCCTCTTTGAAATGTGCGGTGTTGCCCCAAGTATGGGCCGACCAATGCCTTCTTACACTTGCCGCCCGGGAGCAAAACCGGTATAATGGTGCCATTGGGCATTGACCGGCTATTGGTTTCCAAACAAAGCCGTGCCCGGAACAGACAGCCCGCCTTCCCGCGGGCAGGAGGACAGCATGAAACAGATTGAAATCTTTACCGACGGTGCCTGCAGCGGTAACCCCGGCCCCGGCGGCTGGGGCGCAGTACTGCGCTATAAACAGTATGAAAAGGAGCTTTCCGGCGGCGAGGCCGAAACCACCAACAACCGCATGGAGCTCACCGCCTTCATCCGGGCGCTGGAACAGCTGAAGGAGCCCTGTGAAATCACCCTGTGCAGCGATTCCAAATATGTGATTGACGGGCTGGAAAAGGGCTGGGCCAAGGGCTGGCGGGCCCGGGGCTGGAAAAAGAGCGACAAATCCCCCGCCCTCAACCCGGATCTGTGGGGTCGACTGCTGGAGCTGTGTGAAGGGCATGTGATCCACTATAAATGGATCAAGGGCCATGCCGGTCACCCGGAGAACGAACGCTGCGACCGGCTGGCCGTGGAGCAGAGCAAGAAGTACGGCGGCCGCCAGACCTGACGGCTGCTTCCAACAAAAAGGAGCAACGAATTATGAGCGATATTTTATTCCCCGGCAACGATTTTTCCACCTTTGAAAAGCAGGACAAGGTGCTGGTGGGCGTATCCGGCGGGGTGGACTCCGCAGTATGCGTGCACATCCTGCGGGAGCAGGGCTTTGCGGTAACCGGTGCGGTGATCCGCTTCTCCCCCGCCCACGACAAGGCGGTGGAGGAAGCCCGGAAGGCGGCCGCCGCTCTGGGCATTCCGCTGGAGGTCATCGAGGCAGGCGAGGAGTTCGAGCGCCAGGTGGTGGAGCCCTTCTGCCAGGCCTACTGCGCCGGACGCACCCCCAACCCCTGCGTGCTGTGCAACCCCACCGTGAAGTTCAAGCTGCTGGCCGCCCGGGCCGACGAGCTGGGCATCCCCTTCATCGCCACCGGCCACTACGCCCGTGTGGAGCAGACCGCCGCCGGCCAGTACCACATCGCCCAGCCCGCCAGCGTGGCCCGGGACCAGAGCTACATGCTCTACCGTCTGGGGCAGGATATTCTGGCCCGGCTGTGCCTGCCGCTGGGAGAGTTTGAGAAAGAGGACATCCGCCAGATTGCCCGCGACCTGGGCCTGCCCTGCGCCGACAGCCCGGACAGCATGGAAATCTGCTTCATTCCGGACGGCGACTACGCCGCCTTCATCCGGGGCCGGGGCCTTGCGGACAAGGCCGGCCGTTTCATCGCGCCGGACGGGCAGGATCTTGGCCCCCACAAGGGCGTGATGCACTACACCCTGGGTCAGCGCAAGGGTCTGGGCCTTGCACTGGGCAAGCCCGCCTTTGTGAAGGCCATTCGGGAGAACGGCGACGTGGAGCTGGGCTGGGCCGGTGAGGAATTCTTCTCCGGCATGACCCTGCGGGACGTATGCTGCGCCGCCGGGGACGAATTGCCCGCCGGGGATTATCTGGTGAAGATCCGCAGCGCCTCCAAGCCCGTGCCCTGCCATTACGACGGCAAGGGCGCCGTGCGCTTTGAAGAGCCTGCCCGCGCCCCCGCTCCCGGTCAGAGCGCCGTATTCTACGGCGGCGGCCTGGTTCTGGGCGGCGGCTTCATCGACCAGATTCTGGAGTAATCTCCCCAGAGCAGACAACACAAACAAAAAGCAGCCCTCTGCCGGAACACCGTGCAGAGGGCTGCTTTTTTGCGTTTTTGTTTATTTGTTTTCTTCGCTCTTGTCGTTCTTGGGCCCGAGACGGCGGCGAATGTCGTCGATGATCTCCGGGCAGACAAACTCGGAAATATCGCCGCCCATGGTGGCCACCTCCCGCACAATGGAGGAGGAAAGATACATGTACTGAATGTCGGTGGTCATGAACATGGTCTCCAGTGTGGGGCAGAGCTTCTTGTTGGTGAGCGCCATCTGGAATTCGTATTCAAAATCGCTCACCGCACGCAGACCCTTGATCAGGGTACAGGCCCCCACATGGGAGGCGTAGTCCGCCAGCAGGCCGCCGAAGAAATCCACCCGCACGTTGGGCAGGTCTTTGGTCACCCGGCGGGCCAGCTCCACCCGCTCGGCGGGGGTAAAGGCGGTGTTGCTCTTGGCGTAGTTCACCAGAATGAGCACGATCACCTCGTCGAACAGGCCCGAAGCCCGGCGGATGATGTCCAGGTGGCCCTTGGTGATGGGATCAAAGCTGCCGGGGCAGATGGCGATGCGTTTTTCCATAAAGCGTTTTTCCTTTCCGCTGTGGGCCACTGGGCCCGCTGTTGGCCATTTTCCCGCCTTGCTGTTCGGCGGGCGCCCTTAAGTATACCCCCGGAAAAGCGGCCTTGTCAATCACATTTTTGCCGCCTTTCTTCTCCCGTCATTCCTGTTCACACAGCTCGCTGAGCTTCTGATAAAAGGGGGTATTGTCCAGTGTGGCGAAGTAATCCATGGGGGTCTCAGCCCGGCGGATCACCTCGTGGCTGCCGTCCTCATGCAGCAGCACCTCGGCGCTGCGCAGCTTGCCGTTGTAGTTGTAGCCCATGGAGAAGCCGTGGGCACCGGTGTCGTGGATCACCAGCACGTCACCGATGCCGGTCTCAGGCAGGGCCCGGTCGATGGCGAATTTGTCGTTGTTTTCGCACAGACCGCCGGTCACATCATACACATGGTCGCAGGGCTCGTTTTCCTTGCCCAGCACGGTGATGTGGTGGTACGCACCGTACATGGCCGGACGCATCAGATTGGCGGCGCAGGCATCCAGACCCAGATAGTTTTTCTGGATATGCTTTTCGTGGAGCACAGTGGCCACCAGATGACCGTAAGGGGCCAGCATGAACCGGCCCAGCTCGGTGAAGATGGACACATCGCCCATGCCGGCGGGCACCAGAATCTCCTCGAACTTTTTGCGCACACCCTCACCGATGGCGGCAATGTCGCTGGCGGGCTCCTCAGGGCGGTAGTCCACACCCACGCCGCCGGACAGATTGATGAATTTGATCTTTGCGCCGGTGGCCTTGTTCAGCCGCACCGCCAGCTGGAACAGGATTTCGGCCAGCGCCGGGTAATAATCATTGCTGGTGGTGTTGCTGGCCAGGAAGGCATGGATGCCGAACTGTTTGGCCCCCTTCTTCATCAGCTTTTCGAAGGCGGAAGCCATCTGCTCCTCGGTCATGCCGTATTTGGCTTCGCCGGGGTTGTCCATAATGTCGTTGCCCATGCTGAACACGCCGCCCGGATTATAGCGGCAGAACACGGTTTCCGGCACACCGGCCACCCGATCCAGAAATTCCACATGGGTGTAGTCGTCCAGGTTGATGTAAGCGCCCATCTGGCAGGCCTTTTTCATGTCCTGCACAGGGGTCACGTTTGAGGAGAACATCACATCCTGACCGGTAAAGCCGCAGGCTTCACTGAGCAGCAGCTCGGTGTAGGTGGAGCAGTCCACCCCACAGCCCTCCTCCTGCAGAATCTTTAAAAGCGCCGGGGTGGGCGTAGCCTTCACGGCAAAATATTCCTTATAGCCCTCGTTCCAGGCGAAGGCCGCGTTCAGGCGGCGGGCATTTTCCCGAATGCCTTTTTCGTCGTAGATATGAAAGGGCGTGGGCACGTCCTCAATGATCCTCTGGGCCTGTTCCAGGCTGATGAACGGATGCTTTTGCATGGTGGTCTTTCTCCCTTTCCCACGGGCTGTTCGCCCGGTTTGATTGCGCAGTGTTTATTTTAGCACAGTATAACACAAAAGGATTCAGCCGCGCAACGACATGTTTTGCAGGCAGCAAAAAAGCCCTTCAAACAAAATGTTTGAAGGGCTTTGACCATGGAGCTGCTAAGCAGATTTGAACTGCTGACCTCATCCTTACCAAGGAACGGAGAAACCAAGCAGTGTCAACGCCTTTCGGGCTATTTGTTAGCTTATTGTTTGCTTATACATTATAACACAGGCCAAGGATGATGCAATACTATTCCATCATTCCGTGCAATCTATCGGCCTCTCATTACTGCTTCAGCTGCTTGGCGATCTGATCGGCGCCGGTGGCCGCCAGACCGCTCACAATGCCCACCGCCACGGCGGTGATGGGGTCGGTCGCAGGAAACTCCGGCATAACATACATGCCGGCCACACCCAGCGCCGCACCAGCCATGCCGCACACGATGGGGATGATTTTGTTGTTGTTCCAGGGGGTGGCCTTGACCACCAAACCCACCAGATAGCAGATCACCACAATACCGGCCACGCCGGTGATACCCATAAACTCCATAATCTTACTTCCTTTCCAAAATCGTGATGCGGGTCTCATGGTCGTTGAGAACCGCGTCCTGTTCTTCGTTGTGTTTCCAGATGCGCCGGTGGCTGTCGCTATTATTTTGCTCCTGCTGGACCTGCCGATCCCGCAGTCCCTCTACCAGCGTGGAGAGCTTAGTAATGGTGCTGTTCAGCCGGATCACCGGCGCACCCACCGAGAGAAACAGTCCGACCAGCACCACCAGCACACCTACTACGCTCCATTCGTTCATCGGCGCCACCTCACTCCGCCAGCGCCGCGCCGGCCTTTTCCAGCTTGTCCAGCACCTGCTGGGCGGCGGGGTCCTCCAGAGCCTGCTGCACCAGCTCCAGCTTTTCAAGAATCCGGTCCAGTTTGCCGTCCATGCCGTCCAGCATCTTGTCCAGCGCGGCAACGGCCTCCAGCACCTCGGTCAGATCCTGCTCCGGCTGGGGCTCCTCGGCCACTTCCATCACCTTGCAGCGGTCGGGCAGGGCCAGGCAGTACCACTCCTCGCTGGAAAGGTCAATGCGGTACCAGGTGCCCTGCATGCCGCCCAGGGTCACGGTGGGGCCCACGCCGGTGATCCGGTACTGGCCCAGTGCCAGGTTGCGATAGTTGCCGTCGTTCACATCAGGGGTGGAGAACGCCTGGCAGGCAGGCTTCTGGGCGCTGGTCACTTCCAGCATCAGGTTCTTTACCGCTACAAATTCCATATTGTTTTCCTCCTTCTCAAAGCCGTTTTTACCCGCTCTCTTGATGAGAGCGGGGAAGTCCACATAAGCCCGGTTGCAGTCCACCCGGCCGCCAATCCCGGCCACGGTGCCGCTGCTCGTGTACTGGTGCATGTCACGGGTCAGGGTGGTGTTGTAGTTCTTGCGGTAGTCGGCCAGCCACATAGTGTACTTTTTCGCCAAGCCCGCATAATCCATGTAGGACGCAAAGCTGGTGTAAGTGTACACGCCCGCAAAATAACCGGCCTGTTCCAAAGCGGTGCAGCCAGTTTCGATCATCTGGGTGAGCGCGGCCTTGGTCATGCTGGCCTGGGCTTCGTTCTCAATGTCCAGATAGATGGGATATTCAAACTGCTTGCCCTTAATGGCTTCCAGCAGGGTTTTCACCTCCTGCTTGATCCCGTCCAGGGTCTTGGCATACACATACCAGTACACGCCCACGGGGATGCCCAGGCGCTTGCACTCGGCATAGTTGCGCTCAAAGGTGGGGTCCTTCTGGGAGATGTAGGAGCCGTAGCCTGCCCGCAGGATGGCATAATCAATCCCGGCGGCCTTGACCTTGGCCCAGTCGATCTTGCTGCCCTGCCACTTGGAAACGTCGATCCCGTTCATCATTCAGCCCACCCCATTTCTACCATGAAAGCCTTGATCTGAGAAACCTTGCCGGGATTGTCGTTGATGATAAGCTCCACCTGTGCAGTAGGAAGACCCTCGACTTCGGCAATCTGGGCGGCACTCATGCCGCTGGCAAACGCCTTGCAAATCTCGTGAACTCTTTCTTCGCTCATTGCTTTTTCTCTCCTTTTCTCAATCAATATCCCTGCAGGCAACCCAGTCCAATTGTCCGCTGGTCGCCATCGCAAAAAACGTTCAGCCGGTAGCGGCTGTATCCTGAGTAAGCGCCCACCAACTGGGCGTTGGTGTCCTTGCCCTCTGTTCCGGTATAGTCCTCACTTTTGGCGATCTCCACCCATCCGGCGCCGTTCCAGCCCCAGAGCGTGATGCGGGCAGTGGCATAATACTGGTTGCCGGCCATCACCGCAGCCACTTTACACACGCCGCTCGGCGCATTTACCTCTACGGTATCGTCCATCCGCCCATAAAAATGGGCCTGTGTGGCGGCCTGACAGGCACCGGGGTCGTAACCGCCCGCCACGCCGAAGATGCTCACCCCCTGCCGGATGTTGGCTGCCAGCAGATTCGCGTCGCCCTCAATGGTCTGGGCTCCGCTCAGGTACTGACCGGCGGCGATGGTCTGGCTTGCCGTGCCCGGCCGGAAGCTGG